>Ga0209543_1000140_pt1 | contig 103117 bp, 93 predicted proteins | sample MesohylFT_FD_187296 | JGI IMG/M metagenome (GOLD analysis project Ga0209543, IMG submission 187296) | Host-associated microbial community of the marine sponge Aplysina aerophoba from Gulf of Piran - sponge mesohyl, lysed by freeze-thaw... | ecosystem: Host-associated > Porifera > Sponge >... | reverse complement strand
ACCGCCATTTCCGTCCTACGATTCGCAGGATACACAAAAATCTCGAAAACGCTACGACACTTCGCTGACACTCCTAAACTCGCAGTTAACCTCATCCATGGATAACTCTTAAAACTGAACCCCTCTGAGCAAGAAGGCATTGGAAATTGACATTTCGCACCGTGCGTGTTATCCTTAATGACTAAAGCGTTGGCAATTTGATAATCCTTTCAGGAGGTGGAACCATGCGAGAAAAAATCATGTCTGCCCCAACACCCTTCTATCCCTCTTCGGACGGTAAACCTATGGCAGAAACGGACTGGCATCGTAAACTACTGATGGAACTCTTACAGATAATTGAGTACCATTTTCGGGAACATGATGATGTTTATGTTTCTGGAGATCTGTTAATCTACTACAAAATGGGCGATAATACGAAATCGGTTGCCCCCGATGTTTTTGTTGTTCGGGGGGTTGCGAAAAAGCAACGTGGCACCTATCTGACATGGGAGGAATCCCATACCCCCGATTTCGTGATAGAGCTGGCAAGTCCGAGCACGGTTCGGTATGATCTCACCGGGAAGAAGGATTTGTATGAGTCAGTTCTGAAAGTGCAGGAGTATTACATCTATGACCCACGCCATCAAATACAGCCGCATTTCATAGGTTTTCGCCTGGTTGATGGCGTCTATCAGGAAATTGCCCTTGTGAATGACCGGCTTCCCTCGTCGGTCTTGAACTTAGAACTCGGTGAGCGCGACGGCATTTTGGGATTGTATGATCCTACACAAAATCAGTGGTTGGAACCCCCTGAGGAACGCGCAGAACAAGCGGAGGAACGCGCAGAACAAGCGGAGGAACGCGCAGAACAAGCGGAGGAACGCGCAGAACAGGAAGCCCGCACACGGCAACACGCCGAGTCGGAACTGGCGAAGGCGTTGGCAACCCTTGAACGCCTCCAGACGGAAAATGGAAACTAAACCTCTCACATAGGAGAAAAATGATGCGGTACCCATTGACTTTTTGGATCTGTTTAATTCTAATAGGTGGTTATTGCTTTTCGGTATCTGCTCAAGAAGCAACACAACCTGCGAAATCTGCTGCGACACAGGAAGCACCCGCAAAAAAGAAAAAAGAGTTTGAGGATTTTAGTAAGGTCACTGAAGATAGCAAAAGTTATGAAGGTTTCTTCAAATTATATCAGAAAAAAGAGAATCTCTATTGCGAAATTCAACCCTCTCAATTGGAAAAGCCGTTTCTCTGTATGATTAGCGTTGCGCGAGGCTTGGGACAAGGCTTCCTGCTTTCAGGGATGACGCTGGAAGAGTGGATGCTCGTCTGGCGGCGGGTTGGTGATAGTGTACATCTGGTGCGGAAAAATGTGCGTTTCCGTGCGAAGGAAGGGACACCGATTGCGGAAGCGGTTGACTTGGGGCATAACGACTCTGTGCTATTTTCACTCAAAATTGAAAGCATCCATCCACAACGGAAGAGCGTGCTGGTGAATATCTCTCCTGTTTTTATATCCGACTTACCACCTTTGGCACGCAGGATTGCCCCTGATGCCCGCTTCGACAAAACGCGCAGTACGTGGGGAGCAGTCAAGGCGTTTCCGAAGAACGTTGAGTTGAAAGTCAATGCTGTATACAGTTCAGAAAGGAATATAAGCACCATTCCGGACAGTCGTGGTATCCAGTTGACCCTGCACTACAGCCTCGCTGGACTTCCAGAAAACAATTATCGTCCCCGATTGGCTGATGATCGCCTCGGACATTTTATGACGGCGGTCAAAGACTATTCGTCTCGAACCAGCGATGCCCCTTTTATCCGGTATGTCAACCGCTGGCATTTGGAGAAAGCAGACAAAGATGCAAAATTCTCACCACCGAAAGAACCGATCATCTTCTACATCGAAAAAACCGTGCCACACCGCTACCGCCCCTATGTCCGACAGGGGATTCTGGAGTGGAACAAGGCGTTTGAAAAAATAGGATTTGCGGATGCCATTGAAGCACGTATTCAGCAAGACCATGAGGACTGGGACCCTGAAGATGCACGGTATAACACGATTCGTTGGATGGTTGGCGCAGGGTTCGCAATCGGTCCCTCTCGCGTGAACCCGTTGACAGGACAGATTTTGGATGCCGATATCCTTATCGGTGAGAGCTGGATCCGGTACTGGCAACGAGAGTATATGACCTTCTTTGATGAAGTGGCGTATGAACGCGACCACCCTATGGACCATTCTTCACGATTCCAATGTCAGATCGCCACAGGCTTGGCGCGGCAGATGGGCTTTATGGCGAGTGTCCTACAGGCACGGGGGTTGACTGACGAAGACGGCGAACTACCAGAGGAATTCATTGGACAAGCACTCAAGACTTTAACGATGCACGAAGTCGGACATACGTTGGGATTCCGCCACAACTTTAAAGCGAGCACGATCTTCTCCCTTGAAGACCTAAATAAAAAGAAGGACGAAGCACTTATCGGTTCCGTTATGGAATACGATGCTGTGAATATCGCGCCTGAAGGTCAAGAACAGGGAGATTACTATACAAAGACAATCGGACCTTGGGATTACTGGGTGGTCGAGTACGCCTATAAACCGGTCGAGGCAAGCAAACCCGAAGGTGAATTGAAAGCGTTAGGTGAGATCGCTTCCCGTGTTGCGACATCAGACCTCACCTACGGCACAGATGAGGATGCTTATGGGTATCGCTTCAGAGACCTTGATCCACTGGTAAATCGGTGGGACCTCGGTGATGATCCGCTCGCGTTTGCCAGGCAACGGCGCGAGGTCGTTGTGGGACTCTGGGATAAGATTGCCGACAAAGTTACGAAAGAAGGAATGGGCTATCAGCGTGTCAGGCGCGCCTTCGGGAGTCTGCTGTTTGAACACGGTTTCACGATGTACCTCGCAAGCCGATACATCGGTGGGCAGTATCACCATCGCGATCATCGCGGTGATGAGAATGGTCGTCTACCCTTCGTGCCTGTGCCAGCCGCAAAACAACGCGAGGCACTCCAATTCATCAAAGAATACGCCCTTTCAGACAAAGCCTTCAGTTTTTCGCCCGAATTACTCAATAGCCTGGCAATCACCCGTTGGAGTGATTGGGGAGGAGACAGTTGGAATTCCTTACGTTTCGATTATCCCGTGCATGATGTCATTCTCCGAAACCAAACCCTTATCTTGGAACGGTTGCTTTATCCGACGATCCTCTCACGTGTTCAGGACACAGAACTCAAGTTTGCTAAGAGTGAGGATGCGTTTACGCTGCCGGAGCTCTTTTCAGGCATTACGGATGCGGTCTGGGTTGAACTCGGAAGAGATGCGGGTGCGAAGCAGTGGTCGAATTCGGATGCGTTCATCTCCAGTTTCCGTCGCGGTTTGCAGCGTGAACACTTGAAGCAACTCATCAAACTGGTGTTGGAAGCCGACACTGGCACGCCGGAGGATGCAAGATCGCTTGCACGTCTCCATCTCGGACAAATCAACAGTAAGATTCAGAGCGCGCTTCAAAATGCCAGAGGCACTCTTGACGATTATAGTTTTGCGCACCTTGAAGAATCGCAAGTCCGAGTTGAGAAGGCGTTGGATGCCAATTTCCGAGTCGAGAAACGTTAAGTAATGCTATATTTTCGGTTAGGATTCCTATAAGCCGATATGTCTCTTGGCGGGTGTTTTGCTTGGGGATTTTTGCGGATTTCCCCTTGTAACCCCGCCAATTTTTTGATATATAGGTGATTCTATATTTAACTGAGGATCGTCCGTTATTTGCTGCGTTTTTGTACCGCAAACTGTTAGTTTGCGCACGCATAGCCACAATCTGAATGAAGTTTAAGAATTTAGTTCGATAATTTCTGAATGTGTGATAAATCGCAAGACTACGAACCACAGCGTTTGTAATAGGGAAACCCTTCATCGCCCGTCGTAAGACAAAAACCTGTAATGGATTACATGACTACAAAAAAATTAGGAGGAACAGATGGAAATTCTCCAGTATACACCCGATATGCAAGAACCGTTAACTCAATTTTACAACAGTATGACCGCCGATGTGCCGCACTGCTATCCGGTAAAAGAGGAAGAATTTGCGATTGCAATGCACCGAATTACAGCCGACAAAGCCGATATAAAGGAGGATGGCCTCGATTCCGAAGCCGCCTTTATTGCGGTAGCGGACGGTGTTATACAGGCGTTTATTCACGTGGGTATCAGTCGATCTGAAGAAAATAGGGAGGAGAAATTAGGTGTTATCCGGTTTTTCGCTTACGAACGCGGGGCACGGCGCATTGGACAAGCCGTACTGGAAACGGCGGAGGCGCATCTGAAAACGTTTAACGTTTCCCAAATTTCCGCTTTCCCACAGGAATGTCAGTATCGTTTCTATCATTTTGAACACGCCTATCTATCCGATGCGCTGGATCAAGTTCAAGGGCTCCTCGGATTTAATGGATACCGACGTTCGAGTGGCGAGGTGTTTTTAGATTGGGAAGACTATTCCGTTACACCCATCCCTTCAAGTTTACCAGTAACACTTTCTGTCGAATGGAAGGACGGACGTGGGCAACTCCCGAATTGCACGGTGCTCGCGCACCAAAACGGTAAACAGGTCGGCATCTGTGAATCCCTTGGCGGTGGTGAGTTCTCAAGCCATACCGATGCACAAGCTTGGCTTCATACGACGTGGCTCGGTATTGAGGACGATTTTCAGGGGCAAGGTTTGGGGCGTTATCTGCTCCAATACGCGCTTCAAGAGATGAAAAAAATCGGATACCGGCACGCAGCGATTAGTACTGCTTGGGATAACCACCGAGCGTTCCTCTTTTACAGCAACTGTGGTTATCGGACCGTAGATTGGACCTACGAATTCGTCAAAAACCTCTCCGAAACACCGACACACAAGTGGTAGTCTGTGATTCAGACAATCAGCATAACCTTAACCGCAGCATCTCATTCCCTGTTTTTTGGAAATGGTACGGGACACGTTCAACTGCGCAAGTGATTCCATCTTTTTCAAGTTCGTCGATAACAGGTGATAAGAAAGCGGAAGGCTTGCTATTGACATCAACAATAGGGAAAATTCTCACCTCAGTTCCGATACGAAGCAGTTCCCGAATCGCGTTGAGGTGGAACGCTAAATCTCTGTTCGCTGAGTAGAAAAAAAGCAGATGGGCAGAAAGCACAAGGTCGAAATGACCGTTAGGAAAGGGTAAATTGGGAAGTGAGGCGTCTATGTAGCGTCCGTGTTGCTTACCACTCTCAAAGTCTCGGCAGAACGCTTCCATCGCCTGCATCCTGATTTCTGCTAATTCATCAACAGACGAGATGTGTGTCCAGACAAATTTATCCTGATTGCGGTGGGCTTGCGCGATAACATCGTCGTAGGTTTCCTGAATTCCCTGGCGCAATTCTGCCTCAGAATACCGATAAATCGGATCGACCGAGATGATTGGCGTGCCTCGCTGGTTCATCAAGGAATTGAACGACGCGGGACCGTCGCCTACGCCAACAATGTCCCGCGCCAAATCGTCCTCGGAGAGGTTAAACATACCCAAGTATTCGTCAAACGATCTCCCCCACGGCACGATGTCTTTGTAGTGAAAGCCCATTGTTAGGCAGTCCCAACACAGATCTCTTGTAAAACTGCTGTGTGCTGTACCAATTCAGTCGTCGTATCACGTTTGATAACACAGATTAACTGAATCAATAATCCTGTCAAGCCAATATTTTCTTAGCTAAAATTGACAAAGCCGTCAAATAATGCATGGCTCTGGCCTGCGATGGATCATGAAAAATATTGGACTCTTTAATAGATTTCCATGGATGGATAGAGTTACGGAAGCTTTGAATTCCCGTTATTTGCAGCCTTTCGATCTCCGATTTCAGGTGAACTGTAATATTTTTATAATCTTCAAATCCGAGATGCTCACTGATATTTTCAGCAAGACACTCTAGGTTTGAAAATGAGGACTGGAACCTTTTAATTTGTTTAATAGTTCCTGGAGCATCCGGTTGATTCGCTATCGCGACCATCTTCTTGAGCGTTGTTTCTTGGCAAATCGCACCTAACATTAAGCCTTCTATTACTGCGCCAAACATAACAATGCAAGCTTTAAATGCTCTTGACTTGTAGGAAATTCTTGCCTGTTCAAGATCATACAACGCTATATCCTTGAACCTCTGCTCAATATTGCTGTTTTCAATAGTAGATTTAATGCCATCAAAATATTCTTTTCTTTCTGACTCTGATAATGGGGGCGGAGACGGTGTATACCTTCTCTGTGTACCATCCGTTGTCCAGTCCCATTTTTTTTCTTCAGCTAAATCCTCTAGTATCTGCGAAACATCATCTATAGAAATTTCAGTGTTTGTTAAGTCACTCTCAACTTCAAGAGGAGATATACTATTGTTCTTTTCCATTAATGATAGTGCTATGTCTTGTACATGTTTAGATTTATTGACTGGAATTCTTCTCTTCCAATAGTTTCGTATATCTTTTCGAAGTGCATGTATATTGGGTGTTAGTAGTTTTTTAAGTTCGTTCCTTAATTCTTTAATGGGATTTGCACCCCGTTTTATATTTTTTACTTCCCAACATTCGTCAAGATCCGGTTCAAAATTAATTTCGCATCCCCACCATCGATCAATGTCTAACTGGCTAGGAACCACAGGATACAAATTCCTAAATGCTATCTCGCGATGATCCCGAAGGATTGAAATATATTCGTTTTTAGGAATTCCACGTTTTAGAGCAGGTTTGCGCCCCCCGTCACCTCGTTCGGTCCGCCATTCCTCAGGTAATAAAGTCAACTTCACCGTAATAGTTGAGGTTTTTCCCTGTAAATTAGGAATATCCCATTTGATAGATTTAATACATTTTACTGTTGAAGATGGGTCGTTTGGGAAATTGGTTAGCGATGTATTTAAGTACAGAGGATCATGAGCAAGGATTTTTTCATTGTTGATATATATTTCCGTTCCATCCCATATCTTATACCTATATGTTCTTGAAACCCATTCTTTCAATTCATCAAGAAGTTCCGATGATTCGATGGGTCTTCCATTTGCATCACACTGCAAGCGATCACATTCTTGCCAAACCACAATTGTACTTGAGTTATCTGAAGTTATTTCTTCCAGATCTTTCGGTAGATAGACTTCATTTGGTATGGGAATATCGGTCTGGGTTTTATTGGCAATCTCATCTAAATCAATATAAGTTGCTTTATAGTTGCCTGTTCCATTGGGACGGGAATAAAAAACCGTGCGTTTGCATTGCGAAATAGATGCGTAGGTTGCACCAACTCCAAAACGACCAAGTCCTTTCCTATTATAGCGTGTAGAAAAACCTAACTGCGGACAACTATTGAGTTTATCTGTATCCATGCCATTACCATCGTCAACGACAGCAATTTGAGTAATAACAGAAACTGGTTTACTTCTTCCTTCAAACTTCCTTTCCACAATCTTAGGTATTATTTCAATCCGCTTGGCTTTTGCGTCAATAGAATTATCAATTAGTTCACCTATAGCAGTTGAAAAATCAAAACCCGATTCTCTAAGCGATTGGTAAGCGGTTCCGGGTTTAATAAGCGGTATACCTTTTTGTTCTTCCATTTTATATCTCCTGTTTAACCTGCTTCATTGTCTCTACTATTATTTTTATATCCTTTGAACTATTTAAGCAACTCAAGCTAAATCTTATACTACCAGCAATATAATCATACGGAACACCCATTGCCGAAAGAACATGAGAATAATTCAACGAACCGGTGGAACAAGCAGAACCATTTGATGCATACACTCTGCTCTCTGAAAGTTGATGGAGCAGTGTTTCACCATCCATGTCTTTAAAAGCAATATTCAATGTATTAGGTAAACGACTCGCTTTTCCTCCATTTACTAAAGCGGAAGGGAATAACTCAAGCAGCTGCTTTTCCAATTCGTCACGTAATGCACCTACACTTTGCATGTTTTCGATGTTGGTGCTGGCTAACTCACACGCTTTGGCGAGCCCGATTATACCGGAGACATTTTCAGTTCCGCTCCGCCTGCCGCTTTCCTGATTTCCTCCGTACAGAAGGGGTGTCAATGATGTCCCTTTGCGGATAAAAAGTCCGCCGACTCCTTTTGGCCCATGAATTTTATGACCGGAAAAGGACATCAAGTCAACGTGTTCAAAAGCACAGTTGAGATTGACCGGTAACTTGCCGGTGTACTGGGTGGCATCTGTGTGAAATACAATGTTCGGATCTCGTTCTTTGACAGCTGCGGATAAATGGTCTACAGGAAATATCACCCCTGTTTCATTATTTGCCGCCATTAAGGTAACCAAAAGCGTATCAGGACGAATGGAATCTATTAGTTCATCTATGTTCAAATTGCCGTCCCTATCTACATCAAGGAACGTAACATGATAACCGTTTTTACATAGCGATTTGCAAACCTCCAAGACAGAGGGGTGTTCTACTTCGGATGTGATAATGTGTTGGCGATCAGGATTTGCATGAGTTACTCCGAAAATTGCCCAATTATTACTTTCGGTCGCACAACTGGTAAAAGCAACCTCCTTTGCGTCTGATGCCCCTAAAAATTCTGCCACTGTCCGGCGTGCTCTTGCTATAGAGGCATCAATGCTATAAACACGTCCGCTAATTGCACTCGGATTGTAAAATCCACTAGTGAAGTATGGTAACATTGCCTCCAACGCTTTAGGCGCGACTGGAGTCGTGGCGTTGTTGTCTACATAAACGGTTTTCATAGGTCGGCCTTGTGATTTATCCGCCAAATTATTCTTCATCAAATCCTAACCACGGAGCGATATTTGTCCATATCAACTCTGCGAATCTCTCAGACCGTTCTTGGACAAATTTATTTGTCCACTCCTCAGCATTAGATATAGCCGAAAGGTGATAAAAGTACCTACCCTCACGCAAGAGATTTTCCGTACTCTCGGCCAACCCAAGCCCTTGTTTTCTAGCGTTTGTTAAACGAGCATCCTGCTCTTCTGGTGTAGGTGCGGCAAGAATGTCAAGCATCTCCTTTTTCTCATGCCAAGGTCGGTTACTAAAGGAAGAATTCTTAGCCTTGGGTAACAGCGTCAAATTTCCTAAACAATCTACAAGATTGGGCTTATCATATAAAGATCCTGACCAAGTGTCTGGCACAGGATTTTGCGGGGCAATATGTTCAATCTCTAAGTCTTGATTCCATATTTCCCATGTGAACATATTCAGGACTCCTTCACGTCCTGAAGCGCGGAGTCCTGGATTTCCCTTATCTACACTTGTATTGTGCATGGCTGCAAACAACAGAAAACGTGCAAGAGTTTTATGACCTTGGTAGACAGGTTGTTCGGATGAAAGCCTTACCCAATCCTTTTTGCAGGAGATTCCCCCTTCTGTTTTAAGACTATATCTCAATGCCTCTTGCAATTTCTGAGCAGTCAAGTATTCTAAGACTTCACCATTTTCTGGACATCTACAAAAAGCTTGAGATTGACTTTCATATCTATTAGTCCCATTCTTCATTAACTCACGGTACCCGGCTGCGAGATACCCTGTTTCTTTTCGAATACCTCGCCAGAATGTAAAAAAAGCGGTTATGGCTTTTATAGCCCCTTCCAACTCGTTAACAACCCCATGATGAGTATTAGAACAGATTATTTGTGAGTAAAACCTCACCAAAGGAGCAATCGCAATCTCATGATTAACCTTTCCAAGCATGTCCATACATATCAAAACAACATTTTTCTCCGAAAATCCTGTGATAGAGTGAAAGGCCTCCTCCCTTTTTTTCCAAGCATCCTTGAAAAAAATCGCTGTATGAGACAAATGTTGAACAAATTTCCGTTGCTCCTCTATATCCTGCAGTTTATCGTATTGGTCTCTTAGATACTTTCTCTGACTACTATGCCGCTTAGGGAGTGTTTCACCAGTCTCAGCAAGGGCAAAGGGGATTAGTAATCGACTTGTTTCCATATGTCTCTTCTGCGCATCTTTGAACTCTCCCATGTATTCCTCAATAGGTTTTATGAATTCTCTTGAAGGTGAATCCTCATACTCAGGTAATCCTTCTGTTTCTATCACCTTTGGCTTAAAGGTCTCAAATGCCGTCAATGGTTCCCCAGTTGTGTTCAGCGACTCAAACATATCAAAAGCATAGTCTTCATTATAGACTGACAGAACCGTGACTGTTACTCCTTCCATTAGGAAATTTGCCAACAAAACTAATCGTATTAGTTGCTTAAAATCCTCATTCCCTTCGCCCAACAAAATAGAACGTACTTCTTCTGGAAACTCTGCTTGAAAAATAGCTTCTTGGAATATGCTACTTTCAGCTACTTTATCTAATAGAGGCATTTCTAAGTCTTCATCGCCTCCGTTCCCGACACTCCTAATTTTTTGCTGTATCACTCGATATTTTTTTAATAAAGCACTGTTTTGGTCAATTTGATCTACATGTCCTCTGTACTGCTTAGCCTTGGAATTATCCTGAGTGTGTTTCAAATAACCATGAATAAAAGCGGCAATCGGTGATTTATATATTGCCTTCCTTGCTGAACGGGACCACGAATCATCATTTTCACGAATTATTCGTGGATACCATCGATACACTTCATCACCTCGATGCATGTCTTCTGCAAAAGTTTTCTTTAGTTGGGCTTTCACATCAATCGTCTTATCATGTAACCACTGAAAAGCCAGTTTATCTGCCCTGTTAAATTTAGCTCCATGCCTTCTTATTTCATCATGAAGACAGATATTCATCAATAGAATAGTTGTTAATCGCTGTTGTCCATCAATAACTATACGGACGTTGCTGGGCAATTCTGCTTTATCAACATTAGTTGGAATTGCTCTGTCAATTACAATCAGTGTACCAAGAAAGGTAATTGAATTCTCATTTTTGACCAATAATTGAAGTCCATGACAAACATCCTCAAAGAGGCGACTAATATGGTCACTATCCCAATTATATTCACGCTGATAAATTGGAATGTAAAAACCAACGCCCGGTTCACAAAGCACCTGTCCTGTGGTATAGGGATCAGCATCAAAGATATTATTTATGTTTATCCGTGGCACGTTAAACCTCCAATTTCTTATTATTTTCCAATATGATCCTAAGTTCGGAAAATAATGCTAATGTTTTATCCAGTTTCAAATTGCGGGTATAGTCTTTTGAGTTTTAGGTGGGCATTTTCTGTGGTAAATCGCCAGTCCACACCTCTTGTGACCGCATTACGAGGGGGTGTCCACGCCTCCACCTCACGCCCTAACATCTCCATATCCGGGATCCGACGACAAAGACAAAAACGCTTGAAAACACTCACCTCTATCTCTGCTATATTCAACCAACTCCCATGCTTAGGGGTATAATGAAGGTCCAAACCACACCGCAACTCAAACGCTTCAGAGGATTTGAAGGAAACCTTATACAACGGCGCATACATGTCTTTTTCTTTACTCGTCATCATTATATGGGGCATTTGATGCCCATTCTTCAACATCTCCTCCCAGTTTTTCCCATACCTGATGGCATAGATGCGTTTTGCTCTCACTCTTTGCCCCAGTGAGAATAATAGAGTTCCATTTACTACTGGAGCGATCGGAAGAACGGAGAAGGCGTTAGGCTAACGGGTGGTCAAAAGTAATTAGTGTGATACCTCTCTGTTTTGCCCTGAGCTGAATTTTTTCATCAAACATGTTGCTGTTTTGGGCGATAGATCCGTATTTGCGTAGAAAATAAGTCCAGTCTTCAGCAACTTTTATAATGTCCTGACTACCTTTTCTGGTAATTGGATGTCTTTGATTGGCTTATCCTGGAGGTCCGCAATATCTTGGCGAAGTAGACGTGCTATTATCTTTTCTTCCTGTGGATCGGCATTAATCATCCATAAGACCAGATTTTCGGCGATCTTTTGATTTTTTGATCGGGTTACCATAGTCCCAGTCCATAAGACGCTGCGCCACGGCGATCGATCCAATTCTCTCGGAATCCGACTGAATCGAGATAGGAAAGTATCTTCGCTCATCCCAAGTTTTATCGCATTCTTGAGTGCCTTGGTAAGTATCAAGGGCAGAATGGGTCGGAAAAGCAAATCTCCGCCATGTGCTCCTCTAAATGAATTTGGGAGCTCATCCCCTAGTTTCATATTTACTACAAACTGAAGTTCAGGGATCCGTTCAACCAATTTGTCCCAAAATTTGTAAGCTCTGGAAACGTATTGTTGGACAACCTCTTCATTTGGGCAAACTGACTTGAATTTCTTCCACCTGTTTTTAGGAGTGAAATCCATACCCAGATACGTATCCATAGATTGATAAAGTGCAATGACCGATGTAAAGCTGCGTTGATCCTTAGGACTGATAGGCTTCTGCTTCTGCAAGGAAATTTTGCCTTCTGTAAACAACGGATGCTTTTCAATCAAATGCCGGCATGTAATAGCAACAACATCATCTTCATCAAGAATAATCAATTCGGAGAGACTGACAGGTTTCGCGTACCGATTGAGAGTCGAAAATAATCGCCGGGTTCTTTGCATTCCATCTGTTGTCTTTTTGTGAGCTACGAATATTGCACACAGTTCGTCAGAAATTTCTGCAAACGCTTCTTCCCCCATTCGATTGGCAAGATGTTTAATGCCTTCAACACGGTGTTGACCATCAATTGCGAAAAGCTTTTCATCACCCGACAATCTCAATATCCCCATACTCACCTCAACTTCTTCCTCAACGGATATTGGATCAAGGTATTCTGAAGGTTGCAGCGAGAGAGGATACCATTGTGGCTCACCTCCATAGACACCAATGACGACTGCGTTAAAAAATCGCTGATTTTGGGTCTCCAAATACTCGGCAATGTTTTCACTTCTATTTGTTAGTTCACGCTGTAGCCAATCCTGAAGTTCCTTTGTTTCATGGATTTCGTCGTTTCTACGAACCCGATTTCGGACCTCTCGAAATGGAAGCAACGTAACATAATAAAACCAGTCTCCAATAATTCCCTTCAGAGCGGGTAGTTTGAGTTCCTCGCTCATCTTGATACCTCCTTTAAAAATCAAAAGCCCGAACCATAGCCGAGACTTTACTCGGGTATTGTCTGCACAAACGAGGGATCAGGGCACTAATCAGTTCATCTTCAATTTCAGAAATTTCCGACACATCAGTTACTGGGCAAAAACTAAACATAACAAATCCGTCGTATTTACGCAGAAAATTCCTTATATGCGGTCTTTTCAGGTGCCTTCTTTCATTGAAATAACTCAAAAAGCGGTCATGCAATGTCATTTGCTCCGCTTTCCCAACATAGGTCACCAAGTAAAGTAGCGGGTGCTGAGCCACACGAGGAGCTATAGCGAAAGTATACACTCCATGCTGGTCATCCGGGATAACATGCGCACAATTTCTCCGGAAAGGAACGGAATTCCAATTCCATACGTGGTTTGGAGGTGTTTTAAATTCAGACCACAGTTGAGGCCACATAACTATGCGAGTCCAAGCGTGGGCTCGCATAGCATCAACTCGTTGGTCAAAAACTTCCTCGTCAGCTTCCTCGTCAAAGCCGTAAAGTTCAGTTTCGTTCATAGTTTTACAAAAAGCACATGAGACAACCTTGATCTTCTTCATCCGCAGACTCATACCCAGCTAGTACTGACACCAAAGGCTTATTCTTCCGTTTGGTTTTCAAACGCTCTTGTGTCTTTTCCCAATTCGCAATAATTTCTGCTATCCGCTCTGGCTGCTCAAGTTCTTCAAGGGATTCGTCCTGATTCCAATAAAAAACATTTCCATTGATTTTGTTAGGTTTTTCGTAAGCCTTCGCTTCCTCGTAAAGCTCAGGATATTTCTGTTTCAACCTGACCCACTCAATTTTCTGTTGGTAGAAACAGAAAAAGCATCCAGAGTGTGTTCGCCCCCATTCAGTATACGGCGGCATTCCCAATCCGGATTCTTCTAATATCCGAATCACGTCTTCATAAACAATGCCATCGTCTTGAAACGGATAGACGACCGTGATATTGGGTTTGTGGCTGATATAACCCGTTCGGTCTTCATCAGCGCGAAGCCCAACATAGTTAACAACCGGATCATCGCCAACATAATCCTCAAACGGTTTAAGTTTCAGCATTCGGGTACACCAGCGGCGGTGATTTGACGGCAGCATCCCGCCATAGACCCTTAGCATCTTGTCAAAACTGGTGTGCTCCGTTGTGCGCTCAATAGGTACTCCGAGATATGCCTCTAAGCGTTTGAGGTATTCAATTGTATCAGGCAATTCTTTGTCAGTATCATGGAAAATATATTCCATATCCAAAACACGATCCCGAAGGTGGATAGCTAACGCAGTGCTGTCTTTTCCACCTGAGAGACTGAGAATATGACGCTCTTTTTGAGGCATCGTTTTTACTCCTTTTGTGAGTCAGTTGCCTTTTACTCGATTTCTTCAGCACTTTCGTTGAGTTCATCCCAAACCACATGAGCGACAGCAGCCAAACCTAAACGCCCATGTTGTCTCAGTAAACCCTGAATCTGCTTTTGAATGTTTACTAACTTTTCCCTATCTTCAGGTTGAGGGTACATGACTTCGGCGCGTTCACTTCCATTGGCATGTGTGATTGAAAGGCGAATTCCCGTGCTCCGTTCGGAGACACCACCCGTCCCGAAATATACACTTTCGACGTGTTTAAACCGAGAGGCTAAAGCATCTAACTTATGTTGGAACGTATATTCATCCGAATCAACCCAATAGGATGGAGGTTTTGAAACGACAAAACTGGCAACCGATTCAATCCATTTTGTCTCGGAGAGCTTATTGTCACTTAACCGGATACACAAGGCTTTGAGTTGAGACTCGCTAACACTCACTCGTAAATTTTCAGCACGTTTTTGGAGTAAACCTCTACTTTGTAAATTGTTACCTACGTCGAAAACCTCAAAAACGGTGAATTTTAGACGTTCAAGTAAATCAGTGTAGGTGTCCTTTAACTCACCCAGATACATTTTAAGCTGTTCAGCGAAATCCTGTACACAATCATCATCAATCAATGCAGTTACATCAAACGGCGGATACCCACAGGCAATCGGTAAGTCCCGAAAAAGGAGGGGAGCAGGTTCGATTGCGGACATAAGTCTATCACGAACAGCAATGGTCTCTTGAGAAAGTTTCTGCGTGTTATGGACGTATTCGGGGAGTTGTACGACAAAGTTACAGAGCGGCTGAACAACATCAAGTATCCGAGAATTCTGCTCATCTGATGTTTGCTGGATACCGAGTACGCTAATAAGTCTATCAAAGACAGAGGCACGAACACCTTCAATCGCACTATGTTGAATCTCAAAGTACTCGGGTGCCTTAATCAGACGGTAAAAATCATCACCTCTGACCTCACGTAAAAAAGTACCCTCTTCAAAAATTGCGAGATCTTGTCGATGTGCTACAAAGTAAATTGTCAATAATAAAGGAATTAAACCTTCGCGAACCCCGAACGGAGGTTTCTTAAGAGCCGCAAATAACTCAGTCCCCCGGATTTTATTGTCTGCTCCGGATTTTAAGAGCACCTCAATCCGTTTCAGTGCCGGTAAGACCCCGTATAAATCAACATCAGCCGAGGGTTCCTGGATGTACCACATTTTTTCACCTTTGACATGGATATTTCCTCGCTTCAAAATCGAAAGGTACATTGACTTCTCAGGTGGACGTTGATTTTCTATCATTCCTAAGTTTGTCTCAGATTCTTTTTCCAACATTGCGGTAATTAAACGCAGCCGGGCACCTGAGGCAGCAGAACTCAAATTGTGTCTATTGATAAGTTCATTTTGAATTTTCGGAGCTTGCATGAAAACTCGATCACAGACATCCGAAAGATGCTTTAAAAGTTGTTTACCTGTAGAGAGTTTCAGCGGTTTCCCCTCGGAAAACCAACTGAACTTCATTTCTCCTGAGTGACCCCGCAGGTCAATTAAATCCGCTATTCGATTCTCAAGACGTGTATGGGCAGCATTCCGCTGCCGGGATACTTCTTGACGAGCGTAAGCATCCGTATTGAGTTCCAGCGTGTTCTTTCCAACCCATTCCCAGCACAGCAAATCTCGAAGGTAACCGACAATGTCCTCCAATGGCGGAGGAATAGCAATAAGCAGTTGTGGATAACCAATGAATTTAGGCGTTTGCGCCTTTTGTAATGTCTGCTGGTACTCTTGCAGTGAATCACACAATACGATTATGATTGTACCATCCACACTTTCATCTAACAAGTGCTTAAATTCTATAAATTCAGATGCTGACAGGTATTGGATTTCAAAGTGCCGTAAATTTCCTGTCTGTATGTAGTGCCTACGCGCAACAATTGGTCTCCGATCCAGATAGGTTTTGATGCGTTCACTCACGCGTTGAATCTCTCCGACTGCACGTTCCGCGTTCTTATATGCGGTGTCCAAATCCACGCTCGTATGTGGCCAGAGACACAAGCCGCCAGAAATACCGCGGTCGTATAGCACCCGTTTCTTATATTTCAAGGTAGCTATCGCGTCCCTAACACCGGAACGTATTCTTCTCGTGCCTGCGACTGCCTGCACAATGAGTGCTTCGGTTGGAAGGAACTCGTGAGCATTCAGTAGGTTTAACATTCCTACTGTTTTCAGCACTTCCAATTCCAAACCGTCATTGGATACATACCCCGAGATCACAGAATCAATGACATTCCAATGGGTTCGCATGCCAGTAAGATTCGGTGAATGACTCAGATTTGCACGGACATAGTCGTAAAAATCGTGGATGCGGTACAGTTGAGAATTCTTAAGAGGATATTGCGAAGCGTAAGCTTGCAGACCGAATGGCTCCGAGGATTGTAGGAAACTGAACAACGATCTTTCGTTTTGACCAAAGCGATGCATCGTTCGGACGATAACAGGAACGGCCAATGGGTCTAGCGGGAACAATTTCACTGCTTCGGCTAAAAATGCATCGCGTAGTGGAACGGGGCCATACCATCCGTGCTTAAGAGCATATCTCATTTGAGATGTCGCTTCCCTTTGGCGCGCTGCCGGCACGTCTTCTACCTGAATCCCTAAAGCAGAAGACAACAGGTGAACAACCTGTTCAAGGGGTTGATTAAAGAGGATCTCTTCAAAACGTCCAGCAATCTTTTCCCATTCCTGCTTAGATATGTCGTCTAGATGGTCAGCATACGCATTGAACCCTTGATGCAAAAGTCCCAAAACAAACAAGGGGGTATCACTACGGCCCGAAGATGCTTCTGCCAATTGTTGAAGTAGATAGATATCCTGACGCTCGGGATACATTGCTGCAAATTCAAGGAATTTGCCTAGCTCATCCAGAATCAGAAGAATTCCGGATCCTTTAGATTCCGATTTGATGAATCTGCTAAACTCAATAAAACCCTCGACAATCTCTTCGTCAGTAATATTTGGAATTTCGCTCCATTCGTCCTGCAAGAATCCGGGTTTAACACGCGACGGCATGTCCTTATCCGAAACCTTCAAGATACGCTGAAGTAGCGGCGAAAACTTTGTCTTAGAAACTTCGGGAGCAACAGTAACAAGAGATTTCCGCAAAGCCGACTGGAGCGCGACTTTCAACGGAGCGCGACTGCCAGTTATCAAGATGGGAATCAGATTCAGGTTATCAATGCAAAGTCCGTCGATTTTGATGGACGCTCGTAACTCTCCGAGCACCTCGTTTTGATAACCCGAAAACAGATGTGCCAAAACCAGAGCAAAACTTGATTTGCCTGTGCCGTAATCCCCGGTTAATCGCCACGCCCGCTTCGTCGAATGTGCTAGCATCCCTTCGGTCAAACGCTCCACACAAGACTTGGTAAAATCTGTCAGTATGTACCCTGTACAACTGTCCGGATCAGAAAAATCTCGCTCAAGGTGTGTTGAACGTAGGAAGCGAGAGTTCATGTGGAATAGATCAGCTATCGTGTTGTTCAAAAACTAGCTTCCTTCCTGATAAATAGCACGCAACAAATTTTTCTCAATATCTCTCTGTTTCTGAATTTGTTTTAAGTTCGCAGATTCACGGAAACGCATCGCACCATCTGTGAAGTCCTCAATATCTTCTAAACGGTCACGAATTTCTTGTTCTGACAACTTGAAAATTTGACCTGGGCTGCCATGCCCAGAGGTAACTTCACGGAATGCCAACGATTTTTCTTCAGGATAGTAAGTTTTCCAAAAATTATCTAAGCAGTAGAAAAAAAGCTGCTGGCTGATTTGAGGTTTGGGATCGCGATTGAAAGCGTAGAGAACCTCTCGTTTCCCATCGATCTCCGAGACTATTTCACCAATCGGCCGAATTAGGTTTAGTTCAACCAAGGGACAATCAAGATTGTCTTCTAGTACATTCCGTTTCGTGCCGCGCGTTGGCACATACGTATGAAGAAAGATATTGAAGTGCTGCTTAAGTGTCACTATAGACAGTTGTCGTCCCTGTGACTCTGCTTCTTTTTTAAAGACCTTGACGACACGCTCAGGAGCGATCTCAGGTTCCTGCCATCGGTTCATAAGGAAATCCCAAGCAAAAATAGGATGTTTGGGATGAGTCGAAAAATTCCAATGAATAAGCCAAAGGGTTTGAATATCCTCCAGATAAGGATCAAAACCGTCTTTACCCAACAACTCTTCTCCCAACGGACTGACTTTTAAACCACTCTTCCCTTGTTTCTCAACCACCTTTGCGGATTCAACCCAAAATTTCATTGCTCGCGCCATCTGTTTGCCGACCCCTAAGACAACTATTGCCTGATCTATATCCTTAAACAGATCTGAATCTGTTTGTAGGGCAGTGACTGCTTTCGGCAACCAAGGATATCGACAAGGGAACGTCTCATGTCCAGTAAATCTATATTGCACCATAATGTTAATCGTTCCAGAACTTTCACTCAAAAGTATTTACGGAATTTTCCTTGATTAATAGGAAAATGGGAAACGGTTGGAAAATCTCAAATAACTTATTTAAAATTTAGCATGAATTGATGTTAAATGTCAAACGCTTTTCGCGTTTTCCCAAAAAATTTAACGCAATTACCCATTTGGGACTCATGCTAAGCATGCCCACAATACTGAAAAGATATGAACGGAACGGATTCTATCAACTAATTAACCCCGGCATTTACTTCTTGCAGGACTGCAACTGCGCGCTGTGCCAATTCCGTCGTGGCATCACGCTTGACTGATCGGTTTAAGTGTAGGATGGCGCGTTCGTCCCCACCTCTCGCCAGCTCCAACGCTTCCTCAAATCCCTTATTTCCGTAACTGAGATCCCTTGGTAAGACAGTCAAATCACGATCTTTCCAGTAATACTGCAACGCATCGGACTCCCAATCGCTGTAGACGTGTTCCCACGTAAGGGAGTTGAAGATATTCAAGTGCGGTTCAAGCATGTGTTCAGCGATCGGGTCATCGGCAGCCTGATAGCGGTTGTCCAACGACACACGGAGCCGATCCTCGGTCAAATTCGGGAGTGCCTTGTGAATAGTCAAAGCAGGGAAGATGAGTGTATCGCCAACTTCATAATTCGTGGAATGCCATTCACCCAACAACTCGTCCTCCCTAACGCACAGACTCCCAGCACCGAGCGAAAAGTGATGCTCCATGACTTTGTTAATCTTATGCGAACCCGGTAGGACAGCCAGACCTCCCAACTCAATTGGACAGTCCCCGATAGGTGCCCAACAGGTATAGGTCTGGAAATTCCCTTGGAAGTGGACAAAGTCTTGGTGTATCGGTGTGGTGTGCGCCGTGTACTTAGGGAACCAGAGACGCGCAATCTTCTGTGGATGCGGTAGCACCTCTCTACCGACAATCTTCTCCACCATATCGACGACTTCGGACCAATGCCCGGAACGGTGAAACGCTTCTAACTTATACACTTCATGGTATACGTCCGTGTATTCGGGATCACCCTCGGTACACTGGGTAGATACATCAGCGATGCCGTCCATCGGGTCTGTCCCCGCGACGAGCCAACCACCTTCCTGCATCGTCGTTAGCATTTCTCGCCGCAACGTCCAGAGTTTGTCGGGATCTTGCAGCTTCTTGAAGAAGACATACCCTTCTTCCGAGATCCGGTGACGCAATTCTTCCGGATCATTCATCGCATCGTTAGATACGCGAAGTTCTTTTAAGGCTTCCATCTGACTTTCTCCTTCGGTCTATCCCCATTAGAGCACTGAATTTTGCCATTTTTGTGATGGATGACCAATTCAGTCTTCTGATTTCGGCTAACTTGGTGTCCGTACGCCACTGCGTCCTTTTTGGTATTGAAGTGTTTCAATGCTCTCAAAGCACTGCCGCGTATGACATCCCAGCCCCCTTCGGGATTGGAAACAACATAGTGTTCTTTGTCAGTCCGACCATAGGCGACAGCCTCTACTGCCCGTCTAACCTCCATTCTTGAGAGTTTTCCTCGCTTGGGAGTGCTTTTGACGGTTCGTTCTCTTGCCATTTTAATCACCTTCTTAAACCGTGTTGCGATAAGTGCCTCGCGTTAGTCTTCAACCATTCCTCAATTACCAAAGTATAGTCATTAAAAATCATCTCTTCAACTGCTAACTGATACTTTTGAGCTGTTTGGGGTAAATCCTTCATGAAATTCTGGTAACGGTCCCAAATGGTACTTCCACTTGGAATCGTCTGGCGTCCGGATGCAGTGCGGATCCAATTCCGGACGACCCTGATTATGTCTTCAGGGGCATTGTGATGTGCCTGTGTATCTTGTCCAGCGATGTCTGACACAAACTGTTGATACCGATATGGTTCGCTATCCAGCACGAGGCATTTTTTTCTTTTCTGTTCTTCAATACCAAATCTCTTTGCACCGAGAAAAATCCCCAATTCCAATGGCATATTGAATCGCGGAAACCCTGAGACCTCGTCTAATTCCGTTCGGGATATATCGTGGATTCCGTAACGACAGTTCGCAATAATGCTATAGATCTTATCAATCCGAACTTGACTCGCGTCTTCTTCTTCGAGGGCACAACGGGGAATAAAACCGCAATCATGAACAGCAAACACCATTGCATCAAACAGCGGCTTGTAAGTGGAATCAAATGGACAATTGATAAAAACATTGTCATTATAATGGGATGATTTCATGAATTCTTACGCCGGTTCACTTGTGCTTGAAATTGTCTTGACTCTGTTCACTTATAGTATATCATATACTTAACGAAAAATCAATTTTTTTAGATCGTTCCTACGTTCTATTTTTCTCAAGCCAATCGATGGCAAAGTCAACCACAGCACGTTGCGGCATCAGTTGGCAATTCGCGTTACCGACCTTGTCGTGCCGAACCACTTTTCCCGCATCAGACCGCAAAAAATCTTCACCGATGCGATCAAAATCTGAAGCGTCTACATCGATATTTTCAAAGGTTGTCCATACGCTTGAACCCGCCTGTGAGATCGGAGCACCCTCTCGGACGACGCGTTTGGTTGGGAAGTCTGCCCGGTATTCTGCGAGGTGTATGGACGTGTTGTTTGAGTGTCCAACGCCGAGGAGCAGGACGGAACCCTGCAAGTCGTAGATTCTGGCAAGTGGTGAGTCTTCACCAAAGCCAAATGCCAAAGCGTGGTTATCTGTAACATAAGAGGCTTGGGGTCCGCGCGCACAAAATGAACTCTGTGGATGCGTACTGCGGAGAACACCTTTTTGCCTTCGGAACGTTTCGACAATTTTGCCCATTGAACGGGTCGGGGTCAAAACGGGATCGTAGGCAGGCATCGTCTCCCGTATTGTTTGCCACCACGACGCCGGCACCGGCGGATTCTCCCACTGACTCGGATCGCTGAGATCGGTCGAGTGGGTCGGCATCACAAGCGTTCCCGTTTCACCTAAAACTTCCTGAAGTGCGATAATAACGGCAACAGGACCACCACAGACCCATCCCATCGCACTCAAGGACGAATGAACAAGTAAGACCATCCCTTTTTCGATACCAAGTGCTTTAAAATCAGCCTGTAGCGACTCGACCGTGACAGGTGTTTCCGTCTTGTGAACCACTTGACTTTCAGGCATTATCAATCACCCTCTATTTCGTCCCTATCACAAGGATATGTGCACTCATGCCGAGGAGCGAAGGTTCTGCTTCAACCTTCCGAATTAAATCTAAAACGACAGAATGCAGATTCGGATCCGTCCAATAATTTTTAAACGACTCAAAAAGCCATGCCGGTCCTTCCACAGCAAGTGTCGCCTGATGCTGAAAACCCGCTTCGATAACTTCGGAACCGAGTTCTTCTGGACGGTGAAGATAGGCATCTGTAAAATACTTGAGGGTGTCAGTGAGGTTACGATGGTAACCCGTTTCAAGGTCGTTTTGAACGATGTCTCTATGAACAGGATCCCTGAATCGATCCTCAAAAAAGCTGTCGAGCATAGATGCAAAGCGTGAGATGCCGGCGGCAACCATAACACCACCGTTTCGCAGGACACGATGTGCCTCTCCGAGTGCAAGCAGCCGTTCACTTTTATCAACGAGATGATAGAGCGGTCCCAATAACAGAACGGCATCCGCAGACATCGACGAAAAGCGAGCTCTCGTGCGTTGCCAAGTGATATACTGGCGATTGGGTGTTCTGATTGTTGGTGTGACGCTTCTTTCGCCTGTTCAATGTGTAAGTCCACAGGATCCACGAGGTGGACCTCATAGCCTGCTTTTGCTAACCAACAGGCGTAGGGACCCGAACCGCCACCGATGTCCAAAACCACTGCCGGTGGCGCGGGCAAATAGCGTGTGATGATCTCTTGGGTACGTACAAATTCCAACTGACCTTTGGTATGGGTCGTAAGTCGTTTCGATTCTTGCGTCTGTCTATAGAACGAAAGAATTTCATCTGAAGGTTGATACAATTTCTTATTCCTTCTGAAACCCATCATCGGGTCTGTTTCACCCATGCCCACGTAGTCGTCAGTTTATCGTCCGGGTCAACAGAAAGCGGTTCGAGATCCAAGACGTTGGTAATATCAACGTAATTCGCCTTTCCAAACCCACCGTCACCATCGTTTCCGTTCTTGGTGTTATCGTTGGCGTTGCCTTCATCGAAAGTGTAGTGTGCGTTCAGACCTTTTTCATCGCCGTTAAGTACCTTCATCATGAATTCGTTGATCTCATCTTCGCTACGAGCGACTTCCCAGATACGGATTTCATCAATCGACCCTGTACAAAACCAATTTTGACTATCACCGACACCGATATACAGTGAAGCGTCGGTTGCTGCTAATTCCTTTGCTCCAAAAGGTGCCGCACCCTTCTCTTCCCCATCAATATATGTTCGCATCTCTTTACCGTCCCAGACGCCAGCGACATGTTGCCATTTGTTGGGCTCCAATCCAGGGACATCAAGGATTTTCGTGCCGGGCCAGAGGACAAATCGTAATCCGTTTCCATTTTGGACAATCTCTGGGAAGATGTAATCCCTTTGACCGCCCCAGTCCTTTGCAAGACACTCACCGACGGGTTTACTCATATTCATCCACGCTTCTATGGTTATCGCAGTTTTCGGATTTAAACTGTCACTGTTTGGGACTTCAATAGCCGTTGCCCCATCTAACGCCAGTGCCAGATTTTTCGCCCAAAGTGTGCCGGGCATTGCCAAACTGATAACGAGGGTCATAAAAAATAGAACTTTCATAGTTTTCCTCCTGAGTTGCCAATTTCATCAATTAGCAATTAGAAATCATTTATTTCACTTCGAAGTTTGGCATGCGTCCACCAAATATAGCATGTCCCGCCTGCATCCAGAACACGTCAACATTGGTGAATCCAGCCTGTTCAAGCCATTTGAGTTGATCAAATAGCGACGATGGTTTGTCAATCGAGTCTGGATCGGGTTCGGATTGTGCGTAATGATTCCAGCCAAGTTCACAGAAGGAATCATAACCCCGTAGATCCCCATCGAGGTCGAGCGAGCGTTGACGCACTGCTTCGTCCCATGTATCCGCCGCGAACTTCCTTCCAAATCGGTCCATCGGTTCAGTCAGATCCGCGATAATGAAACTTCCGCCTGGTGCGAGTATAGATGCCACATCTTTGAACAATACCTGTTTTTCAGGACCGTCCAAATGATGGATTGCAAGAGAAGATACAACAGCATGGACACGGAATGAAAAATCGCGCCAATTGCTTGCTGCTAAATCAAATTGCTTTGCCTTAAAACGCTCCCCATAAGCGATGAGTGCCTTTTCTGTCTGCGCTATCATTTTCGGAGAGCCGTCTAAACCATAGACGTGAGATTCAGGAAACTTGTCTAACAATGCCCGTGTGAGCAGTCCTTCCCCACAGCAGAGATCCAATATATACACGGATTCCGATGGGGGAGGAATTACCTCGCAAATACAATTAATCTGGATCTCCCGATCAGGAACGAAGTATTTTCCGTAGTCAATAAAATCTTGGGAATTTTCCTCTTCCCATTGAGGCGTGATGATTGAGTCTTGCATAAAATTTACCATGCGATGTTACGCTGGTTTTCCGCGTTTCAGTTTTCTCTATGATGCCAGATCGTCAAGCATCTGGCGGATGTTGTGTTCACCACTATCAATAAACAGAGGGGCTAATGGACCTCTACCATGCAAGGTTTGAAGTAGGGTATCGATCTGTATCATGCGTTGCTGCGGTGTGCGGCACCCGAGCCATCTTTTAACGAAGTCGCGCGCGGGTCTCGGATTGCCAGTTCTGAGTGAACGGGTGCTTTTACGCCACGCCTGCCATCTGAAGGTATATTGACAGTTCGGACATTCGAGTTTCTCGTCCTTCTTTTTTAAACTTTTTCGATAATCTCGCCACCTACGTTTGTAGCCGCAGACCGTGCACTCGATATTACCGTGCTGATGGAGGGCAACGCCTTGACATTTAGGGCAGTGCAATTCAGGACTGCGTTGCCGATGTCTGACAGTTTGAACCGGAGGTTCCGGTCTGCGGACAAGACCAAAACAGTGAGGACACGGTAAGAGGACGCGGGTTCTCAGGGATTGTTTGTAAGCTTCAGGGGACCATGTTTTCCCACAGGCGCATCGGAACATAACTTCTTTGTGTAGAACAGCGCGGCAGTCAAAGCATCGCGGGACGTTTCGGAGTGCCTGACGGCAGTCGCGCCAAAGCAGTCGCTCAGTACAGTGTGGGCAGCGAAACCAATGTTCGTGCGTGCCGCCTTCACCAGAACTGAAGAGCGGGTCAATCCGACGTGCCACCTTTGTGCTGCATTTCGGACAAGGCACACGTCCGCCTCGGTAAACATCAGCAACTGTAGCGATGTCAAGGCAGCGGGCGTAGAGTTCCCACCCGACATCGTGTAGCAGTGTATCATCATAGATACCGAGCCGAGCATACCGGTAGAGTCGCCGGATTTTGATGGGTTTTACACGAGGTGCCCAATCCATAGTGGTTTCTTCATTTCCTTTTCTAAGACATTCCCTCTCAATGAGCGCAACGCTACTTAGATGAGTATAGCTCCATAAACTCATCAACCCCAAGTTGTGCCTGCCTGATAATGCTGCGCAAGGTGCCTCTATCTAATTCTTTGTGATTAGGCACAACAACTTGTGCGAATGGGTTATCACGACGCAAAATCAGATGACTGCCATGCTGTCGCCTTAGGTAAAAACCAACTTTAGCAAGCGTCTTTACACATTCTCGTCCTGAGATTCTCGGTAACCCGCTCATACGGCTAACAGCAACGCCTCAAAATGTTCTTCAGGGACTGGTAGTCCGTCTTCTTTAAGCACAATAATATATCCCTCAATTGCCTCTCTAATATTGCTGACTACCTGTTGTTTGGTTTCAGCTTGGCTAATGCAACCGGGTAAACTGGGACATTCAGCAACCCAATAACCATCTTCACCGGGATAAATAACCACTTGTCTCATTGTTTACCTCCAATACAAAAATCTTGCTCAGAGATCAGTATTATGAAGAAGCTAAATCTCTATCTATGCTATGAGTTACGCTGGAATTTGAACGACCTCTCCAGTTTCAATGCTACGGCTAATCGCTTCCAAAACGCGCATGTTCTGGTAGGAATCTTCAAGACTTGAATGCGGTTGTGTTCCCGCCTGTAGTGATGCCGCCCAATGCTGCATCTCTTCGAGATAACCGGGTCTACCGATACTATGGAGCGCGGTGTTGAGATCCCATTCTTCAGTCGGTGTATCCGCATAACCACCACCGGTGCCAAGCCATGTCGGCATACGGTAACGGCGCAGTCTACGTGTTTCGAGTACCTGGATCGCCTGATTGCCGGTGCCTTTAGCGAAAACCATGGCTTCTAAAACCGGACCAGTACCGAGCGTCATTGTGCCGATGCCGCCGTTCTCGTAACGAAGGTTCACGGACATTGAAACGGTACTCGATGCGGCATCCACTTCACCCATGGCGAAGATTTCGATAACCTGTCCCATAAAGAAACGCATACAATCGGTCGGATGGATCACCTGATCAAGCATAAAGGGCCACGCAAAGGGGGATCCCGCTTCCTGAAGACGCGGACCCGGTGCGAGGTAGCGGGTATGGTATTGGCAGGCTTCACCGAACTCTGCTTCATCCATCAACTGTTTGGCAATCTGGTGCGCCGGGGCATGTCGCCACATTGTACCGACCATACCCGTTTTGCCGGTCTCAACTGACGCATCGACGAGCGTCTTTGCACCTTCAGCAGTAGTCGCGGGTGGCTTTTCGGTGTAGATGTGATAACCGCGCTGGAGGCACTCAATACCGATGTCCCGATGCAGTTTATCCTCCGGTCTACCGACGACAGCTACTGCGTAGAGATCTTCATTTTTGAACATCTCATTGTAATCAGTGTAGTGCCGGAGTGCTCCGAACCTTCGAGCGTTCGACGCTGCCTTCTCTTCCACGAGGTCACAGGTCGCAACAAATTCAAACGCTGGCACCATCGGTATACACTGTTGCAATTGCGATGACATGCCACCACAGCCAATAAAAGCAATTCGGATTTTGTCCATAATGTATTCTCCAATTCGCTTGTAGGAGCGACTTCTTACTGTATCTTATTCAAAAAGTTGTGCAACCCGACAGGAAAACCCCAGCACGACATCCTCACCCGTAAGCGTGTCGGCACCCGTAAACACCTTAATATCTGTTGTAGAACGATACACTGTTACTGTTTTCATAACGGATTCAACGACCCATACCATTTGGGTTCCGGCATCCAAGTAGGCTTGGACCTTTTCAGTGACGCGCCACTGGACATCTGTTGGCGAAACGACTTCGACAGCAAGATCAGGTGGAATTGGGGAGCCCTTACTTTCATCTTCAGGCAGGCGCGCGGTTGAAATAAATGCAACATGGGGTTTCATCCCGCGTTCTCCGACTTTGAATCCTGCTTCTACAAACACATCACCCAACTGATTTTCGCTTACATACGTTAGCAAGTAGCGTGTGATTCTTGCACTAATCTTAGCGTGTCCTAATGACGGAGACGACATCGGTACTAATTCTCCTTTAACATATTCATACCCCTCTATATCGCGTGCAAGAAATTCTTCCACTGTCATTGTGGTGTGTTCGGGCGGGTGCATTTCTTGCCCGGCTTCGGCAGCTTCTTGTAAATCCATTTTTCGTTCCTCCTTGCAAACTATGCTATTCCTAATATATCTGCTAACTCATTAAAATCACTGGCGACGAGGTCTGACGGATGCGCATTTACGCCTTGAACGCTGCCGGGTCCGTACTCCAGAGGACGCGGCACCAACGCTGTTTGAAAACCGACGGCTTGCGAGGCTCGGAGATCGCCGGGATGTGCGGCGACCATCATAACTTCGTTCGGAGACAAACCGAGCAGCGCGGCAGCAGTTTGGTAGACTTCGGGGTCAGGCTTGTAATGCCCCGTCAACTCGGCGGACAGAATACAATCCCACGGTAGACCCCCAAATTTTGCCATATTGGTTAGCAAGGCAACGTTGCCGTTAGAGAGGGTCGCAACAATATATCGCTTACGGAGTCGTGTCAACCCGCTGACTGCATCGGGCCACGGTTTCAGTCGATGCCAGACCCGATTCAGATAGTCTTTATCCGCTTCGCTCAAACCTACAATGTTAAATTCCTCAAGGAGGCTATCCAAAATGAGTCGATGCAGTGCGTCAATGTTCTGCCACGGTATTTCACCTTGCCGAACTCTGCCCATCGCGGGACCGTAGCCAGCGCGCCATTTCAAGGCGAATTCTGCCCAATCAATGTCAATATCGTGGGTGTCCCCGAATTTTTCGCCTTCGGCAACAATTGAGCTATACCAATCTACGACTGTGCCGAAGACATCAAAGGTGAGTGCTTTAACGTGGGTACGTGCGTTTTGCATGGTGTTACGTCCCTTTCTGTTGTTTGAGACTTGTCAGGAGGGGCGGTCCGTTGCTTTTCCGTCTAAAGTCACATCATATACCAATTCATCGCAATTGTCCATTAAATTGTTTCACATAAACGGGTTGTGTGCGACCTCCCAATAGAAACCGTCAGGGTCCTTGAAATAACCTGAATAGCCACCCCAAAACGCTTCCTGTCCGGGCTTAACAAGCTCAGCTCCCGCCGCAACCGCCTCTGCTAACATCATATCTACCTCTTCTGGAGAGGCGACGTTATGTGCGAGTGTGAACCCTTGAAAACCTGTGCCTTCAGGCGAGATTGTAATGTCTTTAGCAAGTTCAGTTCTCGGATAGAGCGCGAGCAGCGTGCCACCCATTTCAAAAAACGCGATGCTCTCCGATTCGTCTTTTCGGGGTAATCCTAATCCCTTTTGGTAGAAATCAATGGAGCGTTCCAAGTCTTCAACACCAAGTGTAATAATAGTAATATGTGGTTTCATGCAGTTTTCCTCTGGGAATCCCCTAATGTACAGGTTTAATTCTTGTTGCTTCCATGATGCTCCGTATTAAAAAAGCACTCTGGCGTGGAGTCGGACGCCAGAGTGCAAAAGGGGCTATATGTTTGAAATTTCAGGTTCTGTATATCATAAGCGGGTCCTGTAGGGTGCCAAAAATTTCCGGAGTTGTCGAATCGCAGCGTTCTTACGTGAGGCAACAGTGCCAATCGGACATTGAACGATCTCGGCAACTTCCTGGTAAGATAATCCTTGAACTTCTGTCAGCTGAAACACTAATTGGTGTTCTTGCGACAGTTTGTTGATTGCCGCTTGAATTGCCTCGTAAGTTTCCTTGGCGATAAGCAACGCCTCTGGAGAGTAGTTGGTGTCTGCGATAGCAACAGCAATCGGGTGTGAGTTTTCATCTTCATCATTATAAGGTGCATCCAAAGATTCGATTTGCGGTGTTCTCTGATCCTTCGCCAACTGCTTCAGACACATGTTCTTGGCGATGTGATAAAGGAACGTTCTAAATTTCGCAATAGGGCGATACGTTGGCACACAACGCCACACCCGTAGGAACGTCTCTTGACAGAGGTCTTCCGCAACTGTCCGGTTTTTGACAAATCGATAGATAAAATTTAAAGTGTTTGTATAGTGTCGCTCGGTTAAAATTCGGAATGCATCTCTGTTTCCGTCCTGCACAGAGAGCATCAACTGTTCGTCAGTGTGTAACATGCTTGTCTCCTCAAAAGAGGAGCATATCAAGCCAAGGCGCGTAACCCTCCTTCCATTCCGTAATGGAAGATGCCTGCTTGTTCACTCCTCGGTCTGTGCCTTCTCCATAAATGAATCTTGGTACAACAACGGAACACGTTGGCAATTTTAGATGCCCGTGTCTTCAGCGAGATCCGATCTCCCGAATTACAATCTCGCTCATTTCCTCCGGTTCCATTATTCCAAATTCTGCTGCTAATCGCCCAAGCGTGAGGCGTTGCCTTCGTTAAATACGAAACATACTGACGCATTCTGAAACTCCTTTCTAAGTTTATTCGTCAGGTAGAGACAGCATTCGCTGTCGCTTTTTCGGTCAATTAAAAAAGATTGTCTATGGTTTAACCCGTATATTCTGAAACAATTCATTTAAAATTCAAAAAAATATTTTTCGCCTTTAATCTCGATTTTCTAAAGCATGCAAAGATATTCCTTAAACCCGTGTTGGCTGAAATGGTTCTAAGGACAACGATGGCTGTCCTATGGTAATCAGTTCAGCGATGAGTTGTCCTGTGATCGGTGCGAGGAGAATGCCGTTTTTAAAATGCCCCGATGCCAAGACAACGTTGTCGTACCCGGGCAGGTTACCCAGAAGCGGTCCCTTTTTTGCATAAGGACGCAAACCTGCCCACGTTTGCACAAAAGTGCTATCGGCAAGCTGGGGCGCGATGGCAATTCCTGCGTCAATCATCTGTTTGGCACCGTCCACTGTTGCTGTTTTATCATAGCCGACGAATTCGACCGTCGCCCCGAGTAGGATTTTGCCATCGGCTCTCGGTACGATGTAGATGCCGAGTCCATCGATGGTTCGCTCGAAAAGTGGCGGCATCGCTTCAATGAGGACTATCTGCCCTTTCGCAGGTTCAACGTGAATCGGAACATCAAGTTGAGCCGTAAGCGTCCCTGTCCAGCATCCCGCGGCAATCACGAACGTGTCGGCGTAATAGGTTTCACCGTTCACGACGACACCGACAACGCGTTCCGCACCGTCCTCCCTTACTCGGATAAAATCGCTAACAGGATTGCCGACTTGGAATTGCGCACCGAGTTTTGCTGCCGCCTTGGTAAGGGCAGTCACCATCTTCGGATTACGGACTTGCGCATCTTCAGGAAACAGAACGGCACCCGCGATAGATTTTGAGAGCGCAGGCTCCAACTGCCATGCTTCTTCTGCTGTCAGAACTTCCGCTGAGAAGCCGCGCTTCACACGCCGATCTGCGAGACCGATTAATCCTGCCGCTTCAGCTGAATCGAAGAATACCGATAGCGTCCCGGATTGGATTAACTCGATATCTATCTGGGTCTCTGCTCGGAGTTCTTCCGCTAACGCTGGATAAAGTGCAAGGCTCGAACGGCATAGGATTGGATACGGCTCATGTGTTGAGGCGTGTGAGGTTAAAATTCCCGCTCCTGCCCATGAGGCTTCTGTACCAACAGCGGATGCTTTATCGATCACTAACGATTTCACGTTTCGTTTGGCGAGATCGTAAGCGATATTACATCCGATAATGCCCGCACCGATAATGATGACCTCGGTATGATTTCGGTTCAAGGTATCCTCCATTTTACCATAGAATCAAAACAACAATTTAAGGATAGTTTAGCACATTATCGGCCTCTTGTCAATCTCGCTTGTCCGATGTCTTAAGGGCATTTAGTTCTCCATTTTTAGGAGGGTTTTGGATACCCCGGCCCGGTAGGTGCGGTTTCCTAACCAGGGTTCCCACCCGTTACTGGGAAGGGACACCGGATTCACCCAAAGTCCCATAATTGCTTAAAACTAAATGTCCCTGCCGATGTCTTACGGATATTCCAGTTCTACCACTAATACGCATTTTTGGATGCACTTTTTGCATAATGTAGATTGCGTCTTGAAATTTCAGCGGATTCCGTGTATAATTACTACGTCTCTCGTAAAGTAGACGCTCTCGAATCCGATGATGCTGAAATCAATTCTTCCTGTAGGAGCGAGTTTTACTCACGATTCTCCTACGGATACGAAAGGTTTTTTATTAAATGACCCTTGGAAAAGTTACCGGGACAATCGTCGCGACGCAGAAAGATGAGAAATTAATCGGAAGCAAACTGATGGTTGTCCAAAATGTGGATCTCAACGGAGAAGTTGATCGGATATATACTGTTGCTGTAGATGCTGTGGGTGCAGGTATCGGCGAGATTGTCCTCGTCGCCACCGGCAGTTCCGCACGGCAGACCGCAGTGACAGGCAACAAACCGGTCGATGCCGTAATTATGGCGATTGTTGATACTGTGGAAGTTACTGGGAAAGTTCGATATCAAAAGTAGAAACGATGCAGATCGCCATTGAACGGGAACGCGTCCGGACCGAAACACTCCACCGTCGCGATGCGCTCACCTCGGAAGAGCGGACACGGCTCAGCCAGCGTATCGTTGATTCCACTGCACGCTGGATACAGCGTGAGGGTTTCGATGCCGTGATGCTCTACCTGAATATGAGAAGTGAAGTTGAAACCACCGGTTTGCTGGAAGGCTTACTTAATTCAGGCAAGCAGGTGTGCGCGCCTGTTGTCGATACTGAGCGATTGGAACTCGTCCCGCGACGGATTCAGAACCTAAAAACAGAGGTAGTACGCCATCCCTACGGCATGTTGGAACCCAACGCTGCATGCCCAATCTTTCCCACCGAACACCTTCAACTCATCGTGGTTCCCGGTATCGCTTTCGATTGTAATGGGTATCGTCTCGGATACGGCAAAGGTTTCTACGACCGATTTCTTGCGAAGTGTCCACACGCCGTTGCGATCGGATTGGCATATCAGATGCAACTTGTAGAAGATACGTTCCCGCAAGCGTGGGATGTGCCGGTTCAGCATATTTTTACTGAGACCGGTAGGATAGAGATTTAACTACTTCGCATCAACGAAAGGTCTCAATTTCTCCAACGTCTTTGCACCAATACCTTTGACATTTTGAAGGGCATCTACATCAGTAAACTTACCATGCTGTTCACGATAGACGACGATCCTTTTTGCCATTTGTACACCGATGTTTGGGAGGGTCTGGAGTTCTTCCACAGAAGCAGTGTTTATATTGAGAAGTTCGGGCGTGCTCGATGTCAAAGTTTCTGTTGTTTGGGTTTGTGGACGTTCCTCGTTCGGGACAGCGATTAAATCCGGTTTTCCAAGAAACACAGCAGGCGCAAACCGCCGCATCCCCCAAAATCCGCTACCAGCTAATATCAGTATCACGAGAAAAGTAACCGCTTTCCAATAATGGCGTTCAACGGCATCCAATGTGGGAGGGGTTTCTAATGTGGGAGGGGTTTCTAACCCCGAATCTTTATTCATCCCTGTTTTCCTCAAGAGATAACACCTGAGGGGTTTCTAATGTGGGAGGGGTTTCTAACCCCGAATCTTTATTCATCCCTGTTTTCCTCAAGAGATAACACCTGATTTGCTCGGACGCTTCCGATTAACTGTTTTGTCCCTGTCTGCCACTGCACCTCAATACTATCCACCTGTTCATAGTCTCCAATTCCAAAATGGAGCGTAAGATCTTGCTGTGAAAGATAGCCGTCCCCGCTCCGTACCTCACGTATCTGCGTGAGTTTTCCCGTCGTGATCTTAACACGCGTGCCAATCGCATCCGTGGAACCCTTTGTTGCAGTCAATCGGACCTGTAGCCAGTTTTTTCGGTTACCGCCATCGTTGCGTAAAAGACGCGGTGCCGTGTTGGAATTGGTCACTACGATGTCGATGTCGCCATCTAAATCGTAGTCTGCGAAAGTAGCACCGCGACTTACGTCCTCCAACTTCATACCCGGACCGAGAGTTTCAGAGACTTCGGTAAAGGTGTTGTCATAGTTATTTCGGAAGAGTAGATTGCGTTGCCCGTAGGTGCCTTCCAATTCAATCTCGGCGAGATTCTCGTGTAGATGCCCGTTGGCAACAAAGAGATCTTGGTATCCATCGTTGTCGTAGTCAATAAAAGCGGTTGCCCAACCGAGATAGGGATAGGTGAGTTGCGCCGTTTTTGTCATGGCTGTTGCGTCTGTAAAAAAGCCATCAGCGTCGTTATGGTAGAGCGTGTTCGTCTGTTGGGCGTAGTTGGTGACAGTGAGGTCGAGCCAGCCGTCGTTGTTCCAATCGCCAAATGCTGTGCCCATACCATTTTCAGCGGCACCATCTTCGCTGAGTGCCACGCCGACCATGAAACCGACCTCCTCAAAAGTGCCGTCATCATTGTTTTGATAAAAGAGGTTTTCTGTGGAGTCGTTAGCGACATAGATGTCGAGTGCACCGTCGTTATTATAGTCTCCCCAGACGATGCCTAAACCTTTGCCGGTAGTGTTATAAATACCCGCTGTTTTTGTAACGTCGGTGAACGTGCCGTCCCCGTTGTTGCGATAGAGCGTATCGGATTGAGCGATGAAGTTATCGGGTTCGCAGTAGGCACGAATTCCTTTTTCCTTGAGTCCACACCACGGATTTTCATCGAGGTCAAAGACGATGTAATTGACGACGTAGAGGTCAAGGTTGCCATCTCGGTCATAATCAGCGAAGGCACAGCTCGTGCTCCAACGAGGCTCCGTCACACCCGCAGATTCCGCGACCTCTGTAAACGTGCCGTCCCCGTTGTTGCGATAGAGCCGATTGGTGCCGTAGTTTGTGACGTAAAGATCCAGTTTACCATCGTTATTATAATCGCCCACGGCACAACCGTGTCCGTAACCGGTATCCCCGACACCCGCTTCTTCAGTAACCTCCGTGAAAGTGCCGTCCCCGTTATTTTGATAGAGGCAATTGGTTGGAATTTCTTGCGAGACGTATCCCGGAAGTGGCGCACCGTTAACAAAATACAAATCAGCATCGCCGTCCCCGTCGTAGTCAAAGAAAGCCGCACCGGAACCGAGCGTTTCCATGAAGTACTTCTGTCCACTCCGTCCGTCAACGTGTTGCCAGTGGATACCTGCTTCCTGCGTCACATCGACGAATTGGATGTCGGTGTCCGCATCCACAGTGTGGATAAGGATACCTTGTGCGACAATTGCGATTAAGAACAGGGTTACGATGCCTATAATGCTACTTCTGCTTTCCATCTGCCTCCTTCATCTTTGCCAATGTTCGTTGAAAAGCATCGTTTTTGGGTTCCATTTCGATGGCGGTCCGAATCGTCTTTAACGCTTCTTGATGCGCGCCTGCCTGAAAGTGTGCCAAAGCGAGGGTATGCAGGTATTGCGGGACAGGGGCTAAACGGACAGCTTGTTCAGCCAAGGTGATAATTTCTTGGATTTTAATCTTTTTTTTATTTGTCGATGCTGAAGCGGAACCACCTTCAAGATAAAGCCTTGCTAATCCGTTTAGAGCATAATGCGCCTCTGCGTCTAACTTTAAAGTTGCCTGATACGCTGCAATCGCTTTCTCAAATTCACCGCGACGGTGATGGATGACCGCGATGCCGATCTGGGCATGAACTAATGAGGCATCATAGACGAGAGTGGCTTTGTATTCCGCAAGTGCCTCATCGAACCGGTCTTGCGAATAATAGACTGCCCCTAATCCAGCGTGCAGAGCGGCTTGCTCCGGCTCAATCGCAATCGCACTGAGATATGCTTTTTCTGCTTCGTCGAACTCGCGCTCGCGAAAATAGAGTCTGCCGAGTTTATAGTGTGCCGCTGCGTAGTGTGGCTGAAGTCTGACTGCTGCCTGATACGCCTCAAGTGCCTTATCGAATTTTCCATGCTTTTCGTAAGTGAGTCCGAGTTGGTACTGTTTGCGAGGATTGCTCGGTTCGTTAAGAATCGCGCGCTCGCGGGTGTCAATCTCTTGGGCGATTGCGTTTAAACGACGGTAGGTTTCCATGGCGCGCGTGCCTTCCGTTACTTGCTTTAGCCGGAACAGTGCCTGCGCGAGGTTATAGTACGCCCCGATATGGTCGGGTTGTTGTGCGATGACACTGCGGTACAATGAGACGGCATGCTGGAATTCCCGTCGCTTTGATGCGATTAAACCCAGACTATAGGAAGCCGCCGTAAAATTAGGGTCCAACCGAATTGCCTTCTCTAACAGTGGACGTGCTTTGTCCAGTTCACCCCGTTTTTGATAAATAGCACCTAAGTTCCCATTTGCCATAGTAAGTTCAGGATTCAAGGCTAACGCAGATATGTAATAATGAATTGCCTGCTCCTGCTGTTTGACGGCTTCATAGCAGGAAGCGAGATTCGTCATGGCTTCGGCGAGTTTCGGTGAAAGGTTGAGTGTTTGGTGATACGCTTCTATGGCTTCTGCGAACCGAGAGGCTTTCTGATAAGCGGTTGCGAGCCCGACCTGTATTTGGAGGGAGTCTGGGTGGTTTTGACTGAGTTTCTGATAGATGTCAATTGCTTCGTCATTACGTCCGGTTCTTGTATAGAGCAAGGCAAGATTAGCGTCGGCTTGTAACAATCCCGGTGTGATGTCCAGTGCCTGTTTCAGAGCAACTTCCGCCTCAGCGAATTTACTGAGTTGAATATAAACCGTTCCGAGCCCGGCGTATGCTTTGGCAGAGGCAGGATCGCGTTGAATAACGTGCTGAAAATATCGGATTGCCTGCGTGTATTGTCCTTGCTGTGCGGCTTGCATACCGCGCCCGTAAAGATCTTCGGGTGTTTGTGCAACAGTATTCCACGCAAAGCTGATGAAAACGATTAGAAGAAAGGCAACGAACGATACTCCCTTTTGCGACATAACGGTTTATCCTCCACCGTCAATTTTAGCCTGATATGGCATATCGCGTCAAGGATTTATTCTGGTCGCGGGGGAGTATTCAGTTTTCAGCAATCAGCAAGCATCGGTGAAACTTCAACCCAGCCTACATTAGATAGACATCCCTCGATGGCTTCGTAGATGTTTTCGAGCAATTCCTCAAAGGTTTCACCTTGCGTAGCACAACCGGCAATTGATGGGACTTCTGCCCAATACCCGCCTTCTTCAGCGTCGTGAATGACGATTTTTAGTTTCATCGTTTGAATCCGTTCCTTAATGAAATTGTTTTACGCATGGGTTAGACTCCTTTTCAAGTAGCACTTTCAGGCATTATTATACCATATTCTTTAGCGTATTTACCACATCTTTTGTGAAGCATCTGGGGGTATTTGGCTTCTTTCGGGGCGGTTAGAAACTGCATCTACCTTGCCTGGGACAGGGATGATGCTTAAACAACTCATTCAAAATACTCATCTTCGTTAAACTCAGTCCAGGATTCAAATACGGGGAAAGGTCGAGGAAAATCGTCGTTGTCAATATTCAACTTGAACCGTATCTTTTCGCTATCGAAGAGGTTCCGAATCGAAATGGAGATTCCTGAAGTCCCGATGCAGTTATCGCACTGCGTCGGAAGTATTTGTGCCGAGCGCTGTGCCTCAAAATAAATTCTGTATTCTGAACCCGACTTTTCGACACTGTAATCGTCCGCCAAAATCTCCCACTCACTCAAAGCGGTGTTGCCTTCGGCATATTGTGCCCAGAGACCGACACCGCTGAAGAAATCGAGAATAACGGCTTTTCTTTTCCTCGCGTCTCTGGAGGGATCAAATTGCCGAAATGAACGACCCTGTAGTTCTGATTTTACCAATCGTTCCTCATCGCTATCCACCGGTTGCAATGGGTTCGCGCAGGAAAAGAGAATCAGGTAGATGAACGCGAGCATAGAAGACACGAAACATATTTTTTTCTTTGTTTTCGAGAGATTACATGGACGCATGTGTATTTCCTCCAGTGTATTTCTTATTGTGCAAATTTTAGCGTTAAACACACACGATTTTCAAAAGAAATGGTGGGACCCCTGAAAAAATCGGATTGTGCTTGATTCCTAACCGCTCCTTTGCTAAAATGGGCGGTGAATTCACAACTGGAGGGATGTTATGCAAGAAATTGTGGTAGATTCAGCGAAGTTACACGATTTCGCTCGGACGCTTTGTGAAAAAGCAGGGTTGCGTTCGGAAGACGGAGAGACAATCGCGAAGCATCAGGTGCTAACCGATTTACGCGGTGTGCATTCACACGGCACACGCGCTTTACCGGGTTACCTTAACAGCATTCTTGATGGAAAGATGAACCCACAACCTGACCTCCGTCTCGCGACAGAGGGACCGAGTTTCGCTGTTGTTGACGGAGATAACGGGATGGGACATCTCGCAAGCACGTTCGCAATGGAGACGGCGATAGAGAAGGCAAAAGCAACGGGTATCGCCGCTGCTGGGGTTCGCAATGCCGGTCATTTCGGTGCAGCGGCATGCTACGCAATTATGGCGGCGTCGAGCCAGATGGTCGGGTTTTCGACGACGAACACAGGGGGAGCCTCTATCGTAGCACCCGGCGGTGCAGAAGCAGTGGTTGCCAACAACGCCATGAGTTACGCCTTACCTACCGGCGACGGACATCCAGTCGTCTTGGATATGGCGTGCGGTGTTTCCGCATGGGGAAAAATTGGCACACTCCGAATGTATGGCAAGCCGATTCCCGAAGGCTGGCTTATAGATGAGACAGGTCAGCCTACCAATGATCCAGAGAAGGGACGTTTCCTCGCACCTGCGGCGGGACCGCGGGGTTACGGATTGGCATTCATCATGGGCATCTTAGCGGGTCCTTTGAGCGGGGGTTTGATGGCGTGTAATAAAGCAGGCGACCCGTCTGAACACTTCTTCTTCGCGATGGATGTGGCGAGTTTCACAGACTACGAGGGTTACGTTGCGGAAATCCAGCGAGGTATCGACAAGATTCACGCCTCGAAAACAGCTGAAGGCGTGGAACAGGCATATCTCCCCGGCGAAATTGAGTGGAATAACTACGATAATTACCTTGAGAACGGTATCCCAATCCACGTAGACCATTTACGAGGTCTCGCTGGTATTGCTGAGAAGTTAGACGTTCCTATCTGTTGGGAGTGGTAGAAGCAGGACAGGAACGAGTCAATACCTCAATCCACGATTAGAAGTAGAGGAGGGTAGCGGAACAATATGGAAGAAACCAAAGAACGTGTAGCGGGCGGTACGCTCCCCGATTGGGAGGTTGACGATTTACCAGCACCGCCGCCTTATCAATTTGGAAAAGCGTTTCGGAGTATCTTAGGTCCCGGCATCATCGCCTTGGGCGGTTCAATCGGCAGCGGAGAGTGGCTGCTCGGTCCTGCGATTACCGCACAATACGGCGGCAGATTGCTCTGGATCGCAACAATCGCCATCCTACTTCAAGTGATTCTGAATACAGAGGCGATCCGCTATACGCTCTATACCGGCGAGCCGATGATGAGCGGTTATATGCGGTGTAAACCCGGTGCCCCTTTCTGGATGTCTTTCTATTCGGGTATTAACTTTTTCGGGATTTGGCCCGGTTGGGCAATGACGGCTGCGACAGCACTCGCTGCTGCGTGGCTCGGCTATATGCCGCAGGATGCAGATGGCGGAACGGTGCGTGTGTTCGCATATCTCATCTTTTTCTCCTGTCTGGGAATTGTGCTGTTCGGAGGGAAGATTTACAACTCCCTTGAGAAAGTGCAACTCTTTATGGTGATATGGATCATCAGCTATCTCATCGTCGTAGACCTGTTTATGGTGTCGCCAAAAGTGTGGTGGGCTGTCATCAAAGGTTTCTTTAGTTTCGGGGCACTCCCAACTGCGGGAGCAGATGGACAGGTAAATTGGTTGTTGGTCGGTGCATTCGCGGCGTATGCTGGTAGCGGTGGTTTAGGCAATGTTGGCATGACCCATTACGTGCGCGATAAAGGATGGGGCATGAGCAGTCTCGTCGGTGCGATTCCTTCCATGATTGGTGGACAGCACGTGACGCTTTCACACTGGGGCAAAGTGTTTCGCATCACACCAGAGAACCTCAAACGGTTCAAAGAGTGGTGGAAATATGTCCGATTTGAACAGTATTATATTTGGATGATCGGGTGTTTCGTCGGTATTGCGTTGCCCGCAATGCTGACCTTGCAGTATGTCCCTCAGGGGCAGGAGATGGAACAGTGGTCGGCAGCGGCAATGCAAGCGCAAGGACTTGAGGAAAAAGGCGGTAGAAGTATGTGGTATCTCACACTGCTTTGCGGGTTCTGGGTGCTGTTTTCGACACAACTCGGTGGCGTAGATGGGGTCCCGCGCGGTTTTACCGATATTATTTGGACCGGCGTGAAACGTGCCCGAAATTTGGGTGAACACAGCGCAAAATGGATTTACTATCCGATACTCGGCGTTTATATCATCTGGGGCATCATCGCGATGTATCTCGCAAAACCGTTCTTCATGATTCTCGTATCGGCAACGGTTGGCGGGTATCTCCTCGTATTTTCGGCGTTGCATACGCTCTATGTGAACCGGAAATTTTTACCGCCAGAGATACAAGCACCCTTATGGAAACAGATTGGACTCGTGTTGTGCGCGGGTTATTATTCGATCTTCGGAACGATTACCGTCTATCAAAAAGTGCTTGTGCCTTATATCTTCCCGATTTTTGGGTAGAACGTTCACGGATGGATGGGGGTAGTCACAAGACCTACCCCTACAAATAATCATGACCGTAACGCTAATAGCGTGACTTCAAGATGCCCCACGTTGTTGCCATTTTACCTTCAGGTTCAACACCCCAAGGGGTCACATTGTCTTGGAAATATTCGTATTCAACCTCTAAGGAACCGACACCTGAGGCAACACCGGCATAAATCCCGAGCCACAGCGGTGGTGTCAGCTTAAAGTCGCCTTCCCCGAAATCTGTCCAGTCGTCATTTGCGTCCATTTTATACCACCCGGTGTAATGATCGTTCTCTTTCTTGAGCCTGAGAAACAATTCAGTGTCCCCAAACTCCGGACGCCACGGCGGATCAGGTGGACCCAAACCTGCCTCCTTGGTTTGGAACTGAAGTTGCCCTTTTGCCCCCGCATCACGCGACCAGAATTTGATGGTGACCCAGTTATCGTCCTTTGGGCTTTTGACGAGGAGTCCATTCACACCCGAATCGGTATCCCATTTGGAAAAGAAATGGGTTTCGACATCAAACATCTCGGCATCCGTTTCCTGATAGAGGAAGTGGGATTCGTCCGTTGCCCAGATGTTTCGGTTGACTTCACTGTCAATATACAGGTAATCCTCTCGGGTTTCACCGACATCCCAATCCGGGGGTTCGTTTTGCCATTTCCAATTTGGATTTTGCAACTTTCCCTTCTCGAATGGATCCCCGAAGGATTCGTCTGCGGCGTTCGCTATACAGACAACGCTGAACATGAGTAAGTAAACGAGCAGGCTATAACAGAAATTTCGGTTTCTCTTCATGAATTTGTAATCTCCTTTTGTTTTGTCCACCCTGAAATTCAGATAGACTTCGTTCGTAGTAGGGAAACCATTCATTGCCCGTTTAGGGCACTATTCCTACGAATTAGATTCGTGCGTCCTATTTAAATCATGCCTCAATAATTGCTTCCACAAGGCTTTCAACCGATGCTTCCTTCGCAACCACATCAACCCGTACATCACGCGCCAGTGCCGTTTCCTGCGTTGTGGGACCAATCACGGCGACTTTGACATTCGCGAGTAATTTCGTAGGTGCCTGTGCGGGAAACATTTCCAGAAAATTCATAACCGTTGAGGAACTCGTGAACGTGACGAGATCAATCCTGCCGTTCAAAAGATCGGTTTCAATTTCATCACTATTTTCGCTTGCCACTTTGACGGTATCGTAGAGAGGCACGTCATCGACCTGTGCCCCCTTCTCACGCAAACCGTTGGGCAAGTCGGCAGTGGCGATTTTCGCACGAGGCAAGAGGATTTTCTTTCCGTTCACCTCCCCTATTTCAGCGGTGATCGCACTTCCGTGGGAGTGAGAAGGGACAAAATCGGGGTGGATACCGATGCGGTTTAGAGCCTCCACTGTTTTCGCACCAACTGCGCAAATACTGCTCTCACCGAATGCGCGGGCATCCTTTCCATCTTCCTGTAGACGTTCATAGAAAATCTCAACAGCATTGACACTCGTGAAGATAACCCAATCGTATGCGTTGGGAGGGGGTATCTCCACACCCTCAATAGGTTGGATCTGTATCGTAGGGAATTGGATGACCTCTGCGCCGTTTGCTTCCAAAAGATCTGCGAATTCACTTGCTTGTGCACGGGCGCGTGTGACAAGTATCCGTTTTCCGAAGAGGGGTTTGGTATCAAACCAGCGGAGTTGATCGCGTAGCCGGTTCACTTCTCCTACAACGATAACCGCCGGACTTTTGAGTTGAGTCGCATCCACCTTTTCCACAATATCGGTAAGCGTGCCTTGCACGACGTGCTGTTGCGGTGTCGTTCCGACGCGTACTAAACTGACAGGCGTTTGCGGATCTCTACCGTGCGCTGTCAGCCGCTCCACAATCTGACGAAGGTGCGCAACTCCCATATAGACAACAAGCGTATCAACGGCTGTGGCGAGGTTTGCCCAATTGATGTTTGAATCCGGACGTAATGCCGCGGAGTGCCCCGTAACAAAAGCGACCGATGAGGCATAGTCGCGATGTGTAACCGGGATACCCGCATAAGAGGATGCGGCAATCGCAGATGTGATACCCGGAACGACTTCGAATGGAATTCCTGCTTCCGTGAGGGCAACTGCTTCTTCGCCGCCGCGTCCAAAGATATACGGATCGCCGCCTTTGAGGCGCACGACGATTTTACCGGCTTTGGCGTGTTCAACCAACAAACCATTGAGTTCATCTTGACGTGTGGTTCGGATTCTTGGATCGGGGGCTTTGATCTTTTCGGTGTGCGCCGGGCAATGTTCCAGCAGAGCATCGTTTAGCAGCAGGTCATAAATGACAACATCAGCGCGCTGAAGGCACTCTACACCTTTGAGCGTGATGAGTTTTTTATCGCCAGGACCAGCACCTACGATGTAAACAATACCTATGTGCAGTTTCTGATTTTTAATTTTTCCTTGCGGTTCGATGAGGCGGGTCTGAATCTTCGCGCGCCTTTCCATAGATCCGCCCTCCATTTCATTACGGGCTAAGTTTTCGATTATACCTTTTATAGTAAAGCTTAGAATTAAGTGAGCACCTATTCTTCAACAAACACCCGTTCGTAGTAGGGAAACCATTCATTGCCCGTCGCGTTAGAGAGTGCCCAAGTATTTTTCGACCTTACTATAAGGTACGCTTTCTCAACAGGAAACCATACTATATCAACCCAAATTGCTACCGAATAGGTCATGGACATTTCAATACGGATTTTTCAAGGAAAACATCTCTTTACACCCCGTAGGGGTGGTATTGCTTCGCAGTGAGAATAGAAAATCGGGTATTCAAGGAGCTGCACCCCGTAGGGGGTTTTTGCTTGGGTGTTTCTTCACTATGTAAATGGAAACTGGGAACTTGGGTTATATCAGTTCAGCTGCCCCACTGTTCCGAAGTTTTTCGGCAACAACTCCACCTAAGTGCTGTGCTGTATCTGGTGTTCCGATGCTGCTTTCCACAATGCGGCGCGTGCCGTCTGGGTGACAAACCGCACCGATAAGCGAGAGTTCACCATCAACGTGTTTCGCGTGCGCGCCGATCGGTACTTGACAGCCACCACCGAGGTTTTCCAAGACAGTTCTTTCCGCTGTGATTTCTGCCGTTGCTGAAGCATCGTTCAGCGGCAGAAGCAGTTTTTCAACCCTGTCGTCCCCTTCCCGTACTTCAATCGCGAGCGCACCTTGTCCGACTGCTGGGACCATCTGTTCCGTATCAAAAAATTGTGTGATAATTTCTGGTTCGAGAAGACGTTTGATGCCTGCCGCGGCGAGGATAATTCCGTCAAGGTCGGTCTCGCGGAGTTTGCGTAACCGCGTATCAATGTTGCCTCGAACGTCAACGACTCGCAGATCTGGGCGGATATAGAGGAGTTGTGCTTTTCGGCGTGGGCTTGTGGTACCGATCTTCGCACCTTCCGGCAAGCCTTCTAAAGGCATTCCTGTGTCCGTGACAAGCACATCGCGCGGGTCTTCCCGTGCCGGGATAGCGGCAATACAAAGCCCTTCTGGCAATTCTGTCGGGAGGTCTTTCAAACTGTGGACAGCGAGATCGATGTCGCCAGTTAAAAGGGCGTTTTCTATCTCTTTGGTGAAAATACCTTTGCCCAGTCCAACTAACGATCGGTTTTGAATCCTATCACCGGTGGTTTTGATGATCTTGAGGGAGACTTCCAAGGTAGGGAAATGGCGTTCCAATTGATTCTTGATGAATTGTGCCTGCCAAAGTGCGAGCTGACTACCACGTGTGCCGATTACAAGCGAGTTGTGCATTTTTAAATTATCAAATCTGGTCACCGTTTCACGGTGATTTTCGGTGAATTCCAACTGCCTCTGGGTTATGAAAGATTTCTTAATGATCTGGGAACCGATGGCTGATTGCTATTCTGGGTTCTCATCGTTAACGTCCAAAGCGAACAATTCCTGTAGTGCCTGAACGTATTGCCCGTGATCGGCATCGCCGTCGTTGACAGCGCAACGTAGGTTCCGCATTGGATGATGGAGCAGTTTTTTGACAATTGCCTGCGCCATAGAAGCGATGGCTTCCTCTTGCTGATCGGAGAGTGTTGCTTTGTAGAAACACGCTTGCAATTCGGTGTCGGCTATCTCTCGAAACTGCTGGTGCAGTGCTTTAATCGTAGGGTTGACTTGGAAGATTTGCAATTGGTCATAGAACCGCTTAGTTTCTTCAGAGACAATCTGCTCTGCGCGGGTTGCTTCCTGTTGTCGGTCTTGGAGATTTGAGGCAACAACGGCTTCCAGATCGTCGATATTGTAGAGAAACGCCTGGTCAAGTTTACTCACATCCGGCTCGATGTCGCGCGGCACGGCGATGTCGATAAGGAACATATATCGGTGCTTCCGTTTCCGCATGATTTTGGCGAGCGGTTGTCTCTTGATAAGATAATCAGGGGCGTTGGTAGAACTAATGACAATATCGGCATCAATGAGGAAATTGAGATCACTGTCATAGGCAAGGGGGATTCCATCAAACTTCTGTGCGACGTTGACTGCCCGTTCATAAGTGCGATTTGCAACAATCACGTTAGAGACCCCATTTGCAACGAGATGCTTTGCCGTGAGTTCGCTCATCTCTCCTGCGCCGATAATCGCAACAGTTTTACCTTCGAGTGTGTTAAAAATCTTTTTGGCGAGTTCAACGGCGGCGTAACTAATGGAGACAGCACCGGTCGTGATTGTCGTCTCAGATCGGATGCGTTTGCCAACGCTGAAGGCTTTGGTGAAAAGACGGTTGAGAATGGTTCCCGTACTGCCTGCTGAACGTGAGGTGTCGTAGGCATCTTTGACTTGACCCAGTATTTGGGACTCGCCGACAACCATAGAATCAAGACTCGATGTCACTCTGAAGAGGTGCCGGATTGTCTCCACGTTATGGTGGAGATACGTCCATTTCTTCAGCGATTCCATATCAATTCGATGACATCGGGAGAGGAATTCGACTAACACCTTGGCAGCCGCCTCGGTAGTCCGTACGGAATTCAGGATTGCATACACCTCTACCCGGTTACAGGTAGAGAGTATCGCTGCTTCTTGAACCTGATCAGATTCACGGAAGTGCTGGAGGGATTCAATGAGTTGTTCTTCGGAAAACGCCAGTCTTTCCCTGAATTCAATAGGGGCGACATGGTGGCTGGTTCCGATGGAGACGATGTGGTTCATTCCTTTCACCGAAAGAATCTAAAAGCGTGAGGCATTTTGCGTTTGGTAAATTATATCACATATCAACCGTTGTGTCAAATTTAGAACTGAGATTGAGCTGGTTCGTAGCAGGGAACCATTAAATGCCCTTAGCGGTACGTGTGCATACTGTCTAAAAACAGATCCACGCCAACGTAGGTGCAAAGGACGGCAACGAAACCGATGATTGCAGCATACGCAGCTCTGCGTCCATGCCACCCCCAAAATTGACGGATACCGATTTGCGCGACATAGATAAACCACGTCACCAATGTGGAGATTACCTTCGCATCAAGCCACCTCCACGGCACATCTCGGATATATTGGGTCCAGAGGCTTCCGACGATAACCCCCATTGTAAGCAGAATCACACCCAAAATTGTGCAGCGATATCCAAGTTCATCGGATATACCCAGAGAGGGGAGAAGGTTATCAAAAAGGGTATCTACTTTTCTGCGGATTTTCCGTTCTGATATGAGGTACATCAGTCCAAACCCAAAGGCGGCGATGAACGCCGCATAAGCGAGAAAAATAAGGGTCGTATGTGCGAGAAGCCAGTAAGTTTGCAACGGTTCTGGGAGCGCAGCTGTGTGCGTAGCGAAACTGTATGAGATAAGTATGGCAATAAACGCAACCGGTATCACAAAACTACCGAGTGTACGGAGATGCGTCAAATGCACGATGACAAGATAAATCAGCGTGATTGCCCACGCAAAGAAGGCGGTGGAATCCGTCCAGTGCGTCATTGGGAAATGACCCTGTTGTAGCCACCACAGCGCAATAAAAACGGTCAGAAAAGCGAAGCCAATGATGGTGCACCAAAAAGCCAGCCGCTCAATGGCTGGACGAATTACGGATGCTTCGCTACGATTCCCAATCGCCAGTGAGAGCGTCTGAAAGATGCCTGCCGCTAAGTATATTAAAAGAGTGACGAGAAATAGAAAATTTATCATGCTCCGTACGTCTTGAGATGGTAATGGAGGTGTACTCACACTGGATGGATATGACTATCCTTTGGATATATTATTCGTTTTCATTTTGGTGGTTGGCGAGCTGTGCCTGAAGGCGTTCTAACTCGGTTTCTATTGCCTGTCGTCGTTCGGTTTCTTCTCTGGCGAGTCTTTCTGCTGCCTGCCGTCGTTCGGTTTCTTCTCTGGTGAGTCTTTCTGCTGCCTGCCGTCGTTCGGCTTCTTCTTCCGCCAATTCTTCCGCCTCCACGCGTAGGTGATGTTCCTCCATAGAGGTTGTAATAGCGGTGCCATCAGGAAGATACGGACGCAATAGCCGCAGCTCCCACGCCTCATGAAGCTCCCACCGAAAATAAAGGTTTAACGACGCACTGAACAAACCATCATCAGCCTCTTTTTCAATCTCAACGATGTCGCCCAATGCATCCCGCCGCCACCCCCGAAACTCTATAGGGCGATTCATGTCGGGTTGATGAATGAAATACTCCGCCACTCCCATATCACGTAGATACACCTCAACTTTTTCATGCCGGTCCTCAGACGCTGTTGTATCTGAAAGGAACTCAAAAACTGCTGTCGGAACGGTGCCTTCTGCCCAGGTATAAAAACTCCTTCGTAACGGAAGTTTCTCGGCACCGAGGACGACATACACATCCGGAGCAACGACCTTTCTGATATCGCCTTCACGGTAATAGATAAAGTTGTCCATACCGACATGGATATGCGGGTGTGCCTGAAAATATCGTAAGAACTGGTCAAATAAGCTATGCATCTGCATCCCGTGAAATTCGCCTGCTGGCATGGGGTCTTCGTCCTCATACGGGTAGCCTTCGATGTAAATGGTCGGTTTTCCGATCGCTTTTGGAAAGACAGGCATATATTTTCTTTGTTTCAATTCAAAATCGTTTCGCGTATTCATGATGTTCTTCCTTTGCGTATCAAGGCAGGAATGTCTTTTATCCGCGTGAGATCGTTAAAGCAGTTCTCAACCATTTTGAAAGTCTTGAAAAAAGGCGTAACGCTTCTATTCTGATGCAATTTTAACAACACCTGTCCGCTTTGTCAAGTAGTTTGGAGGCAAAGGCATTGGCACGTGCTAGTTTCCCCTGCCGAACCCAATTGAAGAGGCACTCAGCAGAACACTCAGGGTTTGTGAGACCGAGACAACATGTCTGCGGTTGTGCGTTCTTCGTTTCAACAGTGTCGATAAGCCTCTCAAAGAAGTCGGCACGCTTTTTAGGTGTCGAAAACGCCTTGAGAATCTCAGCGCGACGCGATCCGAGAAATTCAATAAAAGCACCGTATCCGTTGTTTTCAAACTGGTTCGTGAGTTCTTTATGTAGGCGTTTCGCGTCGTCAATACCTGTGCTGCTTCGCGCCGATACACTGATGATCAGGTTATTATCTATTACGAGATCGGGAGTGAAGTGGGTGCCTGCGTCCGGTGCATCAAGATATTCCCGAATGAATATCCCCTTGCTTCTGCGTTTGTTAATTCCCCCCTGATAAGGGGGGTTAGGGAGGGTAGTGCTCAAAAGTCTATCTACAGCGGAAAACTTATCTGCAATAACGAGGAACGCATCTTCAAGGTGATGCGGCTCCATTTCGTCGGGTGCCATGCATACAACAGACGCACCACATCGGTCTAACAGGGAGATACGCCGTTCAATCTCAGACGTTTTTTGCGCACATAGGACAACACACCGACGATTTTCCAACAGAAGATACACTGGGTAAGGAAGTCCTTGATTCTTAATTTCCACCGGTTCGTCATCTTCATATCCGAGTGTGTATAGCGAAGTGGCGTGAAGGGTCTCTTCAAGGTATTCACGGATACGGCGACTCGTCGCCGGGCTTTTGCCACTCGTCGAGATACTCAACAGAATCTCACCATCCGTTACGACAGAGGCAGCGGCGAAGGTGCATTGTGGAATAACATCAACAACGTTGACAAGGCGGATTTTGTTCTTGTCGTGCGCTTCGGCGAAGACAGCAGAATTAATATCTGTAAAATCGGTGGCAGCACAGACGAGGAAATAACCATCTGTATCCCCCGATTTCAACTGCCGTTTCTGCCAGCGAATTGTGCCGATGTTTGCGAGGAACGTCAACAATTCCGTGGCATCCGGGCTGATGACGGTAACATCGCCACCACTGAGAAGCATCGCGACAACTTTCCGTTCCGCGACGGTTCCACCGCCAACAACGAGGCATTTCCGGTCTTGAAGGTTTATGTGTGCAGGATAAAACATTTGTGATGCATCCGAAAAATAAATAAACTCATTGTAGCATAAACTTTCAGTTTGTGCCTGATTCCGCTCCCTGTAAAAAAAGACATCTTTGTAGCATAAACTTTCAGTTTGTGCAAGTGAGAATGTCCAATTAATTCTGAAATCTACTATGAAAGACACTTCTCAACCAAGGAATCTATAATCCGCGTCATCTGTGTCATCCGTGATGCAGACAATGGACACCTACATTACCGAATTAAATTCTGAATCTTCATAAAGTTTGTGCTACAACACCCCAGGGTCATTTAGTTTTCCGAAATTATTGAGTTTCGGTTTGAGCGGATCCCCTGTAGGAGCGATCTCCCGATCGCGACTCTTCGCTTTTCCTTACGACTCGCGTGAGACGACGTAATCTGCAAGCTGTTCCAGTGCGATGCGAGCAGGGGTCTCAGGTAGGACTTCTAATGCGGCTTTGGCGCGATCGGCATAACTTTGGGCGGCTTTCAAACAGTGAGGTTCGACACCATACCTCCGAAATAGAGATTTAACAAAGTCGATGGCTTCGGTTTCATCTGTATCGGGGTGCAGCACCTTCTCAAGCTTATGTTTTTCATCGTTATTACAGACAGACCGCGCATAGATGATGGGGAAGGTGAGTTTTCCTTCGCGAAGGTCACCGAACGCGTCTTTCCCCAACTTATCGGAATCTTCTGTGAAATCAAGCAGATCGTCTACAATTTGGAAAGCGGTTCCAATCTGTTGTCCGTAGGTTGTGAGTGCTTCAATCTGTTGTGTTTCTGATGGGTTTCCGAGATGTGCACCGAGGGTGCAGGACGCCGCGATTAGTTTCCCGGTTTTGAAACTGATAATTTTCAGGTATTCGGCTTCGGAGATGTCAAAATCGCCACTTTTGTAGGCGTGTATGACCTCACCTTCACACATTGCCTGTGTGGTATCGGCGAGGATTGCCATCGCTGGATCATCAGCACGGCGGGATACGAGCATCGAAAGGACTCGGGCATGTAAGTAATCTCCGACGAGGACTGCGACTTTGTTGCCCCATTTCGTCTGTAACGTCTCACGCCCACGGCGGATCGCGGCTTCGTCGAGTACATCGTCATGAACGAGTGATGCGACATGGATGAGTTCAACCACAGCGGCAAGCGTGTGTGCGTCGCTCCCTTCGTATCCACAGACTTTGGCAGAAAGCACAACGAGAATCGGACGGAGCCGTTTACCGCCCCCTTCCACAACGTGTTGAACTGCCATGTCAACAAAGGTGTATTCGCTGGCGGTGTGTTCGGTGAGTTTCGCCTCAACAGCACCGAGGTCATCGGCAATTAATTCAACAATTTGATTAAAGTTGGACATAATGTAGGGGCAACCCTTGTGGCTGCCCTTTCCCTTAATGGTGGTCAGTTTGAGGAGTTATCGGTTATCAGAGGAATGGCTCTCGGTTCTCGGAAACCATTGGTAAAGAGATTTTCTTGCTGACCGCTGACTGCTGATTGCTGACGGAGACCATTTTTCTCACAACTGACAACTACTAAACGAGATTCGCCAATACTTGTGTTGCGGCTTGAATGGTGTTGTTGATATCCTCTTCGGAGTGAATTAAAGAGACAAATCCCGCCTCAAATTGGGAAGGTGCGACATAGACACCGCGTTCCAGAAGTCCCCAAAAGTATTGTTGAAAGCGTTCAGTATCCGCTGTGCGCGCGCCGTCAGCATCCGTGACAGTTTCTGACGTAAAGTAGAGCATCAACATCGAACCGACGCGGCTATGCCATGCGTCAATACCGTGTTTTTGGGTCGCCTCAGCGAGACCATCGGCGAGGGTTGCGGCACGGTCCTCAAGTTGTTCATAAACCCCCGGTTCAGCAAGTTGCTTCAGCGTTGTTATACCCGCGGTCACGGCTAATGGATTACCTGACAGTGTCCCCGCCTGATAAACATCGCCTTCTGGGGCAACGCACCGCATAATGTCCCGTTTTCCGCCATAAGCCCCAACAGGCAACCCGCCACCGATAATCTTCCCTAAACAGGTCATGTCGGGTGTAACGTTATAACGGGATTGCGCACCGCCATAAGCCACCCGGAAACCCGTAATAACTTCGTCGAAGATGAGCACAATGCCGTGTTCTTCAGTGATTTCACGGAGTTGATCGAGATACCCCTCACGAGGTGGGATGATGCCCATATTGCCCATAATCGGTTCGAGAATGAGGCAGGCAATTTCGTCAGGGTTGGCTTCTATCGCTTCACGGACGGCATCGGGATTGTTAAAGGGAACTGTGAGTGTATTGCGTGCGAAATCCTCAGGGACACCGCCACTATCGGAAAGCCCAAACGTGGCGACACCAGAGCCGGCTTTTGCTAATAGATAGTCCACGTGACCGTGGTAGCAACTGTCGATTTTGAGGATTTTATCACGACCGGTGTACCCGCGCGCAACACGAATTGCACTCATGGTTGCTTCGGTACCGGAATTGACAAGACGCACCTGTTCAATCGAAGGCACGGCGTTGACAATAATGTCGGCGAGTTCCGTCTCTCGTGTCGTCGGCGCACCAAAACTCGTGCCGTTCAATGCCACCGAACGGATAGCCTCCACAACGCTCGGATGCGCGTGTCCCAAAACCAAGGGACCCCAAGAGGCGACGTAATCAATGTATGCGTTTCCGTCAATATCGTAAATTTTCGAGCCTGCGCCACGTTCGATGAAACGCGGGTGCCCGCCAACTTTGCTAAAATTTCGGACGGGACTGTTGACCCCGCCGGGGATGAGTTGTTGTGATTTTTCCCATGCAGCCAGGGATTTACTGCTCTCCAAAACCTTTCCTCCAAAATCTTTTGGTAGTTGTCAGTTGTCAGTGTCGATTCACTATGTATAAACCTTAGTCTTGCAACCATTCCACAACGGACTTCGCAAAGTAGGTTAAAATTATATCCGCACCTGCGCGTTTGATGCTGTTGAGTACCTCCAATGCGACCCGCTCTTCGTCGATCCAGCCGTTTTGTGCAGCGGCTTTAACCATGGCGTATTCACCGCTGACGTTGTAAGCCGCAACAGGCACCTGAAATTCTGTTTTGACCCGATGGATAACATCGAGATAGGAGAGTGCGGGTTTCACCATGAGAACATCCGCGCCTTCTTGGATATCCAATGCGACTTCGCGTAACGCCTCTTCTGCGTTTGCTGGGTCCATCTGATACGAGCGCCGATCCCCAAATTGAGGGGTCGATTCCGCCGCTTCTCGAAACGGTCCGTAGAAGGCAGACGCATATTTTGCAGAATATGCCATGATCGGTATGTTTTCATACCCATTTTCGTCTAACGCCTCGCGAATTACACCGACGCGACCGTCCATCATATCTGAGGGTGCGATAACATCGGCACCCGCACGGGCATGCGATAGGCTCTCCTTGACGAGTAGCTCCAGTGTCGGATCGTTTCGCACTTCGCCCGCTTCAATAACACCGCAATGTCCGTGATCCGTGTATTCACATAGACAAACGTCAGTCATAACAAGCAGATCCGGCACAGCATCTTTGATGGCTCGAACTGCTTGTTGAATGATTCCATCGTCGGCGTACGCCTCAGAACCGACTGGATCTTTTGCCTCCGGGATTCCGAACAAAATTGTTCCCGGGATTCCGAGGGCAGCGAGTTCTTTCGCGGCGAGAACGAGGGTGTCAACCGAGTATTGGTAGCACCCGGGCATCGCAGAAATTTCGGTCGCAGTGTTATGTCCGTGAACGACAAACATCGGGTAGATAAGGTCGTTGACAGAGAGCGTTGTCTCACGAATCAGTCTCCGTAAGTTTTCATTTGCGCGAAGTCGCCTCGGACGATAGACCGGGAAGGTGCTCATTCTTCCTCCGAACTCGAGGATTTGATTTCGTAACTTATTAATTCAAGCGTTTGGTCTTCAGGTGTTTCCAGTCCAAGGGCTTCATTCTCCTCAGCGACCTCGTGTTGGTGTTCAAATTTAATGATACCGACGTTAGGTGCCAACCAGATAGTTGTTAGGGTTACATCTTGCTGATCTTGCGGTCCCGGCTGTTGGGGGACTTCCACAGACATAACTGTTTCCGTTGATGCATCCGTTCGATACTCAATTACCAAGCAGTTTTCAAAAGTGCCAGCTTCCGTCTCCACCGTTTCTGTGCCGGTGACGTTACCTGACTCCACGAGGGTGGTATAGGTTTTAACGGTCTGGGTTGAGCCGCCCGGTATCTCTATAGGCATGCCTTTGATATCAATTGTCATGGTGAGGACGACGTTTATTTCTGTGGCTGTCCACTCTTCACCAAAGGTGGCGGGTGTCGGCAGGAAATAGAAGTAGTCTTGAGAATCTACTTCAATATCGTAATTTAGGTCGAATGTAACGTTTAGTTCCGGAGGCATCTGTTCCATCAGGGTTTGGCGCATCAACACGATGACTTCGTCCATCTGTTTCATCGTGGCGGCTTTGAGTGCGTTTTCGATTTCAGTGCCAACAAAAAACGCTACCCATTCAGCACCGACTTGGTAGGAATAGGGTTGAACGTAATGCTCGAAGTCTGCCCAATCCTCCAAGCGCGGGTCGTACTTGAAAGCACGGTAAAATTCGCCATCGATCTCTTCTGGCTCTATTGCGTAGCGCGTTAACTCGTCCCCGTTCTGGTCTTCGTAAACCCAGTAACTGCCCGGGGCATCTGGAAAGTAGTAGTTCGCCCATTCATTTCCCATCAACGTCGCACTGAGACCAAAGAGAAGCAAAATGGCGAGAATGAACCGAAAGTTTTTCAAAATGGGTGGTTCCTCCAAGGTTTTGATTGTTCCAACTTAATTATTTAAGTATACAGAATATCTCTGCAAACGGCAAGGCAAATTCTCTAATAGCGGTATCAACGTTCCTCGTATTCAAAGGGGAAACTGACAGGCGCGCCGTTGTTTGCCCATGAACGTGCCATCGCAACATCGATCTCCCGATCCTTGCGACCGTTGTAAGCACCATACTCAGGTTCTGTGTCATTACGAACCGCGTTTACAAGACTCATCAGTTCCGATGCGACAGTAATTTCGCCGTCGCTGAGTGGATAATTTTGCAACGGATTTTCCCACACCACTTCCGGATCGGTGTCTGCCACAAGAGCCGCCAAGGTTTCGTAGCCATCGACGGTGTTTGTTCTACGAGAGATGTTGACTGCGCGTTGTTCGTCGGCAGTATCGTTTAAAATAACGGCATCGTTTCGGAAGCACATCCCACGTTCAGCATAGAACTTCGAGCCGTTAAAGCCTCGCAGGGGCGAGCCGTAGGAAAGACCGCTAAAATTGAAGATCCCGACGGCACCATCTGCGAACTCAATGACTGCATGTTGCCAATCTTCAGTATCACGCGTCGGTTGCCCTTTCCGCCAGACGTGCTCTTGGACATTATATCCTTTTCGGAAACCATAAACCTGTACGGGTTCATTGTCAAAACCGACGTAGCTACGGATAAGCCCGATACCGTGATAGCCGTGACCTCGAAAGTCATTATAGGCGGCGTTGACTTTCCCGAAAACCCCCGCGAGGATCATCTCCCGTTTTATCCGCTCTGTTGGGACGCGGTAGTAATTTTCATTGACTTCCAGTTTGGTGCCGTTTGCCTCTGCGGACACCATCATCTTGTCTGCCCATCCGAGATCGGTGTCAATGGGTGTTTCGGTGCAATAACTAACCCCATGCTCGGAGCAGAGAAGCCCTGGAATGTGATTGTTGCTCGGAGTAATCACAATTGAGCAGATGTCAGGTTTCACCGTTTTCAACATCTGCTCGGTATTTGTGTAGGCGGCGACACTGTATTTCTCACCCTGTTCAGCGACACTCTCTTCGCGTGGGTCGCAAACGGCGACGAGTTCGAGGTCATCTGTCAATTTCGAGATAAGGGGAAGGTAGGTTCCGGCACCGCGTCTGCCCGTACCGATATGTGCGATTTTGAGTCTATTCATGGCTGTCCTCCTCCCAAGGATGTGAGTCGGTTTTTTAATTTATGGACCCTTGGACTGTGCTCTATTCCACCCAGAAGACATGACTTCGTTCAAAGAGGTCGTCATCTAAGTGGATTTCAACGAACCACTCGCCTGTAATGTCTGGCAAGTCGATGTAAAACCACGTGATTTTATCGCCTGTTGTTGATGTGAGGGTTTTCTTTTCTGTCCAGAATGGCGGGTCGTCCAAGTCGTCTTCTGGTGAGAACCATGAGACTTTAACGGTGTGATGTTCTGTGATGTTTGCCCATAAAACCCATAAATACACCTTGTCGTTGACCCCAGCGGAGAAGGTCGTCGTGATACCATCGGGTCTATCCTCGAAGACACTGATTGCCAAGACAGAATCCACAATAGTCGGTTCATCCCGTCCCACATCGGTAAAACCGCTTCCACCGGAAGAAGTCTCACTACAACCGCTCAGCGCAATCGTCAGCGACAGTACAACTATCCCGAATGTAGAGTATGGAGTTGCGAGCAATGTCTTGATAAAGATGTAGGCTTGACGCACGAGTTCTTCTCCTATCTTGGGCTGGGCTAGCCCAGTTGATAAATTTGATGTAAATACCAATTCTCATTGTATCAGCCCTCGGTTTTTTTGTCAAAGGAAAAGTAGGTCTCCTCTGTAGGAGGGAACTCCGATTCCCGACTCTTCTGTACCGGAGGAAACACCCGATTTAGTCTGGGAATAGACTGGATTTAGTCTGGGAATAGACTGGATTTAGTCTGGGAATAGACTAAATCCGTTCCTTGTATTACATTTCCGTTCCTTGTATTACATTTCCGTTCTTTGTATTACATTGCGAAAACACCCCGATTCCCGACGATATTGGGAACTATTGGCGGTCGACTGATGGCTATTTTCTGACGGCTGGCGACTGAAAGCTGAATGCCTCTCAAACCCGTATTGACATACACTCTTTTCGGTGGTAGACTAAGGCAACAATAGAGGAGCATCCTATGAGATTTGATACAATTATTACAGGTGGAAACATCGTTGACGGAACGGGTGAACGGGAACCCTTTATCGCAGATATCGGCATTCAGGACGACCAAATTGCCGCGATCGGCGACCTTAAGGAAGCAGAGACACCTCGCCATATTTCGGTGGAGGGACAGGTTGTCTGTCCCGGTTTCGTTGATGTGCACGTGCATTCTGAAATCGCCCTGCTTGGCGGTCGCGATCAGTTCGCCGCTGTCAGCCAAGGTGTAACAACGCATTTGGCTGCGCCAGACGGTTTCGGGTGGGCACCTTTATCACCAGAACAAGCACAAGAGATGTGGCACTACACGCAATTCGCTTATGGCGATGCGAAAGTCCCACTCAACTGGCAAACACCAGACGCATATCTCGGTATGTTCGACGGACGGATTCCGGCGAACCTCTATCCGCAGGTGCCACATTGCGCTGTTCGCCTCGGTGCGATGGGGTGGGATCCGCGCCCGGCAACCGCCGATGAGTTGAAGGTGATGGAACGGACGACACGGGAATGGTTAGAGGCGGGCGCGTGCTGTCTCTGCTTAGGACTCGACTATCAACCTTCCGCGAATGCCGATTTGCACGAACTGGTACATCTCTCGAAAATTGCGGCGACTTACGATGCCATCTACGCTGCACACATCCGCTACCGCATCCTCGGTAGAAGACAGGCGTGGGAGGAGACGATTGAAATCGCACAACGTGCCGAAATTCCTGTGCATATCTCGCATGAGCGTGTTGACGATGAAGCCGCGGACGTGCTTGAACGGGTAGAGAAGGAACAGATAGATTTGACGTTTGAGTCCTACCTCTATCCTGCTGGTATGACACACCTCGCCATGATGCTCCCGATGGAATATCAGACCGGCGCGCCTGCTGACATGTTGGCACATCTGGAGAACCCTGAAGTCCGAGAAGAATCGATCGCATACCTGCAAGGAGAATTACGCGGCGGCAATCAGATTGTCGGTTACAACCGATCGGGTAGATTTATCGGAATGACGCTCGCCGAAGCCGCTGAAAGTGAAGGTAAGTCTTATGAAGAATTCGCCTTCGATTTCATTCAAGAGGAAGCCACGATTGAAACCTTTGTGATGCCGTGGGCAACTCCTCCTGAAGAGAATGAACGCATTTTGAACCGCACTGCGAGCCATCCGCGCATGATGATTGCCAGCGACGGTGTATACAACATCCCACACCCACATCCACGGAGTTACGGGTGCTTCGTGCAATATCTCGGCAAATTCGTGCGAGAACGCCAATTAATCTCATTGAAAGAAGCCATCTATAAAATGAGCGGTTTTCCTGCTGAGCGTTTTCGGCTCTCCGATCGTGGGAGAATCAGGCGAGGGCTTGCCGCGGATATCGTTGTCTTCGATCCAGAGACTGTCGCAGATAGGTCTACGTGGTCAAATCCTGTGCAATCTCCTGTCGGTGTAAACTGGGTGTTCGTCAACGGCGTTTCAGTTGTTGAAGAGAGTAACGTGACAGGGCAGCTACCCGGTAGAGTCCTGCGTCAACAACGATAGATAATGCAGTGTGGAGGGGAGAATCGTGGATACGTATGATTTGACGATTATCGGCGGCGGAAGTGCCGGGCTCGTGCTTGCCGTGGCGGGCGCGAAATTGGGGAAGAAGACAGCACTTGTGGAGAAACACCGCATCGGGGGCGACTGCCTCTGGACGGGATGTGTGCCTTCCAAGGCACTCCTGAAGGCGGCGAAGGTCGCGAATTACATCAAGGACGCTGAAAAATACGGCATTGCAAGCACCCCTACAACGCCTGATTGGCAACGTGTCATGGCGTATGTAAGGAGCACCCAACACGCCATAGAGGAGGAACACGATAACCCTGAGCGATTCCGAGAGATGGGGGTTGATGTTATCTTCGGAAACGGACGTTTTGAATCCTCTGATAGTTTTGTTGTAGAAGATACTGAGAACGGTCAAACCCGCACGCTCAAGAGCAAAAAGTTCGTGATTAGCACCGGGTCTCGTCCTGTTGCCCCACCTATACCCGGATTAGAGTCTTGTGGTTATCTTGACAGTGAGAACGTCTGGGACCTTGAGGAGTGCCCCAGCCGGTTACTCGTTGTCGGTGCGGGTCCAATCGGTATTGAACTCGGACAGGCGTTTCATCGCCTCGGTGCGGATGTGACCATAGCGCAACGGAGCGAACGCATCTTGACGAAAGAGGATGCCGATGTTTCTGAGCAGATGCTGCGTTATCTCCGTGAGGAAGGGATTACAGTCCGACTTAATGCGAATATCGCACAGGTTGTACAAAATCAAGAAGGCGCATGTGTGACGTTCAGTGATAGTGAAAATGGAACTGTAGAGCAGACTTTTGATAAGATTCTGATTGCCGCGGGACGTGCGCCGAACATTGAAGGCTTAGCACTTGACAAAATCGGAGTACAGGTAGGCAGAAACGGGATTGAAGTGAACAGCAAACTTCAGACGAGCGTCAAAAATATCTATGCCGCAGGCGATGTGATTGGACATTACCTGTTCACACATGTCGCCGCATTTCAAGCGCAGCTGCTTCTCCGAAATATTTTCTTCCCGTTCTCCAAGACAATCAACTACGCCGTCGTGCCATGGACAACCTTCTGTGATCCAGAAGTTGCCCGTTGCGGTCTAACAGAAGCAGAGGCACGCGAGAAATATGGGGATGTTGATGTGTTCACACTCGATCAAGGGGATGTCGATAGAGCCGTCGCGGAAGGTGAGACACACGGCTTTAGTAAAGTCATTGCGAGTCGGTGGACTGGGAAAATATTAGGCGTTCATCTCGTTGGCGCAAACGCGGGCGAGGTCATCCACGAGTATATTCTGGCGATGCAAGAAGGGATTCCGTTGCGGAAATTGAGCGGTATGATCCATGTGTATCCGACATTTTCAAGCAGTGTCTGGCGCGTATCAGGCAAATGGTTCTCGGAGAGCACGCTGATTCAGACGCTGCGAAAGTTGATTCCGTCAGGTTGATTGAATCTATAAGTGATCCTGTTTGTAGTAGAGAAACGATTTATTGCCCGTTTCTCACTGTGAGGCAGGGTGATAAATCACACGACTACGAACCTACTGCTTCGTCAAGTTCCAAATGATGGGTATAAAAGTTTAGATCGTAGCTCCCTTGACGACGTTCTTGCTGTAGTTGTAGGAGCGAGTGTTTTTGCTTGGGTGTTCCCATGCTCGCGATCTTCTTTATTTTTTGATTTTCCCCCACATTGTTGTCAGCAACTGCGGTTGTGGCGATACCGGTAACGCAACGACTGGATCAAACCAATCCGCGAGTGTATTCGCCTGAAATATGTTTCCAGTATGTGTGAGTTGTGTTCGGGCGCGAGTCACCAAATTTACTTTGAAGAGTTGGATTCTATTGTCAATTTCTTGCTGATAAACAACACTACTCTCTCGTGGGTCCCAAACAGGATCCATCGCCGCTTTGCCCGCTTCAGGCACAATTTGCTCGAGTCCAGTGCCATCGCCATTCACAATATAGATAGTTTCCTTGTCAACTAAGTCGAAGAGATCACCGTGTGGTAGAATCTGATTCAACCAAGAAAAGACGATCTTATCGCCCGTCGCAGACCATGCTGGCAAATGTTGCCACGCTCTGACATTTTGATCGAGGACTTGCTTCTGCCTTCGGGTATGAACGTTGACGAGGGTAAGACGATGACTTCCGAAAATCCCTCTCGCGAAGGCGATCTCCGTGCCATCGGGCGACCATGCCGGATGGATGCCATCCACGAATTGCGCTTCTTCTTGTTTCCCTAATGTGGTAATGTAAATGAACCCTCCGCGTTCGTAAGCAATCCGCTTACCATCTGCAGACCAAGTTGGGTGTTCTCTACGCGCAGCTTTCTTGAATACGCGCCGGACGTTGGATCCATCCGCGTCCATCAGATACAGATCTCGAATACCATCCCGATCTGATACGAATAATATTTCCTCACCGGTAGGGGACCATGTTGGATATAATTCGTCCGCAGAAGTTTTAGTTAGACGTACCTGCTCAGTTCCGTCGGAATTCATGATGTAGATTTCACGATTCCCGTCCCGGTTTGAGACAAACGCAATCTTTGCTGTGTCGGGTGCTTTAGCAGAAACCGGACAAACGCTTACGCATAACATACCTGCACTTAGTACACATAACACAAACAGATGCTTCTTTTGCATTATAGACTCCTTTCAAAGACCTAATTCAGTTCTTTTTCTTTACGTCTCCCCACATTGTTGTCAGCAACTGTGGTTGCGGTGAAACCGGCAGCGCATACGCCGGATCAAACCAATCGCCTGTAAAATGCCAAAACATTGGATTCGTAAGCTGCACGGGTTCCCCTCCGTCCAATCCAACTTTGAAGATTTGCATCTGCTTTCCGTTGATATACTGGGTATAAAGGAGTTCATCGCCCCGTGGCGACCACGCCGGTGAGGACTCTCGGCCAGGGCCATCATCGATAATCTGTTGAAGTCCTGTCCCATCCCAGTTTATAATGTAAATTGTCTGTGTGTCAGCGAAATCTCCTAAAGGTGCCTTGTGAACCCAGGCAAACGCAATTTTGTCACCTGATGGAGACCACGCGGGAGAAGTCATCCACGAAGATTTTACGGGTTTGGGGAAGAGTGCTTTCTGTTTATGTGTGCTAACGTTGAGCAAGCTTATTTGCATACGTTCGGGAGGCCCCGTGAGAAAGGTGATCTCCGTGCCATCTGGAGACCAAGTAGGAAGAGCACCGATCGCCACACGTTCCTCTTTTTTGCCGTCTATTGAAGCGATGTAAATGAACGATTTGCCCAGCTCGCGTCGCGTATAAGCGATCTGTTTTCCATCAGGAGACCATGTAGGGTGTCTTCTATCCGCTGATTTGCCAAAGACCCGTTTCACGTTTTTTCCATCCGCATCCATGAGGTATAGGTCACGGACCACATCCCGGTCGGAGGCAAACAGAATTTGCTCACCTGTAGGAGACCACGTCGGTGAGACATCAAATGCCTTGTTATGGGTGAGTCTCACTTGCTCTGTACCATCAGGGTTCATCAGATAGATTTCCGAATTACCGCTATCGATTAAGGGAAATACGATTTTAGGGGTTTGTGGAGCCTGTGCCAAGGCGTTGCAAACGCTTGAACAGAAAAATATGAGACAAAAAATAGAAAGAAGTCGTGTGAATTTCATGAAAGATCCTCCAACCTACATTTATACTCGCATCTTTATTATTGAATTTACGTTATCATAACACAAATTTCTCTCAGAATGTGTAGATATTTTGTCAAGGGTCGCGATTTGGAGATCGCTGCTACTGGGTGTTTAATGAAGGGCAACCGCGGCAGTCAGTCCAACTATAACCCATTGGAAAGACCGAAGTATTTTGAACAGCATTGATTTTCCTTCTCAACGCAAACAAACCGATGTTAAGGTCAGTTTCGGTGTTGTGCTTTGACTTCACCGCAGAGAAAAAACAAACAGACGCTTCTCTCGCATTATTGTATTAAAAACGCTTTAGACTTCCCCAGACCGTCGTGAGTTTTGCTTTCGGCGTTACCGATAAACCGCCGCTGTCAGGGATACTGTCGCCGGTGATTACAATATTGTCGAATCTCGCCGTCTGATTCGAGAGACCCAGGCCCGCTGCGCCTGTCAAAAAGTTGTGAAACCCGTCTAACGCTAATGGGTGAATTAGCCTTATATTTCCCGGTTTAATTGGATGTGCATGTTTGGCAGCTTCATGCTCCTTGAAGGTTTTACGGTTTGGAAGTTGGACGGGTCCAATAACCAGCTTACCATTAATCCAAAAGTTTAGGGTATCTCCTTCAACTGCCAACTTCAACTGCGACCATCTGTTTAATTTTAAAAATCGATGGAGCTCGGCATGTGTATAGAAAATTGTGTTTTGGTCATGAAAATTGCCAGCACCCAGCCGAGCTTCGGAGGCATTTTTGCGAAATGCCGGCAAATCGCCGATGACACACCATGCCACCCAACTTCCCTTGATTCGAGCGGCAATAGCGATATTGCTAAGACCCGGTTTATCAAGTGGTTTGACATCAAATTCGATGGTGTAATCGCGCCAAGTCTCATCACCAATTGTGAACAGACGCGTGCTCTCATCAGGACTTACCGTATGAAGTTCACCGTCAACGATTTCCCAAGAACCGGGAGGCGGATCGTCCACATCAAAAAAAAGAAAATCCTGTGTCATAATAAGTTCCTGCCACGCATCCAAGTTTCCGTTATCAAAATTTTCCTGAAACACCCCTGCCCTTGCTGAAAAGGTAAAGAGGAAAATCATACTTGCAATCATTACCAGTTTCATACCTACCTCCTTTTACGACCTGTAACCCAAATTGCTACCTAAAATCTTTATCAAACTCACGTTTATATTATTAATGTGAATTTGACTTAAAAGGCGTTAAAAAAAAGCCCTTTCGATTATTAAAGACACGATTTTAGGGTGGAAAAGGTGCATAATCTTACAAAGGTTAATTTTGGCGTTCTGCTTTCAACGCTCCCCAGCGCACAGGCAGTTTTCCATTCGCTGTGACGGCACGAAAGCCCTTCCCAAATACCATTACGCTGGCAAAATGTTCCCTGTTTTCTCCGATCCCACCGAAAACGTAGATGTTGCCATCGACCACCGCTGCCCCAAAAGGCATAAAAGGTGTTGGCATCGGTGGAATATTATTCCATTCTTCTGTCTCTGGATTGTAGGTATCAACAGTTGATAGATATTGCGGAACCCTGTTTTGCCAAGTGAAGCCACCAATCAGATAGATCACATCGTCGAGAACAACCGTTGAGAATGATAGCCTCAGGTCTGGCATCTCATTCTTCTTTTCCCAGCGATTGATTTTCGGATTATATTCCTCAATGACCGTCAAAAAGGGACCCCCCGCGCCGACTTGTGGCCACCCGCCTCCACCGATGGCATAAAGAGCGTCCCGAACAACCGCTGCCTTAACGCCAGAGCGCCTTGTTGGCATCTTCGCTCGCTTCACCCACGTATCAGTGACAGGATCGTAGGCTTCTACGAGGTCAATACGCCCCGGAGCCTTAGGCTCCCTATCCAAAGGGTGAACAGATCCGCCAATACTATAGATTTTACCGGCAACAGCACCCATGCCAAAAGCTACACGAGCCCCGGACATCCCTTGCTTTCTCGTCCATGTATCCTTCTGCGGATCGTACGCCTCTACGATATCCAGAAATTTTAGGTTGACTGCACGATTGTCTATCCCATTATAGCCGCCACAAACATAGATTGTTCCGTTGACGACCGCTGTCTCAGCACTTGTGCGTGGTGTTGGCATATCTGCGACTCGTTCCCAACTATTATTTTTTGGGTCATACACCTCAACAGTTGGAAGTCCATAGGGACCGCGCCTATTTTTAAAAGGCGTGCCACCGATGAGATAAATCTTCCCATCGACTACAGCAGTCGCGAATCCTGTGCGCTGCGTTGGGAGTTCAGAGATGACCCGCCACTCGTTGGCATCAGCTGTTTCCATTCCAAAATGAAAACCAACCACGGCAGTCAATCCAACTGTAATCCATTGTAAAGACCGAAGCATTTTTAGCATCATCAATTCCTTCTTATCGACGCAAACAAACCGATGTTAAGCTGAGTTATGGTGTTGTGCTTTGATTTCACCGCAGCGTGTGGGGTGATTTTCTGTTTAGGATTCCGAAAGTCAAATAAGTTTTCACGGTTCACCTCCATTTGAGTATGATGATCTATCCTGTTGTAGAACGCATTTCAATGCCCATAACTTCCCTCTGCGACGCTATCCGTCTCGAGCGGGATATGAAACATCCCGCGCTGTTGCGTAACAATATAAAGCCTTTCTTTACCGACGACGAGAGAGAAAATGTTATCGGGAGCATTTGACGAAATCTGTTTCCATTGACCACCGGCATCTAAGCGATAGGCCCCTGCATGACCGACACCATAAACTGTCGTGCCATCTGTAGCAAATCTATCTACGATAGGACGCGCACCGGCACCATCGGTCAAAACGCTCCAGTGTTCCCCAGTCTGTGAAATCAAGGTTCCTTTATTTGTTGCAACGTAGATCGTTGATCCGATAAAGGTTACTTCTTTGAAACGGGTAAAGCGAAGCGGCAAACTCGATGTAATGTCTTTCCAACTGTCCCCTTCATCAAACGACTGAAACAGATGTCCGTCTCGTTGACCGACGTAGACAGTTTCATCGGAAACCGCTATTTTGAATCCGCTTCTGTGCTTGCTATCGAACACTGGATATGTATCTACCAATCCAGTATTTGTCCACGCTGGATCGCCAAGCTTCCATTTGAAAAGACCTCTTCGGTATTCCACATAGAACGCATCGCGGCTGGCGGTAGCCGTCTCAGTTTGCAGACGAGATATAGCATAAGAAATTGATCGACGGTCAAAGATGGGTACACCTTGAATTGGAGTCAGCGTATCACCGTCTGTAGATAGACGGAAAATTTGGAAGTCTTCCGCTTCAGATGAAAGGAAATAGAGTATGTTGTCGATAACCACAAACTTTGACTCAGAAGCGATTTTGATTCTGGGGTTGAGAGCGGTTTTCTGTCCCTCAACGGGAACTTTTTTCCAAGACACCCCGGTGTCGGAGGATTGATAAACTTCGTAGCCGGTATGTGCATATAACCTATCGTTGAACGCAACCAGATCGATGATAAATGTTCCGGTCATCCCGTTCAAAAAGACGTGCCATGATTCACCGCCATCAGTCGTGCGATGAATGCCCCATACATGAGTTTTGTAGAACGTACGCTCGTTCGCCATTACAGCGGGGAGGCTACTGTGCATCAACCAACTCGCGTCCCATCCAAGTTTGGTCCAGGTTTTACCACCATCTACTGAACGGGATTGATACTCACCCAATGCCAAGAGCGTTTCACCTACGGCTAAAACTGTTATACCCGATGGTAAACCCTCATAACTGTGTTCACTTCCATCCATGATTTCAGTCCACGAGGTTCCCAAGTCAGCTGAATGGAAGATCTTGACTGGGTGCGACCTGTTATTCCACCTGTTCTGTCTCTTCCGATATATCTCCCTTGGTGTTAATTTCACCAATAGATCCGAACCTGTTCCGACATACAGGTCATTTCCAGATACTGCCAAGGAACAGACCGCTCGGGATGTATCCACTGGCAACTTATTCCATACGCTGGAATCAAGGCGGTAGAGTCCGCTCTCTGTCCCAGCAAACACTGTTTTCTCAACAGCAGCAATCGCAGAGATTTTTTCGCTTGTGAATCCATCTCGAAGAGGCAACCATTGCGCTCCACCATCTGTTGATCGGAAAACCCCTTCATCTTTCAGGGCGAGGTACATTGTAATGCGGGGTTGTACTTCATCCATGATGAGGATTCCGACAGCCTCTCCTTTGGGTCGGGGACCCAGCGTCCTCCACGTCTCACCCCTATCCACCGAAGTGAATATCTCATCGGTGGAAACAATATAAAGGTCCCCCTCGTGGGATGCCATCGGCATTAGAGATTCGTCAATTGGAATACTCCCGTTGATGTGTGTCCATCCGGTCGTGTCTTCTGCTAATTTGTATAGTCCTGATGATGCAACAGCATAGACGATTCCTTCAGGTGTAGCGAAGATATTGCGGATGTAACCCGCTGGTGGTCCATCTGTCTGCGCCCACTGTGCAATAGAAAACTTGGAAGAACCTGCTTGGGCATTCGATGTTGAGATCTTCTCAGATGTCTGCAAACTTGCGTTGCCATTTTTATTAAAGGATACAGTCCGTCCGACTTGGTTTCGCACGTCCGGTTTCACATCAATATCAAGGACGATAGGCGCATCAACAATTTCAATCGTGGGTTCAGATGCCGCATCGAAACTATAAGGCTTCTGAAAGCGGGTGAGGTACCGGTCGCTTGCCCCCAGCAGCAACAGCACCAAAACTGTAGCTGCGCCGAAAGCCATCCATGGGACCAACGGTTTCGTAGCCGAAGGGGGTGTGGGTGTCAAATCTGCGACTTGCCGCATGATGTTCTGGCTTAAACCTGTCGATATGTGGACGCCACTGAAAACTTCTTGAATGAGGAGTTCTTGATCCGATTGTAAACGTTCTCGCGCTCGTCGAAGCCGGCTCTTAATCGTATTCACCGACACCCCTAAGAAGTTGCCTATCTCTTTCGCTGTCATCTCACCGAGATAATAAAGCACCATCACTGTGCGCTCACTTTCTGGGAGTCTTTCGAGAAGTTTTTCGACGATTTCATACCGGCGTTCCGTCGCTTCCGATTCACGTTCCTCAGAGACATAACGTTCATACGTTAACCTATCTAATTCTTTTATAGGTGTGTCCTTCAATGATTGCGTCACGGATTTGCTCCTTTGAAGCCAGTTAATGCAGTGCCGATTTGCAATGACATACAACCACCCAGCAAATTGATGCGGATTTTTGAGGGTCGAGAGTTTTTGATATGCTTGGAGGAAGGTGTCCTGCGTAACCTCTTCAGCATAGTGAAAGTCGCCGATCTTTCGCCAAGCGAGCGCGTGAACACTCCTCTGATACTTTTGTACCAACGTATTGAAGGCATCATCGTTGCCTGATAAAATGTCGTAAATCAACTGAGCATCTTCTTTTCTTTCCACGAGACTCCCTCCTATACCCCATAACGAAAGCTTTTTTTACAGATTCATTCCTTCAGTCGTCCCCATGTTGTCGTGAGTTTTTCGTGCGGTTCGACAGCGAGTGGGATACCCGTCCTTGCTCCACCTTCACCTACCAGATGATGCGCATGCCCCGATGCATCTGAGAATTTCTGTGTTCCATTGGGTTCATCAAAATGCCACAACGCGATTGTGTCATGATCTTTTTTGAATTTATTACGCGGCGTGAAACCTTTTCTCTCGACATCGTAACGAGCCTTCGATGAGATACGGACCTCATCAATATATCCCGCGAAGGATCCCCAAAAATGATCGACGTGAAATTCGACTTTCCTTCCAAATCCTCCGAGTGTAAAATCCTTTGGATGCTTGAATCCTGCGAGATCGTGTGCAAGCGTTGTTCTTTGGGGTAAGATGCCTACGAAATCGTTAACGATAGTTACTGTCTTTTTCCCTTCCGCTTGGTAAACAATGTGATGCCATTGGTTCGGCGATAGTGCTATTGGGAAAAACGGTGTCGTAGCGAGTCTACCCCCAACTGTAATATGCGCTTGCGTTGCTAAGACTAAATCCCCCTTTTTGATGTCCCTCCATCCCTCGGCAGCGACCGCGACATCCATTCGCACCTGCTGACTGAGAATTATTGCGTGTGTATCCATGTTAGGCAGTGGTGTGGTTGGATAGACCCACGCTTCAACCGTGAACTCGTTTGTGCCTTTTGGCAAGAGAACACCGAAGGTTTTAAAGTCTAAAACCGCATAGTCGTCTATCCCATCGAGGACTAAATAGTTACCACCTGCGGGTGAAGCGGGTGGAAATGCTTTAGCACTCAGCGGCATTATAGCGAGCATAAAGAGGCATGTAAGGATGTGGCGATGTGTCATTTTTATTTCCTTTTTCATCTAAAAACAAGTTTGTGAATTTCATCGTAAAGAGTAATGTGCGTCCTCATAACTTGCAAAATCAAAACGATATTGTTAAAGACACAATTTTAAGGCAAAAAGGGTGCATAAAGTGAAAAAAATGAAAAAATTGCTTGAAATTGTGGATTTTTTTACGGATGGGAATAAAAAAGGGGCCGGAAACCATGTTTCTAATTGGTGCTAAGAGGTTCAGGGATTTCAACCGAACTAACCTATGCAACGGAGCTTGCAAGCTACACCTTATAGAAATTATGGCTCCGGCTTACCCAAGGAGGCTCACATAAACATAAGCAATTTTCGTGCCAATCGAAAATGGACTATTTTGGGCAATTTGCACGAGGTATTGCCTGTTTTTTGAACAATTTATGATAAAAAAATGCACATCGCAGCAATTTGGAAGTAAAAATAGGTGAGGTGTTTTTGATAGGGTGTTTCCTGCAGAAACCTCGCCTGCGAATGTATCTCGGAATCACCGACACTGAAATTTATCCTTTTACAACACCGATGGGACGAAGACGTGCGACACGACGGGAAAGCCCTGCTTTGTCAACGACACGAACGACTTCGTCAACGTCTTTGTAGGCTTCGGGAACTTCTTCTTGGAGGGTGCGTCTGCCTTCTGCTCGGACGTAGATACCTTGTGCCTCCAAATCTTTCTGGATAGAGCGTCCTTTCGTCAAGGCGATCGCCTTCCGTCGCGAGAGGACTCTACCGGCACCGTGACAGGTCGTACCCCATGTCTCTGCCATCGCCCCCGGATTGCCGACAAGCACGTAAGAGGCGGTCCCCATATCGCCCGGAATTAGAACGGGTTGCCCGATTTTCTGGTATTTATCGGGGATTTCGGGATGCCCCGCCGGGAACGCACGCGTCGCGCCTTTACGGTGGATAAAGAGTTCACGTTCTTTACCATCAACAGTGTGTTTCTCGAACTTTCCGATATTATGCGCTACATCGTAGACGAGTTCTAAACCGAGTTCATCCTCTGTCGTCTCAAAAAACTGCATAAAGGTCTGGCGGACGAGGTGCATAATACACTGCCGATTGTTCCACGCATAGTTCGCACTACACGCCATCGCAGTGATGTAATCCTGTCCCTCTGGTGAGTTGATGGGTGCGGAGGCGAGTTGACGGTCGGGGAGGTTGATACCGTATCTCTCGGCGACTTTGACCCAACTTTTGACGTGTTCATCGCAAATCTGGTAACCGAAGCCTCGCGAACCGGTATGGATCATAACACAGATGTTGCCTTCGCTCAACCCCATCGCATCGGCGGCTTCTCGGTAAAAAACGCGGTCGACGGCTTGCACTTCAAGGAAATGATTACCGGAACCGAGGGTGCCGAGTTGGTTTTTGCCGCGTTCCAAGGCACGTTGACTTGCCGCGTCGGCGTTTGCGTCTTGGAGAAAGCCGGTTGCTTCTGTGAAGTCGAGATCTTCTGCGTGACCGTAGTTTCGCTCAATTGCCCACAGGGCGCCTTTCTCTAACATCCGCCGCTCTTCTTGGACAGTGAGCCGAATTTTGCCGCTGGAACCGACGCCACACGGGACGTTCTCGAACAACTTCGTAACGAGTGCTTTCCGCTTCCCCTCAAGTTGCGAAACATCGAGGTTCGTCCGAATCAGGCGGACACCGCAGTTGATGTCATACCCAATGCCACCCGGAGAGACAACCCCATCCGCCTTCGGATCTGTGGCAGCGACACCCCCGATGACGAAGCCGTAGCCCCAGTGCAAATCGGGCATTGCAAGGGAATGTCCGACAATACCGGGGAGATGCGCAACGTTTGCGACCTGCTGCAACGCCTCATCGCTTTTGGCGTTTTCAAGGAGTTTCTCATTGGCATAAACAATGCCATCAACACGCATCCCTTTCATATAACTCTTCGGGATGCGCCAGCGGTATTCGTCAATTTTTTGGAGTGTTACATTTTGTTGTGCCATGATAAATTGGGCATATACAAAGACTGCCCTCGTCCTAAAGGTCTTATAGTGCTGAGAGTTCTGGAAGTTCTACCCATTTCCGAGTCTGCCACGATTCCATACCCTTGTCTGCTAACTGTACACCTTTTGCACCCGCGAGCAGCGTCCACGGGAACGGTTCATCGGCAACGACGTGTCGGAGGAAAAGTTCCCACTGCGCTCGAAATGCGTTCTCATACTCTTCCTGTTCAGGGACCTTGAGCCATCCGTCAAAGAACTTGATCGGTTGTTCGATGTCAGGATTCCAGACCGGACGCGGCGTGCCAGAGAGCGGTTGAATCCAGCAGTCTCTCAAGCCTACAATGGCAGACCCGTTCAAACCATCTACGTGGATTGTCAACAGATCGTCGCGACGGACCCTGACTGCCCAAGACGAGTTAAAGTGCGCAATGATACCGTTCTCCAACTCAAACGTCGCGTATGCGGCATCTTCTGCTGTACACTTATAAGGTTTATTTTCCTCATCCCACCGTTGTGGGAGATGTGTCGCAGCCATACAGGAAACACCTTTGACCGCACCAAAAAGGTTGTCAATGACGTATCGCCAGTGGCTGAACATATCGAGGATAATACCGCCGCCGTCTTCAACACGATAGTTCCAAGACGGGCGTTGCGTCGGGATTGCATCGCCTTGGAAGACCCAATAGCCGAACTCACCACGGACAGCGATAATTCTTCCAAAAAAGTCAGCATCTATCAAGCGTTTCAGTTTCTGAATGCCGGGTAGCCAGAGTTTATCCTGAACGACACCATTTTTGAGTCCCGCTTTTGCTGCTTGTTCGTAAAGACGATAGGCATCGGCGGTTGAAGTGGCAGTCGGTTTTTCACAATAAATGTGTTTTCCGGCTGATATTGCGGCTTCGACTGCATCGACGCGACGGGACGTAACCTGCGCGTCAAAGTAGACAGAATAAGCGTCGTCAGCGAGAGCCGCGTCGAGATCCGTGCTCCACTTTTCAACACCGGTGGTTTCGGACAGTTTCTCTAATTTCGCTGGGTTTCTGCCGACGAGAAACGGGTCGGGCATAATCACTTCGCCCTCACCAATCGGGAGACCACCCTCTTCTGCGATTGCCAAGATAGAACGGATGAGGTGTTGGTTTGTTCCCATCCTGCCAGTGACACCGTTCATGATGATACCGACACGGTGTATTTTTTGGGTATGATTCGTCATGAATAATCCTTATGTGTACACAGGGTATATTTCCATAGGAGTGGTCGGATGAAGTTTCACTAAATATTTCGGTAATCCTATGTTTCCCCAGACCCGGTAGGGTCTTTCACGCAACCGCACCGGGTATCATTAGGAAATTACCGAATTAAATTCTGAATCTTCGTGAAACTACTCCTACCAGGGGGTGAAGTTACGCCTACGAGGGCTTGTCAGTGCATTGGGGTGCCGCGCCTTCAGGGAGTGGTGGCGCGTCAACGCCAGCTTTCGGGAGTGTGCCAGCGAGCTCTTGTTTCCAATGTGCCACATCACCCGCGGGTCCATAACAGTAGACCATGTGCATCGGTGTGCCGCTGGTGTTCGTGAGTTGATGGAAAATCCAAGAAGGGATAAATACGGTCTGCCCCGCGGAAATGGTTTGGCGTTCCTCACCGAGGCACATTTCGCCTTCGCCTTCAACGATGAAGTAGATCTCTTCCTGTTCGTGGTTGTGCCACGGCACTTGCCCACCGTTTGGCTCTAAAACAACAAACCCCATGCAGAATTCGTCTATCTGTATTGGGGACGCGCCACCGACAAGATTTTTAGTGCGTCTACGGGCAGGATAGGTCCGCCCTTCCATTGCCTTTACATCTGCGATTAACATTTTTGTTTTCAATCCTCTATTTCGGATTGGCAATCCGGTTTCTGATAAATTTATAATCTTGTTCCTGATTTATAAGGAGGAAATCGAAAAAGTAGCCTTAAAGTGTTCCTTTTCTCTGCTATGGTAACACTCCAAAAACAGTAAGAGAGACAACGGCAACCGTTAGGGCAAGTATTATCCAGCTTGCCACAATTGCAGTATTACGGCAAAAACGAAACCTTCGCTCTGACATTTTTCCAAACCTTGGATGTCCGACTGGCACTTCGTACCACCAGCGATGCAACCAAGTTCCGCAGAGGACGGTGATTGTACCCAGCAAAACAGTTTTAATAAGGAGGTTTATAAAAACTCCAGAGATTATCAACAACGCACCTAAAAGATAAGCCCATGGTGGCGATTCGTGGTCTTTCATCCATTTCATTAGCCATGCTTCCAAATCTATTTCACTGCTGGCGAGGTTTGTAATCTTTCCCATCCGTGATGTCCAAGTAATTGTGGACTTTACTATAATAACCCAAGTTGCTACTTACAGATTTTGGAGGTTTCAATGGGGTTTCTCAGCCATTTTCCCCACCCCGTACGGATGATATGTCTATAGCAAGCTGGGGAACTATTCAAAAAGTTCTGCCACCTGACAAGAAAACCCTTCAACAACATCCTCACCGGTGAGAGCGTCATTCCGAGTGAGTAGCGTGATGTCCGTCTCTGAACGGTAGACCGTTACCGTTTTAGACACAGGCTTAAGCACCCATACCAACTGGGTGCCTGATTCTAAATAGACAAATGCCTTTTCTTCAACTCGATGTAATATATCTGTTGGAGAAACCACCTCAACGGCGAGGTCTGGAGGGACCGGAGATGCTTTGCTTAGATCCGCAGGTATCCGTTCTGTTGAGATAAAAGCTATATCTGGTATTAGGACACGTTCACCGACTTTGAAGCCTGTGTCTGGCACATAGACATCTCCTAACTGATTTTCTCGAACGTACAAGCCTAACGGCAAAATTAGATTAACACTAATCTTACCGTGTTCCATTGACGTAGGTGGCACCGGTATTAATTCTCCCTTAATGTATTCATATCCCTCTAAGTCGCTTTCAAGGAATTCCTCCAACGTCATCGTAGAGGTTTCAGGAGGGAGTTCTTCTTGCGAGAATTGACGAACTTCTTGTGCATTCATTTACTTATCCTCCTGTGATGCGTCAGCAAGCGTGTCTTCCTACACCCTTCAACATTTTAACGCATACTCGTATGGAATCCAATTGCTATCTCACATCTTGAAGGCTATGTCTACTTATTATATAGGCGGGCACAGCAAAAGCGCGCACGCCTATATAACAATGACACATTTTATTTATCACTAAGCGTCAGCCTCAATAACAGCCTGTGCTGCAGCAAGACGCGCAATCGGCACACGGAACGGGGAACACGATACGTAATCGAACCCTAATCCGTAGCAGAACTTCACAGAACTCGGTTCACCACCGTGCTCACCACAGATACCGACTTTCAGATCAGGACGTGTTGCTCGCCCTTTTTCGGAACCGATCTGCAATAGGCTACCGACACCTTCTTGGTCGAGAACCTGGAACGGATCGTATTCGAGCACGCCATTTCTGACATAGTCATCGAGGAACTTCGCTGCATCGTCACGGCTCATCCCGAATGTTGTTTGCGTGAGGTCGTTGGTACCGTAGGAGAAGAATTCGGCTTCGGCGGCAATCTTATCAGCTGTGAGTGCCGCACGGGGCAGTTCAATCATCGTGCCGATAAGATACGCAACGCGGGTGCCTGACTCACTAAACACGGCTTCAGCGGTATCCACGACGATTTTGCGCTGCAAGGATAATTCGTTGATGTGCCCAACGAGCGGGATCATGATTTCTGGTAACACGGTAATCCCACGTTTTGAAACATCAACGGCAGCTTCAAAGATTGCGCGGGCTTGCATTTCGGTTATCTCCGGATAGACAATACCGAGTCTACAGCCACGGTGCCCAAGCATCGGGTTGAATTCGTGTAATTCCTCAACGCGCTCACGGAGTTTTTGCGGTTCAACGTTAATTCGCGCTGCAAGCTCAAGGATTTCAGTTTCGCTTTTCGGTAAGAACTCGTGAAGCGGCGGATCGAGCGTTCGGATCGTGACAGGATAGTCAGCCATCGCTTCAAAGATCCCGATGAAGTCTGAACGTTGATGCGGAAGCAGTTTCGCCAATGCCGCTTCGCGTTCTTCTGTCTCATCGGCGAGAATCATCTCACGGATGGCATCAATCCCCGCGCCGAAGAACATGTGTTCGGTTCGGCAAAGCCCGATACCTTCAGCACCAAATTGTCTGGCGTTTGTGGCATCTTCAGGTGTATCTGCATTCGTGCGGACACCTAACGAGCGGACTTCGTCTGCCCACTCCATGAGTATTCCGAATTGTCCACTCAATTCCGGTTGGATGAGTGCCACCTGTCCATTCAGAACATCGCCTGTGGATCCGTTGAGTGTGATGAAATCACCCTCAGCGTAGCGTTTCCCTTCGGCGTAAAATTCCTGTGCTTTCTCATTGATAAACAGTGCCGAGCAACCGGCGACACAGCTTTTTCCCATGCCGCGTGCGACCACAGCGGCGTGACTCGTCATACCACCGCGGGCGGTGAGTATACCCTCTGCGGCATCCATACCGCCGATATCCTCTGGTGATGTTTCAGTGCGGACGAGGATGACCTTTTCTCCAGCAGCAGCAAGCTCTTCGGCGTGTAGTGCCGTGAAGACGACTTTACCGACAGCGGCACCTGGGGACGCGGGTAAGCCTTGAGCGATAATCTCAACTGTGGCATCTGGGTCAACGCTCGGATGCAACAGTTGATCCAAGTCGTTCGCCGGGACGCGGGTCAAGGCAGTCTGTTTATCAATCAAGCCTTCCTCAACCATCTCAACAGCGATGCGGACAGCGGCTTGACCGGTACGTTTTCCGTTACGGGTTTGGAGCATGTAGAGTTTACTGTCTTGAATCGTAAATTCCACGTCCTGCATATCGGTGTAGTGCTTCTCAAGCCGCAAACCGATATCGACCAATTCATTATATGCTTCGGGTAAGATGTTTCTCAATTCGGCGACTGGAAGGGGGGTGCGGATGCCAGCGACGACGTCTTCACCCTGCGCATTGATGAGGAATTCGCCATAAAATTGGTTCGCGCCGGTCGAGGGGTTACGTGTGAAAGCGACACCTGACCCGGAGGTTCCACCCATATTTCCGAATACCATTGCTTGGACATTAACAGCCGTCCGTCCGAGTTCTTCAGAAATATCGTTAAGGCGACGGTAGGTGATCGCGCGCGGGTTTCCAGAGGATTCAAAAACGGCGTCCCGTGCCATATCTAATTGCGTGCGCGGATCATCAGGAAAATCGTTACCTGTGTGCTGTTTGACGGTGTGCTTGAATTCACGGACGAGTGCCACTAAATCGTCGGCTTCTAATTCGGTATCTAATGTAACACCTTTTGACTTTTTCTTTTCTTCAAGTAGATGTTCAAACTCGTCGTGATCGACATTAAGGACAACGTTTCCGAACATCTGGACGAAGCGTCGGTATGAGTCGTAAGCGAAACGTTCGTTTTCAGATCTGGCGATAAGTCCTTTAACCGCATCATCATTCAAGCCGAGGTTGAGAATTGTGTCCATCATGCCGGGCATTGAGACAGCGGCACCAGAACGGACAGAGAGCAGGAGTGGATTTTCGGTATCACCGAACTTCGCGCCGAGCGCGGCTTCTAATTTCGCAAGATTCTCATCAATCTGTGCGTCAAGTCCGGCAGGGTACTGTTTATCATTTTCGTAGTATAATTTGCAAACCTCAGTGGAGATAGTGAAACCGGGGGGGACGGGTATACCGAGATTGCTCATCTCTGCAAGATTTGCCCCTTTTCCGCCAAGCAGCATGCGCATTGTGGCGTTCCCATCACTTTCACCGCCTCCAAAGAAGTAGACGTACTTCGGTTGTGGCATCAAAAGCCTCCTATTATTAGTTATTTAGATTGAATAAATTGTTCGACTTGCTTCATCAAATTCGGGTTTAAAAGGATCTGTCGAAAGATAAAGGATCTGATACGGCTCATAAAGTTGAATGTAGCTCCAATTGACACCGCACAGGACTTTTCCTTCGTTAACTTTCTTGATAAACTTGCCTCGAAATTTCGCTCGGGTCCGTTCAGGTGGAAAGTGCTCAGCATGGCGAATCTGCTCATCCGTGACAATTCGCTCGATCTCTGAGCGATTTTCAAGGGTGTAGTAGAGGCTTTCGTCCTGACGCACATTGTGGTATTTTAAGTCTAAGTGTTTTACCTGTGGGGCATCCCATTCAAGACCGCGCTTTGTGAGGTAGGTCTGCAGCCATTTCCACTTAATGACCCAGTCTAATTCTCTGTCCAACTGCATCGGATCGCTTTCCAAGCATGTAAGAACATACTCCCAGCGTGCCATTACTTGGTTCGTGGTTGAATCGGATTCGGCTTGTTCAAGATATCGCTTCGCGCATTCTAAATATTGCCACTGTAGTTCGACAGCGGTCAACCGCTTCCCGTTTTGGAGCTCAATCGGATGTGTACATGTAATGTCGTCAGAAATATCACGGATAGCTTTAACGGGGTTACGGAGCGCGAACCGCTGCTCAATATAGTTGTCTTCAATCATGCGGAGGATCACACCGGTTGTACCCACCTTCAAAAAAGTCGAAAATTCGGACATATTGGAATCGCCGACGATAACATGTAGGCGTCTGTACTTCTCTCGGTCAGCGTGTGGTTCATCGCGCGTGTTGATGATCCCGCGTGCCGTTGTTGTGCCGATGGAAATTTCCTCTCGGATGTGTTCGGCACGTTGCGAAATTGCGTAGTAACCACGATGACTCGGTTTGATTTTTCCTGCACCTGCGAAAACTTGTCGAGTCACAAAGAAGGGGATCAGTTGCGACGCCAACTGACGGAAATCGACATGTCGCTCCATCAAATAGTTTTCATGGCATCCATAAGTATTTCCGGGGGTATCCAAGTTGTTTTTAAAGATAGAAATCTTTCCATAGAACCCATCGTTACGCATGCGTCGTTCCGCAGTACTGGCAAGCCGAGTGATAATGCGTTCCCCCGCTTTGTCGTGAGCAACGAGCTCAGTGACATCATCGCATTCAGGGGTCGCATATTCTGGGTGGCATCCGATGTCTTGATAGAACCTCGCACCGTTTTCAAGGAAAACATCGGGATACATTCTCCCAGCAACAATTTCACGGAAGAGATACATCACGACGTTCTGAACAGTGAGCGTCTTTCTACGCGGCGCATCTGGGGTCCAGATGATTCCGAATTCAGTTTCTAATCCGTAAATTCTACGTTTCATCTTTTTAACTATTCGCCTCTGAGTTGCGCTTCATTCCATTACGCGCAGGTTTTTGGGGTAAATTGTCTTCGACAGTTAGCAGTCGGTTAAGTGGTTTTGGTTTAACAAAGAGGTTCCTCTTAAGATAGCATCAAAACCCGTAGCCCGTAATGAAATTAGGTTCTCCTTAAATGGCATAATTTTGCTTCGCAGCGAGAATGCTTTACATTTGGAGGGTTTTTGATAGGGGTTTTTGATAGGGCGTTTCCCCAATTTCCTCAAATTTCCCTTTCTTCAAATCTAAGGAACGCACTTCAAAGTCTAAACACACGCTGTGCCTCCGCAAGGTAAAATTAAAACAGTGTTGCTACTTCCTCAGTAGAGAGGCGTCGAAATTTTCGTCGTTCGGCGGTTTGTTCAAGACATGCTACTTCTATCGTTTCTGCCGTGATTTCGTAGTCATCTTCAGTATCTGCTTCAACGGTGCGAAAGGTTTCTGTTACCAACTGGAGTGCCGCTGCTATCTCTAAACCATCTGTATAATTCTGCTCCAAAATTTCTGTGATTGTCGTGGCACGCCCGCCAATCACAGCGTACTTCTCCTCTTCCGAATAGATGCCATCAAATGCAATATGGTAAATCTGATTCCGCTGTGCCCCCGAATTCGTTGCGGCATTGGTGGTTCCTACCTCACATACAAGGAGTTCAATCTCCAAAGGTTTAGCGTCCCATGCTTGTGCGACCGCGCCCATGTGTTGCGAATAGAGATTTGTCAACCATTTTGCGGTGACATCTTCACGGTAGTAGCGAAAGCCTTTAATTTCGGATTCGCGAATGCCAGCAACACGTAACGCCTCATATTCAGCGATCCTACCTGCAGCTGCGAGGGCAATCCTGTCATAAATTTCGGAAATCTTAAAGGTCGTTTTGCGTGGATTCTCGGCAACCATCAGGAGTCCATCCCGGAACTCTAAGACGACAACCTCTTTCGCCTGTGTGATGCCGCGACGAACGAAATCCTCTTTATCCTGACGGATTTGTTCCGGTGAAACATAATAAGGTGTGGACATGTTTTTTAATAGTTGTCAGTTGTCAGTTGTCAGTTGTCAGTACGGGTTGCTGACGCAACCCTTTCGGTTTTCAGTAGTTATCGATTATCAATTTTAGTAGTTATCGGTTATCAGTTATCAGTTATCAGTTACAGGAGCGGTTGCAAAACGAAGACCTCTTAACCGAAAACTGAAAGGTTTTTCGCAGAAAAATCATACTGATGACTGACTACCATTCCACTATAGACGCGATATAAGTTCCCGATATAGTTCTTCTACGGTAGCCTCAGGAATCTCGGCGACTCCTTCTTCGGTAATAGTGTAAAGCGTTGGGAAAATTTTCCGGATGAGATCAGGACCGCCTGTTGCGATGTCCTCATCGGCAGCGTCCCAGAGAGCTTCCGCGACAATTTCTAATGCGTCTTGACGCGTAATCTCTGGCGTGTACCGCTTTTTTAGAGTTGTACGGGCATCCTTACCACCAGAACCGATTGCGTAATAGTCGTCTTCCTCATAACGGCCACCAACAGCATCGTATTTGAAAATCCTACCGCGTTGCCGTTTCAAGTCGTAACCAGCGAAGAGTGGTAAGACAATTAAACCCTGCATGGCAAGTCCTAAGTTAGAGCGGACCAAATGTGAGAGGAAATTCGCTTGCCCTTCAAGACTGAGGCTCATCCCTTCTGTTTTTTCGTAGAATTCTACCTCAACTTGGAAGAGTTTTGCCATCTCAATACAAGGACCAGCGGCACCCGCAACAGCGATCGCCGAGTGCCGATCGACTGGATAGACCTTCTGAATTCGCCGCTCGCCGACCTGATACCCTTCTGTTGCCTGCCGGTCGCCAGCCATAACGACACCCGCATTATAGACAACCGCTAAAACGGTTGTGCCTTCATAAGAACGCAGGGACGACGCGGAGGAGTGGGCACTTGAGACGACATCAGGCGAATTGGACATCGCCACTAATTCGGGATGGCGACGCTTGAGGATTTGGAAGAAGTCAGAAGTGCCATAATCATTGAGGTCAAGCACTCCTACTGCCCCCCCCGTTGGATATAGTTTTCGACAAATTCCTGTGAATCTTCTTCCAAGATTTCATCGATTTCGTCAAGAAGTGAGTCTAAGTCTTCGACAAACTCCTCGTCCATTTCGCTCGATTCGACATTCAGCTGAATCTCTTCGGTTTCATCGACAGGATGATTGGCCTGTTCCTGTTGTTTTTCAGTCGACATGGTTTTCTCCTTGTTAGCAGTCAACAGTCAGCAGTCAGTAGAGCATCTGATGTGGGCAACCTTTTGGACTGCCGCAAATATCTCTGGACTGACAGCCGATAGCCGATAGCTGATGGCTATTTTGAAGAATTTCCTCGGATTTCTCTAACGAGTTCTTCTGCTGTGCAGTTGTTCAGCAACTCGCCGACGATCTTTTGTGTACCGAAGTGGGGCCGATCCATCATAATTTTGTCAAGCCCCCCCGATTTACCAATAAAAATCATTGAATTCCAACTGGCACTATAAATGTGCTTTGGAAACTTCCGTAAACAGGTGCCGCGAAAATAGGCACGGGTATCCACTGGCGGATAGTGCATCGCATGCACAATTTCTTCATGACTGAGCAACCGTTTCACATGTCCGTTTTTCAGCAACCTAATATAAAGTCCTTTGTCTGGACGGATATCGTGATATTGTAAATCAAGCATCTGCACATGTGCATCAGTCCATTGATATCCGTGTCGTTTCCGATAAGCCTCTATCAATTTCTTTTTAATGATCCAGTCGAGGTGTTGGCTCAGCCGCATCGGATTGATTTCTAAGTTGTCAAGCACATATTGCCATTTTTCGAGAACATCTTCAACGACAGGTGTCCGCTCTTCGGCTGTGAGATGTTGTTGTGCGAGTTTGAGGTACGCACGTTGTACTTGTATCGGAGTCCACAACTCTCCGTCTGCGAGTTCTATCTGATTTTTGCACGAAAGGTCTCGTGAAATGCTTTTTATTGCCGCGACAGGGTCCTTTAAACTAAATTGCTGGTTTCCGACAACACCTTTCTCAATCAATTGGAGTGCTATGGAAGTAATGCCAACTTTGAGATAGATGCTGAATTCAGACATATTAGAGTCACCGACGATGACGTGCAAACGTCGATAGATTTTGTCATCAGCATGCGGTTCATCGCGCGTGTTAATCAAAGGCCGATTCACCATGGTGCTGAGTCCTACCTCCTTCTCAAAAAAATCAGCACGTTGAGAAATCTGATAATCTGTCTCGTTACTTCCGTTTTCTGACCCGACTTTGCCGCTACCTGTGATAATAATACGCGTAACGAGAAACGGGGTCAATCCATCGACAATCGCATCGAACGGCACTTTGCGGGACATGAGGTAGTTTTCATGTGAACCGTAACTGTGTCCCTTGTAATCGGTATTATTTTTATAGATGATAATTTCTTGGTTGTCAAGCAAAAGGCGTTCAGCGGTTACCCTGCTGACTTCCAATATTAATTCTCCAGCCTTTTCGTAGAGAAGCAGGTCGCGGGCATTGGCACATTCCGGCGTGCAATACTCGGGGTGGGCGTGGTCTACGTAATAACGTCCTCCGTTTATCAATATATCATTGACGACGCTGTTTGTGTCTGCCTCGCTGATGGGTGTTTCCGTCTCCGCGAGAAACCCACGAGCGTCCATCAAAGGGCTTTCTTGCTCATAATCCCATGTGATGGAAGAAGTTGCACTCGGAGTATCACCCCTTGAAGTTTTATAGGCGTTCACTACCAAGGTGGAAGCAGCAACCGGATCTTGCTCGCTCGCATTTTTGACTGAGATACCATACTCAGTCTCTGTTCCCATTATTATCATTGGAAATTGCTCTCTTTATCTTTACTCGATTCTTCATAATAACCATTACTGAAAATAAAAACTAAACTTGCCAATATAGATACAAATAATCTGTAAAACATCATATTCTCCTTTATATTCTTTCAAATGACCTAATATTTACAATCCTAAACTACTGATTGCGTTATTTTATGTTCTTTAGATGCAGGTTTGTATCTAAAATTGAGTCGTTTCAGTAAATGGAAACTATCACATTTTTGTGTAGACCTCTGTTTACCCGTCTCCATCTGTGTAAGATTAATCTTACCATTTTGATGACCACTAATCCAACACAAGCCCCACCTTATACTTCTAACCAGAGTTCCTTTCGTAAGACCAAGACACCTTGTCCCGCCATATCGTGGACGTTTACCACCTTTCTTCGCAATCTCTCTGTGTAAATTCCTTCTTTGTATGGGGAGTGGCGATATACAGAATAATCTTGTGTTATCAACTCTACCATCACCGCCTACCGTGTGATATGCCAGACACCAACTATCCACACAATGTGCGTTAAAGGTTTCTGAGAGTTTACGCGAAGACTTCTTCAGACCTAAGCCTTCACGCAACGCTTTTGTTTTGTGTCCCGCCAATGTGTGAAGGTTCCATCGCTCACACACCTTGCCATAGAACCATGCTTTACCCACTTCAAGAGGACTGAATGACTGGTTCCATCTCTTGGCATTGCGTAGCGTCTTGGCTTTAATGTCTTCCACACATACATCTGTGAGTGGATACATCTTGGACAACCAGTCCAAGATACGCAATTTCCAATCCCACCTTGCGCGTATGCCAGCAGGTATATGTTCTTTGTTCGCCAATCTGTTCATACGGTTCTGGCGATTCGGACACTTCCGTGAACGCCTGGACTTACGCAACTCACGCCTTTTTGAAACCTTCTTACCGACTTTATTATGGGCATCCGCCTGCACATTCAAATAAGTATGTTTCTCTGACTTCACGGTAAAACCTTCCTTCTGACTACCAGGATCCACACCGACAGCAATCTCTTGGGTTTCTCTATCTGAAGGTTCTTTGTTGAGTCTTATACAAAATATACCATTGTTAAAATAAGGCGTTGCCTCACCGCGCTTGACAAGTTTCCTTGCGCGTGCGGCATGCAGTGGCATCAACCGTTGACCCTCTTTAGGTTTCTATAGGTACAAACATAAGTTTGTATTCTCCTTTACAGGGTATATACTGCCCCATCGAGATCGTAAATCAGAGAGGGATCAGACTTGGGGAGCATCCGAAACATCTTGTTGTGTGCCACCACAAAATTTACGATGTTTTACTCTATTCAGCGTCTCACGTTGTAGGGTCCCCGCTTGGCTACGGATATTCTACAATCTCCACGCTTTAGCATGAAGTTACTGAATGGTATTTCCATTTTTTATTGGTTATCAGTTGTCAGGTAAAAAGCAATTTGTTAAACGGAAACTGCTTAACCGACGACCGAGAACTATTAGAGGAATGTACCGCCTCGGGTCACTCGGACGTCCTGTTTTTTCTCCTGTGTGGGTTCATTAATCAAGGCACGGATATTAACGATCTTTTCACCTTTTCTACCCGAAATTTTTGCCCAATCGTCAGGATTTGTGGTATTTGGGAGATCCTCGTTCTCGTGGTATTCTTCTCGGATGGCTGCTGTGAGATCTTTAAGACGCATTCCTTTATCGGTTCCATCGGAGCCAATAAAACGTTTGATCGCCGATTTCTTCGCACGTGAAACGATGTTTTCGATCATTGCCCCACTGACAAAATCTTTAAAAAAGAGGGTCTCCCGTTCGCCACGGGCGTAAGTCACCTCAATGAAACGATTTTCATCAGTAGTTGCGTACATTTCGTTTGCCGCTTCATTGATAAAGTGCTTCGCGGCAGCCTGCGTATCTCCATCGAACTGCTGGTAAGTTTCTTCAGAGAAAGGAAGATGGGGCGTCAGGTATATGCCAAAAATGTCTTTGGCACCCTCAAGATTAGGACGATCAATTTTAATTTTTACGTCAAGTCTGCCCGGTCTTAAAACAGCTGGGTCAAGGAGATCTTGTCGATTGCTCGCGCCAATAACAATGACATCCCGAAGGTTCTCAACGCCATCAATCTCGGAGAGGAACTGCGGCACAAGTGTTGATTCCATATCCGATGAGATGCCCATACCTCTGGATCGGAACAGAGAATCCATTTCATCAAAGAAAATGATAACCGGAAATCCTTCTTTCGATTTATCGCGTGCTTTTTGGAAGACTTCCCGGATTTTACGTTCAGTTTCACCAACATACTTATTTAGGAGTTCGGGTCCCTTGATATTGATGAAATAACCGCGCACCTCATCTCTGCCGGTCTCTTTTCGGACGCGTTCAGCGATGCTGCTGGCAACCGCTCGGGCTATTAAGGTTTTACCACAACCCGGCGGTCCATAAAGGAGAACCCCTTTTGGCGGCGAGAGATTAAATTCTTTGTACTCCTTCGGATAGAGGTATGGCAACTCAATGGCATCGCGAATCGCTTCTATCTGGGTATCCAGTCCACCGATGTCTGTGTAACCGATGTCTGGCACCTCTTCAAGTAGCAGATCTTCGACTTCCCGTTTCGGAAGTTTTTCCATGAGCATACTGGTCGCATGGTTGAGAAGGACATGATCTCCCACTTTCAGCGTTTCCTCTTTGAGAGATTCGGCTATTCTGACGACCCGTTCTTCATCGGTGCGGAGGCTCACGATGGCACGTTCATCCGCAATGCGTTCTTTGATTTTGACGATGTCACCGTGCTTTTCGGCAGTTTTGATATCAACGACGTTCATCCCGCTATTAACAATAACCTCTTGTCCAACCGCAAGGTCTTTATCCCTGAGTGCCGGATCGAGATTGACACGCCATTTTCTGCCGCTGATGTCAATATCGACGGTGCCGTCTTCGTTTGAAGCGAGGAAGACTCCGTAATTGTTGGGCGGCGCGCTAAGTTGAGCAACCTTTTCCTTGAGGATCTCCAGTTTCTCTTTCGCCTCTTGTAACGTGCTGGTGAGTTTCTTGTTGCGCCGATGTGCCGTCATCAACTCACGTTGCATTTCATAGAGTCGAGTTTCAAGGTCCTTGACATATACAGCACGCTGCTGTTGCCGCATGCTTTCAAGTTCGCCTTCGAGCATGTCAATGGTCCCTTGAAGCGTGCGAATTTGCTGTTGATACCAAACGGTATCGCAATTCTTTTGCTCCTCAAAGGAATCCGTGGAATTTCCTCTTTTGATAGCCATACGTGAAGTTCTCACTTTCCAAAACGATTTTTCGACTCCACTCATCGGGGTGAAAGTCAGGTATGCGGATAACTGTGTTCGGATGGGTTTTAGGTTTTTAAACCCATCGCTTTTATTTAGAGTATAGCGTACGGAAAAAATGGTGTCAAGAAAAAGTTGCTATTTTTGTTTTTTCGAGACTTTTCGAGATTTTTGCATAACGAGGTGCGCGCACCTCGTTATACAAGTAATGCGTGTCTAAGGAGTGCTAAAGCATGGAAACCTTGCCATATTGTTACTCCGCAGCTTCGGCTCCATCGTCAGTTTTGTCTTCAGGAATCGCACCGGCGGTAGATTCTGGTGCCACACTTAAGGCTTCACGTATCTTCGCTTCAACTTCCGCCGCAATGTCCGGGTGCTCCTCCAGATATTTCTTGACATTCGTTCTGCCTTGACCGATGCGTTCACCGTTATAGGCGAACCAAGAACCGCTTTTCTGGATAAACTCATTCTCAACAGCAATATCCAAAAGATTTCCTTCTTTAGAGATGCCCTTTCCGAACGTAACATCATATTCTGCTTCTTTGAAAGGAGGGGCTACCTTATTTTTTACCACTTTGACGCGCACACCGCTTCCAAGAATTTCATTGCCATCTTTAATTTGACTGCCGCGGCGGAGTTCTAAACGGATAGAAGCATGGAACTTCAGGGCGAGTCCACCGGGGGTTGTATCCGGGTTACCGAACATAATCCCAATTTTTTGCCGGATCTGATTTGTAAAGATAACACAGGTTTGGGATTTGTTGGTGACACCCGACAACTTTCGTAACGCTTTAGACATCAGGCGAGGCAACAAACCGACGTGTGCATCACCCATTTCACCCTCAATCTCGGCTTGCGGTGTCAAAGCGGCTACAGAGTCAATGACGACCAAGTCAATCGCACCGCTACGGATAAGCGTTTCGACAATTTCTAACGCCTGTTCACCGGCATCCGGTTGTGCGATTAACAAGTTTTCCAAGTTGACACCGATGTTTCGGGCGTAGGCGGTATCCAGCGCGTGCTCAACATCAATGAACACAGCCGTGCCTCCTAACTTTTGGGCTTCGGCGACAATATGGAGTGCCAAGGTCGTTTTTCCAGTACCTTCGTGTCCAAAGATTTCGATGATTCTGCCGCGCGGGACACCACCTACACCGAGAGCAAGGTCAAGCGCGAGCGAACCCGTTGGGATCGCTTCAACAGGCACAACTTCGTTGTCTGCAAAGCGCATGATAGCACCTTTACCGAACTCACGCTCTACTTGTGAAATCGCTTGGTCTATGGCTTTTTGTTTCTGTTCATCTTTCATGTTTTGAGGTCTCTCCTTATGTTGCACCTACTCTGAAAAATAGGGGCATCGGGCGTTGCATTACTCGGAAAAATGACATAAGCTTAAAGGCGTATAAATCGCCCCGTTTGGGTGAAGTTGGCTCTGCATGAGTACGATTTCGTTTACACGCATTGATCCACCAACAATTGTATCATGTTTACGTAGAATATGCTTGAAAGGTTCAAGATTTGTAGCGGTTCTCAGCCGCGCGAGCGTCAGGTGTGGGTGAAACCGATTATCTGTTGAAAAACCAAGATGTTTCAATTCAAGGTTCACGGATTTTGCAAGGCGGGACACGGTCGATGCCCCTTGCTTTATGCCCATCCAGATGACTCGCGGACGAGCGAGATTGGGGAACGCACCGATGCCTCCGAAGGCAATAGAGAATGGCGGATGTGTATCTGTCACACGTTGAAGGGCTTCGCTCACGTCATTGATCGCTTCAGGGCGAATGTCGCCGAGGAATTTCAAAGTGAGGTGGAAATTTCCGAACTTTGTCCACGAGGTGCCCTTGTGGATATGAGACTGAAGGTGTGTTTGCACGGGTGCCAGCAACCCCTGTATCGGTTCTGGGATCTCAATTGCTACAAAACAACGAATGCACTCGCTTTTGGCTGTGTCCATCACGCACCTGCTTTTGGATCGTAACGGGTTGCATGAACCAGCGCGAATAAAGGTTTGCGATTGTTAACGAGAAATTCCAGACCAGATCCAACCGTCAGCACTAAGGGGATATACATCATGAAGTAGATAGGACCTCGGCTTTGCACAATCAGTGTCGCGTCCAGATTGTTTTGAAAGGCAAGTAAGGCTAACCCGATGATGATCGCAATCAATTGTGAAGTCATCTTGTATTTTCCCCACTGGTTTGCCGAGACGATCTCCCCGTATTTTGTGATGAAAACGATTCGGAGGAATGTAACGAGAACTTCACGACCGATGATAACAAAAACCATCCATATCGGAATAAGCCCACTGTCGGCGTGTTTGAATAGGGCTAAACAGATTAAAGCCGCACCGATGAGCAACTTGTCAGCGAGCGGATCCATAAATTTGCCGAAGCCAGTCACACCTTGCTTTCGTGCAATTTTACCATCAAGATGATCGGTCAGTGCCGCCACAGCAAAAATAGCGAGCGCAACTCCCATCATATCCGACTGAAAACAGTATATGAACGGGGGTATCAGGAAAAGCCGTAAAATCGTTAGGAGATTTGCCAACCGCAAAAGGGTACCGAAATTCATAATGTATTCACGAAAGACTTAGGAATGATCTCGGAATAAGAGATGATTCCTAATTTTCGGAGAGATCTATTACCTCGGCATCTTTGGGCACCACAAACTTAAAAAGATCCGGTGCGAGTTCCTTATCTCGCTCAATCTGTGTGAGCGTAACAATTACACTTTGACGCGTACCGTCTTCAAACTCGGTTTTGTAGCCGAATTGCACGGGAAGCCACTCGCCGGATTTTAACCAGATTTGGAGTGTTTCCTTCGCATTCGTGCTCACCATATGAACTTTAGGGGACAACTCAATTTGATGGACCCCTTTTGGATTCGCAAATTCGTCTGGAATCAGAGCCATATCGTAGTTTTTTTGGACATCTTCAAGGGACGCACCAATACCGGGCAACAGTTCCCGACGTTCTGGATTCGTCCACTTCATCTTATTGACTTGATTGAGTATAGGTGTATATGTCCAGCCGTATTCGCCGTCTAAAACAGTGAGTTGAACAACCTTTGATGCATCTTTCCGATCAACATATTCCTTACGGAGCAGATTCGGTTTCCCGAATATAAACCGTCCACGAGCGACACTTTTCTTATTCGCGAACAGCGTCGTCTCCTCAAAGTTTGCACTGAAATTATTAGATTTCTCGTACGCCGTTTTGAAATTCTGAAAAATTTCATCAACAGTTTCTGGATGTGCCTTGTTAACGAAAAGCACTGAGAAGGATATCACTATTAACAGTAAATTTGGGAGTCGCGCAAACTTTCCCGACATAGTGACCCAAAGGGTTCGTCGGATCATTGTCATCTCCTGTTTTTTTAAATTACCTTTTGGAAAACTGATTTCTACCTCAATATTATAGCATAATTTATTTGCGGGTGTCAACATTATTTATACCGTAACTTTAAAAGTAGTAGGCACACTCCGTGTGCCGTAATTCACTCTGTGTACCGTTCTCAATTTGCTAAGCGCGTCCAATCCGTCAGAATAACCTCAATATCATCAGAGTCGTCTAAGGCACACGTAACGAGACGTTCTAAGACTTCGGCAACGGACGGTTCTCGGAAAATCGCCTGAAACCAATTTCCAAATGATTTAATCGCATCCGGGGATTCAGCGCATGCCCAGAAAACAACCCGACAGGAGTCGAGTCCTTCGTCTACCCATTTTTCGGAGATCCAGACATCTTGTGGAAAACCGTGAAAAATTGGCAAGAGATCCGCTATTAAGACAGGTAGGTCTTCATTGAGATAAGAAATCTCTGGAAGGATGTCAAAATGGATAGCGTACTTATGGGCATGTTCGGAACGTTGAGATTTTTCGTTTTGAGTTTGCATAAGTGGTTACGTCAGGATGCGCAAATATTCTGGCAGCGTCTCATAAGAAGTATCTAAGACATAGCATTTTCTTCGGCTTGCGCGATAATTGTAGACCGGGGTTTCTATAAACATATCACGCCACTGGCGTAAAGAAAACTTTACCTCTAAAAAGCCTCTTTGCTCCAACGGAGCAATATTGCTTCGCAGTGAGAATAGAAATAGGCGGGGTCCCTTACTCTTGCACTCCAGCGGAGTGCTATGTCAGAACCATTAAAAGATCCCTTGACGTATTTAGGGTCAAAAACTTTACACCCCTTACATTGACTTTAAATGGACAATCCTACTTTCTATGTGGTATATTATAACACACGACGTTGGTATACGCCCAAGACTTGAAGGTCTGGGAGACGCGTCTATCATAAAGAGGGCATAATATATCTATGGCAGACACTGAACGAATAACATATCTTAAAAATGAACTGGAGAAACGGATTCTGATCCTCGATGGCGCAATGGGATCCCTATTGCAGACCTATCGGCTCACAGAGGTGGATTTTCGAGGCGAACAGTTTGCCGATCATCCGTCTGAACTCAAAGGCTACAACGATCTGCTCTCCATAACACAACCGCATATTGTAAAAGAAATACACGCAAACTACTGCAGTGCTGGTGCGGATATCATCGAAACGAATACCTTTACCAGTACATCCGTGTCAATGTCAGACTACCAACTCCAAGACATCGCATATCAGGTAAACTATGCAGCTGCACGTATCGCACGAGAGGTAGCTGATAAATGGACATCACCCGACAAACCGCGCTTCGTCGCAGGGAGTATGGGACCTACCAACCGCAGTTGCACAATCTCACCGAATGTGAACGATCCTGGCTATCGGAACATTACCTTTGCACAACTCGTTTCTGCCTACACGACGCAAGCCGAAGGTTTAATTGACGGTGGTGCCGATCTCCTTCTCGTCGAAACCGTCATGGACACCCTTAACTGTAAAGCGGCACTCTTTGCCATACAAACCCTCGCTGAAGCACGAGGCATTGACATCCCGCTTATCGTCTCTTCTGACAGAAGTGGCGGTGGCGGTAGAAACCTCTCTGGACAAACAGTCGAAGCCTTTTGGAACTCCGTTCGGCACGCGAATCTGCTCGCCGTCGGGTTGAACTGTGGCTTCGGTGCACAACAGATTCGTCCGTATCTCGCCGAAATGGCGAAAATAACCGATGTACCCGTTATCTGCTATCCGAACGCTGGACTCCCCAATGAACTCGGTCAATACACCCAAACCCCAGCAGAAATGGGGGAGTGGATGCACGAGTTTGCACAAAACGGATTCGTCAATATCGTCGGTGGATGTTGTGGAAGTCAACCTGAACACATCGAAACGATTGCCAAAGTCGCCGCCGAATACGCACCGCGGGAACCAGCGCAGCAAAAACGCGCATGCCGTCTGAGCGGCTTAGAGGCGTTTAACATAACCCCTGATTCTCTCTATGTTAACGTTGGCGAACGGACAAACGTAACAGGATCCCGCCGATTCGCAACGCTCATTAAAGACGAGGACTATGAGACCGCTTTAGAGGTCGCCAGAGATCAAGTCGAAAACGGTGCACAACTTATCGACATTAATATGGACGCAGGCATGTTAGATGCCAAGAGCGCGATCGTCAAGTTCCTCAACCTCATCGCAGCGGAACCCGACATTAGTCGCGTGCCTATCGTGCTGGATTCCAGCCGATGGGAGGTTATAGAAGCAGGATTGGAGTGCATTCAGGGGAAGGGAATCGTTAACTCAATCAGTTTAAAAGAGGGTGAGGAAGATTTCTTAGAAAAAGCACGGCTAATTCGACAGTACGGTGCCGCCGTTATCGTTATGGCGTTCGACGAGGAAGGGCAGGCGGATACTTACGAACGGAAAGTGGAGATCTGTCGTCGGGCGTACCAACTCTTGACGGAAGAGGTTGGATTCCCACCGGAGGACATCATTTTCGATCCGAATATCTTCGCTGTCGCGACTGGGATCGAAGAGCACAACGAATACGCGAAAGCGTTTATTGAAGCCTGTGAGCGGATTAAAGCCGCGTGTCCTTATGCCTTAGTGAGCGGCGGTGTGAGCAATATTTCCTTTGCTTTCCGTGGCAATGATACGGTGCGCGAGGCGATGCACGCCGCGTTTCTCTACCACGCCATCAATGCTGGTATGGACATGGGGATTGTCAACGCTGCGCAACTCGCGGTTTATGATGATCTGCCGAAACCGCTCTTAGAAGCGGTAGAGGATGTCCTGTTCAATCGCCGAGAAGATGCAACCGACCGACTCGTTAATCTCGCCGATACACTGAAAGGTCGGGGTAAAAAGAAGCGTGTAAATAGGAAATGGCGGAAACTCTCGGTTGGAGAACGCCTGCGCTATGCACTTGTTGAAGGAATTATCGAATATATTGAAGCAGATACGGAGGAAGCACGGCTCAATCACGAACGTCCTATACACGTAATTGAAGGACCCCTAATGGACGGTATGAACCGCGTCGGTGAACTCTTCGGAGACGGTAAGATGTTCCTACCACAGGTCGTTAAAAGCGCGCGGGTCATGAAAAAAGCGGTTGCGCACCTCATCCCGTATATTGAAAAGGAGCAGGCGGATGGTGCTATCCGATCCAGAGGCAAAATTGTGATGGCGACCGTGAAGGGCGATGTTCATGACATCGGTAAGAATATCGTCGGTGTTGTACTTGGGTGCAACAATTACGAAGTTATCGATCTCGGTGTGATGGTGCCCGCTGAAGATATTCTGGAAACCGCACGGAAAGAGAATGCCGATATTATCGGGTTGAGTGGACTCATTACACCGTCCTTGGATGAGATGGTACACGTCGCTGCGGAGATGGAGCGTGAAGGTTTCCAAACCCCACTCCTTATCGGTGGCGCGACGACTTCAAAGGTACATACCGCCGTTCAAATTGAACCCGCTTATAGCGGTTCAACCATTCACGTCAGGGATGCATCTCGAAGCGTTGGCGTTGTCAGCCATCTGATGAGTAGCGAAAGACAGGAGACATTTACCGAGCAGACCCGTGAGGAATACGCTGATATCCGGGAACGTCGAGCGAAAAATCGGCAACAGGCGAACCTGCTACCCTTCGCTGTCGCACAGGAACGCAGATCCACGCTGGATTGGCGCAATTATCAACCTGCCACGCCGGACATGATGGGCACTAAAGTCTTTGAAGACTATCCTTTAGCGGAACTCATTGACTATATCGACTGGAACCCTTTCTTCACAACGTGGGGACTCCGCGGTAAATATCCAAATATACTGGAGAATCCAGAAGTCGGTGAGGAAGCGCGTAAACTCCTTAAGGATGCCGAAACGCTCCTGCGTATTATCGTCGAGGAGAAAAGATTTCAGGCATGTGCTGTCGTTGGGCTTTTCCCTGCCAACGGTGTTGGTGAAGATACTGAGATTTACGCCGACGAAGCGCGGGCAGAAGTGATCGCCACCTTGCACCACCTACGTCAACAGACGGAACAACCGTTTACGAGACCGAATCTCAGCCTTGGTGATTTCATCGCGCCGAAGACAACAGAAGTCCCGGATTATATCGGGGCATTTGCGGTGACAACAGGCCACGGGGTCTCTGAATTCTGTGATGAGTTTGAGCAGCAGCAGGACGATTACAACAGCATTATGGCAAAGGCGTTAGCAGACCGACTCGCCGAGGCTTTCGCGGAGCGGATGCATCAGCACGTCCGCACAATGCTTTGGGGCTATGCCGTTGATGAGACGTTGGATAATGAAGCCATGATTGCCGAAAAATACCGAGGGATCCGCCCAGCACCGGGATACCCCGCATGTCCTGACCATAACCAAAAACGGGTGTTGTTTGAATTGTTGAACGCTACAGAGAACACGGGTATCTCTCTTACTGAGAGTCTGGCGATGTTTCCAGCGGCATCTGTGAGCGGTTGGTATTATTCACATCCAGAAGCTCGGTATTTCAGCATCAGTAGAATCGGAGAGGATCAGGTTTCGGATTACGCCGAACGCACCGGTATGGACATCGAAACAGCGAGACGTTGGCTCAAGCCGTTGCTTACGTGACTATAATCTTTCATGTTTTTTCATTTCGGTTGATATTCAAGCAAATTTTTGTTATAATTGTGGACAAGATTTAGGAGGTGAATCTCATGAACTTAACTATTGAATTGACAACTGAGCAAGTTATTGCTTTGGTTCAGCAAATGCCACCCAAAGAAAAATTCTTGGTTGTTCGCGCGCTTACAAAGGAAACACCAGAGGAACGCGAGGAGCGAATGATATATGCCGAATCAAAGGTTAGAAAAGTATGCGCCGCACGCGGGTTGGATTGGGACGCTATGAGTGAAGACGAACGTTTGTATTTTATTAACGACCTTGTCCATGAGGACCGTGAATGCAACCGGTAGTTGTTTATGATACGAATGTTCTGATATCCGGTATGATTTGGGGTGGTGTGCCTTATCGATGTATTGAACTATCACAGGAAAAGAAGGTCAAAGGGGTAATCTGCGATGAGATCCTTGATGAATTTGAAGATAAGTTAAGGATTAAGCTTGATGTTTCTTCTGCCCGGACTTCGATGATGAAGACTCAGCTTCTCGGATTTCTCCAATTTGTCGAAATTCCGAACCGCCTCAAAGGAGTTACTACAGATCCAGACGATAACATGGTCGTAGAATGTGCTGTGGTCGGGGGTGCGACCCACATCATCACAGGTGATCAGAAGCATCTGTTACCGCTTAAAAGTTATCGGAACATCCTTATTGTAAAACCAGCAGATTTCCTGGCACAGTTTGAGTGAGAGTACAAAGGTGAAGGTACGCAATTAACTAAAGGAACATCATGCAAACATCTCATAAATATCTCGATCCCGTCGCACTCTCTCGAATTGGCGGTATGGAACTCGTCGCGAGGCTTGTCGTTGAGGGATTCGTCACTGGGCTACACAAAAGTCCGTATCAAGGGTTCAGCGTCGAATTCGCGGAGCACCGACAATATATGCCCGGCGATGAGATCCGTTATATCGATTGGAAAGTCTACGGGAAATCGGATCGGTATTACATCAAAAAATTTGAAGAGGAAACGAACCTACGCGCTTATGTCCTCCTCGATACCAGTGCATCGATGAACTACAAGCACGCAGAGGAAGGGTTGACGAAGTTTGAATACGGCTGTTATCTCGCGGCGACGCTCACCTACCTCATGCTGAAGCAGCGCGACTCTGTCGGTTTGGCACTCTTCGACACGGATATTACGCAATACATTCCACCGAGGGGAGCCGCAACGCATCTACGAGCGATTATGTCCGCTTTGGAGAATGCTACCCCCGGTCAGGAGACCGAGTTGAGTGGTATCTTCCATGAACTCGCCAAACGGATTGTGAGACGCGGTTTGGTTATCGTCATCTCCGATCTGCTTGATGAACCTTCGCAGGTTATCTCTGCCCTGAAACACCTTCGTCATCAGAAACATGAAGTCCTCGTTTTTCATCTGCTCGATCCTGCCGAACTTACCTTCCCTTATACCGGTTCTGTCGTCTTTCGGGACATGGAAACAGGGCAGACGCTTTCAACACAGGCGGATACGCTGAAAACGGATTATCTTGAAAAATTGAACCAGTTCATTCAGAGTTACCGTCGCGGGTGTGGCGCGAGCCAGATCGATTACGTTCAAATGGATACTGCCACGCCGTTTGACTATGCGCTGTCTGAATACTTATCCCGCCGAAAGTAGACCTATTTTCCGAAACGCTTAGGTTTCAACCGTGCGATGTCTTGACGGTAACACCTCTACGCTAAACAGAGATACGTTTGATGACAACAACCGTTAAGTCATCATACTGTTCTGCCTCCTCAACAAATCTGCTAACATCTTCAACGATGTGTTGAATCACTTCCTCAGCGGTACATTCGTTTGGTATTTGGGACACCAATGCTATTAAACGTTCAGCTCCGTACATTTCTTCGTTAGGGTTGAGCAGGGTCATTTAGTTTTCCTAAATTATTGAGTTTTGGTTTGAGCGGATCCCCTGTAGGAGCGATCTCCCGATCGCGACGCTTCGCGTAAGCCGGACAAAAACCTTAAAACTAAATAGTCCTGAGAAAAATCAAACGCGTTGACCCGTTAAACGAACTGTGATACAATGCGAAACATCAACAGCGTAGTCAGGCGGATATAAGGACAATCAAATGTGAGAAAGGAGCAATGATGAAAACATATCGAATCGGAATTTTGGGATGTAGAGGGCGCGGGACAGCAGCAGCACGAGCATATCATGCGCATCCACGTACGGAGATTGTCGGACTCTGTGATCTGGTTCAGGAACGTCTTGACACACTCGGCGAAGAAATCAGCGTCACCGCACAGTTCACCGATTTAGATGAGATGATTCGGCAAATCCAACCCGACATCGTCGCGATTCCCACCGGCACGGAATTCCACTACGATCTGTGCATGCGCGTGCTGGAGCATGGGGTCAATATTGAGGTCGAAAAGCCGATGTGCGTGGATCTCGTGCAAGCGGATGAAGTTATCGCCAAAGCCAAGGAAAAAGGCGCACAGGTCGCCGTCCACCACCAAGGTAGAGTCGGGGCACCTATGCAGACCCTCTCACGAGCCTTTGATGAAGGAAAGATTGGTGAGTTGCGCTACATGTACGGTAGCGGGAAAGGCTACTACGGCGGCTACGGCTTGATGAACATCGGCACCCACATGCTCAACAACATGCTGCACTTCGGGAAACGTTGTCATAGTATTGCGGCACACCTGACGACGGGTGGCAAACCGATTATGCCTACAGATGTCGTGCCGTCACCAAGCGGTATGGGGACAATCGCGGGTGAGTATATCACTGCGACGTTGCAGTATGAAGGCAACGTCACCGGCACTCTACTCCAACACCGCTTTGACAAAATGGACACCAACGGGTATACGATGGAGCTTTACGGCACTGAAGGAAGACTCTTCTGGGGACTCGGCGGCGCGTGGTGGCTACCAACACCTCATTATGTTCCTGACGGCACACACGACCAGTGGGAAGCGTTGGAACTTATCTATCCTGATCATTACGATCCCGATAGTAGCGCGTCGGAAGCGGATTACTGGTTTGTCGAGGATTACGTCAACGCCTTAGATGAAGGCAGACCACATACGTGCAGCGGCACCGAGGGACGACACATCATTGAAATGATGATGGGTATCTTTGAATCGGCGGCGTATGGCATAAACGTTAATCTCCCGCAATCTGATCGGCGGCACCCGTTGTTACGGTGGCGTGAAGAAGCCGGTTTAGAACCACCTGCAGAGATGCCACGAGCCTATTGGGACTGGCTAACATTGGAATCCGAACGGATTCGTTAAAAGTAGTAGGCACACTCCGTGTGCCGTAAAACAACCATATCGAATTCAACCAGATAATTCTGGAACGTGTGGTAAACCGTCCTACTACAAGCAAAATCGTTCGTAGTAGTGCGATTCATCGCACGTCGCCCGATCCAACTATTTCCTTATCCATTCAACCGCACCGAACCCAAACCTGAGAACACATCTACATTATCTGCGCGATAATCGCGTTCGTCTGCAATCCCGACTCGCCCGTACACCGGATCGGTTCACCCGTCTTGAGGTGATTGACAAAGTCTTCCACAAGCCCTGTATGTGTGTAAGGAAACGGGGTCTGATTCATTGCAATCTGCTCATCCGATTTTTCCAACGTCAGGTTCCCGCTATTTAACGGCGAACACCTTAAAGCCCCTTCCGTACCGTAGACTTCAACGTCGTCGATCGAAACACCGACGTTCCAGTTGACGTTCGCAACGGCATGCGCACCACTCTGAAAACGGAGCGTAAACGCCGTGGAATCATCGACCGCAATATCCAGATGCACCGTCTCCGCATAGCCTTGGACAGATTCAACCGCTCCCATCAGATACTGAAGGAGCGAGATACGGTGGCTACCGAGATCCATCAGCACCCCACCACCGCTAATTTTCGGATCCACTCGCCACTTATGCAGGTCGTGCCGATTCGGATCATAGAAACCTGTGTGATTGATCCGCGCCAGCACCACGTCCCCGATAGCACCCTCATCCATCAACGCCTTCATCTTCACGATATTCGGATAGAAATTGCGGTAATAGGCGAGCATCAAGGTAACGCCCGCATCGTGGCAAGCGTCCACCATCCGTTGGCATTCTTCAACCGTCATCGCCATCGGTTTCTCACAGAGGACGTGTTTGCCCGCCGCTGCCACACGGAGCGTCTGTTCACAGTGAAGGTAGGGGTGTGTTGCGATGTAAATCGCGTTGAGGTCGTCATCTGCCAGAAGATCGTCTATATCGGTATAGAATCGTTTCGCGCCGTGTCTCTCCGCAAAGGTTTCCGCTTTGGTGCCGTCCCGTCGCATCACAGCGATGAGTTCCGAGTCATCGACGCTGTAAAGGGGCGGTCCGCCCTTATATTCAGCGACATCTCCACAACCGAGTATTCCCCATCTGAGCGTTGCCATGTAAGCTATTCCTCATCGTTGGTGAAAGGTAGTAACTGGAAGCGGCCTGTAAATACGCGCTACGATACCTCAAAAACAGTGTGGGTTAGCGCGAGTCGTTGCCATTCGTCGTTACGATTAAGCCTAAAGTTTGCCAAAATGCCTCCAGGCTGGGAGTTTGTAGTGCCTCACGGCGCAACTGTCTGAGACGTTGCACATCGTCGACGTACTCAAGCGTTGATGCCACGGCTCGCAAGTTGAGGGCATTGAAACGGACCTCTAGGTTTTCAAGGATACCCTCAATAAGAATTTCTCGTGTACCTTGTTCAATACCTTGTTCAATACCTTGTTCAATACCTTGTTCAATACCTTTCTGCAGAAAATGTTGGATAACCGATGATTCTTGCATGACCGTCTCCATTATTGTCTCACGAATAGTTGAATAATCAAATACTAACCCGCCCAAAATCGCTAAATCTGCCAAATAATCTGCTTTTGCTATGTTATCCTGTGGTAAGGAGTCAGCGACCTCAACGCATTGCCGGATCCACTCCTCAGGTTCCATATTTTTAGGTGGCTTCATCAATGGCACAAAAGGTATCAAGCCCTTTACACCCGCCTCCAGAAACGGCAAACCTTCTAAATCATACAAGCGGATCACCTTGTATCGGATGCGAATCTCATAGTCAGACATCCCTTGAACATATTCACCAGGGTCGGTTCGTCCTGCCCGTGGGTGCAGGTAGATGACGTGTGAATAAATCGGCAGCTGAAAGGACTCAATCCCCCTGCCAACATAACCTGCCATACGATACGGCATCAGTATCTCTCTGCTGTCGTGCGTCTGCATTTCCAAATGCACAATGGCTTCTTCGCCGTGGACGTTCGCGCGTATAAAACTATCCACACGATTGGATTTGACAGTGGGCTGCTCGGTTTCAAGCACTTCGATCACCTCTGCCTCCGGGATGCCGAGGCTAAACCTTAACCAGTCTTCGGGGTTCTGGTGAATCAGTACTTTTGAAACGGTATCATATTGCCGCCTGTTAGATGCCGAATGATCTGGTCTTTGTGCCATATCAGATGCACTTATTGGAGGTAAAAGTTCGTGCCAGTTCCTTTCTCATTGATAGTGAATTGTTAAAGTTTAACACACATTGGCAGCGGGTGTCAAACAATTTTAGCGTTGAACATCGGAGGGAAATTTGTTAGGATAATGTGTAACAAAAAACAGGAGGATGGACGATGGCAACAGATTCGATACTTAAGGAAATCGCCCCTTTTTTTATTGTGGATAACCTTGCGACGTCAATCGACTTTTACAATCAGAAACTCGGTTTCGAGACAGATATTCTCGTCCCAGAAGAAGATCCGTTTTTTGGAATCGTGAGTCGAGATAACGTGCGGATTCTTCTCAAACATATCACCGAAGATATACATCCAGTCCCAAACCACACCCGACACGAGTGGGCGAGATGGGACGCGTTCATCTTGGTTCCCGATCCTGATGCGCTGTTTGCCGAGTTCCAGTCCCGTGGATTAGAGTTCCACGAACCCCTCGCGGACACCGAAGACGGTCTACGCGCCTTTGAACTCAAGGACCATAACGGGTATGTATTGTGTTTTGGGAAACCGCTTTGAGCGGAGGGGCGGGAAAATGGACTTTAGTCATCCATTCTTCAGTCCTATTCTTGTCACTTTGCATTCGGTTCTGGGTTCAGGAAAAGCGCGGTGCCGAAACACCGCGCTCGGTTCTTCTACTTCTTCAAATCTGCCCATATCCCAAAACGCTTCGGGCGAATCAGAGCAGGTGCAGCGGGTGCATGCTCAAAAAATCCTGGAGTTCCAACATCGTGAGGTTCCCCATAGTAAGTCTTGGAAGGAGCGTCCGCACTTGGATAGCGATGATGTGATTGCCGTATCCACTTCCCCGCGTGCGGTGGAATCACAGGTCCGCCAAGGTCAAAAGCACGTCCGACCCTGTGAATATCGTTACCTTGCGGATCTTGAAACAACCACCCACTTTTCAGAATGTATTGGTTTAGGTTGAGTTGATAAATCTGCTTTTTATCAAGCCCGCCAATATGATCACCAATATGTTTTGTTATATCGTGGCTCGCGAGAATAATAGCGGACTTCGCAGGGATCTCGAATTTCATCAGCGTCTGCTTATGATGGCTATACTTATTCCTGGAGTGCCACTCGCCATGTGTAAAAGTATAACCAGCAAGGTCAACCGCCACAGTGTTCGGATTATACACTTCAATCCAATGGGGCTCCTTTCTCCCGTTGTCCAAAAGCATATACTCAGTAACAAGCAGGCGTTGTGAAACAGACATAACAGGTTTCGGTTTAGAGACCGGCACACTCACAACAGCATTCTGTATTGCCCGCGAAAATTGCTGTTCGTTAACGACTGGGTCGCCAGTATTATCTCCAGTGCTCCCCCCTGTGCTAACTACAGGTTGTGGATCTGGGTCTGGATTAACCTGCCGTTGTGGGACTGGGTTTGGATTACTAACTATTGTCGTTGCGGGTGGACTGTTATTACCACCTGATTCTTTTACATGCGAGTGTGGTGGGTAGTTATACGTCATGCGTTCCGTATAAGTTTTCCCTCCTCTCCTTACAACAGTACCACCTATATTGTAATCGGTAATATGGATCAACCGTGGCTCTCCAGTCCCAGGGAATATATTGTTAGGCAAATAACCTGCGTGTTGATGCACCCAAGTTGTTAACTTACCTATATGCTCTTGCTCATCTGAATGCCCATCAGAGAGATTGGGCAAGATCGTAAGGCATAGCACCAGTGCTATGATTTCTAATCTGAATCTAAACATTTTTTGCCTCCTTTTTTATTGTCAGTCTTGTAATACTGCCAGTGTTTGGATACGGACGTATCCATGTGAGCCGCCTGTAAGGGCGTTACCGCGGATGCGTAAAGTGCACGCGTTTCGGTAGTGCCATTTTGCGACCTGTCCCCCTGCAAATAAAGCAAGGAGAACATCGTGGCAACTATTTTAGATTTTATACTGATTCTCGGAACAATACGCTGAAGGAGGAAGAAGTTCACCTCAACGACTCTGAAGACATCCATGAAGCGAGAAATCGTATTGGACATTTTATCGAACAAGTGTATCACCAAAAACGCCCCCATTCGGCGTTAGACTATTTGACACCTATGGAATTCGAGCAACAAAACTTGGATTAACTTTGCGAAATTGTGGTCTGAATAAACGGTGGCACTTCAATTGAAGAAGTCCTACCGAAGTTAAACAAAAAAAGCCCCTTGGCGTGTTTCCTGTGTCAGGAATCCAAGCGGCGAAGACAGGGACGACCCTTGTCGCGGGGCGCGGCGGCATTCCGCAAGGCGCGACAGCGTGTCCTGAATGTGTTATTGGAGAAGTTATACTTAACGGGAAATAAGTGGGGGGGGGGGTAATCTAACGCATGACAAACTACCGCAGACGAGGCACTATACTGCACAGCAGTATCCGCCTCCGGGTGGATAGTTGCCGATCGTATCTTTGACGGGTGGCGAGGCATGTGTGCCTCAATGTGTCCGTAATTCATTCTTTTGACCCGTTTCGGTTTGGGTTAAGTTACAATAAGATTAATGTCATTCTATTTAAAATTAAAAATAACGCCAGTTTGAAAATAGATCCGTAGGTGTTTTTGCTTGGGTGTTTCCGACAGGTAGAGCGAGAACACACCCGAAAAAACGCAAAATGTGGACAGATATGACCTTTTCCAAGGGACTTTTTGGCGAAATAGCGGTAGCGAAACCCGACATCCCGCTTTTATCAAACTCACGTTAAAAATATAATAACTATACCTAACTACCAAGTATATAGCATTTTTCAGAAAAAAGCAAATTATTTTCATAAAAATCGCTAATTTTGCTTAAGATAATGCAATTTAAATGTAGATATACATAGATTTCGCTCCTTATAGGACATTCTTTTTCTTACGACTGGTGCCATTATTGAATAGGATATTATATCATATACGTGAACTGGTATCAAGTTATTTTTACGGGCAGTCAGGGATGTTTAACTGTCTTGTAGAAATGACCTCTTGATCAAGATGCTGTCTGTGAAACCGACAGAAACTGAAAATACATCAGGGTCATTTATGGTAGAGCTAATAACTAAACTTTGGACAATTTTAAATGCGATACACCTTTTGAAGAAACATTCCAGCAAAACCCCTGCTGGGGAAACCAAGAGAGTAGGGTTTCCCATATTTCTATACACCCGTCGCCCCGTTGGGGCTGAATACCGTCGCCGCACCCGCTCTTCTCCTGAAAATCTTTTAATCCTGTAAATCCTGATTCAGACAACGACCCCGCCCACGGATAAAAAATCCGCGAAATCCGTCTCATCCGCGTAAATCCGCGATTCAGACAATTGCTGAATATTTGCACGCTCTGCACAGACAACAACATCCAGTTTCAAAAACACCGATACCATAAGTTAATAATATTTTCACATTCGTTTTTCACGGAGAGATGATATGTTGACTTCTGGGAACCCACGTCACACCTGCGATGATAAAATCCTCCGTGAATCCTCCGTGAAAATTGGCGTTCTTTACGGACGTTTATCCTGAAAAGTCCCTAATCCTGTCCCCCTGATAAGGGGGATTGAGGGGGTTATCCTGATTCAGACAACATCACTCTCCGCCCACTCTGAAATTTCAGAGTAAGCGTTTCAGACATCTCCTATCAAAACCGCTCAAAACCCAGTCGTTGTCTATGTTTACAACTTTTTCGATACCCACCCTTTTTCAGAGTTTACTCTGAATACTCTGAAACTCGCCCCATTTTTTTCCCCGTATGTCTGGGTCGCCTTTCCGTGATAGCGACTTTACTGACTGCTGACCGCCGACTGCTGATTGCTGACTGCTGATGGCTTTCAATACATCTCCACTTGAAAACTTACTGCAGGCAGACTATAATAGACGCAAACTTGTGCTGAGGTACGATTCCACAGCACATCGGCAGGGACGCGAATGGAAACCAACGGCAACGGGAAACGAAACCTCGTCAAACCGCATATCCTACTGATTGGGCTGGTGCTCGTCGCCTTTAATAGCTACTGGTGCCTGATGGGGACAGAGGTGTGGCACTCCACGCAGTTGACGATCGCCTCGCTGTTTTTCAATGCGGTTTTCACACTTCTTGTTTTTGTACTCGTCAACCTACTGCTCCAGCGGTTCCTGCCGCGTCTGGCGATGTCGGAAGCCGACCTACAAACCATCTATGTCATGGTTGTGATGGTATCTACCATCAGCGGACATACCATGATGGGGTACCTCATCCCTGCCCTCACGCATACATTTCAGTTCGCAACTCCTGAAAACGAGTGGTTATCGCTCTTTGGAAACAATATCCCCAGTTGGATCGCAATCAAAAGCGCACGTGTCTTAGACGGGTTCTACAACGGCGATTCTACCCTCTATAATTCTACCACGCTAAATGCATGGATACCGCCCGTGCTGGCGTGGTCGAGTTTTGTTATCGCGCTCTGGTTGACGTTATTAGCGGTAACAGTCTTTCTCCGTAAACAGTGGACAGAAAACGAACGGCTGAACTACCCGATCGTCCAGCTCCCATTGGCATTGACGAGCAACCCGAAACGCTTTTTTCGTTCGCCATGGATGTGGCTCGGTTTCGCACTCGCGGGGAGTGCCGAGTTGCTAAATGGATTGAGTTTCCTGTTTCCAGAAATCCCCTCCCTACCCATTCGAAACAGAGTGCTTGGACAATTCAGTTCAAAGCCGTGGAGTGCGATGGGACCCATTCGCATCTCCCTCTATCCATTTAGCATCGGTTTGATGTTCTTCACGCCCCTGGATCTCTCGTTTTCCTGCTGGTTCTTCTGGTTACTGACCCGTCTTCAGATGGTAGTGACAGATATGCTCGGCGCACGCGATATCTATAGGTTTGAACAGCAAACGGGGGCGTGGATTGCCTTCGGATGCATCCCTTTATGGATGGGGAGACGGCACTATGGACGTATTATTCGTAAAGTTTTCGGGATCGCACAACGTCATGGCGAATCACCACCGGACGATTCCGCGGAGCCGATGCGTTACCGCACTGCGGCGGGATTGTTCACCGTAGGGTTGATGTTCCTTTTCTTCTTCTGTTTCCAAATGGGGATGACCTTCTGGGCGATCGGGCTCTTTTTCCTGTTCTACTTTCCGATGATTCTCGGTATCACCCGTATTCGCGCTGAAATTGGTCCGCCACTCCATCAACTCATCCTTGTCGATCCGGGACGGACGATGGTCACGTCGTTAGGCACACGCCGCTTAGGCACAGGCAATCTGATGGGCTTAACGTTCCTCTACCCGTTTGTTCGCTGTTTCCGTGCGCATCCGACGCCGAGTGAGTTAGAAGCGTTTCGCTTAGCAGAGCGAAGCCAAATTGGGTATCGTCAACTGCTCATCGGAATGATCTTGGCGATTGTGTTCGGTATCCTGATAACGTTCTGGGCATATCTGCATGTCCTCTACGATATGGGTGCGGGAAGCAAAGCACGTGGCTGGATCGTCTATATGGGGTGGGAGACATTCAACCGTTTACAGACATGGCTTGTCAGTCCACAGGAGACCGGCGTGCCGGAACTCGGCGTTATCGGCAGCAGTTTCCTGTTCACGATATTCCTAATGATTATGAAGATCCGATTTCTCTGGTGGCCCCTGCATCCTGCTGGCTACGTGTTAATCAGTGGCAGCGGAATGGGAAGACTATGGTTTACAATCTTCCTGGGGTGGTTAGCGAAGGCGATCGTGTTGAAGATTGGCGGTGTGAAACTCTACCGACAAGCAGTGCCGTTCTTTCTGGGACTCATCTTAGGGGATTACACGCTCGGATGTGTCTGGAGCCTCATCGGACTCGTGCTGGAGATACCAACCTATATTGTATGGCATTGAGGCACAGGGTCATTCAATTTTAAGATTTTTCATTTTATGAGATTAACTGCGCGTATAGGTTTTGCTGCGAAAAGTTGGAGTGCGTCGGTGATTTTTGTATGTCCTGTGAAGCGTAAAACAGAGAGTGCGGTGTTTCGCATGGCTGCCATAACTTGAGGGATAACACCGGTTCGGACGCATGAGGCATCCTCTCGAAAGACGGTATCTCGGATCCAATGGAGTTTATTCTCAATCGTCCAATGCTCTCTTCGGAGTTTGAGCAAGTCAGCGGCTGAGGCACGTTCGGGGGTCAGACTCGTGATACCATACTGCACGTGGCACTTGACCTGTCGCG
>Ga0209543_1000138_pt1 | contig 104122 bp, 96 predicted proteins | sample MesohylFT_FD_187296 | JGI IMG/M metagenome (GOLD analysis project Ga0209543, IMG submission 187296) | Host-associated microbial community of the marine sponge Aplysina aerophoba from Gulf of Piran - sponge mesohyl, lysed by freeze-thaw... | ecosystem: Host-associated > Porifera > Sponge >... | reverse complement strand
CGGAACTGCAATCCAAACTCATAACTTCCGGCCTACGGAACCCCAACCGTTGTCAGCGGTCAGCCCCAGAACAGCCGTCAATCATGACAGGCCCGGCTGCGGCCATCAATACTTCAGCAGCCTGCTAGGGATTGCGTGCCGATCGTCAGGGCAACCGAAGCAGCGTCTGGCGAACTTTCTGTTTGGCTTCGTCCAGATCGGTGGCGAGGTCTTCGGCGGGAATGTCCTCGAGCATTGCCATCGATTGGAACCTGCGTTCCACGTCCTTTGGTATACCGGCGATCACTACCCGTTTGGCCCCGTGCGACCTGGCGATGTGGATCAACTCGCCGATCATCACGGCGGCCGAGTCGTCCAGGAATTGAACTCTCGACATCTCGAAGATGATTGCCTGGTGTTGGCTCAGGTCGGCGCGCAGGACTCGGCCAATCTGGCGGGCCGAGGCCATGCTGACACGGTCGGGCAGGACGACCAGGCCGCTCCGCGCGGCGAAGCGATCGGCATCACCGACTTCGTCTCGACCCAGAACGGTCGCATCGAGCAGGGGGACGGAAGCAAGCGATCGCATTTCGATCTCTTCCAGTCGACGCGCGTTGAGCAACCAGGCAACGACCAGACCGACCACGAGCGCCGCGGCAAGCGTCGTGAACACGGTCAAGATGACGGTCGTGACCATGACGATCGAGAATGAGGCGGGAATGCGGTGGAGTCGGCGAATGAAGCGCCAGTCAATCAGGTTCCAGCCTGTGGTGAGCAGAATGCCAGCGAGGACGGCGAGTGGGATCTGTTCCACGAGCGGACCCATGAACACCATGACCGCCAGCAGAAATGCGGCAACGGTCGCTCCGGCAACCACCGTTCGCCCGCCACTGAAGATGTTGACAAACGTTGCGGAACTGACGGCGCAGTACAACCCGCCGAACAGCGCGGCGATGATGTTGCCCAATCCGAGGCCAAAGACGATTCGATTCGACTGATGCTGGCCGCCGGTGATCACATCCATGTTCAACGAAACGACCAACATGGTGATCGAGCTGAGCAGCGCGAGCATGAACGCTGGTTCGATCGCGCGCACAACAAAATCGGCGGACAGCGCGGACAAGTCGACACCGGGGAAGCCGCCCGGGATGTCGTCGATCACCGGCGCTCCATCGAGCCAGAACGCCCCGATAGCGGTACCGCAGAGCAGCACAGCGAAGGCGCCGGGAATCAACGCCATCAGGCGGCCGCGCCAGAGCGCGCCCAGGAGCAAACAGAACAAGGTCAGGACCAGAGCCTCATCGTTGAGTTCGCGGATTGCCGCTGGCAACGCGCTCAGGTTGTCGATCAATCCCACACCACCGGAGGCGACGCCCAGCGCAGGAAAGGCCTGGCTGGCGATCACGAGAATGCCGAACGCGGTAAAGAATCCTGAAATCAGAGACTGGGGGACATAAGTCACGTAGCGACCGAGCCGGAGCAAGGCGAAGACGAGCTGGATGAGGCCGGCCATGATGCCAATCGTGGCCGCCTCAGCCAGACTCGAGGCGTAGTCGGTCACGACCACGGCCATCATCATTGCGACAATCACGTTGGGACCGGCGATCACTCCCCTGGCCCCGCCAACAATGGCCGAGATCAGCGCCGTCGCGAACGCGCCATAGAGACCGGCCGCGGGACCGAGACCTGAGAGGATGCCGTAGCTCAGGGCAATCGGCAGGGAGACGACGCCAGCGGTGATTCCGCCGAACACGTCTCCACGGAAGTCATCGATGCCGTAGCTGGGGCGTCCAACGCTCAGGGAGCGGCCGATGGAAGCTCTCGTGAGGTGTTCCCGGATCTGCTGCGCTAGCGTCGTCCTGGGCATGGTCATCAGCGCCGATCGGCGGTTCGATCACGGACCCCGCTCGCTCTAATCCTCCCCTGGCACACGGCTCGGCAGTCCGGCGATTCGCTGCTTGACTGCTGCGATGTCATCCGAGGTTGCCCCGCGTTGGAGCAGCATGCAGCCCAGCCCGGCGTCCCTCAGTATCTCGAGGTCGCTGGAGGACACATCGATTGGGCAGAGGATCGCCAGGGGGATACCGGTCAACATGCCCAGCCGCTGCAGATTCACGGCATCGCGCAAGCTCAACGGAAACTGCGGCGCCGGCGAGATCGCGGCAGGCCGCAACCGAGCCAGCGCGCGGACTGTGGTCTCGTCCATGTCGGCATCAAGCAACCGCACGACAACGTCGAACTCCGAATCGAGAGCGACCTCGGCCCGTACTTCATCAAGCGTGCAGGATGCGTACGACGCGCCTAGAGCCTTCGCCATCTGCACCCGGTCCCCGGTCAGCACAGTAAACCGGACACCGCAGATTGGAACGTCCCCCTGCTCAATCTCCGCTAGGTCAGTTTCGTTGTAGGCAATGCAATGATCGGCGCCCGGGACGAATCCAATCGTGCCGACCAGCACCTCGCATTCAACTGCCCCACCGCCGGCGCAGTCGTGCGGTTGTCGACGCTGTTGGCGATTGGCTTTGATCGCTTCTGCCAATCTACCCATGAATCAACTCCTTACCCATCTGGTCCTAGGTGATCGCCCATATGGCTTTGCCATGCGGTGTGTAGGCAGTGAAAGAATCATTTGCACATTCCAAGCAATGACGACCGTTCAACCCTGTCCCGCCGCGCGAGTCGGCGGAGCGCTCGGTGTGCACTGGCCCGTTGTCGACACTCCAGGTCACCGGGACCTGTTGATTGGCAGAGCCATCGCCAAGGTGACTCGGCAGTCCGCCGATGCTGACGGACCTCTCGTGGTCCTGGCAGGTGATGGTGGTGCGCAGCTCGCCGTCGGGCGCGCCGACGGACGCGCTCTAGATCGATGCCCTGGTGACGAGGTCGCCTTCGTCGTCGTGATACGCGGAGTAGTAGACGTCGCCGACCCATTCGTCCTGTCCGCTGACGAGCACGACCTCACGTGCAGACGAGGGCTCGAACTGGCCGGCGCGCGTCACTCGGCCGTGGCCGGAGTCGTTGATTTCCAGGATCACCGGCGAGCTGGAGAGCCAGCGTTCCGTGCGGGCATTGGCTGGGTCAAGACGGTGAGCTCGCGGCGTCACCGGCGCTGACCATTCACCGTTCCCATTTTGCGCCCGCAAGCCGAAACGGATGTGGCCGTTCTCGAGTCGTTGAGCCGCGATGCGCACGCCTACATCGACATCAGGGCTTGGCTCCTGGCCGCGCGCAATGTGGCCAGATATGACCAACGCCACAACGGCAAGGGACATCGCCATCAGCATGACAGCGATGGCGATGCGACCACTCACCGGCGTCCGGGCCCGTTCGGCATCGGCACGCATTCGGTCTCTCCCTCTAACAAGTACGTAGAAGTGTGACACCGGCCGATGGGGTGGTGATAGATCGCTAAAGCTGGGTTGAGCCTTCGATGTGCTCAGTAGCGATGTAGCGTTTTGCTCATTCGACTGCGAACCCGTTTGCAGGGAATGGCGCTTGGAGTCAGCCAGCTCAACTTGGTCAACGTCTCAGACGATGATTGTGGTGGCTCATCGTGCAGTGCCGCGCTGTTCGCCGGACGGCTTCTCCGTGATCCACTGAACTCGCTAAGTCGTGACTCGAATCACTGCTCATCGATCCCCACGACAACGTCATCGAGCAGGCCGCTGCGGACGGCCCAGATCACCAGTTCCTGCTTGGTTTCGATGCCGAGCTTGTCCTGGATGCGGTAGAGCGTGTTGCGCACCGTGACGACGCTGATTCCCCGCTGCCTGGCGATCTCGGTGTAGGACGTGCCCCTGGCGAACAATGACAGCGTTTGTCGCTCTATTGCCGTGAGCCGGTCTGGCTGGCTGCGCGAGTCGAGTTGGCGCTGGCCCCGCAGCATCGCGAAAACCTTCTTGACCGCCTCGTCGGGAACGTGAAGGCGACCTTCGGCGACGTCCACTACCGCCGCCAGCAAGGCTTCTGGGGGCGCATACTTCTCGAGATACCCGGTGGCGCCGGCGGCGACCGCGTCAACCACAGCATCTTGCTGGGTGGCCGCGGTCAACATCATGACCTGAGTGTCGGGCAGCAGCGACATGAGCTCTCGGCATGCTTCAATGCCATCCATGCGGGGCATGATCACGTCCATGATCACCACCTGCGGCTTGAGTTCCTCGGCTATGCTCAGGGCTTCTTCTCCATCTCCGGCCTGGCCGACCACGACGAACCGGCCGGAACTCTCCAGCAGGTCACGCAAGCCGCTCCTCATAATCGGATGGTCATCCACCACCATCACTGCGATTGGGTCATTCGTTGACATTTCAGTCGCCGCCCCTGTTCTGTTGCTGAGGCACTACGCAGGTGATAGTCGTTCCACCTACAGCATTCGCACCGTTCAACCTCAGTGTCCCTCCCATACGAACGGCATCTTCCATCATGCCACTGATGCCCCGGCCCCGCCGTGCGTGGTCGTCCGGCAGACCTATGCCATCGTCCATCACATTCAAGACGATTTCCTCGTTGACGAAACTCAAGCTGACCTCGACTCGGCTTGGACCAGCGTGCAGGAACGCATTGGTCAGTGCGTTGTGGACGATGGAGAAGAGACGAGTTCGAATGGCTATTGGCAACGACGGCTCCGTGTCAGTCTGCGACAGCGTGGTTGGGATCCCAGTGATCAGTTCAAACGTTGCGCAATGTGACGACAAAACCAGGCCGAGTTCGCGGCCCTCGACGATGTGGCCGGCGTCGATCGGTCCGCGCATCTCCCACATGGCCGACTTTGACAGTGAAGCAGTCGCCTCGAGCGCAGAGAGCAATTCCTTGTTCGACTCTTCTGCCAGCGTCTGTGCTCGGTGAATGCCGAGGTTGATCATGAACGCGGTTTGCGCGGTGGTGTCGTGAATCTGCTGAGACAGTTCGATTCGCTCTCTGCGCAGCTGCTGCGCACGTGACAGCGCCGACTGCCAGCGAAGGCGTTCGTAGCGGATCAGCATGCCGATGCCCACGGCGACGATGTACATCGTGGCCACTCTGGCGACGAGCACCTTCTCCTGTCCCAGTTCGAGATCTAGACCGCCGCCAATCCAGAGGCAGAGCGAAACGTAGATCACCGCTGCCACTGATGTCCATGCCAACGTGACCCAAAGTGCGGAGAACAACACCGCGAAAAGACCAAGCGCCGGGTAGAAGCCAAGGAAGGCGAACGATGAGTATCCGCCAAGGATGACCACGGCGAAGATGATCTGTGCGACATCGCTGGCGCTGCACAGGAACAGGAGGCGCTGAGTAATCGGCCGTTTGGCGAGGAGCCGATATTGAACGAGCCCGTTGATCAGCAGTTGCGCGATTGGCATCGCGATGAATTCCACGTGATGCGGGTACCAGAAATCCGGTCGGTAGGCCAAAAGGAACACCAGCAACAGCCAAACGAACCAACGTCCCCAGATCGAAATCCAGGTCGCAAACCGGACTACGTCCGGTTCGTTCAAGGTGACCGGCGTCAGCCATGTTTGTATAGCCTCATCTGTCGCCTTCAGCACGCGCGACTTCCAATCCAGCAAAACACCCAAGGCCCCAGCACGATCCGACTCATGAACATGCCGTTCCATTGCTGCCAGTCTTCCGCCAGCCACAATCGAAAATCTACTTGAATTGCTCAGGCGTGACGAGAGCGATCAGTACCAATGCAAAGTGAGCAAAACGCTCATCGCGGCATAGCAAAAGAAAAACCTATCGCCGCCCTTGTGATCTATTGCGGCACAGGCGTCTAGTGGAAGCTTCTATGCAAGTGTTGACGCGGAAGAATGGCACGCCAACGCGCAGCACGATCTGACGTGGGACGTAGCCATGACCTGCAATCCCTCCAGCACCAAGCCGGGAGGAGCGGATTCCATGCACGCCTATCGAGACGATCTCGTTCGATACCACGCAGCGTCTCGGACCAAACGTTGTCAACCAGACCAGCGGAGCGCGACTAGCACGAATTGATCGAACCTCATCCGCACGTTGCTGTCCAGCAGGAGGTTTCGTCGTGGACGCGCACATCCTCTCCAACGAGCATCACTTTGGACCGATCATTGCCTGCGAACGATCACATTCGATACGAACCGGAAGATCCGGCGCCCGCGCTCTTGACGGTGAATGTGGCATTCCAGGGCGCGGTCCTGATCGTCTCGAACACGGTCACCTTTGTCCTGATCTTCTCCGCCGCGTTCAACGACGACGGCAGCTACGCCGCTTGGGCGATGGTCGGCGCGCTGATTGTTGCAGGCCTGGTCACGGCGCTCCATGCATCGCGTCTCGGCCGCCTGGGACCGGGCCACATTCTTCTGATGGGTTCCGGCGTGCCGTTCCTCGCCGTCTGCGTGTTGGCCGTCAATGAAGGCGGCCTGGCGCTAATGTCCAGCCTGGTGGTGGCGGCTTCACTGGTCCAGTTCGCGGTAGCTGCCTGGCTAGCGCGGCTCAGGCGACTGATCACGCCGGTCGTCTCCGGCGTCGCCTTCATGATGATCGCACTCTCGGCCATGCCGATCGCGATTGAGCGGTTGAACGACGTGCCTGTAGGCCTCTCCGACCTGGCCGGCCCGGCAGTGGGTGTGGCGGCGCTGGCTGTGGTCTCCCTGTTGATGCTGCGCGGCGTAGGGCTCTGGAGCCTCTGGGCGATGCCGATTGCGATCCTGGCCGGCTGTGTGGTGGCCATTCCTCTGGGTGTCTACGACCTGCAGCCGGTGATTGACGCGCCCTGGATTGATCTACCCGAGGTCGGAGGCTGGCCTGGGTTCGGCTCAGTCCTGAACGAGGACTTCTGGGCGCTGCTGTTCGTCTTTCTCGTGGTCAGTGCCGTGGTCGCAGTGCGCTCCAGCAGTGAAGGCGCCGCGATCCAGCAGGTCTCTCGCCGCCGCCCGCGCTCGATCGACTTTCGCGGCGTGCCGTGAAGTCCAGGGTCGTGGTCGTCGAGGGCTACAGTTCCGACGCATAGCATGCTGCTGAAACGATAGGATGCTCAGCCGGCTCACGCCGTGACTGACGGCTCTTCTCGGGCTGACCGTGCAGAGCGGTCGGATTCCGTAAGCCGGGAGGCGCGAGGTTGGACGGGCGTTCGCACGTCTGAGTCCGCTTCCGCGCCGCCCGGCGCGAGCCCCAGTATTAACGTTGTTTGCCGCTTTGACTCCGCGGGCATCGCAGACCTCCTGTGGCTGTCGGTCGGCTGTTCCGACGACGAGCCGCAAGAGCCACAGCAACAGACGATTGCAGAGCAACAGTCCCACGCAACACAGCAGCAAACCGAACCGTCCGCATCGACGCAACCAGCCTCAATGCAGGAGCAACGGTCCCAATCGCAAGCCCAGACACAGGCCCAACCTCAGGCGGTCTCTGCAGTGCCGCTCAACGTCGTGGTCTCGACGCAATGATTGGCGACCGGGTCCGCCAGGTCGGCGGCGACCAGGTCGACGTGAATGCGCTCGTCCGGGCGGGGGCAGACGCGCAAATCATTGAGCTCACTGAGTCGGACATCCGAGCAAATGGAGATGCGGAGCTTGTGGTCATCAACGGAGGGGAGTCCTGGTCTGTCTGTCCCTTCGGTTCGTCATTTGCCAGGGGCCCTCTATCACTGTGTGACATCTAGCTCGGCAAGCGGGCAGAGGGGAATGGGAGATCTTGCATCGGACTCTGCAAGGTGAAAGGGGGACTACGCCCAGGTCTTCAGAGGGGGAAGCGTGCGTTTGAAGGGGTGTGCTTATCCTGTGACCAATATGCCGTCCAATCTTCCTCTCCCACTTGACGGGATCCGCGTAACCGACTTCTCCTGGATCGTGGCAGGTCCGCAGGCGACGCGGATTCTGGCTGACCTCGGCGCCGATGTTGTGAAGGTTGAGAACGAGTCCTATCTCGACTCCATGCGCATCGGCCTGAAACAGGATGCGGACAATCCGTCGCTCAATCAATCGGGATTCCACTCAAGCCTGAGCCGCAACAAGCGCTCCATTACGGCCAACCTCTTCCACCCCAAGGGCCGCGAAGCGGTTGAGCGCCTGCTGGCGGTCTCGGACGTCGTAATCGAGAACTACAGCGCCGGCGCCTTTGCCCGGATGGGTTTTCCCTGGGAACACCTGCAGGAGATCAATCCGTCGCTGATTTATGTCTCCGTCTCGGGCTTCGGCCATGTCGGCCGCGACGCCTCCTATGGCACATGGGGCCCGACAGCCCAGGCAGTCTCAGGCGCGACAGCCATGTCCGGCCTCCCCGATCAGCCACCTGCAGGTTGGGGCTTCTCCTATCTGGATCATTCCGCCGGTTACTACGCGGCCATCGCTGTGCTGATGGCGCTGCACCACCGGGCTCGCACCGGGGAGGCGCAGCACGTCGACATGTCCCAGATCGAGACCGGGATGGCGGTCAGCGCTGTGCCGATGCTCGACTACCAGGTCAACGGACGCACCTACGAGCGCATCGGCAATCGATCGCGCCATCCCGCCACGGCGCCACATAATACCTATCGCTGCGCCGGAGACGACCGCTGGATTGCAATCGCCGTCGATGATGAGGCTCAATGGGCGTCGCTCTGCGATGTGCTTGGCCTCGACGCGTTGTGCGACGATCCTCGCTTTGTTGATATGACCACGCGCAAGGCACACGAGGACGAACTCGACGAGGCGATAGCCGCCGTGACTTGCGAGCGCGACCCGTTCGACCTCATGCTGGAGCTCCAGGGGCGCGGTGTCCCGGCCGGCGTCTGTCAGCGCACCGACGACAAACAGGAGCGCGATCCTCAGCTTGCCGAGCGCGGCTTCTATCCGACCGCGCCCCACGCTGAGCTCGGTGAGCACCGCTATGAGGGATTGCCGATGCAGTTTTCCGGGGCGAGATGGCGCATGGATCGTGGGGCGCCCTTAATCGGCGAGCACAACCACGCCGTCCTGACCGAGCTGTTGGGCTACGACGAAGAGGAATTCGCCAGCATGGTCTCGGAGCTCGCAATCTGATGCCGAACTCGAGCAGCGCTCCTCATGAAGGCCCGCTCGAAGGACTGCGTGTTCTCGAGATTGGCGACCTGGGCGAGGTCGCGGGCAAGCTGCTCGCCGATGCCGGAGCCGACGTCATCCGCCTCGAACCGCCCGGCGGCGGCCGGAGCCGGCATGTTGGGCCGTTTGTCGATGATGATCCTGGCCAGCCCTCACTGCTCCACGCCTCGCGCAACACCAGCAAGCGTGCCGTCACCCTCGATGTCACCCAGACTGCCGGCCTCGCAATCTGGCAGCGGCTGGTCGGCCTCGTCGATGTGGTGATTGATGCCACCACACCGACATTCCTCGACAACCTCGGCGGGGGCTGGCAGTGGGCTGAAGGACAGTCCGACCTGCGCGACTGCGTCTGGTGCAGCATCACTCCGTTCGGTCGCACGGGGCCGCGCCGCGACTGGGTCGTCAATGACCTGGTGCAGCTCGCCCTCGGCGGCCCCATGATGAGTAACGGCTACGACGACCACCAACTGCCGCCGATCCGGCCCGACGGTGAGCACAGCATCGCCGTCAGCAATGAGTACGCAGTCTCCGGCCTCCTCGCAGCACTCTGGATGCGGAATGCCGGGCATCCGGGTCAGCTCGTTGATGTCTCGATCCATGAGGCTGTTTCCGCCACCACTGAAGGTGCGTTTCCCAACTGGGAGTACTTTGGCCGCCTCGTCCAACGGCAAACTGGTCGTCATTCCTCACCCGCGCCGACCGCTCCCTGGCAGCATCTGGCAGCCGACGACGAGCATGTCTGCCTGATTAACGGTGGCCTGCCTCGGGGTGGCGCGTCCTGGACGGGCCTGCTCGATTGGATGGACGAATACGACGCCGCGGCCGATCTGCGCGATCCGCAATACCAGGAGCTGCTCTTCCGCGACCCACGCTCCAATCCCGAGGGCCGCCTGCACGTCGCCAGGACGATCGGCGATTTCGTTCAGCGCCTGCCAGCCGACGAGGTCTACCGTCGCGGTCAGTCCCTCCACTTTGCCTGGGGGACCGTCCGCCGGCCTGAAGAGAACCTGGACGACCCGCACTGGGCCGACCGCGACTTCTTCTGGGAGGGAGCATGCCCTGGGGTCGACCAGCCCGTCCGATATCCGGGCGCCCCCTACCGCTTCACGCGTTCTCCCGTCCGCCTGCGCCGTCGCCCAGCGCTCCTCGGCGAGCACAATCATGAGGTCTATGTCGGTGAACTTGGTTTGACCATCGCCGAACTGCGCGAGCACCTGGAGGCGGGCGTCGTCTAGCCGGGTGGCAGGCCTGGCGGCTCACCTCCGGAGCCGGAGCCGTCGGACGCTGATTTTGACTGGAACGTGAGCCGCGACATCGAGGTCCTCGATCGCGTCCATCAGACTCCGACGGACATTTGGTCGGACGGCAAGACGGTGTGGGCGCTGGACCACGCCGCTAGTGGCGCCGACCGAGTGTTTGCCTCTGAGATCAATGGCTGCCAGCGAATGGAGGCGAGCGAGTTCGAATTTGACCGCTGCAACCGCTTCTTGCACGGCATCTGGTCTTACGGCGACACCCTATTCGCGGTAGACGAGCAGGACCGGCACATCCTCAGCTACAACATGCCCGATGCTACCCAGGCCTGGCTCGCTCGGAGCTCATGAGCGGCGAAATGCCAGCCAGAAGAGCAGCGCGGCCGCAACCAACAGCACAGCCGCGCCGCCATAGAGTCCCTGCAGTGCGGCCAGGCTGGCGAACGAGAGCCCGATCAGGGGACCGAGCGCGCTACCCAGGTCGAGGAAGGTGGCATAGGTGCTGAGGACGGCATTGCGTCGGTCGGGAGGGGCCAGGTCTCCGGCTGTCGAGTGGAGCGTCACGGTGAGCGCCGTCGATGCGACGAAGCCTGCAAAGATTGCCAGGAGCATTAGCCAGATCGATTGAGTCACAGCGAGGGCAACCAATCCGGCAGCGCCCACCCCGAAGCCGCTGCTGATCAGCGGCACGCGGCCGAAGCGGTCGGAGAGGTGTCCAAGCACCGGCGATAGAGGCAGCCACTGCGAACCGAGCAGAATCCCTGTGGCGGTCGTTACTCCGAGCGCGACCCCAAGGAACGCGACCTGTTGTCCGAAGTGGGAGCTCAGATAGAAGCCGAGCGAGGCCGTGACCAGCCCCGAAAAGACGAGACCGGTAATCAGAATTCCACTGCACGTCGCTAGTAAGCGGCGATCCCCCAGCACCGCGCGGAGGTCGACGCCGTCGGTGCGTTGCGGTGTCGGTTGCTTGTCCGGCGCCGCCTGTCGGCTGAAGATAATCCAGGTGACGGCCGTTGCCGCCATCACCGCCGCGAAGAGCGTCAGGGTCAGCTGGTGCCCGACCACGTCCGTTAGGGCCGCCCCGACCAGTACGCCGCCGACTGAGCCCAGCCGCACGATCGCCTGGTAGGACCCCATCAGCAGACCACGATTGTCGTCGCTGGCCTCGGTCAGTACCGTCCAGAAGCCGCCCAGCCTGAGGGTTGACCAGCACAGCCCCCAGCCCATCCTCGCCACCAGGAGCACTGCGAAGGCGCTGGTCCAGCCGTAGCTGAGCGTGACCACGACCGACAGCACCAGCGCCCCGATGAAGGGACCGCGCTGGCCTAGCCGTTGGAAGATCACGGCCACCACCGAGTTCGTGACGAGCCGCACGAGCCGGTTGGCGGAGAGCAGGATGCCGACCGCGGGGATCGAGAGAGCCCAGGCCTCGGGCTGAGCCGGCATCACGGCGTAGAGCATTGAGTCGCCGAGCAAGGTCGATCCGACGGCTAGCGCTACGGCGATGACCGGGAGCGACACGCCGCGGAAGGTTACCCTCGCAGCGGCGCGCTCGCTCATCGCAGCACGGTAACAGGCTGGATGGTCCCTTCACGGGTGTCATGAGTGAAGACAGATCGCTGTCTTCGCATTCCGCCTGAAGGCGTTGCGCAACACTTGGCGTCATGAACGAACGTGCGTCGTACCTATGCACTCAACATCCCTCACAACCGGCTCTACGGAGAGCTTTGAATGCTCCCCTTCTCCCCCCTTGCGGGGGAGATGCCGAAGGCAGAGGGGATCCGATGTTCGGGATCCCTATCTGTTCATTGTCAGCCAACCCCCGCCTCTGTCACTCCGTGACATCTCCCTCCGCAAAGGGGGGAGAGGGGATTCGGGAGTCTTGCGAAGGCCTCGCTCATCGCGGGTATCTGGCTAAGAGCGGCAAGAACGTCGGCGCAGCACAGGTCGACTTTGCCGCGGCAAGCCTGGCAATGACGCTCTCGGGTCGGTGGTTGGAGGTGCCCCGTCACTGATCTGCAGTTAGAGATCAGGCCTGACGAACTGCGGGGCAGGCCACTCCGAGCGAATGAAGTCCGCGATTCGTTCGCCGATCATGATGCTGGTTAGATTCGTGTTGCAGCTCACGATGTCCGGCTGCAGGCTGGCGTCCGCGACCCGCAGGCCGTTGAGGCCATGGACTCGACCCTGCTGATCGGTGACCGCCATCGGGTCGTCGGATGGTCCCATGCGCGCGGTGCCGCTGATATGGAACACGGTCGAGGCCGCCCTGAGAACGAAGTCGGCCAGCGCCGTGTCCGATTCAAACACTTCCGGCGGCGGCGCGATGACCTGCTCGACGTAAGGACCGATCTGATCGCTGTTCATGAGTTCCCAACCGAGACGCGCCGCCTCCATCAGTCGTCGCAGGTCCTCGGGATGGCTGACGTAGTTCAGGTCCATGTTGGGTTGCTCAGCCGGATCGGCAGAGCGCAACGTGACCGAGCCTCGCGAGTAGGGCCGCTGCAACATGGCGGTGAACGCGAGGTTCTGCTGTTCCAGCCGCCTCATGGCGATGCCTCTCACGTGATCCGGATCCCAGACTGTCGAGAGTGCGATCTGCATGTCGTTGAACAGGTCGCTACCGGGCACCGTGTAACGCAGACCCATCTCGAAGACAACGCTGGGATCGTGGGCCACCCCCGGCTTGGCCAGGGCCACTACACCAAGCGCAACGTGGTCGATCAGGTTCTCGCCTACGCCCGGCAGGGCGTGACGTTGTTCGATGCCGTGGGGCGCTAGCTTTTCCGCTGAGCCAATGCCTGATCTCAGCAGGATCGCCGGGGTGACTGCCGCACCGGCGCTGATGCAGACGCGGTTCGCTTCGATCACCTCGCCTCCCGAGAGCACCACACCTGTGGCCCGCCCGTGCTCGAGCTCCACGCGGTCAACCAGCGCTCGATGACGGATGGTCAGGTTCTCGCGATCGCGAATACCCATCAGGTAGGCGATGTTGGTTGAGATGCGAAGGCCGTCTCGCTTGTTGCGCGGCCACGGTCCGACGCCGGTCGCATCGGGCAGATTGTGATCCCAGACATCGTCAAAGCCGCGATCGCGGCAGGCGTCATGGAAGGCGCGATGCAGCGGTTGCCAGTCTTCCCTGGCGGGCCGCTCGATGGGCAGCGGACCGTTCGTCCCGTGGAAGTCGCCGCCTTCAGGGTCGGACTCAAGCTTGCGGTACCAGGGCAGCACATCTTCGTAGGACCACTCGTCGCAGCCCATCGCAACCCAGGCGTCGAAGTCTTCAGGTACGCCCCGTAGCGCGACTGCGCCGTTGACGGCCGAACTGCCTCCGACGAGCTTGCCGCGATGCATGCGCAACTCGCGGCCGTGTCGCGCATTCGCGCGGAAGCCCCAGTCGTGGTCTTCCCAAGAGATCCAGGGCTCGACCAGGTCGCGAGGCAGATCCTCGACTCGCGCATAGTCTGGCCCCGCCTCCAGTAGCAGCACCTGCCGCTCAGGATCCTCAGTCAGCCTCGCCGCAATCACCGCTCCGGCCGAACCGGCCCCGATGATGATGTCGTCGAACATCTCTTGCCCCCGACTCCCGTGAGCGACATTTGCCTGCAAATCTAATGGACAGTTATCGAAATCTGGTTCGGCACGCCTCCACTCAGGGACGCTGCTGCCTGGTTCTGCGGTCTGGGTTCATTCGACATAGCCGCAATCAAGGCGGTTCCGGGCGGGATTCCGGACTCAAGGTGCTGGCGGAACGCCAGGTTGAGGAACTCGGGCTGGTTCGGAGCGAAGAGCAGCTAGGATTTGCCGCTCCAGTCGAAAAACGCAGCGACGGCTTGCGTTCGCGCGCACCGCGCGAGCTCCTCCAGGCTGCCGCCGGAAAACGTGACTTCGCTCAGACGCTCGTCGCCTGGTTGGGCAAGACAGGTCGGCTTCTGAACCTGAATCTGGTAAAGCTGTTGTCGGCTGTCATCCTCTGATGCGACGGTGACGCGAATTCCGCTCCCCGTTGTCGATCCGACCTCGTGGCAGTGGCTCGAGTGGACGATCGCTTAGAAGCTGCCGATGTCGCCGCCAAATCCGCCACCGTCGAAGCCGCCGCCGACGTCGTGACCACCACTGTGACCCCCGTCGTAATGTCCGCCTTCGTAACCGCCGACGCCGTGTCCCTGGTCGCTTCCCAGGTGATGGTCGCCGACCATGTAGCCCACGGCGGCCGCTCCCAACCACCAGGTCCAGGTGTTGTCTTGCCACTGGCGCACCCTGGCGTTGGCCCGACGACCGAACACTCGTGAGACGATTCGCAACGGCCAGAAGAAGACCAGCGTGATGATCTCCATGAGCAACGTCTTCATCAGAACCTCCGTAGTGTGGGAGTCCGCTCGTCTGCGTGTTTTGCAGATTGGCGACCCACCGGCATACGTTGAATGCTAGTGCTCTGCGACGACGTGAAGCGGACTGTCAACAGGATCGCCTCAACGCTTGTGAGCGCCGGGCGTCCGTGAGGGGGCTGCTGACGCGCGAGTGAGAATCCTCGATTGACGACGTCCCTGCTATGTGAACGCGCTGGTGTCCAGGAATCGGTCGAGCACGTTGCGCGTGATACGCGAGATGTTGTTGTCGTGATCGTTGTGGAACAGTGCGGAACTCCAGCCGATCGATCCGGTGGAGAACACGGCGCCACCGCGCGGCGTCTCGAAGAAGACTACGTCGGCATGCACTCGGGGATCGTCCTGTCCGCCGATCGCGGGCAGCATGTGACCGATGTCCTCGTTGACGCGGATGTAGGCGTCGGTGTGCTGCTCGGAGGTCGCGACAACAAGGGCATGAGGCGGAGTCCCGTAGGCACGGCTGGCCCAGTCAAGCTCGAGGCCGGCTGCGCCGCCGCCGATCAGACCGAAGTCGCCGATGATCTCGTCGTCGACGCCCTCGAAGATGAATGCGGCGCGAGGATCGTCGCTGCCGGGGGCCCGGCGGAAGTAGGAGGAGTGGTCGAAGCCCTGGGCGATGAATCCGTTGCCGACGAGGGACTGCGGGGTGCGTCCAGCGCGCCACCAGAGTCCGCCGTATTCGCCGGTGAAGGCCATGTAGTACTCGCCCGGCTCGCTGGCCCAGGAGCGGGATCCGTCTTCGGTCCGGCGCATCTCCATGGCGCCGGGCTTGTCGTCGCGGTAGGCGACGCGCCAGTAGAAGCCGTTGCCGCCCATGTACATCAGCCGACCGCCGCGCTGGGTGAAGGCGTGTACCGCGTCCCACATGGGAGTCGAGTAGTACTCGGGGTGGCTGCAGGTCATGACGCAGGAGTAGCGTTCCAGGAGCGAGACGCCATCCTGGTGCATGTCTTCGTCGGTAATGACATCGAAGGGGATGTGTTGCGCTTCGAGCCATTCGACGAGGTGCATGTCGGCGCTGAGCTGCCAGAGCCAGGGATGGGTCGGGCGGATATTGATCAGCGGTCGCAGACGAGATGAGTAACAGACCCCCGTGCCGTCGTTGTGGACGTCGTACATGGAGTTGCCGTACTCAGGGTGTCGGTTGAGATAGCGTTCGTCCGGCGAGACTACGTGGAGGCTGTTGGAGAGCAACTCATTGCCGGTCTCGATTCCGCCGCGCGAGTTGCCGTATGCCATGTAGCTGGCCGTGGGGATGAGCAAAGCCAGCGACGCCGTAGCGCTCTCACCCCGATCATTGTGTTCACTGAGTTCACTCTGATCATTGCGTTCACTGAGTTCACGCGGAGGCCGCACGACGAAGGTGATGTGGTCTTCCTGGTCGCCGGCCCTGATCCGGGCGGCGTAGAGGCCGCTCGGCGTGTCCGCGGGGACTTCCAGTTCGAAGTCGGCGTCCCACTCGCAGTCGTAGAGCGAGTCGTCGAGGAAATGGATCGCGGCATACTGATCCGGCGCGTGGCGAAAACTGAGCTCATCACCAGTCCAGGTGGAGCCGCGTACGGCGCGAATCGGAAGGTTGACGAGCTGGCCGTGTGCGCGGTTCGGCGAGATATCGATGATCTCGTCCGTCTCGAATGCGCGGGCGAAGTCCCAGGCGGCGCAGATGTCGACTCGCAACGCGACGGGAAGATCGTCCCTGCGCAAGGCTTCAACCTCGCTGTGCGTCAGGACTCGTGAGGCGACAACCGGACGCTCAATGCGACCGTTGAAGATCATCTCGCCGATCGGTCTCCCGCGAGCCTCTTCACGACTGGCGGCCGCGATCAGGAGTGGCGCGTCGCTGGCGACGACAGCGGCCTTCTCGCTGGTGTGTTCGGCCTCGCCGCTCGATGTGTCCAGCGCGTAGGAGCCCAATAGTTGTTGCCGCAGGTGGACTTCACCGCTCGCGGCGTCGTATGTAGCGCTGACCAGGTACCACTCCCGGCCGACGAAGGGCCGACCGAGGGCGAATTCCTGTAGTCCCCCGTCACCGTCGCCGAGTTGTAGGACCAGACCGCCTGCGGGATCGGTCCAGAGGGCGAAGCCGCGGCCGGCGTCAACGTCCATCTTGGAGATGACGCATGCACGACGAAGGCTCGGGAGCGTAGGAAAGATGGTCGCCTGCAGGGAGAGATTGTCAAGGCCGTCGAAGGCCGGACCGTGCGGAACGATGGCGTATGAGCCGATGTAGGTTTCTTGCGTGCGGCCGGGGTACTCACCGCTGACGGATGTTGGCAGGAGTTCGTCGCGGTAGCCAGGCCCGCCGGGTTGGCGATCGCCGGAGATGAGCCGGACGATATCGGCCTGATAGCGATCGATACCGGGCTCGCAGCTGACCATGAAGCGGATACGTTCGCCCGGAGCCACGCTGATCTCGTCGCTGTAGCCCGCGATCTTCTTTTCGAGCATGGATCGCTCCCTTTGGCTACATCAGTCGAGGCTGAGTGGTGCGCCGGTGATCAGTTCCCAGCGCAGTTTGAACACCGCGCGTTCTCCGTCTTCGATTGACGTGAAGACCTGGTCCTCCTCGAGGGTGACATCAACGCCACGCTGACCGGAGAGCCGAGCGAGACCCCACTCCTTGTACGGCACCAGCGTGACGAGGACGTAACGGCCGGCCGCTTCGGTGTCCCGCATACGGGTGACGATGCGCTGCAGCGCAGCGCTATGAGGGCCCATGGGGTTGGCCATGAACTCTCGGGCGAGATCGGTACGGCTTGGATCGATCGGATACTGAGACGGCATCGACACCCTCCCGTGTTCGATGGCAAGGCTAGGCCCGCGGCAGAAACGTTGCAACCGACAGGGATGGCCGCCGTCCTGGAGGCGGGAGCGGTTTCCAGGTTAGGCATAGATCTGATGCAGTGGGAGCTGCCGGAGGCTGAGGGGGTTGCGCTCCCCACCGGCCGTGCGGTGTAGCTCTCGTCCGGTGTCTCACTCGCCATCTGAACAGGATTACTCGCGCAGTCTGGTGTAGATCAGACGGTCGATGATCTCTCCGTCCTTGTAGACGGCCTTGCGCAGGCGCGCCTCCTGCACATAACCGGCCTTCTCAAGGACGCGGCATGATGCCGGATTCCACTCGAACACGCTGGCGTCGATCCTGACCAGCTCGAACTGCTCGAAGGCGAACTCGGTCAACGCTCGGACTGCGGCGGTCGCAATGCCCTGGCCCCAGTGCGATTCACCGAGCCAATAGCCAATCTCGGCCGAGCGACGAAACACATCCTGGCGGAGCTCCAGACCGATGCCGCCGATGAACTGTTCCCCGGAGGCGATCGCGAAGGTCTGCTGCGGAACCTGATTCACCGTCAGTGCGATCCGGGCCTGGGCGTCGGCCAGGGTGAAGGGATGCGGAAATCCGTCCTGCATGTTCCGCCAAATGTTGCGGTTGTTGGCCGCCGCTGCCATCGAGACGGCATCATCCTGGCGGTAGTGGCGAATCTGACAGGTTCCGATGTCGATGTGCATCCGTGACTTCCCTTGGATGCAGTATGGCATCGGTTGAGCCCGGTTTGCGTTGCAAGGGGCTGGGCTCCGACGACATGAAACAACGTCGATGGCAACGACTCGCGAGAGCTTCGGGGGAGACTGTGGTCGTCTATCTTCCTTGCGATCCCGATCCGACCTCAGGAGGTTCCATGGACTACGGCATTGCCTTTCCCTCATACATCGATGCGTGGCGCGACGCTGCTGCGGCTGAAGCGGCGGGTTTCACGCACGCCTGGTTCTTTGATTCGCAACTGATCTACAGCGATGTCTACGCCACCATGGCTTTGGCGGCGGAGCACACCAGCCGGATCAAGCTGGGCACCCTGGTGGCGATCCCGAGCAACCGCATCCCGGCGGTGACCGCTTCCGCCATCGCCACGATCAACTGCCTGGCGCCAGGACGGGTCATTCTGGGTCTGGGCACGGGCTACACCGGTCGCAACACTATGGGTCTGCCAGCCGTGCCGGCCGCTGAGTTCCGTGAATACACGCAGCAAGTCCGCGGCCTGCTAGAGGGCGAGGAAGTGCTGATTCGCGAGGGCTCGCGAGAGCGTTGGATTCGATTGCTGCATCCGGATCGTGGAGACTTCATCAACATCGAGGACGACATCCCGATCTACCTCGCCGCGAATGGTCCGCGGGCGCTGGCGGCGACGGGCGAACTCGCCGACGGCTGGGTGACCGGCGCACTCACACGCGACCTCGAGACTGGCTTCGAGACGATACGCGTCGCCGCTGCCGCCGCCGGGCGGTCGACCGACAAGCCGTACACGGTCGGCTTGACCAGTGGCTGCGTGTTGCGCGACGGCGAGTCGCTCATGTCTCCGCGCGTGGTCGAGCGGGTGGGTCCCAACGCGCTACCGGGTCTGCACGCGATGTGGGAGTCTCACTATGGTCCGGGAGCGAACCTGGGGATTAAGGATCCCGATGCCGCTGCTTCGTTCCATCGCTACATCGTGGAGTACGGCGAGGCACGCGGCAGTCAGCCCGATCGGCGGTACCTCGATGTCCACACGGGCCACATGGTTTTTCTCAAGCCGGGCGAGGAGCAGTTCATCAGCGAGACTTCGATTGGCCAGACGCTGACCGGCACCCCGGCACAGATCATCGAACGGCTTGAGCAGATGGAGGCTGACGGCATTGACAACGTCGCCATTGCCTGTACGAACGCAGCCGGCGCACGCGATTTGGTCGCCGACTTCGGCCGAGAGGTGATCGCCAAGCGGTCCGTCGCCTAGCTTCTGGTGAGCAACATCTGCGGGAAACGAGCGTAGTCGGCTGGCGTGCAGAGCATGTCTCCGTAGAGACCACTGCCGGACAGCAGAGTCCTCGAGCGGACCGTACCTTAGCGGTTGTCTCGGGGAGGTCGCGATGCATTCCATCGCCGGTCTATCAGAACGACGACGCGATGCGCACAGGCTCTAACATGGTTGCGATCCAGTCGACTCCAGGGTCCTTGTGAAGCAATGAGGGAGTTCGTGGTGGTACGCCAATTTCGACCGAACTGGCAGCTTCCTGGTTTCGTTGGCGCTGCAGGAGAGAGGCTGTGACCCGCCTATTCGCCAGGCGGTCGAGTGGTCGCTCAGTTGGGCACCTGGATCCTGAGGAGATCAAGCCGGCGGTTGAGGACTATTCGGGGCTGTTCGATGGGAGCCTCGAACAACGCAAAGATCGCTATCACGCGGTCGTCAATCACTACTACAACCTTGCGACCGATTTCTACGAGTTCGGTTGGGGTCGGTCATTTCATTTTGCGCCCCGACGCCGCGGCGAGAGTTTCAACGAATCGATGCTGCGGCACGAGCACTTTCTCGCCAAACAGTTAACCGTGACCTCGGGCATGCAGGTGCTGGATGTTGGCTGTGGGGTCGGCGGGCCGATGGCCAATTTGGCCCGCCGCACTGGAGCGAACTTTGTTGGAATCAATCTGAACGCCTACCAGATCGATCGCGCCAAACACCACACGAGGGATTTGCAGTCGCAGTGCCGATTCATTCACGGCGACTATATGGACATTCCTGAAGCTGACGACCAGTTTGACGCTGCGATCAATATCGAAGCCACACCGCACGCGCCCGACAAGACGGCAGTGTTCCGGGAGATCTTCCGTGTCCTGCGTCCGGGCGGCGAGTTTGCCGGCTACGAATGGTGTCTCACCGACTTGTACGATCCCGAGAACGCCGACCACGTGCGGATCAAGCAGGACGTCATGAAGGGCAACGGACTTCCAGATATTGCGCACACATCGGAGATCAGCTCGGCGCTGGTCGCAGCAGGGTTCGAGGTCGTGGAAGCTCGCGACCTCGCCCCCGAATCGGATCCGGAGACTCCCTGGTACCGCCCGCTACAAGGTCGCGATCTGAGTCTGGCGAGTTTGCCACGAACGCCGATTGGCCGAGCCCTGACAAACATGTCGTTGCGAGTCGGAGAGAAGCTGCGGATCGTTCCTGAGGGCGCTCGGGAGATCAGCAGCGTGTTGAATGCGGGCGCTGATGCGCTGGTCGAGGGCGGGGAGGCCGGTGTGTTTACGCCGATGTTCTACTACCTGGCGAGAAAACCCGAACAGTCCGAGGGCTGAGCCACGCGGGAAGGAACATTGCGGACAGGGTCAGACGCTGCGGGCCTTGCGCCGCTCCTCGTACAAGCCGAGGGCGTGCAACGGGAAGTACTGTCGGTACAGCACGTAGTCCAACAGCGCTGTGCGGAAAAACACTCCAGCCAAGTCTTGTTTGGGCCAGGTCCCGTCCGGACACTGCCGTTCGATCAGGAACTGAACGCCGCGCGCAATGGCTGGCCAATCTGACGCTCCCGCCTCGAGCAAGGCGATTAGCGCCCAGGCAGTCTGGATAATCTGACTCTCCTCGTGTTGGACGTATTGTCCGGTCATGCAGCCGCTGTGATGCTCGCCCCATCCTCCGTCGTCGTTCTGGCGATCCAATAGCCATCTGCATGCTGCTTTGAGCGCCGGATCGTTCGGCTGCGCTCCATTGGCGACCAGGCCTTTGATCCCGAAGAACGTGCCGTAGATGAACTGCACACCCCACACTCCACGCCAGGAGCCGTCGCTGTTCTGAGTACGGCGGAGGCAGGCATCCGCTTGCGAGATGGCGCGTTCCGTGTCCCGATCGATGATCTCCGGGAAGTGCGTCCGGCAAGCGACGAGCGCTGCCAGGCAGGAAGCGGTGCATTCGACGAATGAGTGCTCGGTCATTGACTCGCCGAACATCTCGGCGGGATTGACTCGCTCGAGTTCGACCCTGGAGCGCTGTGCCTCATAACTGCCGAATCCGCCATCGCGATTCTGCCCACGCAGCATGAAGCCAATCGCATCGCGGAGTGCTGTCGCGCTGATCGATGTGGGATCGGCTGCCAGAATCCCCAGCACGGCTTCCGCCGTGCAGTCCGTTACCGGCCAACCGTGCCATTGCGCGGCGAAACACCAACCGCCCTTCGGGTCGTTGCGATACGCCTCGCGATAGCCCGGAAAGCTGGTAGCGATCTGCTGTTCCCGGAGGTAAGTAGTCCCGCGCTGTAACGCGTCGGGCAAGTCGCCAATCTGAGGCACGGTCGACAGCGCCTGCAGCGCGAAGCCCGTGTCCCACGAGGCGCTTCTGGCGCCGGTCATGCGGGCGCCATGCTCCTCGTCTTCCCAGAACCATTGGTTGACCTGCTCCAGCGCTCGTTGGCAGTCGCCGTCGTCGGGATCGTGCAGCCACAGGGCGAGGATGTTGAGCAGGCCGCTGACCGGAGAGATGCTCGTGTGATCAGTCGTGTTGAGCTCCCACTTGATCTGACCGATCAGCGCCTCAATCGACCTGGCGCGCAGGCCCTTGCCGTGGAATCGCTCAAGTAGCTCCGCGCCCCGGTACCCCGCTCTCAGCAATGCTGTCGGCTTGGCGAAGAGGTCAGCCTGGCGCAGGTGGTTGCGATGCGCAGGAAAGTCGACGGTTTCAAACCCCTGGGGGAACAATTCTTCGCGTAAGGACTCGATCAGTGGTGTGACCGGCGTCTGGAACCGACGCGGATAGATCGCAGCCATGGCCATGTAGATCAGCCGGGTGTGGCAGTACCAGTTCGAGGGATGCAGTGGCAGTTGGCGGGGTAGGCTCCAGAGCTCGGGGAGCACGGGATGGATTCCACTCCACTCGTAGAGATTGAGCAGCGCCAGCCAGAACTTGCCCCAGCTTGGGATGCTCAGAGTGCCTTCCTGCTGGAGGAATCGTCGCGCCGGCTTGACCAGCGGATCGTCCCGCTCAATGCCGAGCAGTCGTGACGCCACATAGACCAGGGCGGTGACAAACACGTAGGGATGTGAGTGGTCGTGTAAGCCCCACGATCCCTCCGGCAACCGAGACTGCTCGAAGTAACGCAGAATCCGCTCGCGTCGCTCGGGATCGATCGGCCGCCCAATGATGTGCTGCAGCAGCACCCACTGCGCCGTGATCATTGGGCACCAGACCATCTCGCCTTCCCAACTGCCATCTTCGGCCTGGAGGTCCAACAGACTCGCGGCGGCGCCCTGTATCGCCGGACGGGCATCAGGTGACAGGGCATCCGGCTGACGCAGGTCGCCGTTTCGTGGCCGCTCTGATGGAGCCGATGGCATGGAGGTCAGAAATGCGCGGGACAGCGTCTCGGTGGGCCGTTCGGGTCCGGCATTGCCGGCTCGTCTGACACTGTGCAGGTTCCAGGCGCCTCGCAGAAGCCACGCCATGCGATTGCCCAGACCGCGAGCGACCTCGCCGAACTGGCGCCAGGCTGGAAGGTCGAGCGACCTCGGAACAGCGGCCCTGAGCGCCCACGCCACCGTCATCGAGAACTCGCGACTCAGGCTGGCCACCGAGGTGTCTTCACAGGCAAGCAGCCGCACGGTGTGGTTACGTACCGCGGCACTGGTCCTCCAGCGACCAAACATTGCCTGCCGCAGCACGGCCGCTTCGGCCCGCTGATCGGCAAACGCCTCGTAGAGTCCCATTGCCAGCAGTTCCGGAACTCTTGTCGCGTCGAATCGCTCGTTCCTAAAGTCTTCGAACTGTTCGCTCTCCGCCAGCGCGATGGCATCACCAAAGCCCAGCGTGAGCCCTGTGGCAGTCAAGGGGTGGTAGTGTCCTGCCGCATCGCCAATCAGCACTCGACGAGAGGTGCCGTACGTGACCCGTGGGCTGACGACATTGGCGGCGGCGTGAACACGGTCTTCCGACCACGCCTCGACGAACGGCGCCCGGAGCGGTTCCGGCAACCAGCGGGCATACGAGTCCGACAGGAGGCCTTTCCAGTCTTGAGGCGCATGTTCAAATGGGATGTCAATGACGGCGCGGACGAGATCGTCGCTCAGGCGATAGATCAGCATCGGGCCGGGAGCGCCACACACGACGTGTCCGTATCCCTCCAGTGGCAGCCGGGCGCCCTCCAAGGTGAGCCCAATCATGCGCGAAGCAGTTTTCGATCTTGTAGCCAGGCCCAACGAACGACGGACCACCGACGAGCGGCCGTCGGCGCCGACGATCCGCTCTGCAACAACGGTCTGGCTTGTGCCGTTCTGCGAGAAGGTGATTCGTTCGTCCTCGACGGTGTGCACGCGGGCGTGAAGTCTGAGGTCGACACCGGGCTCCGCGTCCGCCGTCTCGCGTAGACGTGAGACCAGCGTCGCGTGTTCACACACCAGCCCGCGCGATCCGTCCGAGTAGGGAAGCACGATTGGCTCGTGGCCGTCATCCGGGAACACCGCGAAGCCCTTGCCTGAGCCGCCCCGAGCTTCATCATGGACTGATATCCCGAAATCACGCAGGATTCGTGCGGCTGGAGGATGCAGCCACTCACCTGCCAGTCGCTCCGACGCGGACGGATTCGCCTCGAACAGCGCGACTCGATAGCCATTGCGCGCATGGGCAATCGCGCACAGGCTGCCGACAGGTCCGGCGCCGACGATCGCCACATCGTATCGGCTCACGCCGGTATCAGTCACCGGAAGACTCTGCCTTGCGAACGGCGCCGATATCGGATTCGACAGGGTGTCACGGGACCAGTGACCCAACTGCCGTAGTTGGGGGTCGGAAAGGCAGTGTCGAGACTGAAGTCGAAGCGATCGAGCAGCACGGTCCAGATGGCTTTGACCTGCATCTCGGCAAAGTGTTTGCCCATGCAGCGATGCTTGCCGCCGCCGAAGCCGATCAAGGCGTAGGGATGCTGTTTGTCCTCGCGAGCGGGTTCGGCGTAGCGGTCCGGATCGAATTGGTCCGGGTTGGCGAACAGATGCGGCAGCCGGTGAGAAACCGCCGGCGAGACCATCGCTAGCGCACCTTCAGGCACCAAGTAGTCTCCGTAGCGCATCGGCTTGAGCACCTTGCGGATCAGGATGATCAGCGGCGGGTGGAGTCGCTCGCCCTCGCGCACCGCATGCTCCATGGTCACCTGTTGTCTCAGGCCCTCGAGGCTCATGCTCCCGGTATCGCCGTACACGGCGGCCGTTTCATCTCTGACACGTTCCGCGTATGAGGAGGCTCTCAGGAGTTCAAGACCGGTCCAGGTGGCGAGCACCGCGCTGGTGTGCTGACCGGCGAACAACACGGTCAAGAGGATTCCCGTGATCTCGTCATCACTCAACGTGCGGCCATCGCTGTAGGCCGCGTCCATAAGCGTTTGCATGAAGTCGTCAGGGCGCGCATCGGCGCGTCGACGGGCCGACATGATCCGACCAAAGATTTCGGCTACCTGTTTGCGTGCCCGGTCGCGGCTGCGATGCGCGGGAGTCGGAAGCCGGGGCAGAAAGAAGCCCAGGGTGTTGATACCCTTCTGCAGGTCGTGATAAGCATCGGCGAAGCCCGCGTCCACCTGATCGCGGACTTCCTGACCGATCAGACTGCGACTGGCGATGTTCACGGTCAGTTCGTTCATTGCTTCCGGCAGATCGAGTACGCCTTCCTCGCCGAGGGAATCGGCTAGTAGCGCCGTCTCCTCGAACATGATCCGGGCGAACTCTTGCATCGCAGCTTCCCTGAGTGCCGGATAGAGAAAGCCGAGCTGCTCGTCCATGATCGTGGGCGCGACATCGTAGGCCACGCCACGACCGAAGATTGGAACAGTGAACTGATAGACGTCCTTGGCGTTCAGTTGGTCCTCGGGTGCGCTAAAGAACGCGTCATGCGCCTCGGGTCCGCAGAAGAGCACAAACTGGCGAGGACCAAGTCGGAATCGGAACAGTTCGCCCAACTGACCCCAACCGCGGCTCATCATCGCCACCGGGTCGCGTTGAAAGTCCCGCAGGTGACCAATCATCGGCGCCCCACCACTCAGCTCGGGGATTGCCCGTTCATCTTGTGGAGCCGTCGGAGCGTTGCGCAGTTGAACCATCTCAGTCCTCAACAGACCCTAAAACGCCGACCCTAGTAGACCCGCGGGATCAATGCGTATGGTACCCGCTGCGTGTAGCGTTCCCAGAGTTCGCCGTACTTGGTTCGGCAGCGACGGTCGTCGCGCCTCGCACGGTGCCACAACAGCGCCGTCAGCCACACCGGCAAAGCAAACGGGATCCAGGACGCGAACGCGGTCGTGAGCGCAAATGCAAAGTACACGCAAATCTCGCCGGAATAGTTCAGATGTCGGCCTACACCCCAGAAGCCAGACACCAGCAGTCGCCCGTCAAGTGTCTCAGCCGGCCGACCCCAGATTGAACTCTCCGCATCCTGCTTGAAGCGGTGCTTCTGTTCGTTGGCTCCGCGGAACATGCAGAATCCCACGACGAACAGCACGCAGATCAATACCGCCGCCCAGATCGGTATCGAGTCCGTGCTATCCAACAACCACCATCCTGCCAGGCAATAGAAGAACGGCACCAGGACATAGTCTCCCCAGGTCAACATCCAGCCAAAGCGCTCAGCGACGATGTCCCAGGTGAAGATCATGCCATTCTCAAACTGAAAGTAGTTCAGGACGTATATGAACGTGAAGGCCTGATACAAGAGCATTTGTAAAGAGAACTCACCGTGCGTGTCGTACTGGACTGCGGCAAACGACACATTGAACAATGCCAGCGAAATCAGGGATGGTCGGTAGCTGAACAGCTTCAGGTCGACCCCAAGCCAGGATGGATTGAGCTGTCGGCCGAAGAAGAACCCCCGCAACAGACCGGGCGATTCACCTGGTGATTCGCTTTGGAGACGCGACCCTTGCCAGTACAACCCGGCTGAGAGCACACAGGCGAAGATGTTGGACACGATGAACAGCTCGGCAAAGTGCGTGTGTAGCACCGAAAGTGAAATGACATCGAAGACATCGCCGAGCACCGCCAGCAGCATGATGATCAAGAACAGCGCCAGCCCGTTGAGGTTGTAGGTGCGCGTCACGCCGTCAGGATCAGGCCTGCCCACCGCCTGGCGCCCCGGCACATATTTTGAACCGAGCAGCAGAACTCCGACGAACAGCAGGAATATCCCCATTGCCTCGAGCAGGTGCTGGCCTGATACGGCCGTCCACTCCGAGGGGATATCAGGCATCGTTCGAGCTTGTGGCGGTCTCGCGGTCCAGGTGCTCCTGCCACTTGCGGACTGTCACCTGCTGGAACGAGCGGACAACCGGATTGACCTCGATTGGTGCGGCATCCCAGTTCGTCTCGTAACCCGTTTGCTCAGCCTCCACCGCCCAGCGATCCTGTGAGAGCAACGGACCGATCAACATACGGTTGGCCAGGCGCAGGACGGTGGTCATGGCCCAGCGAGGAATGCGAACCGGAAGCATGGGGATTTTGAGCGACCTGAAGTAGAAGAGGAAAAACGTCCGCGTCCTCCGCTCATCGATGGGTAGGACGAAGAGCCAGTGTTTGATTTCGCCATCGGTGTTTGATCGCTGGTAGGGATATTCGAAGCAGAGCTCCATGTGGTTGGTATTGAGGCGATCGTGATCGACGAACAATCCAGAGATGCGTCCTCGCCCGACGCGGGTCTCATAGGCCAGGTGTACGTCGTCGCCAATCGTTTCGTGGCGGGTTAGCGTGGCGCCGTCGAACGGTCGATACTGACGATGCAGGTAGGCGTGAGAGAAATCGCTCACGTTGTCGATGATGATCGAGTGGTGTGCCGCGAGGTCGAACGTCAGGGGTACGCAGGCCCATCGCCCGGACCCTTCGAGCTCGGGGATTTCCGGGATCTGGCGCTCCTCCGACAGTGCTGGATCTCCTGGGAAGATCCAGACGAGTCCGTAGCGAACTTGCACCGGATAGGACCTCACGGAGAGCTTCGGTACCTGGTTGCGACCGAACAGGTCGGGAATGTCAGCGACGTTGCCGTCTTCGTCGTACTGCCAGCCGTGGTAGCCACAGACGAGCTGGCAACCCTCGACCTCGCCTAGCGAGAGTTTGACCTGGCGGTGCAGGCAACGATTTTCGATCGCGTGAAATGAGCCATCCTCCGACCGGTAGAGCGCGATTGATTGCTTCCAGAACACGACCTCGGTCACCGCGCCCGGCTTGACGTTCCGCACTTCCTCGACGGCGTACCAGTAGTCCGGGTTCATGCCCGCCGCGCGTGCTTGCTGGCGCAGGTTGCCCTCACTGCCAAAGGCCGGCGGCCGGACCGTTGTTGCATCTGTATCGACACTCATATCGCGAGCCATTCAGAAGTTGCGGTGGTCACTGGACTGGTCATGACTACTCACCTTCCGGGACGATCGATTCGGGGCGCTTCGCGCGTGAATTAGTGATGGCCTTGCGCTGATAGTGGAACGCGTACGCGTCGCGAACTGCGGCGCGCATTGTTGTCGGCTGAAAGCCCAGTTCCTCTTTCGCCTTGCTGGTGTCGGCGTGACGGGACTTCTGCAAGAGTCGGATCGCACCTGGGGTGAATCGCTGGGGGTCGTCGGGGCGAAGCCGGCTGAGGACGTTGCTGACCACCACTGACATCGGCAACATCAGGCTGACGGGTATCTGCCGCTGCGGTCGCCGAATGCCCGAAACCTCCTGAAACAGATCCAACATGTTGGAGATCGTCTGGTACTCGGAGCTGAAGATGTACTTCTGCCCTGTTCGCCCGCGCTCCATGCTGAGCACATGTCCCTGGACGATGTCTTGCGCCGCGACAAACTCGAACCCACCGTCGACATAGGCGTGCAGTTTGCCGTTGGCGAAATCGACCAGCGTCCGACCCATTCGCGAGGGCATGAAGTCGTTTCCGCCGACGACCGCGCAGGACGTGGCGATCACGACATCTTGACCGTTTGCTGCCGCATGCCAACACTCGGTTTCGACCATCGCCTTGCTGCGCTCATATGGCATCGTGCGTTCCATGGGATAGAACGGCATCGACTCCCTGGACGGAGCTGACGGATCGTCGAGGTCGTAGCCAACTGCGCTAAACGAGCCGGTTACTACCACTCGTCCAGCGTCGAACTCCTGCGCCGCCTGGAGGACGTTACGAGTACCAATCACGTTGCTCTCGAAGACATCCCGCCGATGCGCGTCGTCGCCGTCGATCGTGGATACGAGCGCCGCCGTGTGAAAGACGCCGTGGCATCCGGCAAGCGCTTGCCGCGTTGCTTCGAGATCGCGGATGTCGCCATAGACGCGCTCTACGTCGAGCCCATCCATGGCCTCGTTGTTGTCCTCGTGTCTCAGCAGCACCCGGACGCGAGCGCCATCGCCTAACAATCTGCGCACCAGATTGGCCCCCACATGGCCAGCCGCCCCAGTCACGAATAAGGGCGGCGCTGATGTGCCGGAGACGCTGTCAGATGGCTCAGAGTCCATGTGGCTCTCACACTGTGCATTGGGCGGACAGGGTGTGGATGAAGTCGAAGATAATCGCTGCCCGTTAGACGTTCAAGATCAGGAATGAACGGCGTCAGCCGATTCGACTGCTAGAGAACAACCCTGCATCAAGGCAGTGTCGCTATGATGCACACTTGATCTGGCGGGAGTGGTCAGGTCGATCTGTGTAGCGAAGAGAGTCGGTCGGATTGAGTAGCGCGAGCGAGCAAACGGGCCGATGGGGCGCACCGGCAGGTCTGATCGCAGTGCTGGCGATCGCACTCCTGGCGTTGCCGGGCATTCTCGTTCGCTACTACATCCATGGCGATTTGAACGCCTTTCAATTCCTGTTCAGCGTGTTCTTCGCGACCAATCTGCTGATCTGCTTCTGGGAAATGTGTCTCTACTTCCGCAGGGACTACATCGAGGAGCGCGCCGAACACTGGCGCAAAGAGTGGAGCGCTACTGGCCGGACGCCGGCCCTCGTATTCCTGACCACACGAGTGCCGCTCGCACGAGTCCTGTCTCCGACGGTCTGGGCTGACGTCTGGGCGACTTACTCAATGTTCGATTCGGCGTACGCAGATCGAAACACGTACGGATTCAACATCGATATCGCGAATGGGTTCACCACTCCGGCGTCGACAGCGGTTCTGTACGCGGCGTACACGGCTGGCGTGCTGCCGGCTATTGCTGTCGGCATTGTTGGGGCGATGCTGTTCTGGCAGTGGGTCTATGCGTCCTCGCTCTACCTGGTCAGCTTCTTCGTCGGTCGGAAATGGAGCCGTATCACGCCGAGCCAGTTCTACATCTACATCATGGGCCCAAACGCCGTCTGGGTGTTGATCCCGATCGTGGGGATGTACATCTCCATTCGCCTGATTTTGGACGGCGACTACAGCGTGTTGGGCATGGATTAGGGCGAGGGTGATCGAGAGCGGGGTGCGAACAGGCTTTAGACTGTCCATCCCAGATGAAGGCGAGAGGTGCTCGGGGATGAGTTTGTCCACGCACCCGCAGTTCGTCCAGAAACATCAGGACGATGTTCGCTGCGCAGGCTGCTTGAACAGGTTCCCTCGAGCGTGCCGCTGCGGTGGACAGATCCACGCGGAACGCGGAGATGAGAGTTCGTCCGGCGACGTGTGGCTGAATCGATGGTGCTCGAACTGTGGGATCGATTGGGACGAGCCAATTCGGGCCAAGAAGTAGCAGGCTGGCTGATTCTCCGTGTCCGCACTTTGCTGAGACCTTGGAAAACTCCCCCTCTCCCCCCTTTGCGGGGGAGATGTCACGGAGTGACAGAGGGGGGGTCGGCGGATGACGACCAGATAGGGCTCACAAACTGCGGACCCCCCTCTGCCTTCGGCATCTCCCCCCGCAAGGGGGGGAGAGGGGAACCTGAGGATTTGCATCTGTCTCCGCAAGGGGGGAGAGGGGATTCCGAGTTCTTCATGGCAAGTGGACGATGCGAAGCCCTCAATGCGCCGGGCCGGTCAGGGCGCGGGCTGGAAGTAGTCGTGAGCGACGGCCTCGTCCGGCCAGAGGAAGTCGAATCCGGCCTTGAGCGCGTACTGGCGGTCGAGATCCTCGCGATCGCCGATGTGTACGTAGGTGTCCGCTTCGAACTTGGCCTTGACGTCCGGCAGCATGTGCTTCGAGACGACGAAGTCGACTTCGATCTCGTGCGTGGCCCAAATGCCCCGCTGACCGCTCAGCGTGCGGTCGGAACAGCTACCGATCAGGAATCCTTTGTCGCGGACCAGGCGGACCATGTCCATCGTCAATGGGCCGGGTGGATCGCCGACTTCTAATGTGCCGTCAATGTCGAAGCTGATGAGAACCGTCACGTATTCCTCCTGAACAAGCGCTCCGTCATACCCGCGCTTGCCGCGGAGCCCGCCCCCGGCTTGAACGGGGGTATCTCGCTGCATGTGGAGACAGCGTTGGTACAGTTCTCCTCGAGATTGCCGCGGCAAGCGCGGCAATGACGGAGTTCTTTTGTTGGACAAGTGTCCACGTGTGATCGTCCTAGTCGGGGCTGGCGCTCCAGACGGTGAAGTTTCCTCCGAGGGGCATTGGCCCTCCTGAGACTGCGACTTCCGGCGTGACGCCGGTGACCTGCCTCTCGCCGGCTCGGCCCTGGAGTTGTTGGATGCAGTCGGTGTGCATCCAGACTCGGCTGCGTCCGCTTCCGACGTTGCCGCCGCTGGGCGAGACAGGGTTGGGGCCTTCGATGCTGATATCGGTCGCATAGAAGTCCAGCGCCTCGCCGAACTTGATCCCGCGAAAGCCCAGGCCTTCCAGGTGGAACTGGTGGAAGAGTGAGAAGCCGTCGTACATGTTCTCGAAGGAGAGATCGTCGGCCGTGATGCCTGCGCCCTCGTAGATCTTGCGACCGGTGCGGGCGGTGTCGTCTTCTACCTCATCGAGCGTTGGCAGCAGGCTGCGCGGCCTCGTGTTGCTGGAGGCGTGATTGAGGATGTAGACCGGCTTCTGCTTCATATCGGCTGCGCGTTCGGCCGTCGAGAAGAGGTAGGCGCCGGACATCATGATCGGAATGTCGTTGTCGAACAGGTTGGCCGGCTTGGCGATCCATCGTGAGGCGAGATAGTCCTCGGGTCCCAGTTCCTCGGGCCGGTGCTGGGCCCAGTAGCCCTCGGGGAACCGCAGTCCGTTGCGGCGGGAGTTCTCCATGAAGGGCGCCATCATCTCGTGGGTCTTGCCGTACTTGCGGCAATACTCGGCGAATTGCAACGCCGTGCTGTACGAGGCGGGGCCGCCCCAGAGCTGGGTGATGGCCGGAGTGCCGGGCAGTGCGTCGCCGGCGTTGGCGCCGCCCTGGTAGTAGCGACCCTCGAAGTTGTGCCAGCTCTTGACGACCAGGCAGGTGTGAGCGAGACCGTCGCCGACGGCCTGAGCCGTCACGTTCAGCGCATTCGACATGCAGCCGGGACCGTACATCGTGAACTTGACGTTGCTCAGTTCGGGCATGTTTGCCAGTAGCCACTCGGCGCTGAGCTTCGCGATGCCGTCGAGCGGATCGTCCGTCTGCTGGAAGCTCTGGATCACGTCCATGGGCAGCGGCTTGCCCTCTTCCCAGAACGCGCCGGTCGTGGTTTCGCGGACGACGACCAGTCCATCGATCTGATCGGGCGCGACGCCGGCGTCGGCAATCGCCTGGCGCAGCGCCTGAATGCTGATCGCGCCGACGCAGGTTTCGGGTCGGCCGTCCCAGCGGCGCGCCGTGGGCGCATGGCCGACACCGACCGCGGCGACCTTTCCTCGGTGCTCCCAGATTCCCATCCCCTCGTCGTTTCGGTACATCGCGTCAGTTGCAATGGGTGTCGTCATAGCGGGTTCTCCAAGTTGGGCGGTCCGTTGGGATTTCGGGATTAGTCGGCAACGACGCGCCACTCGGGCACGAGTTGACCGTTGGCTGAGGGTTCGAAGATCACTTCGACGGCCGCGCCGACCGGTACATCGTCGACAGGCACGCCGGGCAGATGCGAGAACATCTGGATGCCCGGATCCTCCTCCAGCATGATCACGGCCAGGTTGAAAGGCTGGTCCTGTTGCAGCAGCCGTACGGGACAGTCGTGCACGACTCCGTAGTTGTAGATCGTGCCTCGTCCGCTCACCGTTTTCCACTCGAGCTCATCGCCCTTGCTGCAGCCGCGACAGGTGTCCCCGGGCGGGTGCTGCAACTGATCACAATCCAAGCAGTACTGGATGACGAGACGCTCTTCATTCGCGGCGTCCCAGAATGGCTGGCTGAGGCTGTCCGGCACGACACCTTGCTTGGCCATCAGTTCCTCCTGTCTCACGGTCGCTGAGCCGCAGGACTTCGCTGCCTGCGGCGTTGGTGCAGAATAATGGCTGTGGCGGAGCAGTGAGTAACTGCCCATTTCGAAGACAGTCGCACCGAGTCGCGGCGGTGCGCAGGGGCGAGCAGGGGCGGTGCTAGCCTGCGCGTCCGCGAGCGGGGGCTGAGGGATCTGAGGCGATCATGCTGCGGTCGGGGCTGATCTGGCTCTCGCAACAGGAGTGGGCAGAACGCGGCGCACGCTCAGCCGGAGTGGAGCGGCTGCTGGTGCGCCGCTTCGTCGCCGGAGACACGAGCGCCGAGGCGCTGGCAGTGGCGCGAGGGATGTCGCGAACCTTCGATGGCCTTCCCGGAGCGGCTGCGATGTTCTCGCTTCTGGGAGAGGCGGTTACCGACCCAACAGAGGCCGAGCAAGCCGTGGCCGAGTATTGCACCCTGGCGGCCGCTATTGGTGAATCCCCGCAACTTGACGCTCGAGTCGCGGTCAAGCCGACGTTGCTGGGCCTGGACATCTCGCAGCAGACGGCGGAACGCGGGTTGCTGAGGATCGTCGAGACGGCGATGGAACACGAAGTGACAGTCGAACTCGACATGGAGGCGTCGGACACCGTGGATGCGACGCTGGAGCTGTATCGCGCCGCGGCGGCGAGATCGGAGCAGACCGGAGTGGCCTTGCAGGCGTATCTGCGTCGTACGGCTGACGACGCGCAGGCGCTGATCGATGAGGGGATCGCGCGAGTACGCCTGGTCAAGGGCGCTTACAGCGAACCGAACCAAATCGCGCATAGCGGGGCAGGCCCAATCCGGCGGTCATACCAGGAGCTGTTGGCTCAGCTCTGGCAGGCCGGAGCGGATGTCGGCGTGGCTACGCACGATCCGGTCTTGCATCGCGCGGCGCGCCGGCTGGCAGCGGAAACGTCGGTCGTCGGCTCCTGGGAGTTCCAGATGCTCTACGGAGTGCGGCCCGAGTTGGGACAGGCGATGCGTGCGCGAGGAGAGCGACTGCGCGTGAGCATTCCCTACGGCGAGCGTTGGTATCCGTATCTCATGCGGCGGATCGCCGAGCGGCCCTCAAACGCACTGTTTGCCCTGCGGGCCGTGGTCGGCCGCTAGCTGAGACTGGTGCATGAATCTCATGCTCTCCGCAAGGTACATCTGCGCGCAAGGCACCTGCCATCCGCTTCCGGCCTTTCTCCCGGTGGTGACCTGTGCGTGAATGAAACCGAAATCAGTATGAGTTCCTGTAGGGGCGACCCTTGTGGTCGCCCGCCTTGGCAATGGCAAGACTGACCAGTGAGGTCCTCCAGAGTGGGCGACCACAAGGGTCGCTCCCACAAGAGACCAATGCATAACTGATGGTCCAGTCCCCGCTTCACGCGGGGACCCGCTTTGGCCAGGCCGCGTCAGCTACGACCGATACCGGTTGACCAGAGATGGACGACAAGTAGATTCGCTTCGATGGAGCCGAGGAAGGAGCGGGTCCCCGCGTGAAGCGGGGACTGGAATCCGAGTTAAGCATCAGGCTCATGAGGGGAGGGGAGTTGTGTGTCAGTCGCTGAGAACGAGAATCAGCGACTCTCGGCGAAGTGGGGCATCACCTTTGTTGCAAAGGTCTCGAGATTGCGTAGCGTTTTGCGTAAGGGGATGCCCATGTGCGTGAACTCGACGAGCAGGTAGTCGAGATTGCAGGTGTCTTGCAGCTCATGGACTTTTTCGACTACGTGGTCGGGGGAGCCGACCAATAGCGTGCGCGGCTCCAGGAAGTCCCAGTCGAGCTTCACTTCGGGGTCCAGTTCCTCGTCCGGGTTTGTGAAGACCTGCCGGCCGCGGAACGGGTCGTTGAAGACGAAGGACGACATGATCCCTTCTTCTGCGTCCCGGCGCGCCTCCGCCATTGACGATGCGACATAGGTCGAGCGCATGACGGCCTGATCTTCACCGACGGCGAACGGTCGCCCGTCTCGCTCCGACCTGACCCTGGCGTAGATCTCCATTCGCTGTCTGATTCTGAGTGGGGGAGGCTGCCAATAGCAGGCCTTCAGTCCCAGCTCTGCAGCGGTCGCAACCGAGCGGTCGGTGGAAACGGTCATCCACATTGGCGGGTGCGGTAGCTGGATAGGTCGTGGTGTCACCCGCAGTTTTGTGACGCTGTCACCGTCCTGCCAGTCGGGATTCGATGGATAGAGCGGATGCGAAAAGACTGTGTCCTCGACCGGAAAGCGGTAGTTGGGCCCCTCGTGGGAGAAGTACTCGTTGGTCCAGATCTCGCGCACGATGTCTATGGTCTCGGCGAACAGCTCGCGGTTTTCTTTGTCCTTGCGCGGGTCGGCGTGGGGATGGAACTGGGGACCTTCATAGGGCCAGATGCCGCGACCGAATCCGACCTCTAATCGTCCGCCGGACATGTTGTCCAGGGTCGCGAGGTCTTCCGCCAGCCGGATTGGATGCCACCATGGGGCGATGTTCGCCATCTGTCCGATGCGAATCGTCGAGGTCCGGGCTGCGAGGTCGGCGCCGAGCAGGATTGGATTGGGGATATCGCCGACGCCGTAGGGACCGAAGTGGTGCTCGCCGAGCCAGATCGCCTCAAAGCCGAGCTCTTCGGCCAGGATGGTTTGCTGTCTGAGGTTGTCCAACAGTCCAGCGCTGCTTTTGGATTCTCCGGCTGAGGCTGCCACGGTTGTGAAGGCGGCGAATCTCATGGCAACGAGCTTCCGACTCGTAGGGGAGTCTGTGATGTCAGGTCATTGCGACGAGCCTGCACTCAACTACCCTTCCCAGACGCTGTGGACCTGTCGATGCCTCCAGACATCGCCAGTGTTGCACATGCAGATTGGTCCGATCTCACCTGTGGACTGCGTTGAGGAGGGGAGGGAGCCGATGAGCAGAAACGAGCGACGCGGCCTGATTCAGACGGTGCTGGGGCTCATCCCACCGACTGAGCTTGGTCCCACCTCGACGCACGAGCACCTATACGCCGACTTCTCCTACATGCTGCGTCCGGCACAGGACTCACCGTCCGAGGAGCTGGCAAACGCGCCCGTAGTCATTGAGCATCTTGGTTGGATTCGGCGTCACTACTACAGCAACCGCTCGAATCTGCAGTTGACGGATCTGGATACGACGATCAATGAAGTCGTGAAGTATCGCGAGCTGGGCGGTGGCGCGATCGTGGATGCCACGTCGACCAGGATTGGCCGAGATCCGGACGCGCTGGTGCGGGTTTCGCAGGAGTCGGGAGTCCACATCGTCATGGGTTCCGGGTTCTACGTTGATGCGTTGCATCCTCCCGATATGGACGAGCGGAGCGTGGACGACCTGGCTCGCGAGATCATCGAGGATCTGACCGAGGGCGTTGACGGCAGCGGGATCAAGGCTGGCATCATTGGGGAGATCGGTTGTAGCTGGCCGCTGACCACCAACGAGCGGAAGTCATTGTCGGCCGCTGCTATCGCGCAGCAGGAGACGGGTGCGGCGATATCGATTCATCCTGGACGGAGCCAGGATGCGCCATCAGAGATCCTGGAGTTGCTGGCAGAGAATGGGGCAGATGCCTCTCGGGTCATCATGGGACATTTGGACCGGACGGTGTTTGACGTCGACACGCTGCTGCGCATCGCGGAGTCGGGGTGCTACTTGGAATGGGATCTGTTTGGCAACGAAGGCTCGTACTATCCGCAAGCCAATCTCGACATGCCCAGCGACGCGCAGCGGCTTGCGTTCGTCAGACAGATGATCGATGCGGGCTATGGCGACCGCGTAGTCCTGGGGCATGACATATTCACCAAGCATCGGCTGTTGACATATGGCGGGCATGGATACGGACACATCCTGCAGAACATCGTGCCGACGATGCGGCGCAAAGGCTTCTCGGAGGCTGAGATTCGGGCGATTTCGGTGGAGAATCCGGCTGCGATCCTGGCGCTTGCCTGACCTCTTATGCACTCCTAATCGTGGGAAGGAGCTGGTCCCCGCGTGTAGGAGACCTGCGAAAAACTCCCGAATCCCCTCTCCCCTCCTTGCGAGGGGAGATGTCGCGGAGTGACAGAGGGCGGGTCGGCTGGCGACGACCAGATAGGGCCGACAGGCAGGGACCCCCCCTCTGCCTTCGGCATCTCCCCCGCAAGGGGGGAGAAGGGGAGTTCTTCAAAGGTCTCCGAGAAGCGGGGACTGGGAGTGCTGACCAGTGGGAAGGCGTCCCGGGAGAATCGGTCCAGCTATGCTCCGCCGTGAGATTGCCAATGACGGTCCAGCGACGGGAATGCAACGTGAGCCAAATTTCGGCTGTCCAGACGACCATTCTCGATTCGACGCGGCTGACTCAGACGTTTGTCACTGTGACCGACAGCGATGGGCGCAGCGGGGTCGGTGAGACCTGGTGGGGCATTCCCGACCGCGAGCGGCCGGGCGCTGAGGCTCGGGCGATTGCCTCGGTGGTCGATGACATACTTGCGCCTCGGGTGGTAGGACGCGAGGCCGGCGAGATCGGCCGGCTGTGGTTTGAGTTGTGGGACTACGGATACCGCTACGCCGACCAGGGAATCTATCCGATGGCGCTGTCTGGACTCGACATCGCGCTCTGGGACCTGCTGGGCAAGACGCTGGGGGTCTCGGTGCTGCAACTGCTGGGCGGATCGCGTCACGACGCGGTGCCTGCCTATGCCAGCCTGCCGCCGCTGCGCGACCCTGAGCTGGTCGTCAGTGAGACGCAACGCGCCGTTGATGCCGGGATCGGCGGAGTCAAGCTGCACGAGGTGACGATTGACCACGTCGAGCGCCTGCGTCGGCGTTTTGGCGACGAGCTGGCGATCATGGTTGATGTCAATGGCCATTTTGACCCCATTGAGGCCGTCGATTTTGGTCGGCAGCTCGCAGATCTTGGCGTGACCTGGTTTGAGGAACCTGTTCGGCCGATGCGTGATCATCGCGCGATGCGGCGGGTGCAGCGCCAGTCGGGTGTCGATATCGCGGCTGGAGAGAATGAGTACACGCTCGAGGACTTCGAACGACTGTTGAGTACCGAGGCGATTACCTACCTCCAGCCGGAGGTGACAAAGATCGGTGGTATCACCGCGGCTCAGCGTGTGGCGACGCTGGCCGAGATGCACAATGTGGCGCTCAGTCCGCACAACTTCCGACCGGGGCCGTCGCTCTATGCGTCGCTGGCGTATGGGTTCGCCTCATCGGTGACGCGCTGGTTTGAGATTCCATGGGTGGCCGATGGGGTGCGATTCGCCTCCGACACGCCGCTGCCAACGATGGAGGACGGCCACGTGCTCGTGCCGGAGGGTCCGGGCCTCAGCGTTCCGGACTGAGTTCGGCGACTTCGACTCGGCCCCTCGGTCAATCTGGGATTGCCGCACGATGCAATGAGAAGGGCAGAGACTGATGGAGCTTCAATACAAGAATGCCGTGGTGACCGGCGCCGGACGGGGCATGGGTCGTGCGATCTCGCTGGACTTGGCCGAGGCGGGAGCGAATGTCGCGGTGGCCGACATCGACCGCGAGAATGTCGAGGGCACGAGCGAGGAAGTCAAGGAGCTGGGTCGCGAGAGTGTCTCCATTCACGCCGACATGGGCAGCGTTGCCGACATCGACCGCATGATTGCGGAAGCCAAAGACGCGTTCGGGCGAATCGACATCATTGTCAACAATGCCGGCGTGACTCGGTACCTCTACGTGATGGATGTAGAGGAGGAGGACTGGGACCGCATCCACCGGGTCAACGCGAAGGGGGTGTTCTTTTGCATGCAGCGGGCCGCTCGCGAGATGATCGCCCAGGGCGACGGCGGCCGGATCATCAACATCGCTTCGGTCGCCGGCAAGGGCTACTCGGGCACCTCCAACGCGGCCTACGCCGCGAGCAAGGGCGCGGTGCTGGCGATGACGATGATCGCCGCCCATCAGCTTGCGCCGCACAACATCAATGTCAATGCCATCTGTCCCGGCGTGACGGTGACTGAGCTGTCAATCAACAACATGCGCCAGCGCGCCGAAAGCACCGGAGTGAGCATCGCCGAGCTGGAGCAGGCGCGTGACGCTCGGATCCCGATTGGTCGTGCCAACACGCCTGAAGACATCGCCGCGATGGCGCGCTTCCTCGCCGGCCCTGGCGCGCGCAACATCACTGGCCAGGGCTACAACGTTGACGGCGGCCTGGTGATGCACTAGCGCTCCTTCAACTTGTTGCGTTCCCGCGCAGATTCATCGTCAAGTGTAGGAACGCCGGGTGAATGGTTGGAGCCTTGCTCCCTATGTGAAGGCACCTGCAATCTGGGTGCGCCTACCACGGATGCGCCTCTATAGAATCAAAGCGAACCGGTGAGAGGGACACTGACACGGTGGCGCGAAGTTACAGTGCAACAGTATATTGCTTCGAGACACGTTGAAGGATGATTCAGCGCGGGTTCAATGAGGCCTCTGTTGAGATTCGAAGACGAACTGTCAGGGACGAGAGCAAGAGACTCGATGCCGCAGGTCACTGGAGCGGCGGCCCTGGGTTCAGCCTTCGGAGACGGTCCAATGGCGTGCAGTAGATTGGCGTGGCTGTGCTTGACAAGATTGGACATCAATCTGATCGCCACGAGTGAATGGCCCGGGCATATGTCCGTAGCAAACAGCTCTTGCCTTGCTGAGGGCGTGTGTGTCTGTCCTACTGTTATCGCCGAACCATTGGTTGCATCAGTAGCACCGATAGATAAGTATCTCATAGGCAGGATGATAGTATCGGAAGACTCGCAACATCGGTCGGCGCGCGGTGGTGAGTTTGAAGTTACCCAGACAGCTGTGGAGCGTCCGAGCTGCGCTGCAAGCGGTGAAACTGCTGGCTGCCTTGAAGGTCCAAACCTCAAGCGCCGCGTCCACTGCGCATCAGATTGGAGAGGTGATTGAGATGCCCGCGACCAAACAGATCCGAGTCATGATCGTTGACGATCACGCCATCGTTCGCGATGGTCTTCAGGAAGTTCTGCAGCGATCCGACGACATCGAGGTCGTAGGGCTCGCTTCGGACGGCATTGAGGCAGTTGAGATCGCGCTGAAGGTCGCACCAGACGTCGTGGTCATGGATTTGATCATGCCCAACAAAGATGGAGTAGAAGCGTGCCGCGAGATCATGGACGCCTTGCCGCAAACTCGGGTGCTGGTGCTGACGGCATCAACGGCGACCGATGCGGTGATCAATGCACTGGCCGCCGGCGCGACCGGATACCTACAGAAGTTCTCAGGACGGGATGACCTGCTGGAAGCGGTGCGAGAAGCTGCCGACGGGCGTTCACAGATTCCGGTCGACCTGGTCAAGCAGGCGCTCGAATCGGCTCGCAAAGCGCCAACTCGGTCCAAGGACGCACCGGCGGATTCGCTGACCGCTCGTGAGCGAGATGTGCTCACGCACTTTGCCCGCGGCAACTCGTACGCTCAGGTATCGGCAATCATCGGCAACAGCCCGATCACCGTGAGGAACACGATTTACCGCATCGAGCAGAAACTCGGCGTCACCACCAAGCAGGAAATCGTCGTCTGGGCGGTTCGCAACGGTCTGCTCGATGAGGAAGAACATGCCAGCTGACCAGGCTGGTCTCTTGGCTGGTCTCTTGGCTGGCTCCGAGCTAAAGCGCGGGAATCGCGGAGGAGGTATTGGCGCACAGCCCGCAAGGGGAAGAGGAGCTAACCCTTGGACCAGTAGCTCTGGTCGGATGGGAAGACGGTTGCGGTTCGGGTGATCTCGATGTCGCCTTCGAGGGTGTCTCGGGCGGCCGACCAGACGGCGTAGTGTGGCGCCGCGCGATGCGCGGCGAGGGCGTCTTCGTTTTCGTAGACCTCGTAGAAGTAGTAGGTCAGGTCGTCGCTCGCGTCCTGCAGGACGTTGAAGCGCATGCAGCCTGGCTCGTCCTGCTCCGATCCCAGCGCATCGACCTCTATCGCGTGGAGAAACTTCTCCAGCCCCTCCGGTTTGACCTTGACCTTGACCCAGATGGCGATGTTGCTCATGCGGTTCGCTTCCGTTCCTGTTTGAGGGATCAGGCTAGGGTGTGTTCGCGTGGGGTGCGAACAAATGGATGGGCGCCAAACCCCCTTGCTGGTGGAGAGTGGGACCCTCTCAGCCTTCGGCAGCTCCCCCTGCAAGAGATTGATGCATAACTCCCCTTCTCCCCCCTTGCGGGGGAGATGCCGAAGGCAGAGGGGGGTTCCTGCCTATTAGCCCTATCTGGTCGTCGCCAGCCGACCCCCCCCTCTGTCACTCCGTGACATCTCCCCCCGCAAGGGGGGGAGAGGGGAATCGGAGGATATGCATCAGTCTCTGCAAGGGGGAGCGTGGAAGACGGATATGCCTCGCATGGTTTTTCGGCATACAAGTGATCATGCCCGAGCTGCCGGGTAGTAGCTTGATGTTCATCGCTACGGCAAGCGGAAGGTAGATATCGTGAGCAAGCTCTCAGAAGACCGGCGCATCGATCCGAGGATCAAGGCCCTGTTCGGCGCATTTGACCTACCGGCTGCTGCAGATGTGGCGAATCGCGAGGAGTTGAGTGAGCGAGCCAACAGCGAAGAGTCCCGCGCGCAGTTCGAGGGACTGCAGGCATTCCTGGCGATGTCCGACACGGAAGAGATCGCGCCCTCGGCCGGTCTGACGATCACGACCGAGACCTTTACCTCATCGCCCGACGGCAACACGGTCAACATCCAGTACATCCGGCCCGACTCGGACGAGCCGCTGCCATGCGTCTACTACATCCATGGCGGCGGGATGGCGCAGATGTCCTGCTTCGACCCCAACTACAAGGCCTGGGGCCGGATTATCGCGCAGAACGGTGTCGCGGTGGCGATGGTTGACTTCCGCAACAGCGTGGTGGCCTCGTCGGCGCCCGAGGTCGAGCCGTATCCGGCGGGTTTGAACGACTGCGTGTCGGGGCTGAAGTGGGTGTCGGAGCACGCGGATGCTCTGGGCATTGACGCCTCGCGGATCGTGATCGCGGGCGAAAGCGGCGGCGGCAACCTGACACTGGCGACCGGGATGAAACTGCTGCGAGACGGCGATATCGGGCTGGTCCAGGGTCTGTACGCACTCTGCCCGTACATCGCGGGGAGCTGGCCTCGCGACGATCTGCCGTCAACCGTCGAGAACAACGGCATCCTGCTCAGCCTGCATCACAACAACGGTGCGATGGGCTATGGGATTGATGCCTTCGAGGCGGAGGATCCGCTGGCTTGGCCGCTGTTCGCGTCGTCGGAGGACGTGATCGGCCTGCCGCCGACCACGATCTCGGTGAACGAGTGCGATCCGCTGCGCGATGAAGGCATTGCCTACTACCGGTTGCTGCTGGACTCGGGTGTGCCCGCTCGGTGTCGTCAGGTGATGGGCACAATCCACGGGACCGAAGTGTTTCCGATGGCCTGCCCCGATGTGTCAAAGGACACGGCACGCGATCTGGCCGCATTGGCGATTGGCTAGCTGTCGCCGGTCCTGCTGCGCCAGATGCGGAGGGGATTCGGAATGAATATGGGCACCGCTTCCTGGTAGCGGGCATAGGAGGGATATTTCTCGAGCGAGAGCTTCTCCCCGAATCGCGTTGAGGTCTGGAACATCAGGAACAAGACCACGCCACCGATGCCGGTCCAGTGCCAGATCTCGCCAGCCGCCGAGATGGCGAACAGGTAAAACACCAGCCACATAGCAATCTCGCACGTGTGGCTGGGATGCCGGCAAAATCGAAAGAACCCGGTCGTGATGAACGGCTGCTCAACTTCGGCTCCCTCGCTGATGAGTCGCTTCTTGTTGTTCTGAAAGCGAAGCATCTGGATGTCGCCGATGGTTTCGATCGCCAGGAAGAGCAGGAACAACACGGCAGCCAGGTAGTCGAGCCAGCCCAACGACTGGCCAGCGTGTTGCCACGCCTGATGTACCGGCGCAGTGAACAACCACACGATCGCCATCTGGCCGAAGCAGGTGAACGTCAGGTTGAGCACCTGGAATTTCAGCTGCCCGAGGTTCTCTCTGAGATACACCCATCGATAGTCCTCATGGCCGACCTTGTAGCCGCCTTTCACCATGAGGTTGAGTGTCAGCCGAATCGACCAGGCGAGCGCCACCGCCGTCATGAGGTTGACGCGCGCGGACTCAAAGTCCAGATCGATGGCCACGATCAGGCAGTAGACCGATGGCATGATCGACCACATGCGGTCGATCCAGGAATAGTCGCGGGTCAAGATCGAGAGCAGCCAACCGACGGCCGTGACGATGATCGCCACGTCCAGGGCGAGTCCAAACGGCGTGTCAACTAACGCGATGTCGAACATACCGATGCCGCCTCAATCTCAAATTCATGGTCAACGGCTGGGGCTCCAATTTTCCGCTGCGGTGAAGCGGTCCCTCAGTAGTTCCGCGACGGCTCCCCCTCAGGGGGAGCTCATGGTGCCTAGAACGGCTTGTCGCCTTTGACCGTGACTCGGATGCCGCTTCTCGACTCGGGGTAGTAATCCCAGATGGCCATGTGCTGGGTACAACGGTTGTCCCAGAGGGCGACCGAATGGGCGTCCCACTTGAAGCGGCAATGGAAGTTGACGTTCTTGACGTGCTCGAAGAGGAAGTTGAGGATGGCGTTGCTCTCCTCGAGCGGCAAGCCGACGATCCGTCGGGTGAAGCTCGAGTTGACGAAGAGCGCCTTGCGACCGGTCACAGGATGCGTGCGGGCGATCGGGTGCTCTGCGCGTGGAGACTCGCGCTGCGGTTTGTGGTCGCCGTACTGGCCCGAGTAGTCGGCAGCGTGCAGTGCGCTCAGCGGTTCGAGCAGCGCTTGCATCTGCGGCGAGAGACCATCCCAGGCGGCGTACATGTTGGACCAGCAGGTGTCGCCGCCTTGCGTGGGAATGCTGTGAATGTGCAGGATCGAGGCCATCGGCGGCTCTTCATCGGCTGAGACGTCGGAGTGCCAACGCTCGCCGTTGTTGCGGAAGGAGTCCTTGTCGGTGTGGATCTTCATCAGCTCAGGGTTGCCGTGTTCGTACGGCGCGGCCGGGTGAATGTGCAGGTCGCCAAACAGGCGTCCGAAGGCGAGGTGATGGTCGGGTTCCATCGGCTGGTCGCGGAAGAAGAGCACCAGGTGTTCCATCCAGGCGTCGTGGATGAACTGAAATGTCTCCTGGTCGATCGGCTGGGTCAGGTCGACGCCGTGGACGGTCGCGCCGATCGAGGGAGTCAACGGTTCGATGGAGATGGCAGAAGTGGACATGGTCATCCTTGAATGCGACTGATGGTCTTGGCACGAAGATAACGGGCTAAGGAAGCGTTGCGGACGTGAGCGATACTGAATCGAACGATGGGGGCACACGATGGCAAACAAGAACGGGTCAAGCAGCAATAGGTCGAGCAGCAACAGGTCTAGCAGCAAGGGATCGCGAGAGCTGGTCTGGCAGCCGGAGATCGACCAGATCGCTCGGCGGCGGGAACTGGCACACGAAATGGGCGGCGCTGACCGAGTCCAGGAACAACACGACCGCGGCAACCTGACGGTCCGTGAGCGAATCGAGCTGCTCACCGACGATGGCTCGTTTCGCGAACGCGGCGTGCTGTCGGGCGCGGGCTACTACGACGAGTCGGGGGAGCTGGTTGGATTTCACCCGTCCGGAACGGTGACGGGGACGGCGAAGATCGGCGGTCGGCCGGTGGCCGTGTCGGGTGGCGACTTCACCTCGCGTCCGCGCAGTGGGTCGGCGGCGGAGCGCAGCCATGGCGGCAAGGCTCGGATTCACAGCGGCGGCGACAAGTCGGGACACATCGAGTCGCTGGCGATCGAGATGAAGATCCCGATGATCCGCCTGATCGACGGTTTCGGCGCCGACATCCGCGCGACCGCCGAGATGGGCCGCACCTACCTGCCCGAGCTGTTTTGGCCGCAGCGTTGGGGCAAGCTGATGGCCGAAGTGCCGGTCGTCTCGGCAGCGTTGGGATCGGTCGCGGGCTTGCCGGCTGCAGAAGTGCCGGCGTCGCACTTCTCGGTGATGGTGCGGGGTAGTTCGCAGGTGTTTGCCGGCGGACCGCCACTGGTTGCGCGGTCGATGGGCGAAAAGCTGACCAAGGAGGAGCTCGGCGGCTACGAGGTCCACGCGCGCAGCAGCGGGGTCGTCGACAACGACGCCGCCGACGAAGCCGAAGCCATCGCTCAGATTCAGCGATTCCTCTCTTATCTGCCGACCAACGTGCACAAGCTGCCTCCGGTGATTGATAGCGACGATCCGGTCGACCGTCGCGACGACCGGCTAGCGTCTGTCGTGCCCAAGCATCGGAATCGTGGCTACAACGTGCGCCGCATGCTGGAGATGGTCGTCGACCTTGGATCGTTCTTCGAAATCGGGCGCTACTGCGGTCGGTCGCAGGTGACCGGACTGGCGCGGATTGGTGGGATGCCGATCGGTGTGCTGGCCAACGATCCAATGCATTACGGCGGAGCGATGGGCGCCAAGGAGGCTCGCAAGTTCGAGAAGTTCGTCGATCTCTGCGACGTGTTCCATCTGCCGATCGTCAACTTCGCCGACCAGCCGGGCTTCCTCATCGGTAGTCCGGGTGAAGGCGCGGGCACACTGCGAGCCGGAGTCAAGGCGGCGGCCGCGATCAACGATTCGCAGGTGCCATGGGCGACGGTCGTTGTGCGTCGGCTGTACGGAGTTGCAGGCGGCGCGCACCAGGACTTCAGCCGATTCTGCTTCCGCTTCGCCTGGCCCTCGGGAGAGTGGGGATCACTGCCGATTGAGGGTGGCGTTGCTGCTGCCTACCGTCGGGAGATTGAGGCTGCCGAGGATCCGATCGCGCATCGGACGGCGATCGAGGAGCGGTTGATTGCGCTGCGAGATCCGTTCGCAGCAGCCGAGGCATTCGCGGTTGAGGACATCGTCGATCCGCGGGAGACGAGGCCGATGCTCGCCGAGTGGTTGGAGACTGCGTATGAGACGGAGTTGCCGAGTCAGGTCGGATTGAGGATCAGATACGGGATGCGTCCGTAGGACGACTATTCGTTTTCGGGTCGGATCAGGGTGACCGTGCGGTTGACGTAGCTGAGCTCGAACTCTCCTGGTCTGATGGCGTCTCGACCGAAGAGCGAAGGAACGAGCCAGTTGCCTTCTTCTGATCGATAGTCCGGCAGGGGCTCAGCAATCCAAATGCGCTGTGCTAACTCAATCGGACTGTCAGTGTCATCAGTGAGCACTAGGGTGGCTTCGAGTGGAGTCATGTAGATCTCTCGCTCCCCAATGCCCTGGAGAGGGACACTCTCCGGATGGGAACGAAAATCCATCTCGAAGTAGTGATCGTCAAACACCCAATGCGCATCTTCGGGCATCAGAATCGTCGCGTCCGAGCCAGTGTCGATCATGAAATCGACGCTGTACGACGCGGCATCGTAGGTTAGGCGCACTCCGACGAAGGGCGCGCCATCATCGGGATCGTTCGACTCGGCTCCCAGCCAGCCATGAACTCGCCTCATGTTGCGCGTCGGCGAAACGCGCTGGTAATGCGGTGGGTGTTGGGTTTGGGTGGCGGGGGCCACCTAAAGGCAGTTGACCTGTTGAGCCCATCGAGTTGAAACAAGTGGTTGAAGTGTGACTGTGCGTCCTCGTGCGCCACGACCGTCTGGCCGCCGTCGTAGATCGCGATCCAGTGTCTCGGATATTGATCGCGGATGCTCTTCCAATCACGCTGCCATCGCTCGCGATTACGCCGCCCTTCGGCGAGAGCCTCTTTGATGGCTGCCTCTTGGAGCTGATTTGGCTCTTCCGGCCTCGGTTTTGATTCAGTCGTCATCGTCTTCCTCCCGACCTCCATTCTACCGAACCGACTGCCCGTTCCTGGCTGACGATCCGCTATCTTTGACCTCGCACTGGATAGCTCGCGAGAGCGTTGATGAAGGGAACGATCATGGCACTTGGTGGATTTGCTGACCGCGTGGCGCGGATTAATCTGACCGACCGGACGGTCTCGTATGAGGGCGTCAATGAAGACGACGCGCGAAAGTACATCGGCGCTCGCGGGCTGGGTGTGAAGTACCTGCTCGATAACGGTCCGAATACCGACGCAATGTCTCCGGACAACATGCTGGCCCTGGTCAACGGGCCAATGACCGGTTCAGAGGTGACGATGTCGGGACGCCTCGCGTTCGTGACCAAGTCGCCATTGACCGGCACAGTGACCGACTCGCACATGGGCGGTTGGTCAGCGGCTCGGCTACGTTGGGCCGGCTTTGATGCGCTGCTGATCACGGGCAAAGCCGACTCGCCCGTCTATCTCGAAGTCGAGAATGGTGAGGTCGCGATCAAGGATGCCTCCGACATCTGGGGAATGGGCATCCACGACACGGTCAAGCACTTCGGCTCGGACAGCGGCAACAAGACGAACACGTCGGTGATGAGCATTGGCCAGGCCGGCGAGAACGGTGTGCTGTTTGCCTCGTTCCTGAACGAGGACGACCGGGCCGCCGGACGTGGCGGCACCGGCGCAGTGGCCGGGATGAAGAATCTGAAGTGCGTGGTCGTGCACGGCACGCGCGACGGTCGCTGGCGACCCGAGCAGGGCGAAGCGCGGCAGAAGTTCCGCGCGGCACAGGGCGCTCACCTGAAGCTGATCATGGAGTCGCCGGTGACGGCGCCGTCCTCGGTCAACGACGATGGATCGCTCAAGGATGGTTCGGGCGCGCTCTCGGCATTCGGGACCAACGTGCTGATGAACGCGGTCAACTCGATCGGCGGTCTGGGCACCAAGAACTCGCAGACGACGCAGACGACCCCTGAGGCGGCAGATGCGGTCTCGGGCGAGACGATGCGTTCGGACTACCTTACGGCCGAGCCCACCTGTCACGCCTGTCCGGTGGCTTGCAAGAAGGAAGTTGAGATCATCGAGGGCGTCCACGCCGGCCTGAAGATGGAATCGTTCGAGTACGAGCCGGCCTGGTCGCTGGGCGCGAACTGCGGCAACGACGATCCGGCCGTGATCGCCAAGGTCATTGACCAGTGCAACGACTTCGGCATGGACGCGATCGAGATCGGCAACGCGATTTCGATGTACATGGAAGCGTCCGAGCGCGGCTACGTCGACACGCCGCTCGACTGGGGCGACGGCGCGGGCATGGTCCGCGTGGCAGAAGAGATGGCGATGGGTTCGACCGGGATTGGCCGGACGCTGGGCGAAGGTCCGGCGCGCGCAGCGGCTGCCTGGGGACACCCGGAGATTTCGATGACCGTCAAAGGCCAGGCCGTGCCTGCCTACGACCCGCGCGGCGTCAAGGGCGAGGGTCTGGGCTACGCGACTTCGAACCGCGGCGCTTGCCACCTGCGTGGATACACGCCGGCGTCTGAGCTGCTCGGTATCCCCGTCAAGACCGACCCACTGGAGTGGGACGGCAAGGGTCCACTGCTGAAGATCTTCCAGGATCTGCACGCGTTCTCGGACTCTCTCGACCTGTGCAAGTTCTCGGCATTCGCTGTTGGCGCTCCGGAGTACGCGGCGCTCTATGAGACGGTCGTCGGCCTGCCGATGTCCGAGGAAGATGTGATGACCGCCGGTGAGCGGATCTACAACCTCGAGCGTTTCTACAACAACCAGGCGGGGTTCGGCGGCGACGAGGACTCGCTGCCCGATCGCTTCCTCAACGAGCCGGCGACCGGTCCGGCCGAGGGTCACGTCTGCGAACTCGACCAGATGAAAGAGCAGTACTACGACGCTCGCGGCTGGGACAACGGCGTAGTGGGCGAGTCCAAGCTGCGCGAGCTCGAGATCATCTCGTAGCATCCCTCTGAGAAGGACCCTCACCCTCACCCTCTCCCAGAGGGAGAGGGGACCGAAACACTTCTTGCGAAGGGGATGGGCCCGTTCTTTGCACTCCCTCTCCCTCGGGGAGAGGGCTGGGGTGAGGGGTCGCACAGTTATGCAGATCCGCTTCTACGCAACGCTGCGACCGCTTGTTGGTGGTCGCAGCGTTGATTTGTCTGATCCGCCGGACACGATCAAGGGCATTCTTGAACGGCTCGCTTGCGAGTACGAGGGGTTGCACGATCAGCTCTTCGACGAGGATGGCACGGTGCGCCGGTTCGTCGCGATCATGGTCGACGGCCGCGACATCCGACATATCGACGGTCTCGATAGCCGGGTCAATCCCGAAAGCGAACTGGACATCTTCCCACCCGTCGCTGGCGGCTGAGCGCTAGCAACCTGCATACCCTTGTAGGTGTAATGAGGTTCAGACGTTCGAGCGCCTTCTCCGTTCCATCGTGGCCTCAAAATCTCCACGTTGCCCTGTTGGGCTTCGTTGTTGCGGGCATGCTGGTTGCGATTGTTGGCGCTGTTTCCTTGCAGCTCCCAGATGCTATTCCTGAGGGCGTTCGCGAGGACGCTATTGCTGGTGGTGCTGCCCGCGGACGATACCTGGCCGAGCTGGAGGCACGACAGTCCGCCGTGGAAGCGGCCCCTCGCCTGGCCGAGGATGAGCTCGAAGCTCAACTCTCCGGCGGCGACGCCGACGATGGCTACCGACGGGCGTACGAGTATGCCTGGAACGATGCGGTCAACACGCTCGCACGGGGCCTGCCCCGACAACTGCTCGCCGAGGAAGAGCACACGCAGTGGATTGAGCTGCTGCGATGACCACAGAAACGTCGCAGCCTTCTCCTCCCTACGGACCTCGAGAACCCATGAGGCTGGGTCGGCGGCTGCCGCCGCCGGAACGCATTCGACCGAATCTGACCTGGTTCCTGATTGGCACGGTCATAGCCATCATCCTTGGCTGGCTCGTGATTGCGGTCATTGGAGAGACAGTTGTGTCCCAGGAACGGCAGATCGACGAGATTCGCTACGAGGCACTGGAGTCGACCTTCAATGCGGCCATTGAAGATGCCGTTCGTGATGCCAGGGAAGAATTCATCACGCTCGAGATTGCGAGGATTCTGTCCGACCAACAAGTTGCCGCCGAGTCGGATTGGGCAAATGGGTTTCGCGCGGGGTGGTCGGATGGCTGGAATGATGCGCTCGACGCGATGCGTGCTGCTTCGATTGATGCCGGAGCCACCGAGGATTCATTGGAGTTGCAGACGCTCAACGCAGCCCCGGAGCGTCAGGCGAAGCCGTAAAGAAACTCGTCGATTGAGAGGCCCCCGCTGGATACGCTGACTCAATGTCTATCGTTCGGACCTGGTGGCGCTACGACTTGCCTCGTCAAGTCCTGCTTGCGTTTCTGGTCGCGCTGGCGGTGACGGCGGCGATTGGTTGGCTGATCTCGGTGCTTGACCAGGTCACCGCGGAAGAAATTGCCTCAGCGGAGGTGCGTGGGACGCGGGAGGGGCGAATCGATGGCTATGAGGCAGCGTTTGAGCGAGGACGGCTCGACGGCGCTGGTCGTGCCGCGCTGGCGCTGCCGGAACTGCTCGCGTCAGGGGATCCTTTGGAGGGACACCAAACCGCGTATGACTACTCCTGGAACGATGCCATCGACACGGCGCTGAACGAGGCCAAGCGCAACAAACTAGAGGTCGAGTCGGCGTTTGAGTCCTGGGAAGACCTCCGCCGATGACGGACCGACGTGGATCACTGGAAGGCTGGGGTAAGGGCGAGCGAGAGCGTGTCTGGTGGAAACGCGGCTACGACCCGATTGGCCGGCACACGATGGTCGCGGTCGTGCTCGGCGTTGCGATGGCGGCGCTGATCGGTGCGACGCTTGATCCGATGAATCTGCGCACTTCAGATGATCTCAAGCGAGCCGAGCTGGCGGCCTATGAGGAGGCCTACGCGGCGGTCGAAGCGGAGGGCTATGCCGATGGGTTGCCCTACGGCGAAGTGCAGCATCTGGGAGCAGAGATCGTCAACGACGGAACAGAGGTTGATGACTCCGCCTACGCACAGCAATTCGCGACAGGTTGGATTCAGGGCTGGAACGACGCCCTGGATGCCATGCGGGTTGCCGCCGAAGAACTGAGCCTGCCCGCCAACTACACTGAGTTCCGGGTTCTGGGGGAGATGACCCGGAGGTAGGCGGTCAGAGAGCCGATGAAGCGCTTCAGAAGGCTCTGGCGGATCGATCTGGTACGACACTCGGCGGTTGCGTTCCTCGTCGGTGCGGTGCTTTCGACGGTAGTAGTGGTCGGCGCGTTCGCACTGGATCAGGGATCGCGAGGGGAGCTGGCGTATCAGGGACTTGGCGAGTCGCCGTCCGAAAACGATGCTGGCAATCGAAGTGCAGCGATCACGGGAGGGACTAGACAGGGGAGATTGCTGGGGCGGATGGAGGCTGAACATGCGTTGGAAGAATTGCTCGCTAGCCGAAACGAGCGATCGGGCTATCAAACAGGATATCTACAGGGCTGGAATCTGTTGATCCTCGATTCGTCGAATGAGGCGATTCTGCAGCTCCGGTCGGCGGCTGACGGCACTCAGTGGATCGAGTTGCTCAAATGAGCCGTCGCACGCCGCGGTTGAGCGGGTGGTCGCGTCCCGGTACCGCCGAGTCGGGCTGGCGTCGAAAGCGCGACTTGTCGGGTCCTCACACAATCGTGAGCGTGCTGCTGGGCGTAGCTGTTCCCGTCTTGATTGCCTTCCTGAGCGGAGCCATCAAGCTGAACGACCGGGTACCGGATCTGCGCAATGATCCCGTCAAGTTGGAGGAACGGTACAGCGACGTATGGGCTGAGGCGATGGAGCGCGAGAATTCGCGGGCGTATGCTGAGCGCCTGGGTGAACTGCTGATTGACGAAGGTTTGGGCGGCGAACAACCTTGGGCGGTCGGATTCCGCGCAGGTTGGGTCGCCGGACGGCAAGACGCAGCGACAGCGATGCGCGAAGCAGCGGTGGAACAGCAGTTAGGCGAACAGCGTATCGAATGGATCGTGCTAAACAGGATTGATCCTCTAGGAGCGCAGCGGTAACGCTCGACCAGTTGCGACATACTCTGAGATCATGACTCGGATACTGATCCTTGGCGCGAGTGGATATGTAGGTGGGCACCTGGCTCCCAGGTTGGCCTCGGAGGGATTTGCAGTTCGCGCTGCCGCACGTCGCATTGATGCGCTGCGGGCTCGCGGCTGGGAAGGTGTTGAGACGGTCCGGGCCGATGCGTTGGATCCTGACTCAATGCGCGAGGTTCTGGAAGGCGTTGACATCGCCTACTACCTCGTCCACTCGATGGCGTCGGCAGGCGACTTCACTGAGTTGGACCGCCGTGCGGCGACCAACTTTCGCGATGCTGCAGCAGAGGCCGGACTGAAGCGGATTGTCTACCTGGGCGGGATTCAACCGTCTAGCGGCGCATCGGTGCATCTCGCGTCCCGGCTTGAAACCGGCGACATCCTACGTAGCGGCTCGACACCGGTGACCGAGCTGCGCGCCGGGATCGTGGTCGGTCCCGGCTCGGCCGCGTTTGAGGTGATCCGCGACCTTGTCTATCACTTGCCGCTGATGCTGGCGCCTCGCTGGGTGGGCTCTCGCAGCCAGCCGATCGCGCTCGATGACCTGCTTGACTATCTCGTGGGGTTGTTGCAGATAGACGGCGATGAAGCATCGCATGTCTACGACGCGGTCGGGCCTGAGACGCTGAGTTATGGCGATCTGCTACGGCAGTTTGGCGAGGTGGTCGGCAGGAAGGTTCGGATTGTTCCGTTGCCGGTGCTCACTCCGAGGCTGTCGTCCTATTGGCTGGACTTCGTCACCGCGGTGCCGGCACGGATTGCTCGACCGCTGATCGATGGTCTCAAGCATGACCTGATTTCGGAGCGCCCGGACGAACTGCGCGAACTCATTCCGATCAAGCAGCGTTCATACGCAGAGGCGGTGCGGCATGCGCTGGAGGAGGAACGATCGGCATCGCTGACTGTCCGCTGGACGGAGGGTGGGTTTCGCTACCGACGCCAGCGGCATGATGTGTCCTGGTACGACAAGTCCGTCCGTGTCGCGCTTCCCACCGGCCGTTCCGCGACCGAGGTCTGGGGCGACATCAGTTCAATCGGTGGCGAGCGGGGCTGGTACTTCGCGACCTGGCTGTGGAAGGTGCGTGGGGCGATTGATCGGTTGTTGGGTGGTGTCGGGATGCGCCGTGGGCGTCGCCATCCGACCGAACTGCGCGTCGGCGATGCGCTCGACTTCTGGCGTGTGGAGGCAGTCGAACCGGGACGCAGCCTGACGCTGGTCGCCGAGATGAAGTTGCCGGGCTCGGCGGTGCTGGAGTTGTCGGTGGCGCAGGCCGGCGACGGCGCAGTGGCCAAGCTCCAGGCGCACTTCCATCCGGCCGGTACCTGGGGACTGCTCTACTGGTACGTCCTCTGGCCGGTTCACATGGTCATGTTCAGGAGGCTCGCCGAGGCGCTGGCGAACGGTGTCAGGCACCGCGCAGGCGCGGGTCGAGGACATCGCGCAAGGCGTCGCCCAGCAGGTTGAAGCCCAGCACGATCATCATGATCGCGCCGCCGGCAAAGACGGTCTGCCAGGGATGCAGGTCGAGCGAGCCGCGACCAGCCTGGACCATCTTGCCCCAGCTCGCGACGCCCTGTGGTCCAGCGCCGAGGAATGAGATTGCCGCCTCGGCGAGGATGTAGGCTCCGATGCCGATGCTGAAGGCGATGATGAGCACCGCCACGACATTGGGCAGCACGTGTCGCACCATGATCCTGAGATCGCTCGCGCCAACGACGCGGGCGGCGAGCACGAATTCGCTCTCGCGCACGGCGAAGACGGCTGATCGGATCAGTCGTGTGGTAATCGCAAGTCCGGCAATTCCGAGCCATAAGACGACATAACTCACTTTCGGCTCGGAGATCTGCGTAAAGACGAGCACCAGCACTAAGAAGGGGATCGCCTGGAGCATGTCGACGATGCGCTGAATCAGGAGATCCAGGATCCCTGCGTAGTAGGCAGAGATCATCCCGATGACGAGTCCACCGATCACGGCGATCACCGACGCGCCGAGTCCCACAATCAGGCTGAGTCGTGCGCCATGGATGACCTGCGACCAGATGTCGCGGCCGAACTTGTCCGTGCCGAACCAGTGCTTGCCGGACGGCTCGGCGAACTGCTCGACAACCACAGGCGAACCGATGTCGGGATTGCGGGCGAGCTCGAGGGTTGTCGGATTGGCTTTGTAGTCGGGGTTCGGCGAGTCGAAAATCTGGTCCTGGTCGTGGCGCTGAATCTGATTGGCGAAAATCGCGATCAGGATGAAAGCGACCGCAATGATCAGGCCGATGCCACCGAGCGGCTTGCCGCGGATGAAACGAAGCACGCTACGCAGACCGGAACCAAGCCTGATTAGCAGGTTGGGGTCGCCCTCGGGAACGATGACCTCGCCGCGTGCTTCAGTCACAGTGGTCTCCTATGACAATCGAATGCGCGGGTCGATGATGCCGTAGAGGATGTCGACGACAAGATTGGTGAAGACAACGAAGACGGCAATCAGGACGATGACGGACTGGAAGACGGGATTGTCGCGCTCGAACAGTGAGCTGATGATCAAGTTGCCAATCCCGGGGATGTTGAACATGTTCTCGAGGATGACCTGCGAGCCAATGATCGTTGCGACGGTCACGCCCATCACGGTCAGGACCGGCAGCAGCGCGTTGCGTAAGGCGTGACGAATGATCACGACCGACTCGCGCAGGCCCTTGGCTCGCGCGGTTCGGACGTAGTCCTGGCGCATCACCTCGAGCATCTGCGAACGCAGCAGCCGCATCGTCGCGGCGGTGCCGGCGAAGCCGCCGGCGAGCATCGGGATCAGGTACCAGGTGATCGCGTCTTTCGGGTTCTCCCAGATGTGTGGTTGTCCGATCACGTCGATCAGGAATAGTTCCCACTCGAGGACAAACAGCGAAGCAATGGCCGCCGTCCAGAAGACGGGCGCAGCCAGTGCCAGGATGGCCAGCGAGCGCAGGGTGTAGTCGATCCAACGGTCCTGGAAGATCGCCGACAATAATCCCACCGGGAACGCGACGGCAAAGCCGACGATGACGATCAGGACGCCAAGTTCGATCGAGTAGGGCAGCGACCGACCGATTTCGTACCAGACGGAGTTGGCGCGATTGGTGAAGGAGTTCCCCAGGTCGAGCCGGATCGTGTCCCAGAGCCAGTTTCCGTACTGGGTCGCGAGCGGTTTGTCCAGGCCGTACTCGGCGCGTCGCTCGGCGATCTGCTCAGCGGAGGCCGATCCGGCGTCGAGGCCCAATGCCGCCGACGCGGCGTCGCCCGGCAAGATGCGGATGGCGAAGAATGAGAAGGTACCGGCCAGAAACACGACGAAGATCGCGCCGATGATTCTGCGGATGATGTAGCCCTGCATCCTGCAGCCCGGTTATCCGTTGATGCTTCAGGCAGAGGCTACAGTCCGCCGCCGATACGCCGGAGGGGCGAATCGGCGACGGACGAATGGCAACCTATGCCGTCGTCCTTGAGCTTCAGTCGATCAGAGCGGCACCGGAGCCGTCGGCTGGCGACCTTCGGCTGACGGATCGTCGAGGTCGACCCACTGCTCAACAGAGTTCAGGCTGTAGGGCAGGAAGTTCCAACCCTCTTCGGGACTGGACAACTGCGGATGGTTGTAGTTGTAGCGGATGGCCGGGTAGATGTAGTTGTAACAGATGCTGCGCCCGAACTGGCCGCGCTCCATCACGTACTCCTGGACTTCCCGAACCATCTGGTAGGCGGTCTCGTAGTCGAGTTCCTGCTTGGCCGCATTCAACGTGTCGTCGATGTACGGATCCGAGATCTCCCAGTAGTTCGAGCCGGCGTCGGTAGTGAATGCACCGATCATGTCGGCCCGCGCATCGGGGATTTCGATGTTCGGAATCCAACTGAAGAACGGATCGAAGTCCTTGGCGATCCAGGACGGGATGATTTCCAGGTACGGCTTGGTGATTCCGTTGAACTGGTCGGTGTCGAATGCCTGGTTGAACATCTCGGCAACGATGCCTGGCGTTGCCGACCAGGCGGAGCGAGAAGCCCAGAGCTCGGACGTGACCCAGTCGATCTGGCCGAGCTCGGGGCCGCCGGCGGCGTTCCACAGTGCTCGCGCTTCCTCGATGTCCTGTTCTTTATCGATCCGGTAGCCGGGGAACGTCTCGAGGTCTTCCTGTGGAATGGCCCAGGCTTCCTGCATCCAGGTGACCGGACCGGAGACTTTGCCCAGACCGTTGTGCAGCTGCTGGATCAACTGGCGCCGGTTGATGGCCAGGTCGATGGCTCGCGTCAGGCGCAAGTCGTTCCACGGCGCCTTGTTCGACGGTGTGAAGATCGCCACGGTGTTGGCGACGCCCTGGAAGGTGAGATATGTCTCATCCTGCAGGCTGTCGTGGATCGCGAGGGTCGTGTTCGGGTCCGGGTCGCTCATGAAGTCGACCTGCTTCTGCTCGAACGCGATCCGGTACGCATTGGGATCCTGGAATGTCTGCACCCAGACCCTGGCGTCGAGATACGGCTTGTCGGGCAGCGCGTAGAAGTTCGGGTTCTTGACTGCCGAGATGCCCTCGCCCGGATCCCACCGGGTGAGAATGTACGGGCCGGTGCCGATGACCTTGGAGGCGTCGACTTCCGTGTACTGGTCCTCGGTGCCGCCGACGAGCTCCGGCTGGTTCATCAGGTTGAACTCGTTGGCTAGACCCTGGACAAAGGTTGCGTCCGCCTCGGTCAGATTCAACGTGAGGCTGACGTCGTCATAGTCCATCGAGCCGACGCCGCCCCAGTAGGCGCTGCGGCCGAAGTTGCTGGCTTCCTCGCCGTTCTCGAGTACCTTGTTGCGCTGTCGATCGATGTTCCAGGCGATGTCGGCAGGCGTCAACGCGCGACCGGGCGCGGCCGACGGATGGTCGGCGCCGGGGCCGGCGTCGTGCCAGTTCACACCGCCACGCAAGTGCAAGACGATCGTGGTCGCGTCGGGCAGTTCCCATCCTTCTGCGAGGTCGCCGGTGAGGACACCGGTGTTGGGGTTCTCGAAGCGCAGCAGCTTCGACTGCACGTTGGCAAGGACCTGGAGTACCGGCGATGCGACTGTCCGCTGCGCGTCGTAGGTCTCGTAGACGTTGGCCGACTGCTCGATGATCGAGCCACCGTACTTCTTGCCCTCGGAGACCATGGCCTGCTGTTGCGCAGCCTGTTGCTCGGCCTGTTCCTGGGTCGACTGTTCCTGGGCCTGCTGCTGCATCGCCTGCTGCTGGGCCTGCTGATGCTGGTCCTGCTGCATGGCCTGCTGCTGCTGTTGCTGCATGGCCTGGTCTTGGGCCTGCTGCTGCATGGCCTGTTGCTGCTGCTGAACCTGAGCGACCGACTGACCGTCGTCATCGTCGTCGCCACAACCCACCAGGGCCAAACCGGCTGCGCCAACTCCGGCGCGAGCCGAGGCGCTCAGAATGCCGCGCCGGCTCATCCGTTTCCGACTCATCCGTTGCCAATAGGAACGCTCGCTCATGCTTTCCTCCAGAACTGTGGCCCCGCGACCGCGGGTGGTGTTGCCCATGAAGCGCAACGATACAGCAAAACGAGATAATGTAACGCAGTTATCACGGATGTCCGAAGGGATTCTTCCAATGTCGCGAGCAGTCAGGGAGCTCACGCTGCGCGCCATGCCTATCTGGTTGCTGCGCCAGTACCTGGAACAGCTCGGAGCGTCGGACGTGGAGCCGCCGTCGCCTGGCGCGACCGATCCCGACGGTGTGGTGCAGCCCGACGGCTCAATGTCGGGCGACGGCTGGTCGGTGCTCTGGCGGACCGAGCAGCGCTCGATGCACCCGCAACTGCCGACCAAGATGGACGAGCACTACTTCGTCTTTACGGCAGGATCGGAGGAGGCGATGGAGTCGCTGATCGAACGCTTCATGATGAAAGCCCATCGCGGCGGGGGCTGAGCACGGTCGACCGTGCCTCGCTAGTGTGAAAGAACAGATCGAGAGCAGACAATGAGCAATGGCACGGATGACCAGGCGGTAGTCGACCAAGCAGCTCCGGCGGAAGTGGAGCGCGGTCGTGACGAAGTTGGCCCGTATGTCATCGTCAATGGTCTAAAGATTCATATCGCCGTCGTCGACCGGGGACTGATACCGCCTTGGGACGGATTCAGCATCAGCAAGTGGTGGTCCACTTCTCGATTCAATCCGCTTACTCGACTTAGCTCACCGAAGTGAGTGCGGCGGCGAGCAATAGGATCGCGTCCAACGCCCAGAACGACAATGTGGCGAACACGAGCTGCGACTTCCTCCTGATCAGTCCTTCATTCGCTCCGACTGAGTCAAAGATTGAAATGGCCACTGCCAACTGAAGGTCGCTCTCAGATCTGTTGAGGCCATGCAATCGAGTCAGTGAGGGTCCTTCCAGCAGGTCAGCGTCTCGATATCCGATCAACGCCGTGATAAGCAGACCGACGTAAACACCTATCGACGCCGAGGCGAAGCCAACGGCCAACCCACTTGCTCGGAGCCCTTCAAGGTCTTGCAGGGCGCCGAACAGCACTAACAGAGCGGTTGCGCCTGCGAACACGCCCATCAATCGGCCGTTCAGTTCACGGATCTGAGCAAGCTGTTCGTCCAGCCGCCAACGCGCGATCTCATAGAAGACTTGTTCCGCCATCACAACTCCGACCGACAGCCTATGCCAGACCTATCATGGCGGCGGGTGAAGATCTTGGATGGAGGGCGATATGCCGGGACCGCTTGATGGGGTTCGCGTCTTCGATTTGACGTTGTGGATGGTGGGTCCCTGGGCATCGATGCACCTCGGCGCTCTGGGCGCCGATGTGATTCACATTGAGCAACCCGGCGTCGATCCTCGGACCCTTGGCGCTGGCGTTCCGCCGGCGATCAATGGCACATCCGTGGGCTACATCACCTGGAACATGAACAAGCGCGGACTGTTTCTTGACCTGAAATCACAGGCCGATCGACAGACCGCGTACGAACTGCTCCAGACCTGCGATGTCTTCCTGATCAACATGCGTCCCGGAGCAGCCGAGCGCATGGGCGTTGGCTATGAGCAGGTCGTGGCGGCCAATCCCAACATCGTCTACACAGCGATTACGGGTTGGGGTGAGATCGGGCCGATGCGCGATAAGCCCGGCGCCGATGTGCAGTGTCAGTACTTCACCGGATTCTGGTCGGTGAACGGCAAGCGCGACGGCAAGCCCGAGGTCTACCGACACTTCACACAGATGGATGCGAGCACTGGCAATGTCGCGGCGCAAGCGGTGCTGATGGGTCTGTTGGCGCGCAAGCGCACCGGCAGAGGACAGCGAATACACGTCGGCATGCTTAGAGCTGGCATGGCTCTGCAGAGCGGCCGAATCGCCGAGTACCTCGCGACAGGTGCGCAACATCAACCGCTGGGCTCGGCCGGATTCGCGGCCGCGCCCGATCAGGCGTTCCAGTGCCAGGGAGGCGATTGGATCGGTGTCGCAGCAACGAGCGAGGATGAATGGAGCCGCCTGTGCCAGGCTCTGAATGCGTCGGAAGCGCAGGTCGATGGTCTGAGCGACCTTGTGGTTGACCCTCGATTTGCCACAAACCTCGACCGGGTCGCGCATCGCGACGCACTGGCGTCTTTGCTTCAGCAGGCAATCCTACAGCGTCCACGCCGCTATTGGATGCTGCGGCTCGCCGACGCAGGTGTGCCGTGTGGCTATCCGATTTCGTTCGAGTCGCTGCAGCACCATGCCCAGACAATCGAGAATGGCTACTTGCGAGAGATCACAACATCCGGCTGGGGAGATGTGTGGACCGGTGGTCCGCCCTGGGAACTGTCTCGAACGCCGGCCCGCTGGTTCGGCACGCCGATGCCAGGCGAGCACACCGGCGACATCCTCGACGATCTCACCAAGCGCCGAGCGTCGACCGCCGAGCCGACGCCAGTGATCGGCGATTAGGGTGGCTGGTCCGCTCGATGGATATCGCGTCGTTGAGATCGCAGAGGGCGTAGCCGGGCCGTACACAGCGATGTCGCTCGGCGACGCCGGCGCAGATGTGATCAAGATTGAGCAGCCAGCCGGAGACCGTGCGCGGGGATGGTCGCCACAGACGGACAGCGGCACTTCGGCACTGTTTCAAGCGCTGAATCGCAACAAGCGTGGCATATCGCTCGACTGGTCGTCCGAGAGCGACCTGGAGACTGCCAGGCAGTTGTTGGCCGACGCGGATGTCGCAATCGTCGATAAGGCCGGCTTGTCTGGCGAGTTGAGCTGGGAGTCGCTGGACGCTCCTGGGCTCGTCTATTGCGCGATCTCGGGCTTCGGTCCTCACGGTCCGTGGAGCGACAATCCGATGTCGGAACTTGCCGCGCAACTGGCCAGTGAGGCCACGGCATCTCTGGGCACAATTGGTGAGGAACCGGTTCGCCATGGCGGCGATATCGGTTCGATGTATGCGGCGAACTATGCAATTCAGGCGATCTGCGCCGGATTGTACGCTCGCGACGATTCAGATCCGTCCGCGCCGACCGGCGGCCAACGGATTGAGGTGTCACTCTTCGGCAGTCTGTTGGCGATGCGGTCGACGTTGTGGGTGGCGCTTTCGAATCCAGACGAATGGTGGGGGTTCCATCTCGACTCCTACGTGAAACCGCCCGATCACGGCTATCAGTGTCGTGACTTGCCGATCTACTTCTCGTTGGCCAGAATCCGCGGAGACGCGTTTGACTCGTTGATCGACGAGCTCGGCATGGATTGGGCGCGGACGCATCCGGACTTCGATCAGCTCCGGACCGACGGAGCGGGAGGCGCCGGACGGTACGCCGCTGAGTTGAAGCCGCTCTGGGAGCGCGGGTTCTCGAACTTCGACGCGGAGCGAGTGATCGAAATCGTCGAGCGTCACGGCGGCTGGGCCTTCCCGATGCACGACTACGAACGGCTCAGTCGAGATCCGCAGGTTGCGGCTGTGGGAGCGATCATTGACGTGGAACAGGGAGACGGTTCAATGCTGCAACAGGTCGCACCGCCCTGGGACTTTGAAGGCACGCCGGTCTCAATGAACATGCGCGCAGCCCCGAGTCTCGGGGAGCATCAGGACGAGGTGCTAGCTGAACTGCATTCATAAGGTGCCGACGAAGGACGATATGATTGAGCGGTGAGAGCGTGGCAACGAATCGAGATGGCGTGATGGATGCGACAGAGCAAGGGACAGACGCCAAAGTTTCAGCTCCGGATACGAACAAGGATGATTCAAAGTCCACCGGCGAGCAACGGACGGGTCGGCCATTGCCGCTAAAGCTTCACAAGCGAGGTCTCTAGCAGTCAGGACCCCAAGGCCGTACCAGTTGGCGCACCAGCAATGGTTGTCGCCGCAAGAATCGCCAATTGGATGCCCAGGCCGACTATCGCATATTGCAGCCACTTCCGTTGCGAAGAGATTGTCTCGCTGTTCTGTTCAAATCCTGCGACAAGGGCCTCCAACGTGGCGTCCCGCATTTCCTCGGTGCTGGCATCTCGATAGCTGCGGGCCAGAATGTCGATTTCGACGCTAAAAGCAACTTTCCTCGTGTAGTAGGAAGCCCAACAGCAAAGCCAGACTACGACCGAGACCGCCAACGCCGACAATGTGAGGACCGAAACCAGCTCACCCGATAGGCGAATTTCGCCAACAATCCCCGTTGCAGAGACGAGCAACAGGCTGATGGTGAATGTTGCAACAACGCGCACATCTTGCGAAGAAAGAAAGCGCATCTGAGCATCTATTGCATGGTGCGCCTCATCAAGTAGGAAGTCGCGAGCGTCGACAGAGCGCTCAGAATCCGTGCGGGCGTGGGATTCGGCTCCTCTGCTCATAGAAGTCTTGTGTTCGGCATTCAGCGCGACGGCCGAAACACTGGCAGCGTGATTTCGTCGTTGACTTTGCGGAAATCGACTTCGACGTTGAGGTCGCAACTGACGTCTTTGTCCTCGATGGCGACGAGGGTTGAGTACATGTACGGGCCCTCTTCGAGTTTGATCAAAGCGACCGTATAGGGGTACTCGTCGGGTTCCCAGCCGGGGAAGTACTTCTGCCACATGCGGATCCAGGACCAGACGGTGCCGTGACCCGAGATTGGCCGCCATTCCCAGTCGTCCTGTAGGCATCGGGGGCAGGCTTCGGCCGGCGGGAACCAGGGCTGATCGCAGATGTTGCAGAACTGGATTTGGAGGATGCCTTCGCGGCAGCCGTCCCAGAATGGCTTGGTCAGTTCGAGGACCGGTGGCAGGGGCTTTTCGTAGCTGAGTTCCGCAGATTGCGATTCAGTCGTCATGAGTTGTCTCGCTTCAGGATGTGCCCCGTGGCCAGTGGAGCGGCGCAGGCATACAGGCCGTACTGTGCATCGTCGACCTGGCGATCACCGCATTTTTGACGCAGTTGCCTGACCGCCTCGACATGGAGCGCCCAGCCCTGCATGTATGACTCGCTCGTATGCCCGCCGCCGGTGTTGAGCGGCAGTTCACCGCGCAGTCCGATGCGTTCGGGCGTGATCCAGTCGCCGCCTTCGCCGGGCTCGCAGAAGCCCATGCCTTCGAGCGTAAACAGCATGGTCGGCGTGAAGTTGTCGTAGAGCTGGGCGAAGGCGAGGTCGTCGCGTTGGACATCTGAGTGTGTGAAGAGATCGTCTGCGATCTGCGACATTGGCTCGTGCCAGAAGTCGTCGGCAACATATACGGGTGTGATATCTGACGCCTGTGACGTGGCATGGATGAGGACCGGCGTGTGCTTGAGGTCGCGGGCACGCTCGGCGGAAGTCACGATGAAGCAAACGCCGCCGTCGTTGATCAGGCAGTAGTCGAACAGGCAAAGCGGCTCGGCGATGTAGCGGGCGCCGTGGTAGTCGTCCATCGTGATTGGACGCTGCATGACGGCGTTCGGATTGAGCGCGGCATTGGCGCGGTTGGAGATGGCCAGGTGGCCGAGCGGCTCTGTCGTCGTGCCGTAGCGGTACTGGTGGCGGCGGAACATCATCGAGGTGACCGCGCCGGGCGAGGTCATTCCGTAGGGCGCTTCGAACATGGCCTGGGTGGAGATGCCGCGATTCTCGCCGCCATAGCGCGCGCCGGCTGAACGCCCGTTGTTGCCGTAGATGCAGGCGACCACGTCGGCCATGCCATTAGCGACAGCCAGCGCCGCGTATTGCAAGGCGATGCCGGATTGGCGACCTTCGCCCGGTAGCACGTTGACGAATCGGGGATGACGCAGTCCGATCATCTCGCACATGCGGCCGTAGTGGGGCAGTCGTGAGACGATCACGCCGTCGACGTCTGTTCGTCGAAGGCCAGCGTCCTTCAAGGCTTCGCGGAAGGCGATGAGTCCGAGTTCATAGGCTGAACGTTCGGGGTCGAGGTCGCGGTAGATCGAGCCAAACTCGGTCGTGCCGACGCCGACGATGGCCGTCTTGTCCTGGAGATTGCGCAGCGCACTGCGGTCGGGTTGGTTGGTCATGCGGCGAGTCTAGGGCGTGCTTCGTACTGAAGGCGCGGGAGCCACAACCCTACAGTCGTTCCCGCGTAGGCGGGAATCCATGCAACATCGAGACGCCGTATGGGTCCCCGCTTTCGCGGGGATGACGGTCTCTCCTAGTTAAGACCGAGAACGGGGCGGGCATTCTCGACGAGTACCCTGCCCAACTCAGCGTCGCTGAGACCGCTGCGCAGGAGTTGCAGGATCTGAGGTTGTTGATCAGCTCCTGGTGCATCTGAGCCGAACAGCACTCGTTCTGTACCGAGTGTTCGTATGAGTCGGGCTGCGTCTTCGAGCGCGCAGGCTCGGCGGCCGTCTCGACAGGTGAAGTGGCCGTCGTTGAAGCCACCGGCGGTGTCAAAGAGGACTTGCGGGAATCGCTTGGCGATGTCGATTCTCTGATCCCAGTATGCGCCGGGCATGTGGGCCATGATGAACTGCAGCCTGGGGAATCTCTCGAAGACGGGGATGAAGTGATCGGGCATGCCGTACACGTCGTCGCCAGGACCGCCTCGCAGCGCGCCGGTGTCGCTGAGGATGGGCAGGCCGAGCTCTTCCAGTCGGGCGTAGAGCGGCATCATGCGTTCGTCGGCAGGGAAGTAGCGGCCCAGGCCCGGATGCATCTTCACGCCTCGTGCACCCATCGCGACGCCGCGCTCCAGCTCTTCCATTAGCAGGTCCGAATCGACCCAGGTGCCGATGTCGCAGCAGAGAAAGGTGCGAATCCTCGGGTCTTCGGCCTGCCGTTCGAGTGTCCACGTGTTGAAGCTGCGTACTCGCTCGTGGAGCATCGCCAGTATGTCTTCAGCTTGAGCGTCGAGCTTGCGTTCTCTTTGCTGTTCGAACATCTCCGGGATGACCATGTAGTTGAGGCCGACAATCGCTTCAACGTCGTTTCGAGTCATGTACTCGCCACAGGTGTCGCCGTTGGCCCAGCGCCATTCGAGCGGTAGTCCGCGACGCGGAAAGACGACCGCCTCCTGCTCCGGCGTTCGACAGAGGTGGACGTGGACATCGATGACGTTCGGCATCTGGCTCCTCTATGGGTTCTGTGGCAGGCGTTCGGCGAGGAACTCGGCGTAGTGCATGGTTTCGTGCGTTGCTCCGCTGGCGACGGCGCCGGCGCGCAGGTGCAGGGCGCAGCCGGGGTTGTTGGTGATCAAGGTGTCACAGCCGCTCTCGGCGACGCAGGCGAGCTTGCGCTCGAGGATTCCCTGCCCGACTTCCGGCGCGGCCATTGACGTGAGGCCGCCGAAGCCGCAGCAGACCTCGGGCTCTTCGAGCGGCAACCCAGACTCGCCGGTCAGGCGCTCGACGAGTTGGTCGATTCGGGCGAAGGGATCGCCTCGGTTGGAAGCCTGGCAAAATCGATGCGCGGTCCACGATCCATTTTCGGCCTCCTCGAGGCAGCCGTCGGGGAGTCGTCCGGGGCCGTCTAGCCAGGCGGCGAGGTCGTGGACGCGACGGCTGACAGCCGATGCTCGTTGCTGCATTTCAGGGTCGTCGTGGAAGAGCTCGGGCCAGTGTTCCTGCATGGCGATCACGCAGCTTGGCGCTGGAGTAACGATCTGGTTGGAGCCGCCTTCTAATGCCTCGATAGTTTGTCGTGCCATTGTTCGCGCCGACTCCCAGTCTCCGGCGTCGAATGCCGGCAGACCGCAGCAGTGCTGCGATTGCGGGATTCTGACCGATGCGCCGCCGGCCTCGATCAAGCGTGCCGCGGCGTCCACGGCGGTGGGCAGCATACGGTCGGCGAGGCATTGGGCGAACAGATCGACTGCTTGTCCGGTCGCGGGCGACTCGGCGATCGGCGGCTGTGGTTTGCGGCTTCTGACCAGCGTTCGACCATTGCGAAGCGGCAGCGCCGGTACGGAACGCCAGCGCAGGCGCCTGGGCAGTGGAAGTCGAAGGTGGTCGCGACGGACGAGGCCGAACAGTCTCGCGCCCCCTGAAGCGAGCGCGCCCAGGCCCATCAGATGGTGAAACAGACTCGGTTTGGCCCAGAACCGAAGCGCGGCGCGTTCCCAGCGCGGCGCATGGCCCGCCTCGTGAGCGCGGTGGCGGACGTCGAGAATCTGCTTGGGCAGCGGAATGGCCACCGGACAGACGGTCTCGCAGGCGCCGCAGGAGACGCACAGACCCTGGGGACCAGCCGCCTCCTCAATGCCGTGGTGGAAGGTCGTGTTGACCAGCCCGACCGCGCCTGTGTAAATGTGGCCGAAGGTGTGTCCACCGACGACCTGGTACGGCGGGCAGACGTTGGCGCAGGCGCCGCAGCGGATACAGCGCAGGGCGTCCCCGATGCTGTCCGATTCGCGCATTTGGCGACGGCCGTTGTCGAGCAGGATGATGTGCATCTCTTTGCCCGGCTGGGCTCCGGTGATGCAAGTGGTGTAGGTGCTCAGCGTCTGTGCAGTGGCGGAGCGCGGCAGGAGCTGGAGTTGGCGCTCAGCGTCGGCCCAGGAGGGGATCAGCTTTTCGATTCCGGCAGTGACGAAATGGACATCGGGCAGCGATGTGGCCAGCCGCATGTTGCCTTCGTTGGTGACGACCATGATGCTGCCGGTCTCGGCGATCAGCGCGTTGGCGCCGGTCAGCCCTGCGCCGGCGGAGAGGTAATGTCCGCGCAGGCCGTCGCGAGCGCTGGCGACCATGGCCGGGATGTCGTCGGGATCGAACTCGCGATCGAGCTCCTTGCCCAGGATTTCTGCGACATACTGTCGCTTCTGATGGATTGCGGGCATGACCAGATGTGAGGGCCGCTCCTCGGCGAGCTGCAACAGCCACTCACCCAGGTCGGTCTCGATGGCGATGATGCCTCGTTGTTCGAGCTCGTGATTGAGCTCGATCTCCTCAGAGACCATCGATTTGCTCTTGACAATCAGTTCGATGCCGCGAGACTTGCAGACGCTCGAGATGTAGTTGACTGCGTCCTCGGCGGTGCTCAGCTCGACGACGGTTGCGCCGGCCGCCTCGGCGTTGGCTCGGAATTGGGCAATGTGGTCGTCCCAGTGCTCGAGAGTGAGGTCCTTGACCGCGGCGAACTCCTGGCGCAGGTCGTCAAAGGAGCGTTCGGTGCGCTGCTCGAGACGTTTGACCTGTGCGTCGCGGCTTTCTCGCCACGAGCGCTGGAAGGTCAGCAGTCGCGGTTTCAGATCGGGATCGCCGACCGAGCGTCGATAGCGTTGTTTGAATGTTGTGCTCATGGCAGCACCGCCACGGTCAACCGACTTGGTCCCTGAACTCCGATAGTCAGCGAGCGCTCGATATCGGCGGTTCTTGAGGGGCCAGTGACGAATGTTGCGTAGGCGGCAGCGCGGGGTTGTTGCGCGAGCCAGGCGAAGCCTTCGGCGAGCTCGTCGAGGATGTCAGTTTCCTGCACGGCCACGATGAGATGCCTGGTCAGCAGTGAGACGGCGCGATCGATCGTTGATGGTTCGATCAGTAGTACCGAGCCGGTTTCGGCGATCGCCAGTTGGGCCACGGCGATTCCGACCGGGCGGTCGGCGATGGAGCGTAGTGGATCGCTATCGTCGGGCAGTTGCCCTCGTTGTAACTGTTCATATGCTGCAGGCGAGACGACGGGTGAGTCATCGCCCAGCGACGTTGCAAATGCCCAGAGGTCGTCCCAGGAATCGCAACGTCGGAACTCGCCCTGGGCGGCGTGCAAGCCCTCGGCGAACTGTGCGGCGCGCTGGTTGGTCGTGACCATGCCGGGAGTCTAGCAGCCGCGCCGATGTATGCTCGTGAGGATGCTCGGTTGGCAGAGCTATGTACGGAGTACGCGTGATGATTGAACTCAACGAATCGCAACGACTGATACAACAAACAGTACGTGACTTTGCGCGCGCCGAGATTGATCCGATCGCAGATGATATTGATCGCGAAGATCGGTTTGCATCACACTTATGGCCGATGCTTGGAGATCTAGGACTGCTCGGAGTTACAATTGAAGAACAGTATGGAGGATCGAACGCTGGCCTATTGGCCGGTGTGATTGCTACTGAAGAGATCGCCAGGGCCAGCGCCTCAATCGCGTTGTCCTACGGCGCCCACGCGAACCTGTGCGCGAACAACATTGCCTCGAACGGTAGTGAGGCTCAGAAGGAACAGTACCTTCCCGGTCTGTGCGACGGCAGCGCCATTGGCGCATTGGCGTTGACTGAACCAGAGGCTGGATCGGATGCGATGGGGATTCGCACGACTGCCGTGCGCGACGGCGATGTCTACCGGCTCAACGGCAGCAAAATGTTCATCACGAATGGCTCGGTCGCCGACACGCTGGTGCTTTATGCGAAGACGAACCCTGAGGCGGGGTCTCAGGGGGTGACGGCGTTCATTGTCGAGTCGGGATTTGAAGGGTTCAGCGTCGGACAGGTGCTGGACAAGGTTGGGCATCGTGGCTCGCCGACGGCGGAGCTGATTCTCGAAGACTGCATCGTGCCGGTGTCCAATGTGATGCGTGGTGAAGGCTCAGGAGCCTCAGTGATGATGCAGGGGCTCGCGGTGGAGCGAGCATTTCTCGCCGGCGAGCCGCTGGGCATCGCGCAGGCGGCGCTGGATGAGGCGGTGGAGTACGCGCGCAATCGAAGGCAGTTCGGGCAGCGAATCGGCGACTTCCAACTGATCCAGGCAATGCTCGCGGATATGTACACAGAGCTGGAGGCAGCCCGCTGGCTGGTCTATCGGACGGCGCACGTGGTTGAAGAGGCGGCGGCGCGGGGGATCCGCAGCAACAAGGAGGCTGCGGCCGCCATTCTCTACTCGGCAGAGATGTCGAGTCGGGTGGCGGACAAGGCCGTGCAGATTCACGGTGGGTATGGATACATGAGTGAGAGTCGGGTGGCGCGCTATGTCAGGGACGCGAAGCTGTTGGAGATCGGGGCGGGGACCTCGGAGATTCGTCGGATGTTGATTGGTCGGGAGTTGGTGGGTCCGGAGTGATCTAAGATCGCCCCGAACGACAACGGGGCTATCGACTTTCCTCCCTCTGCGAGAGACCGATGTACGACTCCCCTTCTCCCCCCTTGCGGGGGAGATGCCGAAGGCAGAGGGGGGTCCTGTCCGCAGCTTCTATCTGTTACGCACCGACCGACCCCCCCTCTGTCACTCCGTGACATCTCCCCCCGCAAGGGGGGGAGAGCGGAATCGGAGGTTACGCACCGGTCTCTGCGAGGGGGAGCAAAGGGATCCACGCTCTCCGAGATATGGCCTGAAAGCCATGCGCCAAAACTACGAACCAAGCAGAATCAACTTCCCCTGTTCATAGGCATCCAGAGCGCGGGCCTGAAGCCCTTCGATTCCGGCGCTTCCGATTGGGTGATCGACGAGGGCGTAGCGGAAGTCGGGCATTCCCAGGGTCTTGGCGATCATGCGGCCGGTGGGGTCGAATGGGTGGGTGCAGAGGACCAGGCCGGGCTTGCCGTACTGCTCGAAGGTGATGCCGTCGTGCACACTGCACGTTGAGCAGGAGCCTCAATCACCCACCGCGGTGATCAGGAAATCAACATCGTTGGCGATTCGCTCCAGCACCTGTGGCTCGGCGATCCGGCTGGCGTTGCGCTTGCCGGAGTCGATCACGATGTTGCAGTTTGCCTGCTGCTCGAAGACCTCGGCGGTGTAGCGCAACAGTTTGTCGGCGTTGACTTTGCCGTTGGAGAAGAGGCCGATGCGCAGGCCCTCGACTGAGGTCAGCCGGGGGGCGGAGCAAAAGCCGGTTGGCGTGGGTTCGCCAGTGGGGTCGAAGAGTTCGAGCGACATGATGGACTCCGAGTCTGAGGTCAGCAGTCGAGGCAGACGCCGATGGCTTTGGTCTGATAGATGGAGTTGCGTCCGCGACTCCAGGAGGGCAGGAAGGCTGAGTGTCCGCCGGCCTCGCCGCCGGCGACGACGAGCAGGATGTCGTCGGGGGTGCGACCTCGGCGGAACGCGCCATTGCCTCGCTCGCCCTCGGCAAGTCCGTCGCCTGGGTGCCCGGCAGGCCACTTGCCCTTGCTCAGCATTTCTTCGGGATCACGGCTGGCGTGCTCGAAGAGGTATGCCTGGACATCCTGTTTGGTCATCCCACCTGACGCGGCGATCTCTGCGTGTTCAGGCGACATCACGACCAGTGACTGGCCATCAGTCAGCGCGCCCAGCGAGGCCATGGCGTCGGCAAAGGTGTCGAGCAGGAGTTTTGGGTCGCTGGTGTAGTGATTCTCGACGTTGTAGAAGCCGGAGGCTGCGAAGACGGTGGCGGTCGACACCTCGGGCGGGAAGTCGAGCGAGACGTGCAATGGCTCCCATGGGCTATTGAGGATGTTCTCGGCGATGCAACAGCCGTACTTCCCGGGCCAGCCGGTGGTCGAGCGATCGGAGATGCCCGGGATCATCTGGAAGATGTTCATGATCACCAGGCGCATCGCCCGTCCGATGGTCGCGTTGGCGCGGTTGCCCGGGCCGAAGACGTTGACGCTGGCGTTCATCCCGATTTCGTCGCGGATATCTCCCGAGATGATCACCACAGGTGCTGAGCCTCCGGTGCTGGCGGTCGAACCGTGGAAGTTGTAGGCGTCTTCGTTCAGACCCTCGAGCGCAGCCAGCACGGTAGGGAAGTACTGCGGCTGGCAGCCCGCCATGACGGCGTTGATGGCAGCCGATTGAACGCTGCATTCGCGTCCAGTGGCGGGATGCCGGGCGACGATTTCCTCAGGAGGGCGTCCGGCGGCCATGAGGAATCGTTCGACCCGCTCACGAGCCGGAGGGACGACCGGAAGCCCGTCGGTCCAGCCCTGCTCGTAGCACCAGTCGATAGCGGAGAGTTCGTCGGTGAGAGTGTGGGTCTTGGTGGTCATGTGGGTGAGTCTAGAGCGTTGGGCTGAAGCGCTTCGGACAACGGTCACCGGACCAATACCAACCCCACTACCACGCGATTTACCAGCGATCTTTCCTCCCCCTCGCAGGGGGAGGTGCCGAAGGCGGAGGGGGTCCCTTTGCCGGAGAGCAGCATTCAGTTTCGTAACGACCGGCGGGACCCCCTCAGTCACTTCGTGACAGCTCCCCTTGCAAGGGGGAGCAAACTCGTCCCTGCGCGGCAAGAGCCAGTGCTGTGGTTTGACAGCTTCAGGTCCCTATACGTTCTCAGTTAGTTCGTCCAGCCGAACTGACCATCTAAACTGAGCCTGCGGCGCGTCTGGAACGGCTCCTGACGTGTCTGTGAAGAGGCGGCGATGGTGCAGAGGAATGGCGCCGGAGGCCAGCAGGTTGAGGATGATCGTCCGCTGGTCAGCGGGCCGTCGCTTGGGCCGATTCCTTACTACTGGGTCGCGGCGATTGTTGTTTGTGTCGGCACATTCCTGGGCGTGGTTGACAACTCGATCACGAACATTGCGCTGCCCACGCTGAGCAACGAGTTCGGCCGACCGGCGGACGACGTGGTCTGGGTCGCGCTGTCATTCATCGTCGTCAGCACTGGCTTGTCCTTGACCATGGGTCGGTTGGGCGACATCTACGGCCGCAAGATGCTCTACGTGGTCGGATTCATCGTGCTGACAATCGCCACGGGATTGTCGGCGATATCGGGGTCGCTGGAAGAACTGATTGGCACCCGAGTCCTGCAGGCGGTCGGTTCCGCGATGACGATGGCAAACGGAGCGGCCATCATCACTGCCGCATTTCCGCCGTCGAAGCGTGGCACCGGATTGGGACTGATGGTCTCGACCGTTGGCGCGGGCGCGATGGCGGGTCCAGCGCTTGGCGGTGTCTTGCTTGATCTGATCGATTGGCGCGCGATCTTCTGGACGCGTGTCCCATTGGGCGTCGTCGGCACGTTCCTGGCCTGGCGGCTGCTGGTTGATGGTTCTCCCGACAACCGGCCGCGGGGACTCGACATTCCCGGCGCGCTGCTGCTCTTCGGGATGCTGGGCTGCCTGACATTCGGGATCAACCGCGGCGGCAGTATCGGCTGGACGTCGCCGTTCATGATCACGACGTTTGCCCTGAGCGCGATCTTCCTCGTTGGATTCATCGTGGTCGAACGGCGAACGTTCTCTCCGATCGTGGACCTGGGACTGTTCAAGGGTCGCGGGTTCAGTTTCGGCATCTCGGCAGCGATCTTGCAGTTCATGGGGATGAGCGCCTCGCTCTATCTGACGCCCTGGTTGTGGCAATTCGGGCGCGGGTTCTCGCCGATTGAGATTGCGGCGGTGATGCTCCCGATGCCGATGGCGATGATGCTCTGGTCGCCGATTTCAGGGCGTATCTCGGATCGCCTGAGTTCGAGGCCGCTGACCACAGCCGGCATGATCATGGTCTGCGCCGCACTCTTCTTGCTCTCCAGAACGACGATAGATACGTCGCCTGTCGACTTTGGCCTGCGGATGCTGCTATTGGGTATCGGCACGTCGACCTTCAGCACCCCGAACACGGCGGTGATCATGTCCGCAGTTCCGCCTCAACGTCTGGGCACGGCTTCGGCAGCGCAGACCACGGCGCGCACGATCGGCAATGCGATCGGAGCCGCGATCTGGGTCGCGATCTTTGTATCCGTCGCCGGCGCGGTTGGTGAGTCGGTGAGTTCGCCGGCGCTGATCATCGACGGATTCCGCACGGCGCTGTTGGTCGCTGCCATCTGCACCGCTCCGGCGATCCTGTTCTCATTGGTTGGTGGTCAGCGCGGCGTGCGTAAGGTGGCGGAGAAGGCGGCGGTTGGGGCTCAGGCCGTGCGCGAAGCAATCGAGTTCGAGATATCGCTCATGGTGCCCCTGTTCCGCGGCCAAAAGTCGATATCACATAGTGAAATTGGTTTGCGCCGGGAGAACGGACTCAACGGCGTCAGTGAGCCACGACCGGTGAACACCGCTCAGGTGGAGGAGGAGTCGAAGTGACCCATGTCATCGTCGTTGGGGCTGGCAATGCGGCGTTGTGCGCCGCGTTGGCTGCGAGGGAGCGCGGGGCTGACGTGACGGTGCTGGAGAAGGCGCCGGAAGGCGAGCGCGGCGGCAACACATACTTCACCGGTGGTGGCTTTCGCTTTCCCTACGAAGGGATGGACGACATCCGGCGCGTCATCCCCGACCTGAGCGAGGCAGAGATCGAGCGAGTTGATGTCGGTTCCTATACGACCGCGAAGTTTCGCGATGACCTCGCGCGGGTCACCGATGGGTTGATTGACGATGGCATGGCCTCGTCGTTAGTGCGTGAGGCAGCGCCGACGATGGAATGGCTGCATGGACAGGGCGTCAAGTTCACGTTGATGACCGGTCGGCAGGCGAACGAGGTCGGTGGGAAGCTGGTCTTCTATGGCGGTCTGACGGTGGAGGCTGTGGGGGCAGGGAAGGGGCTGTCGGACCAGGAGTTTGAGGCGGCTGAACGGGTCGGTGTGAATGTGCGCTACGGCTGCAAGGTGGTCAATCTGTTGCGCGAGGGTCGGCGAATCCGTGGCGTCGAGCTCTGGACTGATGATGCGGTGGAGGAGCTGGAAGCGGACGCTGTGGTGCTGGCTGCGGGTGGCTTTGAAGCGAACATCGAGATGCGGACTCGCTACCTGGGTCCCGGCTGGGACATGGCCAAGGTGCGCGGCTCGCGGTTCAACACGGGCGATGCGATTCAGGCTGCCATCGATGCCGGCGCGCAGCCGTTCGGTAACTGGTCGGGCGCTCATGCGGTCGCCTGGGATCTGAACGCTCCGCCAACAGGGAATCGGATTGTTGCCGATTTGTACCAGAAGCACTCGTATCCGTATGGGCTGATCGTGAATGTCGATGGCGAGCGGTTCGTCGATGAGGGTGCAGATATTCGCAACTACACCTATGCGAAGTACGGTCGAGCGATCCTGGCACAGCCGGAGCGGGCGGCGTTCCAACTGTTCGATCAGCGCACGGCACGTCTGTTGCGCGATGAGTATCACGTACGCCAAGTGACGATGGCGCAGGCTGACACGATTCATGAGTTGGCTGATGCCCTCGGTGTAGATCCCGAAGGACTTGAGCGCACGATCGACGCGTACAACGCGTCCTGTTCAGAAAATGGGCTTGCGCAGTTCAATCCTTCGGAACTCGACGGTGTTGGCACGTCAGGAATTCGTCCGCCGAAATCGAACTGGGCGCTGCCGTTTGATTCTCCGCCTTACCAGGGTTACGCGGTGACCTGCGGGATCACGTTCACCTTCGGCGGCCTCAAGATCGATCCGCGCAGCGGTCAGGTATTGGACACGGAAGATCGGCCGATGTCTGGCCTGTATGCCGCCGGCGAGCTGGTCGGTGGCCTGTTCTACAACAACTACGCGGGAGGGTCGGGTCTGATGGCGGGCAGCGTGTTTGGTCGGATCGCTGGGAGGAGCGCGGCTGGTGTCGATATCTGAGCGCGGTGCGGCGCTACTGCACGAGATCATCGACTCGCCAGAGGTGCTGATGACCCCTCAACTGCGCAAGATTGCTCGACGGGAAGCACGGGAGCTTAAGGCGTCGCCGGGCGAGGACGTGCTGGCGTTGTGCAACATCCTGATCGAGCACGGCGGCAGCGGCAAGGTGCGTCGGGAGGAGCACGGACCGGCGTACGAGTCGCGGTTGGTTGCGTTTGAGATCGTGTCGATGCACAGAGGTGCGTTGGCCATGCTGGACTGGCGGGAGCTGGAGCGACTCGGGCGGACGCTGGATGGCTGGGCGAGCGTCGACCAGTTTGCGCGCAAGCTGAGCGGTCCCGCCTGGCAACGTGGCCAGATCAGCGACGCGCGGATTCGAAAGTGGGCGACGTCGTCCGACTTCTGGTGGCGACGGGCGGGACTGGTCTCGACGATCGCGCTGAACGAGCGACACCTGGGCAGCGGCGACGCAGCCCGGACGCTGACGATCTGCGAGTTCTTCCTGGACGACCGGTCGGATCTGCACGTGAAAGCCCTGAGCTGGGCGTTAAGGGAACTGGCGCTCCGCGATCCTGATGCCGTGATCGAGTACATCGTTGATCGTGAGGAACGGCTGGCGCCAAGGATCCTGCGCGAGGTGCGCAACAAGCTCGAGACGGGACATAAGGATGCCAAGCCATCGGAGGCGATGGTACGTCGGATGCGGGAGCGTAGAGTCAGTCGTTGAGGGTGAGACTGACAGCGGGAGGGTCGTAGGAGAGGTTGAAGTCGAATCTGGAAAGCAGGTCTCGTCCAAGAAGGGACGGAAGCTTCCAGAGCGAGCCCTGAGTGCTGCTCGTCGGTGGCGGCTCAGCGATGGCCACTGACTGCGTGATGGTGAGCGGTGTTCCCGCCGAGTCACGAAGGCGCAGTCCCAACTGTTGAATCCGACAGCGGGCTGAGGCATGGCCGATTCCACTGACGGAAATCATGTCAGGCCCACGCCCAAAGCTGATGTCACGACCCTCCAACCTGAACATGCTGGCAATGTCGTGGTACTGGAGAATCGTAAAGTCCGCGCCGGAGTCAATCATGAACGGCACACGCTTGGCTTGCCCGCCGAAGAGTACGGTCAACGTGATGCGCGGCGCCGGGGTACTCGACAGCGAGCGATGCGCCGGCCGTGCGACCTGGCCAAAGTGTCCAGGAAACCGGCGCACTACAGGGCCCACGCAGTACCTTCTTCGGGCCAGGTGAAGTGCATGGCCGACGAACAAGTGATGCGGTCCAGCGAGAGTAGGAAGTCCATCATCTCATCTGGGCTGGCACACGGCTGGATCTTGCCGCCGTTGTAGACGACGACAATCTGATCTCGGTACTGCTCCATCAGCACGGCTTCGTGCTCGATAAAATAGTCGAGATTGCGCTGCGCTTCCAGGTCGATCGCTTCCACTTCCGCATACTCCGGCGTGCCGGGCGTGACCATGCGGATGTCGAACGGGAGCGTGTCTTCATCGGTGACCATGCCTGTCTCCAATGCCCTCAGCCTACCGAGATTAGACGCAGGTCGGCCAACTAGCGAGTTCTTTGACTTCTCCTCGGCGGGGGATGCTGACAGGGAAGCGCTGGAGTGATTCGAGCAGCCAGCGACGGGTGTCGGCCGGATCGATGATCTCGTCGAGATTCATCAGGCCGGCAGCTCCCCAGGGCTCGTGGCCGAGCGTCCACTCGTCGATCAGGCGCTGTCGCTCGGCGTCGGGGTCAGTAGCGTTGGCGATGTCTTTCGCGTGGACGACGTTGACGCCGACGCCGGGGTCCATGAACGAGATTTCGGCGCCCGGCCAGGCGGTGATCAGCGAGTTGTCCATGCTGTTGCCGGATAGTGAGAAATAGGCGAGCCCGAACGCCTTGCGCATCACGACGGTCATGCGTGGGACAGTCATCAGCGAGAGCGCCTCGAGGAACATGATTGCTTTGTGCAGCAGCCGGGCGTGCTCGGGCTGCGAACCGACGATGAAACCGGGTACATCCTGGAGCCAGACCGTGGGGATGTTGAAGGCCTCGCACATGCAAATGAATTGCGTGGCTTTGTCGCATGTGTTGGGGTCGAGCGCGCCGGCATTGAACATGGGATTGCTGGCCAGGATGCCCACCGACTGGCCGCCGATTCGTGCCAGCGTGGTAATCAGCGAACGGCCGAATCGGGGTTTGAGTTCGAGCATCTCTCCGTCGTCGACGATTCGCTCGATGACGCGGTGCATGTCGTAGGCCCGCTGCCGACGGGTGGGGACGATATTAGCGATCCTGGGGTCCGGATCGGACTCGTCATAGCCATCGAGAGTTGGCGGCGCTTCCCAGCAATTGGAGGGCAGGTAGGAGAGGAATGACTTGATCTGCTCGATCGCTTCCTCTTCGCTTTCGGCAGATTGGTCGATCTGACCTGTGAGGTCGAGGTGGATATCGACGCCGCCCAGGTCCTGGAGTGAGATCAGCTCACCCGTGGCGATCTCGATGACACGCGGTGAAGAGACATTGAGCGCCGAGCCTCGGACCTGGGTGGTGAAGTCGGAGAAGGCGCTGTGGAAGCTGGAGCCGCCGAAGGATTCGCCGACGATGGCCGTGGCCATGGGAATGCGCCGCCGCCTGCGTCCAGATTCGAGACTGGGCGAGATCTTGCTGAAGCCCTCGGAGCCAAGAGCGTCGGGCAAGCGAGCGCCGCCGGTCTCGCCGAAGTAGACGTAAGGCACACCCTGTTCCATAGCGTGTTCGTAGATGCGCTTCTGTCGCTTGCCACCGACAACCGAGGAGGAACCGTGGAGCACGGTGACATCGTCGCCGGCGACGGTTGCCGGCCGGCCGTCGATCTTGCCCCAGCCGCCGATCTTGCCGTCGCCGGGAGTGCGGTCCCTGACCTCGTGCATCTCGGACACAGCGAAGGTGCCGATTTCGCGGAAGCTGCCGGGATCGAGCAGCTTGTCGATGCGTTCGCGAATGGTCAGGCGTCCCCGGTCATGCTGTCGGGCGATGCGATCGGCTGATCCCATCTCGGAGACGATTTTCTGTCGCCGGAGGAGGAGATCTTCGCGGACCTGCTGAGGTGTGGGTGGGTTGGCGACCATTCGGGACTCCTCCGACGAATTGCTGCGTGATTGTCGTACGGACTGACGATATCGGGTGATCGGGTTTGGGCCTGCTCGCGTGGGGAGACCTTCGAAAACTCCCCTTCTCCCCCCTTTGCGGGGGAGATGCCGAAGGCAGAGGGGGGGGCTGTCCACAGCTTGTACCTGGTACTCATCGACCAACCCCCCCTCTGTCACTCTGTGACATCTCCCCCCGCAAGGGGGGGAGAGGGGATTCGGGAGTGTTTCAAAGGCCTCCGTGAAGCGGGGACTGGGACTCAACCTACCGAGGCGATTTCTTAGTCAGCCTCGGGCAACGGCGGCGATTGAGAGGTTACGTTTCGATCTCCACTTGCAGAGCCTCGCCCGTTGCTGTCCTGAGGATGTATGCCTCTGCGACTTCTATTCCGGCAGCGTTCAGCATTGATACGTATTCATGCAACTGGGCGTTGTATGTAGCCAGGCGAACAGGTGGGATGTCATCGTCAGACTTGTAATCGACGAGGATCCACTGTTCTCCATCTCGGAAGACGAGGTCGGCGACGCCTTCGGTGATGACGGTGTTTTCATCCTTCGTCTGGATTGTGGCAAGGGGCAACTCTCGATGGATGACGTCTGACCTTGATGCTCGCTGGATCAGTTCGGAGTTGAGTGCCCGTTCGATGTGTTGGAGTACCTGGTCAACTGGAACGTGGAACTTGTGGCAGATGCGCTCTGTTCTTCTGCGTGTGATCTCGTGGTTGGTGAAGTCTGCCGTTTCGAGCGCTTCGTGGACGGCCTTGCCGAAGTCGAGCGGATTGATGTTGGAGTCGTCTCGTTCGCTCTCATCGACTCCGACATCGGCGCTCTCCGCTGGCGTGTGTGGATTGAGGCTGGTTGGCGTTACGGCCTCAATGGTTCGTGAGCCATTGGAGATCGCCTCCTGGTGGCGTTCTTGCCAGAGAGGACGCAGCTCTTCATGTGGTGGCGTGTGGAGCGTCGGCGTGGGCGAAGGTGCTGCATCGAAGGTTCTTGGTCCGACGACGAGCGTGTTTGGATCGGCGTCGCGGGCGAGCCAATGCGGCGCCGCGTCATCGAGGTAGGTATGGAACGAGTCTCGGCGCGAAGTGCTGTCGGCGGGGAATGAGGGCAGGATGAGCCAATCGCGAGCTCGGGTGGCGGCGACGTAGAGCATGCGCCTCGCTTCAGCGTCGGCGTAGGTGCGGTCTCTTCGTTCGGCGATGGCGTAACCGGGCGTGCGGAAGGGTGTACGGTCGTCGCCGAGCTTGAATTCGATGCGCTGGTTCGGCCGATCGACAATGAACTGATTGCCAGAGGCTGGCTGGTCCTGGAGCTTGGGCACGATCACGATGGGAAACTCGAGCCCCTTGGCCTGGTGGATGGTGAGAAAGCGAACTGCGTCGTCGTCGGCTTCGGTGGTCGGCGATTCCGACTCGGGCAGGTTGCGGACTCCACGTTGCGAGAGCCAACGCACGAAGGGCCGCAGGCTGTCGTCGTTGTTGTCGGCGAAGTGGGCGGCTCGCTGGACGAGCATGCGCAGGTTGGCCTGGCGCTGGCGCATCTGGCTGTGCTGGACTCCGACGGCCTGGGCGAGCAACAGTCCCGAGGCGCGAATGACGTGATCAATCAGCTCGGGCAATCCAAAGCGGCTCAGATCGTCTCGTAGTGCGCCAAGGAATTCAATCGGGGCTCGAAGCCTGCCCTCGTAGGCTTCAGGCACCGAGCCGGGTTGCAATCGGATCGCCTGTGATCCGAGCGACGAGCGGAGTTCGAGGAGCTCGGTGTCGGAGGCGGCGACGAGCGGCGATTTGAGCGTTGCGAGGGCAGCGACTTCGTCGGTTGGGTCATCCAGCGCCTGCAATAGGTGGGCGATCGCCCGGATTTCGGGCTTCTGATAGAAGCCCTGTCCGCTATCGAAGTGATAGGGAATGCCCGCACGATCGAGAGCTGTGGTGTAGAGGTCTGCTCCGGTCCTGGTGCGGACGAGTACGGCGATGTCGCGGAATTCGGGGATTCGCGGACCCGCCGGTGTCGGTATGTGGCCGAGTGTTGCGTCGTCCTGTTGCATGTGCGCGATCAAGTTGGCGATTAGCTTCGCTTCGGCGCCGCGAGCCTCAGGCGCTCGGTCGAACTGCCGATTAGAGGGAATCACGGCCACGCCGGGTCCTCGGTCAGTTCGATATGGCACGGTCGCTTCCCAGCGCGCCTGAGCTCGCGGATAGTCCTGATCTGGTTTGATGACGCCCGGCAACACTGCGTTGTGCCAGTCGCAGAGCTGTGGACGGGCGCGGAAGTTGACGGTCAGATTGGCGATGGCCGAGGTCTCCGGCGCGGCGAGAAAGATATCCCGCACCTGCTCGTAGATATCGATGTCGGCGCGGCGGAAGCGGTAGATTGACTGCTTGGGGTCGCCAGCCAGGACGAGACGCCCGGGCCCGGGCGCGACCTGCGTCCAGTCGTCGGCGTCCGGATCGGCGGCCAGCAACAGGGCGATCTGGGCTTGCAAGGGATCGGTGTCCTGGAACTCGTCGACGAGGATGGTTCGGAATCTGCTTCGCAGATCCTCGCGGGCTTGTTTCGAGCGAACCAGGAGATTGCGCGCTTCGAGCAGGAGGTCGTCGTAGGTGAGCAGGCCGTCGATCCGGCGCTGGTTGGAGTCCTGTTCGATGAACTCACGTAGCGCCGCGGTCAATTCTGCCAGTGCGGTGTCGCGCTCGCGTTGGTCTTTAGGGACCTCCTCTGACGGTAGGTCGTCGCTCAATGGGCCCGTGAGATCGCGGTTTCGGGCGAGTTGTTCGGCGGCGAGCTGGAGGTCTCGCAACTCGAGACCCAGGTCGAAGGCTCGCTGCAACGGTTCCTGGGGCGCGTCGCTGCTCCATAGCCAGGAGCGCCAGGACTGGGCGAAGCGCAGGTCGGCCTGGAGTTGGTCGAGGACGTTGAAATCGGGGTCTAGCCCAGCATCGAGCGAGCGCTCACGCAGGATGTTGGCGGCGAAGGCATGGATCGTCTGGATTTGCGCGGCGTCGACATCGCGGAGTGCGTCGTGCAGGCCTGCGACGGATAGCTCGGCGCGGATCCGCTCACGGAGTTCTCCGGCGGCTTTCTCGGTGAAGGTGATGGCGACGATCTCGTCGAGCGAGCGGCCATTGCGGACCAGGTTGACGACACGCGCGACAATCACCGATGTCTTGCCCGAGCCGGCGCCAGCCTCGAGGAAGAACGAAGTGTCGAGGTCGTTGATGATGCGCTGGCGGACATCGTCGTCGACGGGTGGTGGCTGTTGGTCGGTCATACATTCACTTCATGCCCGCGCTCCGTCGCGGGAATCTCGCTGAGTGGGGTCAACAATCCGAATCCATGTGCGACCTCCCAGTCCCCGCTTTACGCGGGGACCTGCCCCTCTCCCGTCCGCTCTATGGCCGTCTGTTGGGCGGCTGGATGGAGCAGGTCCCCGCGTAAAGCGGGGACTGGGAAGGTTTGCGCCTGCGACACCGTCTGTGCTCAGGGATAGGTGTTTGTGCATTGCATTCAACATCTGTGGCATCGGTCTATCGGCGTCCCAATCAAACACGTTGCCGTCTCAGGATTTCCAGCTGGCGGACAGCGTCCTGGTCTTGCCTCGACTTCTTCTGATAGCGCTCGGCGATGTCGGCGGTGCAGGTGGATTCGTAGGGGCAATGGCGGCAGTTTGGCCGATCTCTCGGTGGGTTGCCGGGGTAGGGGATGAAGTTGGCCGATTCCAGCTGGTCGGCGATCAGCGCGAGGGTGTCTCGTAGTCGTTCACCATCGCTGGGCGCGGAACGGCCTCCCCGGGTCGTGAGTGATTCACCTAGCAGAGTTTGCGAGACAAAGTCTCCCGGTCGGGTAGCTGACCGCAGTTCCACTTCCGCTTGACGGATTGGAACGCCTCGCTGCGTCAGGGCGGTGAGGTTGGCGATGGCAAGAAACGAAGAACCGTTGACGAAGCCTCGAACGTCGGGCAGCGATTTGCCGGTGAAGTAAGAACGTGCGCGCTGGCGGCCGTCGGCGTGTACGTCGATCCGGTCGATGCGGCCGCTGAAGTGGATGTTCCTGCCTCCAGTGACGCGGATGGGAGCGTCCTCGAACTGGGCGTCCACTGCCACGGGACTCCAGCCGTCGCGCGCGTCGGATGCCTCAAGCCGGCGCGCGCGCTCAAGGTCTTCGGACACCTCGTCTCGCAATGCCGGGACTGATGCTGGCGGCCCGAGCGCGCCGGCCTCGGCCGCAGAGTCCAGGAGTTGGTGAGCGACATCGCTGAGGGAGGCCTCGGTGCTGGTGTAATCGACCCAGGTCTGGTCGGAGTTGTCGCCTACCCAGGTTTGCGCCCAGGTCGAGAGGATCTGGCGGAACAGACGACCGAGGACGTCGCGTCGAGGCTGATCCGGCCGGGCGGGTTCGGCGTCGGCTCGGGCGTCGACGATGTAGCGCAGGTAGAAGCGATACGGGCAGGTGACGAAGGTTTCGATGGCCCTGGCGGACCAGGTTCGATCGAGTGGTTGCCAGTCGTCTCCGAGCAGATTGGGAGTCTGAGCGGAGTCGAGTTGGCCGTCGAAGTCGGTGAAGACGGGTGCGTTGCGTTGGAGTCGGGCGTGTTCGGCGGCTTCTGCCTCGGGCCAGAGCTCGGCCAGGGCTGCGCGCGTTTCGGAGTCGGGCGATGCGAGCAGGGCGAGATTGAAGGACTGTTCGTCGGGTGCAGCGACTGTGGCCGTCCAGTCGTCCGATTCGATCTCGGCAGGGGTCGGCAGCCGAGTGACTGGGCCGGATTCGATCCGTTGGATGCGTCCGGCTTCGTAGAGCGAGGACTCGGTGCGCGGTTGATCGGCATCTTCGGACGAGGCGGCCGCTGTTTCGAGGATGAGCGAGGATGGCCGGGCCGGACCTCCGACGGCACTGCTTCGCCGACTCCAGCTTGCGCTGAACTGTCGTCGTGCGGCGCGACGCATGAGCTGCCATGCATGGCGGTCGCTGTCGCCGCGATCACGCTGCAGAGCGAGCGCGTCGGGGATTTGCTCATTGATCGCCGCCCGGTCGGCGTCGGTGAGCAGTGGGTCCTGCCGACCGACGGCCGGGAAGATGCGTTCGGCGACTCCGGCGGCGAAGATGGCGTCGTAACGGATACCTCGAGCAGGCCCCGTCGCTGCGCCAATGTTGACACCGCCGATGAGGCGACGCGGGTCCCGAACTACTCGTGAACTCATTGCGCGTCCCAGCGCGGTGAGTCCGTCCTGAGCTGACCAATCGGAACCGAGTCTGTCGTGACTGCGAAGTTGGTCGAGGATCTCGCGAGCGGCAAGTCGGAGGGCCTGGTCGGCTGAGTCGGCGTCGAAGTATTGATCGAACGCTTCGAGCAGGAGATCGGATGCGTTGGCCCAGGAATCGGCATCTTGCAGTTTGCGGCTGCGGGTGCTGAGGTCGCGGGCGATGGCGACTAGGTCTTTGGCCAAGTCTTCGGCCAGGTCTCCGGCGTCGCGGCTCTGCGTCGTTTCACTCCACAAATCCAGTCGATGTTCCATGGCGAAGAGATTGCGGGTGAGTCCGGCGTCGACCGAGACGCGCTCCCACTGCGCCGGATGTCGGTGGTGATCGAGCAGTCGTTGGCGCAGAGACCGATGCGAAAGCCAATCGAGCAACTCGGCGCGTTCGACAGTCTCAGGGCTGAGCAGGACGCGGGCGAGCCGCTGGGCGGCGTGGCCGATCGGCGTCCGTGTCAGTTGGCGTCCACCGATTCTCCAGGTTGGGATATCGGCTCGTTCCAGCGCGGCGGAGAGCCGATCATCGGTCGGCGCTCCCTGCTGATGCAGGATTGCGATGTGGTGAAAGGCGGTGCCGCCGGTTGCGAGCTCGAGGATGCGAGCGGCGATTTCGTCGGCTTCCGCCGTCGGGTCGCCGACGCTGAAGTAGCGGTCGGCCGCGACGTTGGCCGGAGCGATCTGGGAGTGGATCACGCGGACATTAAGTTCTCGTCGGATTGCGGACACGGTCCTCCGTGGCGGCGACGCCGGATCATTGGATGGTGCGACCAGCAGCATGCGGACGTCTGTCGCTTCGGCGAGGCGCTTGAACAGGAGTCGTTGGATGCGTGTGAGGTCGTAGATGCCCGAGACGATCAACGGCGCGCCACCCAGGGCCTTGATGAATGCACTGTCGGGAGTCGACGCGCTAGTGGCGTCCTCGTATCGGGACGTGCGGTCGGCGATGTCTGCAGTCGTTTCGCGCCAGGCGTTGAAGACGAGCTTGAGGTCGCCGTCGGCCAAGTCGTCCGAAGTGAGCGCGGCCTCTCTCAGGTCGGTGAGGCTGCGGAGCAGCGCGGCGGCCACTCCGGGCGCTTGCGGGTCGAGCGCCTCCAGCTTCAGGTCTCGCAGCACGTGTCGAAGGGCGGTCAGATCTGCGCCGGCGGGCCAGGCATGACGCGCAGGAGCGTGGCCGAAGCTTGCTGCGGCCTGTGCGAGGTCGACCGGAGTGAATCCATAGACGCCGGCGAGAGCGCCGCCAGTGGCCTCGGCGAGCATTCGCTGAGTGGAGAGTCGTTGCAGCGCGGAGCCGTGGAGGATGTTGAGTCGGGAGAGCAGTGAGGGTCGTTGGGCCGCGAGTTGGGTCAGTCGGAGGTCGTTGGCGGCGGGGTCGGGGAGGATTTCGATCGTGAGGGTCATGGGGAGGTCAGGGTAGACCTGCTTCTGAAGGGATGAAGGAGATGCCTAATGGCCAAATCCTATCTCCCACCCTTGCAGGGGGAGATGTCACAAAGTGCCAGAAAGGGTGGTCGGCAGGTGACGACCAAGTCGGTCTGCCAAGCAGGGAACCCCCTCTGCCCCCGGGTCAAGCCCGGGGCAGGCTTTCGGCATCTCCCCCGCAAGGGGGGAGAAGGGGAAGTTGAGCATCTGTCTCCCCGGGGGGAGAGGGCAATTGCGACTTAAACGCATGAAGCGGGGGCTGCTCCGGAGAGCTGCCCCCGCCCCAACCGGTCCCCGCGGAGGGGGATGGGCCGTCGGTCGCCACGGCCTGAGCGGTGTCAGGCTGCTAGACGGCGGCCGGGCCCCGTTCACGGGTGCGGACTCGCACGGCATCTTCGACATCGAGGACGAAGATTTTGCCGTCGCCGATGTTGCCGGATGCCGCGTTCTCGACAATCGCGTCAATCACGTCGTCAAGCGGCGTGGTGTTGATCACGATTTCGATCTTGATTTTGGGCAGGTAGTCGACCTGCACCTGCTGGCCGCGGAACTCCTGGACGACACCCTTCTGAGCGCCGCGTCCGCGGACTTCGGAGATGGTCATCGAGACGATGCCGATGGCCTCGAGCGCCGTGCGAACGACGGAGAGTCGTTCCGGGCGGATGATGGCGATCACCATTTTCATGATCGTGTGCCTTTCCTGTTTCTGTTCCCTCTCTCCCTGAGGGAGAGCGTGAGGGTGAGCGCCCCTCTATTGTGCCGGTTCGTGTTCTCCCCCCGCCGGAGCGGGGGGAGATGTCACGGAGTGACAGAGGGGGGCTCTCCGGCTTCTTGCTCAGTCGCCGCCTCCGGCAGCGCCGCCGCCGCCGCCACTGCCAGGCGAGCCGGCTGCGGGCAGCTCCTCCATCGCCGAGACTTCCACGGCCACGCCTGGGGCGACGGTCGGGAACTCGGGGTAGGCGCCGATGCCGTGCTCTTGCACGTCGAGTCCGGCGAGCTCTTCGTTCTCCGGGACGCGGAGTCCGATGGTGTTCTTGATGATGAAGAACAGGATGCCGGCAGTCACGGTGACCCAGGCGAGGATGGCGAGGACGCCGATGAGCTGCTCGAGCAGGGCTCGGAAGCCGCCGCCCATGAACAGGCCGTGTCCGGGTGCTCCCCATGCCTCGGCTGCGCCGGCGGTGGCAAAGAGACCAACCGCGAGTGTGCCCCAGACACCGCAGGTGCCGTGGACGGAGATTGCGCCGACTGGGTCGTCGACCCTGACCTTGTCGAGGAACTCGACCGAGAGGACGACCAGTCCACCGCCGATGGAGCCGATGATTACTGCGGCCCAGGGCTCAACGAAGCCACAGCCTGCGGTGATCGAGACGAGTCCGGCGAGCGCGCCGTTGAGCGTGAGACCGAGGTCGGCCTTGCCGTAGCGGACCTTCGCGACGGCGACGGCGACGATTGCGCCTGCGCCGGCGGAGAGGGTGGTGTTGATGGCGATCCAGGCAGCCTCAGTCGCAAGTCCGCCGGAGAGTCCGAGGGTCGAACCGGGGTTGAATCCGTACCAGCCGAACCAGAGGATGAACATGCCCAGCGTCGCGAGGGTCATGTTGTGGCCGGGGATGGCGCGGATTTCCGTGCCGACGTACTTGCCGATGCGCGGTCCGACGAGGATGGCGCCCATCAGTCCGGCCCATGCGCCAACGGAGTGGACGAGGGTGGAACCGGCGTAGTCCATGAAGCCACGGTCGCCGAGCCAGCCGCCGCCCCAGCCCCAGTGAATCACGATGGGGTAGATGATGCCGGTGACGAACACCGTGTAGAAGAGGTAGGCGCTGAACTTGGTGCGTTCGGCCAGGGCGCCGGAGACGATGGTCGCGGCGGTCGCGGCGAATGCCCACTGGAAGAAGAAGACGGCTGCCTCAGAGACGCCGCCAGACGTGTCTGTCAGTCCGCCGAGCGCGGGGAAGAACGAGTCTCCGCCGATAAATCCGCCCGTCGAGCCGCCGAAGGCGAAGCCGAATCCGACCGCCCACCAGACGACCGCGCCGAGCGAGGCGTCAAGCACGTTCTTCATCAGGATGTTGGCAGTGTTCTTGACACGCACAAAACCGGCTTCGAGCAATCCGAAGCCAGCCTGCATGAAGAACACCAGGATGCCGGCGATGACGAACCAGATCGTATCGACGGCGAGGATGATGTCGGCGAGCGCCTCAGCGTTTTCCTCAACGGTCTGCCCATAGGCAATGCCAAATGTGGCCAACAGGCCAGTGAGGATACCGAGGAACAACCCCAGTCCTGGTTTGCGGACGGCGCCTACCGACATAAATGTCCAAGCAGGCGAAGTCCTGACGTTACCGGCTAACGTGCGGGCTATTGTCACAGAAGCCTCCCTTCCCGAGTTCCGGTCTGAGGGCAAATTATGGAAGGTCGAGGCTGTGATGGTTTCGTCAGAGTTGCGCCCACATTTCAGTTCGGTTGCGCGTACATTTCGGCGATGTGTCGGATGTTTCGGACGTGTTTCGTCAGTGTGGCTTCCCCTTGTCCCCCTTCCTTTAGGACCGGCGAGATACTTGCTCACCCTTGCAGAGATTGATGCGTGACCCTTCAACCGTCCCCGCCTCCGAGCGGGGGCCTGCTCGGAGGCGGGGACGGGAAATGGGGTTGTGTATCGGTCTCTCGCTGGGGAAGCGGGACCCCCTCCGCCTTCGGCACCTCCCCCTGCAAGGGGGAGGAAAGGGAATCCTGTTCGGCTATTGCGGCGCAGGAAGACTGGTCAGGAAGGGTTCATCTTCTCTGCTACCCGGAGACCGTTGGCCTACTCCCCTACTCTTCTTCTCCCCCCTTGCGGGGGAGATGCCGGAGGCAGAGGGGGGGCGCTGTTCGGGAGCCTTATCTGGTCATCATCCGTCGCCCCCCTCTGTCACTCCGTGACATCTCCCCCCGCAAGGGGGGGAGAGGGGATTCGGGAGTTATTCAAAGGTCTCCGTCAAGCGGGGACTGGGAGTTGGGGTATGCGAGGGCATCCTTCTCGAAGTCTTGAAACCGCTAGCATTTGGCAATGGGACCACGACTGATTCGGGCTCTGACCCGGTTTCAACAACCAATCTTTACGTTGATGCGCGGGCGGCTGCAGGGGCCTCCGACGCTTCGGCTCTGGACGGTGGGGCGGAAGTCGGGGCGAGAGCGATCGGTGTTGCTGCTGTATCTGGATGATGGGTCTCGAGTGATCGTGGTGGCTTCCTACGGCGGACACTCTGAGGATCCCGAGTGGTGGAAGAATCTCAAGGCGGAGGCGAACTGCCGGATCTGGTCGGCGGCGCGAGGATCGGAGTCGATGGTGGCGTCGGAGTTGGAGGGTGAGGAGCGCGAAGCGGTCTGGGAACGGTTGCTCGGGATGTACTCGAACTATGCCGACTACCAGAAGAAAACGTCGCGCCGGATACCACTAGTCGCGCTGTCGCCGGCATCGTCGGACTGAAACGACTGTGCGGCTGGTAGGCTGAATTCAACTGTTGAAGTGAATCGCGCGAGCTGCGTATCGCTCGCATAGCTGTGGTGGAACGTTTGAGTATTCTTCGGCGCCTGTTTGCAAAACCCTCCTCTGACTCCTCTCCAAGTCCTGCTCCCAGCCCTCCATCGCCTCCGCCGGCCCCTCCGTCACCTCCCTCGCGGTCCAACGCCGAGAACGGTGCTGCGCCGTCGGAGCCGCGGCCACGTCGGCGACGGCGCAAGCGCAAGCCTCGTCCGGTCACTGCCGATCGGCAGCCTTCGACCCGAGCGTCAGGTGGTGCAGCGGATCCGCCTCGCCAGGCTCGCCAGGATGGCTCGGACGCTCCGAAGCCTCGGCGACGCAACCGGCGACGTTCTCGCGATGGAGGTGGCAGGTCTGCGGGCCCGCCGAGTGGTGCACAGACCGCGACGCAGAAAGCGTTGCTCTCCGGCGGCTACCATCTGCCACCGCTTGACGAGTTAGACGCGATTTCGCCCGAGAGTTGGCCAGCGTCATTTGCCGCTCTGGGCCTGTCCGAGCGGATGCTCTCGGCACTGACGGCACTGAAGTTTGAGGCACCGACACCAATCCAGGAGCAGTCAGTTCCGTTGCTGATGAATGGACACGATGTCGTCGGCCAGGCGCAGACTGGCACCGGCAAAACGGTGGCCTTTGGACTGCCTGCGGTTGAGTGCTGCGACCCCGATCTGGGTGAGTGCCAGTCGATCGTGCTGACGCCAACTCGCGAACTGGCGCAGCAGGTCGGCTCGGTGTTGGACTACTTTGCTCGGGCAGCCGGCCTGGAGGCGACAGTGCTCATGGGCGGTCGCCGGTTGACAGATGACTTTGCCAACCTGGAGCGCCGACCGCAGATTGTCGTCGGCACGCCGGGCCGGGTGATTGATCACCTGGAACGGCGCACCCTGCGTCTCGGCAATGTGCGGATGGCCGTGCTCGACGAGGCCGACCGGATGCTCGACATTGGCTTCTATCCCGACATGCGACGAATCCTGCGTCGTTGTCCCGACGATCGGCAGACAGCGCTGTTCTCGGCCACGATCCCCACGCCGATCAAGTCGCTGATTCACCAGTTCATGCACGAACCTGAGCATGTGCACATTGCGCCCGAAGTCGCGACGGCGGAGGGGATCAAGCAGCGCTACTTCGAGGTCGCCGATCGCGACAAGATCCGTGCGGTGGAAGAGTTGCTGCCCGAGCTGACTGGTCGCACGCTGGTCTTCTGCAACATGAAGGTGACGGTCGACCGGCTGGTCAAGCGTCTGCTGGGTCGCGGGCTCAACGCCGACGCGATTCACGGCGACCGCGATCAACGCAAACGCGACCGTGTGATGGGCCAGTTCCGCTCCGGCGAACTGCAGTTCCTGGTCGCCACTGATGTCGCAGCGCGCGGACTCGACATTCCCGATGTGCAGCACGTGGTCAACTTTGATCTGCCGCAGACTGCTGAGGACTACGTGCATCGAGTCGGCCGGACAGGTCGAGCGGGGGCCGAGGGGTTAGCGATTTCGTTTGTCGGTGAGTGGGACTTCGATCAGCTGGAGAAGATTCTGAAGCTGGTCGGGGATGATCTGCAGCGGAGTGAGTTGGGGTTGTACGCGTCGGAGTAACAGAGCTCCCGCTGTGGGGGAGCTGTCGCGGAGCGACTGAGGGGGCTCACCGGCCTCCGTGTGCTGGCGAGCTACCTCCCCCGGAGGCCCCCTCCGCCCCTGCGGGGCACCTCCCCCAAAGGGGGAGGACTTCTTTTGGCGTTTGGCCCTGCCCGTTGGACTAGTGGATGAACCAACCCGAGTTCTGCCACATCCGGCGCGCTTCTCCATGAATGTTGGGACTGGCGGCGATTAGGCCTTTGACTGACGGCTTGGCTTGATTGAATTGGAGTGGGTCGCCGTCGATGTCTGTGACGGTGGCTCCGGAGGCGGCGAGCAAGGCAGCTCCGGCGGCGATGTCCCATTCGCTTCGGCGTCCCGCGGTGAAGACGAGACAGCCCTTGCCCGTGGCGAGTAGCGCCATTCGATAGGCGATGGATCCAACCGGCATGACCTTGGTGCCGTCGGGGACTGGCGGGAGGTCACCGTATTGCCACTCGCCGCGGCCGACGAGCATGTAGCTGTCGGTCAGGGTTTGAACCGCTTCCAGTTCGAACCGCTCGTCCTGGGACTCTGTGGTGGCGCTGTACATCTCGTCGGCTGCCGGGTTGTAGATCGTGCCGAGGACGGCCTCCCCGTTGAAGGCGAGAGCAATCGAGACTGAGTACTCAGGCACGCCCTGGAGAAACTCACGTGTGCCGTCGAGCGGGTCAACGATCCAGACGCGACGTTTGGTCAAACGTTGGTGGTCATCGTCGCCCTCTTCGGAGAGCCAGCCGTCGTCGGGGAAGGCTCCCAGCAGGGTTTCGCGGAGGGCGGCGTCAACCTCTACGTCAGCTTCGGAGACTACTTCGTAGCTGAAGCCCTGGCTGCGTCCGCTTTCTTTCCAGCCGTAACGCGCGCCAGATTTCTGGAATCGCTGGAGGATGTCGCCAGCTCGGTGGGCGGCTTCCTCGGCTGCTTCAAGTTCGGCCTCGTAGGCCACGGGCGGCCCCCTCTGTCGCTTCGCGACATCTCCCCCATTGGGGGAGATCTTGGGACTAGAACCCGGCTTGTTTGTCGACTTCTCCGACGAGTTCTCGGCTGCCTCGGTAGCGGCGGAGATTTTCGCAGAAGCGCTCGACGTTTCGTCCGGCACGGAGCTGGGATGCGCCGGCGGTATGTGGGGTCATGACGATGTTGTCGATGTCGAAGACGCGGTGGTCCGGCGGGAGTGGTTCGCCTTCGACGACGTCGAGTGCGGCTCCACGCAGGTGGCCCGATTCCACTGCTTCGATCAGAGCTTCCAGTTCGATGATCTCTCCGCGCGTGACATTGACCAGGACCGAGCCGGGTTTCATCTTGGCGATAGTCTCGCGGTTGAACAGATGGTGCGTCTCGGCGGTCAGGGGTGTGCAGACGGCGACGACGTCGGATTTCGCCAACAGGGTGTCGAGCTGGCTCATATGACCGACGACCGGAGCGATCGGCGTGCCGCGGACGGCGAGTGCGTCGACGGCGCGCAGGCTCATGCCGAACCCGTTGGCACGCTCGGAGATGGCTCGGCCGGTGCCGCCGAATCCGACGATGCCCATGGTCAGGCCGGAGAGTTCGAAGGCGGCGCGGCGCATCGGGACGCGACCGCCCCAGGCCTCACCCTTGAGTTGCATGGCCGGCTTCAGCGAACGGGCCAGTGCGAGCAGAAGTGCGAAGGCGTGGTCGGCCAGGTGTGGTCCGACGAGGCCTTTTTCGCCGGTTAGCGGAATATCGGCGTTCTTGAATTCGTCGAACAGGTAGCCGTCGACACCAGATGCGGTGGCGTGGACCCACTTGAGTTCCTTGGCCTCGGCGAAGAGTTCGGGGGTGAGGTAGCCGAGTAGGACTTCGGCGTCGGCGATCATCTCCATGGCGTCTTCGCGGTTGTTGGCAACGACGACATCGGCCTCGGGCCCGGCGGCGGCTCGGATCGCCTCGAGTTGGGCGTCGGAGACTTCAGGCAGTGTGAGTCCGGGCATCACGAGTACGCGCATGGTTCGTAGGCTCCTGAGATTCTTAGAGGCGCGACCGGTGGGCGCCAGCGGTCAGAGTACCACCGGTAGTGCAGGCCGAAACCGCGCGTAGAATGGCGCTGAAGTCCAACCGCAACGAAGCGAGGTGTAGGAATGGCAGACGTGCAGTTTGGAGCCCAGGTTTCGGCGTATCTGACCTCCTGGGATGAGATTCGCGAAGTGGCGCAGACGATGGACGCGGGGCGCTACGACTCGATCTGGTTCGCCGATCACTTTGTCCCACCAAATCGGGGGAAAGAGGTTGAGGGTCGTGAGGCATTCGAGGCGTTCTCCTTGGCGGCGGCCGTCGGGGCGTGTACGGAGACCCTGCGGATTGGGCACCTGGTGCTGGGCAACACGTACCGCAATCCGGGCCTGGTGGCGAAGATCGCGGGATCGGTCGATCACATCTCGCACGGGCGCTTCACGCTGGGCATCGGGGCGTCGTGGTTCCTGCGTGAGCATCAGGCATACGGCTGGGACTTTCCTAGCATGAAGGAGCGTCAGGATCGGTTTGAGGAAGCATGCAAGATGCTGCGCAGCATCATTCATAGCGATGGTGGCAGAGTCACATTCGACGGTCAGTACTATTCACTTGACGACGCGCCGTTGTCGCCGGGCAGCTACGATCATCCGATTCCGATTCTGGTCGGTGGGACGGGTCCGAAGCGGACGTTAAGAACGCTGGCCATGTACGGCGACATCATGAATCTGGATGGCTGGGCTGGTCGTGGGATGTCGGTGGAACTACTAAAGGAGAAGGTTGACATTCTCCATGCGCACTGTGAAGACATCGGACGTGATCCGTCGGAGATTAAGATTACGGCGTTGATGCCGTGCCTCTTAACTGATGATGAGACGGAAGCGAAGGCGTGGGAGGATCGTATTGGTCCTGGTACGTTGAATGGTACGGCTGACCAGATTGCAGAGCGGATTGGCGAGTTCCTTGAGTATGGGATCGACGAGATCATGTTTGGTCGTCGTGGAGACAACGATCCCGAGTATTTCCAGCGTCTGGACGACGCGGTGATCTCGCAGTTCCGGTAGACTGGGAGGAACTGGAAGGGTGGCGAGCAATGGACGCGAAGGAAGCCGTGTCGGTGGCCAAGCTGTTTGTCGGCGAACTGTTCGCAGACGAGGACATCACGGATGTCTTGCTCGAGGAGATCATCTTTGATGAATTGCCGGAAGAATGGCGAATCACAATCGGTTTCGACCGACCAACGCCAGGAGCCCGATCAGAACATCCCGTGCTTGGCGTCTTGACACCACCGAAGGGGCGCGTCTACAAGGTGGTAACAATTCTTGATGAGAGCAGGCAAGTGCGTTCCGTGACGGATCGAGCGCTTCCCGAGTTGGCTTAGCACGGTGGTTCAAGATGTAACGTTCGATACGAATCTGTTGATGCTGCTAATCGTTGGTAGTGTCGGTCGCGAGCAGATTGCGACTCACCGTCGGCTGAAGTCCTTCAGTAGTGTTGACTATGATCGTTTACTCGTGTTGCTAGAGGGCGTGCAATCGATATGGGTCACGCCAAATGTTCTGACTGAGACTTCTAATCTGCTGCGGATCGATGGCAGCGACCAGTCACGGCCGTATGCCGTAGCGTTACACAATCTGATTGGCCGCGGCCTTGAAGTGTATGTGCCAAGCGACGTGGCTGCTGCTCGGAGTGAGTATCAGTATCTTGGTCTGACGGATGCAAGCTTGCTGGAGGTGGCGACTCCGAGTCGTCCGCTGCTCACTGTTGATCGGCGTCTGTTCGCAGCAGGAGCCGCAATCGACCCGTCGATCGTGGTCAATGTGGTTTCCTTGTTCGAGGATCGTCAATAGCGAGGCAATGCAACGAAACAGGAGTGAGTAATGCGATTTCGACGAATGGGACGGACTGGGCTTCGGGTTTCGGAGATTTGTCTGGGGACGATGACGTTTGGTTTCCAGACGGAGTCTGAAGTGGCCTTTCGGATCATGGACGAGGCGTTTGACGGTGGTGTCAACTTCATCGACACGGCCAACGTCTACCCGCTGGGCACGAACGAGGCCGGCGCGACCGAGTCCATCGTCGGACGTTGGCTGGCCGGCAGGCCGCGCGACCAGGTCGTGCTGGCGACCAAGTGCTCGGCCCCGATGGGTCCGTCGCCCAACCAGCGCGGCACCTCGCGGCAGCACATTCTCTCGGCCGTCGACGAGTCGCTGCGGCGTCTGGGCACCGATTACATCGACCTTTACCAGCTGCACGGGCCGGACCCGAACACGCCCATTGAGGAAACGATGCGCGCGCTGGATGATCTGGTGCGCTGGGGCAAGGTGCGCTACGTGGGCGCATCCAACTATCGGGCCTGGCAGTTGGCGCTGGCCCTGGGTGCGTCGGACCAGGCCGGAATTGCGCGATTTGATTGCGATCAGCCGCGCTACAACATCCTCTGGCGAGACATCGAGTCCGACCTACTCCCGCTCTGTCGCGACCAGGGTGTCGGGATCATCGCTTACAACCCGCTGGCCGGCGGGTTCCTGACGGGCAAGTACCGCAACACAGAGGATTTGCAGGACGACACCCGCTTCACGCTGGGCAACGCGGGTCCTCGATACCGGGCGCGCTACTGGGACGAGATCCAGTTTGAGCAGGTCGCCCGATTGCAGCGCTATTTCGCCGAGCGCGAGATGAGCATCACCCATGCGGCGATTGCATGGGTCCTCGCCCAGGACGGGATCACGTCGGCGATCGTCGGTGCCTCGCGGCCGGAGCAGATTGTGGATTCGCTGGGTTACTCGGAGATCGAGTTGACGCAAGAGGATTTGGAGTTCTGTGATCAGGCGTGGTACGAGATTCCCCGCCCGACGGATCCCGAAGTGGCGCAGAGGTAATTCGATGACAAACACTGAGGGCGGTTCAAACCCGACAGTTTGGCTAGTAGCGCACGGTTCCGACGGTGAGTACGAAAGCGCGGCATTGGACCTAGGCATTGTGTTACTAGGATTCCAAGATGTACCGGACTTGACAGGTTTAGACGAAGACAAGATTGGCAGCTTAGTCTCAACGCTTCCGTCCATCGAATCAAAGTCGCGCCCAAACGTTGTGGGCCAGATGCGAGACTTTGCAGTTCGGATGAAGCCTGGGGACTTCGTTGCCTCACCGCTCAAGAATCAGCCAGGACAGATCGCCCTTGGTCGGATTGTCGGTGATTACCAGTTCCTGGCGCTTGATGGCGCGGGGCGCCATACACGCAGCACTGAGTGGTCCAGCGAGACTATTCCGCGGTCAGCTTACGGTCCGGGGGCATTTCATTACCTCGTCACGAAGAGGACGATAAGCCGAATCGTCAACGAAGAAGTAGCGGCCAAGGTACGGGACAGCATCCAAGGTCACCCGGTTCCGATTGCTGTGTCTGAAAAGGAAGAGTCTTCTGAAGAGGCATCGCCGCTGTCGGTCGAAGAGTTGGCGCGCGATCAGATTTCGCGACGAATCAGGGAGCGATTTCCAGCCGAGAAGCTGGAGCACCTTGTTGCTGCACTCCTCGAAGCGCAAGGGTTTGTGGTCGATGAATCTGTACCTGGAAAGGATCAAGGCGTTGACGTGCTCGCTGGTCATGGCCCACTCGGATTCGATCCTCCTCGGATTTGCGTACAGGTGAAGCACACTTCATCACGAGTAGGGCAACCTGACGTGCAACAGCTGCACGGCGCCATGCAGCAGTTCGATGCAGACCAAGGGCTGTTCGTAAGCTGGAGCGACTACACCGATGATGCCAAGAGGATGGCGCGGCTCAGCTTCTTTTCCATGCGTCTCTGGAACGCAAACGACCTATTGGAAGCGATCTACCAGCGTTACAACGAGCTACCTGAGGACATCCGAGCAGAGATCCCGCTCAAGCAGGTGTGGACGCTTGTGGCTGAGCCAAGCGAAAGTTAAGGCGTGCGGCTGATTCAGTCTGAAGTGAGCGTTCGCTACTGCCACACCGCCTCATGCGAGCCGGGCTTCACTGTTCGGCCCCACTTGGGGGTGATGTCGCTGAAGTGGATGGGGAAGCTGAGGCGGGTCAGGGTTCCGTAGTCGGAGTCGACATCTTCGCTGTACTTGTCGGCTAGTCGGTAGCCCTCGTCGGGGTCGGCGTCTTCGATGCTGTGTGGGGTTCCCAGGCGGAGGAACCAGGCGGCGGTTTGGCCGAGGGCGACCTTGACGTGCCAGCTTCCTCCCTCGATTGAACGGCGGCGAAGGGCTTCGAGGGCTCCGTAGGCTCCCCAGTAGCCGGTGCCGTAGTCGTTGAGCGCGATGGCTGGTCCGGTGCCCATCATGTTGGTCAGGTCCTTTTGTTGGACGTGGTGGATGCCGGTCGCGGCCTGGACATTGCCGTCGAAGCCTCGCTTTTCCTGCCAGGGTCCGAACTGCCCGTAGGCGTTCTCTGAGATGTAGATAATCCCCGGTCGGCGCTCGGCCAACGCTTCCGGACTGAGGCCGCGGCGAGCCAACGACCTGGCGCGATAGGACTGGCTGAAGATGTCGGCTTCATCGATCAGATTCCATATCGTGTCCTTGCCTTCGTCGGTATCGAAGTCGACGTGTGCGCGTCGCTTGCCGTGTCCGGTGTCGGCCTGGGCGGCTTGCATGTCGGCGACGCCGGGCGCGCCGATGTGCAGGGCGTCTGCGCCGAGCGCGGCGAGGGTGCGTGAGATTGTTGGTCCGGCGAGCACTTTGGTGTTGTCGATCACGCGGACGCCGTTGAGCGGCAGGTCGCCGCCGGGAATTGGTTTGGCCGGGGCATCGCCAATGCGCTCGATGATCACAGCAGGCGAATCGGCTAGCAGCTTGCCCTGTGGGTGGGCGAGCCATTCCTCGGGCGACTTAACGACCACGCCGGGTAGCTGCGCGTCAATCAACTTGGCCTCAAGATCTGCGGAGTCGCGGGAGGCGACGTGTTCCGTGACGTTGCCGTACGTACAGCCGAGGACCTCGAAGGTGCGCTCGACGATGTGCGGGAAGCCGCCGAGCAGATAGAGATAGCGGCCGTCGCGAGTGGGGAAAATGCCCTGTCCGGGGGCGAGTGAGTCGGGCATGGACTCGAGCGCGTTGACGCCATTGACCTTGAGCACCCACATCGAGGAGATACCGACGGCGGCCTGTCCCATGTGAATCTGCGCGGTCTGTCGTTGGCCGGTCTGTTTGTGACGGATGTCATCGACGACGCCGGCGATGTTGCCGAGGAGGGTCGAGACTCCTGAAGCGAGACGGAGCGGGGATGGGTAGATCGGGTCGCCGTCGCCGACGAATTGGATGTCGGATTGGCTCGGGGTGATGCCGGCGGCGTGGCTGATGGCGTTGAAGTCGTCTCGGTCGAGGGTCATCGGTTGCACTTCCTGCATGAGCGGGTGGATGGTGGCTCTCGGCGGTCAGGCTAAGGGTTACTGGAGTTGTTGGTTTCTTTCGACTCTTCCTGGTTGGGAGACTTCAGTTCGACCTGAATCCCTTGGCTTTCGGAGATTGACGCATCATCGCTCAACCGTCTCTTCCTGGGATGGTGTCCCGAAGGTCAACATTCCCAGTTCACGCCTTACGGAGACCTTTGAAAAAATTCCTCTTCTCCCCCCTTGCGGGGGAGATGCCGGAGGCAGAGGGGGGTCCGCTTTTCGGGAGCCCTATCTGGTCATCATCCGCCGACCCCCCCTCTGTCACTCCGTGACATCTCTCCCCGCAAGGGGGGGAGAGGGGATTCGGGAGTTTCCTTCCGTCTCACCTTCTTGTCGCGCTAGCCCCCATGAATTGCAGCCGGGGCCGGGGTATCTCGCCAAAGTCACCACGGTTGTTGGGCGAGCGTCAAGATTGCCGCGTCGGAGCGCGGCAATGACGGAAATGGTTGTAGTGGGTCAGGCTGAGCGAAGAAGTGGAATGCCTGATGCGAGGAAGCGTTGGGGCATATTCTGGTGCTCCGACCAGATGGATGGATGTCGGCGCGATGCATATGCAGGTTCAGGAGTCGGAAGGTGACGCACTTTGGCGTTTGGCTGACCGTCGGGGGCTTTCTCGTCGCCGGTTCCTGTCGTTGTTGCTGGCTGGTGGGACGGCTGCCGTGCTGGCTGCTTGCGGCGATGAGATTCCGGCTGTAGGCGACGGCTTGCGTGATCAAACGGAGGTGGGTGAGATGAAGACCGTGTTCAAAGATCCCACGCCGTTTATCCGGCAAGGGCGGTCGGGACTTGAGGCTCGACTTGAATTGATGCCTGGTCTGATCACGCCGTCTGAGCTGTTCTTTGTCAGGAACAACTCGAACAGCGTGGATCTGTCGATTGATGACTGGTCGCTGACGATCGAAGGCGACGCGGTCGAGCGGTCGCTGCGATTGAGCTATGAAGAGATCATGGAGCTTCCTGGTCGAGCGATGGTCTCGTATCTCGAATGTGCCGGCAACCAACGGGTCATGTTTGATCGTTTGCAGGGGCGTCCCGCTCCCGGAGAGCAGTGGGGTCGCGGTGCAATCAGCAACGGTGAGTGGCAGGGTGTGTCGTTGGCGGATGTGCTGACCTTGGCTGGGCTATCGGACGGCGCGCAGAGTGTGCTGCTGGTTGGGCTGGATCGAGAGTCGCCGGAGCGCGGATTTCGTCGCGTGTTGCCCATCGAACGGGCGATGCACCCCGACACGCTGCTCGCCTACGGGCTGAATGGCAAGCCGCTGCCGAAAGATCACGGATTCCCGCTTCGGGCGATTGTGCCTGGCTGGGTCGGTAGTTCGCAGATCAAGTGGTTGGGGCGTATCGAGGTGTCGTCGGGGCAGCTGTGGACTAGGAACAACACGACATCCTACGTCTTGCTGGGCGACGACTACGAGTCGGAGGGCGAAGCGGCTGGAAGGGTGATCACTCAGCAGTCAATCAAGAGCGCGCTGGCGCTGCCCTGGCCGGCTGAGATTGAGGCGGGTCAACACAATCTGATTGGATTTGCTCACTCTCCACATGGTGAGATTGCAAAGGTGGAGTGGAGCGAGGACGGCGGGGTGGTATGGCACGAGGCAATGGTTGGGCCATCGCAGGATCGATACTCGTGGGCAGCATTTGACTTTGATTGGGACGCGCCTTCTGGCGAGCACACGGTGATGACGCGTGCGACGGATGTTCATGGGAATACGCAGCCGGATCGGGTGCCGTTCAATCAGAAGGGGTACCTGTTTAATCAACCGCTGCCTCATCCAATTCTTGTTGGCTGATTGGGTTCTGTCCCTAGGCAAGCTGGAAATGTCGCGCTAGGACGGAGGGGGTCCGGGCACGCGACTGGCGGTTGTGAGGGGACCCCCCTCTGCCCCCGGGTCAAGCCCGGGGCAGGCTTTCGGCATCTCCCCCCGCGTAGCAGGGGGAGAGCGAAACTGGGGATCACGCTCTGGACTCCGCGAGGGAGAGCGGAAGACGAACGCGGCCAGCGGTGTCTGTGGCGCTGCACTACCCTGACGCGAACTGTGATTTCTGGGAGGGACTGCCATGCGTGCTGCCGTACTTGAAGCTCCGAACACTCCGTTGACGATCAAGGATCTGGTCCAGGACGAGCCGCAATACGGCGAGGTGCGAGTGAGGATGGGTGCGGCGGGAATCTGCGCCTCGGACCATCACATCATGGATGGCACTGCGGCGTTTCCGTTGCCGTCGGTGCTGGGACATGAGGGCGCAGGCACGATCGAGGAAGTCGGACCGGGCGTGACGAGTCTGAAGCCCGGCGACCGCTGCATCCTTTCGTTCGTGACCCCTTGTGGTCAGTGCCCGACCTGTCGTCGCGGTGAGCCGCAACTGTGCGACCTGCATCAGGCCACGGGATCGCGGTTGCTCGACGGTACGGTGCGTCTGCACGACGACGCCGGGCGCGAGATCTTCCAGATGGGCAAGCTCGGTGTCTTTGGCGAGCATGTCGTCACGGCGCAGCAGGCCTGCTTCCCCATTCCCGATGCGGTGCCAATGGAAGTGGCGGCGCTGATTGGCTGCTCGGTGACGACCGGTGTGGGCGCGGTGATCAACCAGCCGACAGCGCGTGCCGGGATGACGGTCGCCGTGATTGGGGCCGGCGGGGTCGGTCTGAACGCGATCCAGGGCGCGAAGATGCTCAACGCGAGCAAGATCATCGCGGTCGATATCCATGACCACAAGCTTGAGTTCGCCCGGAAGTTTGGCGCGACTGACACGGTCAACGCAAACAACGTCAATGCCGCGGCGGCAGTCGTGGAGCTTTCAAACGGCGGCGTTGATTTCGCCTTCGACACGTTCGGCTCGGATGTGACGGCGAACCAGGTGTTTGCGTCGTTGGGCAAGGGCGGCACGGGCGTGATCGTCGGTCTGGCGCCGACTGAGTCTGTGGGGTCGTTCGACCTTGTGGACATGGTGCGCAAGCAGAAGACGATGGTCGGCTCGTACTACGGTTCGGCCTCGCCGCATCGGACGTTCGAGACGCTGGTCGACGCCTACGTCAACGGCCGGATCGAGGTCGATCACATCGTCCAGCGCAAGTACCCACTGGACGAGATCAACGAGGCATTCGAGGCCCTCGAGCGAGGCGAAGATGGCCGCGGCGTGATTGTCTACGATTGATAACTGTAGGAGAGAGTGATTGGCTGAGATCGTGAGCATTCTACGGGTCACGGATGTCAAGCCTCTTGACGGACAACGAATTTGGTTGCGCTTCGAAGATGGGTGCGCCGGCGAAGTTGATCTCGCCGCGGGCAACTTTCTGGATGATCAACCGGAACTTCTAGACCTACTCAAAGACCGTAAGTTCTTTGAGCAGATTGCTTGGCGCGAAGACTCCTATCTCGGTTGGAGTTCGCAACACTGGGTGGAGGGCATTGAGCTGTACGCCTTCCTCAACGGTCGCACTCTGAGAGAACAACTGGGCCTGCTCGATGCTGAGCGCGACCCATTGGACCGCCCCCTTCGTTTGGTCGAGGTGGAGGCATTGAGTGACTATCGACTGCGCCTGCAATACTCAAACGGAGTGAGTGGGGTCGTTGACATGTCTCACCTCGTCGGCAGCGGAGTGTTTGAACTCTGGAATGATCCCGCAGAGTTCGAGAAGGTGCGGATAGGCAAGTTCGGTGACTATCTGTACTGGAACGAACAGATAGACTCGTGCGCGCTGCACTTGTACGAGCGAATCACCGGAGTTGACGCTCACGGGTTCGGCACTTCAGACCCAGTAGCGATGAGCGCCGACTAGCAGGTGCCGGAGATCTGCCGCTTCGATGGGATTGTGATCTCAATGATCTACGACGATCACAACTGGCCTCATGTTCATGTTCGATTTGCCGGAGATGAAGCGTCATACGACCTCAGGAAGATGGCGATTACGGACGGTGGCCTGCCTAGCGCCAAGCAGAAGGACTTCCTGGCCTGGGCTCGGCTCAGGGAGAGAGAATTGCTCGAGGCATGGTCGCGCGCGGAACGGCACCTCCCAATCGGCAGGATCGCACGCCCCTGAGACCGAGAGCCTTACTCAAGCGTCGCGATGTGCTGGGACTTGATCAGATCCCAGTCGATCTCGAAGCCGAGGCCTGGGTTGGTTGGGGCGGAAACCATGCCGCCCGACATGTCGATGTCCTCGACGAGGCCGTAGACGAAGCCTCCGGTGCTGGGGAAGTACTCGTAGAACTCGCAGTTTGGCACGGCCATGATCACGTGCAGGTTGGCGACGTTGTTGAGGCTGTTGCCACCGTGGTGGATCTCGCATTTCATCTGGAAGCCCTCAGCCAGGTGGCAGAGGCGGACGAGCGGCGTGATCCCCCCGGTCACAGCGACGTCGCCGCGCAGGATGTCGGTCGCGTACTGCGTGATCCACTGGGTCATGCCGTAGTAGCGGCCGGGCGCGTACTCGGTTGACATGATCGGGATGTCGAGCTTCTGGTGCAGCTTGACGTAGTTGTAGATGTCTTCCTCGACCAGCGGATCCTCGTACCAGTAGTAGTTGAGCTCCTCGATCGCACGGCCGACGCGCATGGCGTCTTCGTATTGATAGCTCCACATGCTGTCGAGCATCAGGATCATGTCGTCGCCGACGGCCTCGCGAACCGCTCTGCAGATTTCGATGTCTGGCTTGGCGACGCCGTGCGGGTGGATCTTGTGCGCGATCCAGCCGTCGTTCTGGAACTGGAGCGCTTCCTCGGCGTATTCCTCGGGGGTTTCCCACCAGGCGGTCGAGGAGTAGACCGGGACCTCGTCCTTGCACGTGCCGAGCAGGCGGTGGATGGGCTGGTTGGCGATTTTGCCATTGATGTCCCACAGGGCGATGTCGATCGCTCCGATGGCGGCGGTCGAGACGGCTCGGTTTTGCTTGTAGAGGTCGTGCCAGATGCGGCCGATGTCCTGCGCGTTCTTGCCGATCACGCGCGGCTTGAGCACGTCGATCAGGACCTGCGCGTGATGCTGCGGCCTTGAGAGAAAGGCGTTGCCGGTGACGCCGACGTCGGTCTCGACGCTGACGACGGAGAGCTGGTTGGCTCCGCCGAAGCGCATGCCGGAACCGACACGCCAGTTGGGGGTTTCCCAGTTGAAGACTTCGACTTTGACGTCGGTGATGGTGATGGTCATGGGATTCCCTATCGACCCTGGAACTGCGCTGCGCGCTTCTCGAGGAAGCTGTCGATTCCCTCTTGCCGATCCTCGGAGGCTCCGGTCACTCCGAGGCCCCAGGCTTCTCTCTCGACCTGCATGTCGAAGCTCGGCGCCTGGTTGTTGACGAGGCGCTTGGTCAGCTCGATGGCCAGCGACGGACCTCGGGCGATCTTCTCGGCCAGGGCGATGGCTTCTTCGACGAGCGTCTCGGGGTCCAGGGTTCGGTTGGTCAGACCGTAGCGCTCGGCGTCGGCGGCGTTGAGCGGTTCTCCCGTGTACATCAGCTCGAGCGCTCGGCCTTTGCCCAGCATTTGCGGCAGGTAGAAGGTGCTGCCCGTGTCGGGGACGATGGCGCGGTGGACGAAGGCGCTGATGAATCGCGCGTTGGTCGAGGCCAGGCGGATGTCGCAGGCCAGCGCCAACGACATACCCGCTCCGGCGGCGGCGCCATTGACGGCCGCGACGATCGGCTTCGGATAGTCATTGAGCGTCGAGAACAGCACGCCGTAATGGCCGATCGGCGCTTCCTTGTGTCGGCGATAGCCGGTCGCTTCGTCGAGCTCCTGCGTGAGCTGGCGCGCGGCCTCGCCGCCGGAGACGTCTGCGCCGGCGCAAAAGCCTCGACCGGCGCCGGTCACGACCATCGCCTTGACCGAGTCGTCGTGGCGGGTCGATTCGAGCACATCCAGCAGCTCATGCACGAGACGCGGGCCCATCGCGTTCATCTTCTCGGGTCGGTTGAGCGTGACGATGGCGACGTTGTTCAGATGTTCGAGGGTGAGGTCCTGGTAGGTCATGGCGGGTAATGCCCTTCGGTGTTGCTTCACAGCGGTGTTGCATCACATTATTGCTGGTCGGATCAAGAGGTCTCGTTTTGGGAGCGCTGTACCTGATCAAGAGCTCCCCCTTTGGGGGAGCTGCCGAAGGCTGAGGGGGCTCCCTGTCTGAAGGGTTGACTGACGACAATGGCGCCGCGGGCCCCCTCCGCCCCTTCGGGGCACCTCCCCCAAGGGGGGAGGTCTTTGGGAATCCGATCACACCTTGTAGCCACCATCCACCGAGATCACCTGACCCGTAATCCCGTGCGACTCCGGCGCGGCCAGCAGCGCCGCCATCGGACCCAACTCCTCCGGCTCCAACACACGATTCTGCAGATTCTCCGACGCCCGCCAGGCGTGGGCTTCCTCGGCGGTGATTCCGGCGGCTTTGCCCATGGCTTCCCAATCGACGAGCGCCGTATTCGTCCAGCCTGGACACAGACAGTTGACGGTGATTCCGTGCGCCGCGACGTCGTGCGCGAGGGCTCGGGTGAAGCCGATGAGACCGTGCTTGGCCGCCGTGTACGCCAGCGCCCCGCCCGACCGCTTGGCAAATCCCGATCCAATCGTCAAAATCCGGCCGTAGCCGGCTTCTCTCATGTGCGGCAGGGCTTCTCGCGTTGTCCAGTAGGCCGAGGTCAGGTTGAGGGCGAGATTCGCCTCGAAGACATCGTCGTCGTGCGTGAAGGGATTCTGCGATCCCCGCACCGGCGCGCCGCCGCCGACGTTGTTGACCAGGATGTCGCAACTGCCGAACTCGGCCATCGCCCGGCGGACCGGCTCCTTGGACTGATCGCGATCCAGCGCATCGGCGATCACGGCCAGTCCGCGTGTGCCGATCTGCTCGACCTCGGCGACGACCTCGTCGAGCTGCGCCTGGGTGCGCGAGGAGACGACGATGTTGGCGCCGTGACGCGCCAGTTCCAGCGCAATCGCCCGGCCGATGCCGCGTCCGCCACCGGTAACTATTGCGGTCTTGCCATCCAAACTGCCCATAATCGATTCGCTTTCATCCACTAAGACTGGCGTGAGGGTAAGGGATGCGCTCCCCTTCCCCTCTCCCCCCCTTGCAGTGGGAGATGCCGAATCCCTGTTCCCTTTTTCTCCCCCCTCTGGGGGGAGATGCCGCAGCCTGCCCCGGGCTCCGACCCGGGGGCAGAGGGGGGCAGCCCCAGCACGACACCCAATCTCCGGCATCGGCAGGTCGCGCGAGGAGCCCCCTCCGCCCCTGCGGGGCACCTCCCCCAGGGGGGAGGAAAGTGGAAGGCGCAAGGCGACATCTTCCCCCGCAAGGGGGGGAGAGGGGAAGAGGGGAGAGTAGAAAGAGAACACACGTTCGTATACCATCACCGATCCACAGCAAATCGAGTGGAGGTGTTTGATGGTTTGGACTGGTGACGGCGCAGTAGGACTCATCCGGACTCAGCGGCGGACGGCTCGGCCGGTTCGGCGGCGGGTGTGGCCGGGGGATCCGGGCTGCCGAGCGGTGCCTCGGCCTCAGCCTCCGATCTCGCGGGCGGCGTATCATGGCATTCCGAGGGGGATGTGATGGTCACGACGCGAGATCTGGAGCAGGAAGTCGAGAGCGCGCTGCTGGACGCTGGCGCGTCGGACGAGCGTGCGCGGGCGGCGGCAAGCGCGCTGGGCGACGAAATCGTTCAATTGGCAACCAAAAGCGACCTGGACCAGGGTCTGAAGGATCTCAAGAGCGAACTGCGCGCTGAGATGCGTGAGATGCGCCAGGACCTGCATGATCGGATGGACCAGATCGAGCGCACGATGTGGCGGCTGGCGATGCTGGGCTTTGCGATGTGGTCGGCGACGTTTGGCGCGTTGATGTATGCGGTCTTCGGCTAGGCCGGGCGAATCCCCCTTCCCCTTTCTCCCCCCTTCCCCTCTCTCCCCCCCTTGCGGGGGGAGATGTCACGGAGTGACAGAGGGGGGGTCGGCCTGGGCAATGTTGCGGCAGTGTAATTTTGATTGCCGCGACACCCATAATCGGTTGCGTAGCGCGGGTTGGATCGGCGATGATCACCACGTGGAAAGTAGATACCCAGGGGAAACCATGCGCGGGCGGGACCCTCGCAGGCCCCGGCGCATGGATTCAATGCTAGAAGGGGAGGCGCCAACGGCGACATGCAGCAAGCAGACGGAAAGCGTCCGGAAACAGGCTTCGGGCGCGGATTCAGCCCAGGGAAAGGGCAAACAATGATTGGAACTCTTGCGCGAAAGCGCACGAATCTGAGACTGTCTCACTTGACAGCTCTCGCAGTACTCGTCGCCCTGGTCGGGGCGATGTTTGTCGCGCTGCCTCACGTCAGCGCCGTGCCAGGAACGAATGACCGTGATCCGGTAGCGTTCGGTGCCTG
>Ga0209543_1000127_pt1 | contig 109309 bp, 82 predicted proteins | sample MesohylFT_FD_187296 | JGI IMG/M metagenome (GOLD analysis project Ga0209543, IMG submission 187296) | Host-associated microbial community of the marine sponge Aplysina aerophoba from Gulf of Piran - sponge mesohyl, lysed by freeze-thaw... | ecosystem: Host-associated > Porifera > Sponge >... | reverse complement strand
GAGCTGCCCGTCGGCGTCCGCCTGCAGGCGGGTGGTCTTCAGTTGCGCTTCGGTGGTGGCAAGCGTCGCCCGCTGGTTGAGGAGCTCGCGCTCCACCTCGACCTGCCGGTTGCTGTAGCGCGCCTCGGCCGCTTCGAGATTCAGCCGCGCCTCGAGCGCGGATTGTTCCAGCTCGGGGTTGCTCAGCTCGAGGATCACCGTGTCGGCGACGACGCGGGCGCCGGGGCGGATGACGATCCGCTCGACGGTGCCGTCGGTGGCGGCGGGAATCCAGCGGATCTGCTCCGGGACCAGCGTTCCGGTGCCGCGCACCTGCCGCACCATCGGGCCGCGCTGCACGGTGTCCAGATAGATCGTGTCGCGGTCGACGCGCGGCGCGGCCGGCTCCAGGCGCGAGACGCCGACCGTGACCAGGGCGATCACGATGAGCGCCGAGACGCTGTAGAGGCTCTGTTGCAACCGCTTCTTCCGGGCGAGATCGGGGCGGGCGATATCCATGGGAAGACTCCTCTCGGTTACCGTGTCAAGCTACCATGCCTTATCTCGGTAAGCAAGGGGAACGAAGCCGGTCAGCTCGGTCCCTGCGATGTCACTCCGCCCGGAGCGCCGACGTCGGGTCGATCTGCGCCGCTCGGCTCGCCGGAACCACCGTAGCAGCCACGCTCGCTGCGCCGAGGACGAAGACGACACCCGTGACCGTCCATGAATCCAGCGGCTGCGCATCCGGCGTCATGCGCCGCAGCATTTCCGTGAAAAGCACCGCAGCGCCGACTCCTACCGCCGAACCCAGGGCGGTGAGCACGATGCCCTGCAGCGCGAAGCGCGCCATGATGCGTTCGCGCGAGGCACCCAGCGCGAGGCGAATGCCGATCTCCCTGGCTCGCCGGACCACGGCGTAGGCGACGAGCCCATAGAGCCCGGCGGCCGTCAGTGTCAGGGAGGCGACCGCGAACAGGCCGAGCAATATCGTGCGGAAGCGCGTGTCCGCGACCGCCTCGCCGACGACCTCGTCCATCATGCGAAACGCGGTAATCGACAACAGCGGGTCCGCGTCCCTGATCACGCGTTCGACGGACTGGATGAGATCGCTTCCGCCCTCCCGTGTCCGCAGCGCCCAGTGCACCTGGAAGAACCCGTGGACCGCGGCAAGCAGATCGTTCGGGACCTGCTCGACCGGCACGAACACCGTCGGCCGGGTGGCGGTGACGCCGCGGGTGCGGACGTCGCCGAGAATGCCGACGATGTCGCGCACCTGATCGTCCACCTGGATGGCGGTCATCTGCAGGCGCGTGCCGATCAGCTCGCGCCCATCGCCGAACCGCCTCATGAAGGCCTCGTTGACCAGGGCCACCGGCGGCGCGGCGGCGCGGTGGTCGGTCGCGTCGAAAGCGCGCCCGGCCACCAGCGGGATACGCAGCACCCGGAGGTAGTCTCCCGCGACGTAGCGCCAGTCGATGGCTGCCGGCACGATGTCGTTCTCGGGAACGCGCCGCATCACCAGATTCAGACCGCGCTCGACGGGCAGGTTGTTCGTGACTGCGGCGGCTTCGACACCCGGCACCCGCGCCAGGTCGGCCAGCGTCCGCCGATAGAGCGCCGACACGGCGTCTCGCGCCTGATACACGGGTCCTTGGAGCGAGGCGCGGGCGGTCAGCACGTTGTCCGGGTCGAAACCCAGGTTCGACGCGCTGAGGCCGACGAACGTCCGCAGAAACACGCCAGCGGCCACGAGAAGCACCGTGCACAGGGCGACCTGGGTCACCAGCAGTGTCCGCCGCACCCAGGCCCCACGGGCGGCGGTCACGCTGCGCGACTCGCCGCCGTGAAGCACACCCGCCGGCTCGCTGCGCACGGCCAGCAAGCCGGGCAGCAACCCGAAGATCACGCCGACCGCCACGGCCATCGCGAGCGAGCCGATCAGCACCGGCGCATCGATGGTGACGTTCCAGAGCGCCAGCCGCGGCTGCATCGCGACAAGTCCCCGCACGCCTCCCGCCGCAGCCAGCACGCCGACTGAACCGCCGGCAGTGGCCAGCAGGACGCTTTCGGTCAGAAGCTGCCGGAGCAACCGTCCGCGCCTCCCACCCAACGCCGCCCGCACGGCCAACTCCCGCTGGCGCCCGACCGCGCGAGCCACCTGCAGCCCGGCCGCGTTGGCGCAGACGATGAGCAGCATCACCCCCACGGCCGCAGCCAGGGGCCAGACCGTACTGCCGTTCCCGGTGGCGAGCTGGTCGCGATAGGGGAGCACGCCAAGCCGTGCGTCGCGGCGCGGCGCATTCGGCAACCCGGCGACCGCGGGCGTCTCGGCTTCGAGACTGACAGCCAGCGCCTGCAGCTCCGCCTCAGCCTGTGCCGCGGTGCGGCCTGCGGCGAGCCGCCCCACCAGCCGGTAGTTGCGGCCGACATCGCGCGGGTCGGGCCGGAACGGCGTCCAGGCGCCGGCCTCCTCGAACGACCAGAAGCCGGGCGGCATCACCCCGATGACCGTGTGCGGCCGGCCGCCGAGCCTGATGTCCTCGCCGACGACACCCGGGTCGGCATCGAATTGGCCGACCCAGACGGCATGGCTCAGCACCACGGTCGACGGCTCGGTCTCGTCATCGCGCGAGAAGGTGCGACCCAGCCGGGGTTCGATCCCGAAGACCTGGAAGTAGCCGGCGGTCACCTCGAGGTTCCGGACGTACGTCGCGCCACGGTCGCTGACGAGGTTGACGCCGGGACTCGTACCGATGCCGGCCACGACCGAGAGCGTGCCGCTACGGTCGCGCATGAAGGCAACGGCTCGCTGCGTATGGCTGGCGGTCGACCCCGAGGGCCCGTACTCGACCACGCTCACGATCCGCTCGGGTTCCGGGAAGGGCAGCGGCCGAATGAACACGGCATTGATCACGCTGACCATCACGGTCGCGGCGCCAAGCCCCAGACCGAGAACGACCACGGCCGAGAACGTGAATCCGGGGTTCTTCGCGAGCGTACGGACGCCAATCCGCAGGTCTTGCCAGAGATCGGCCAACAGTTGCCGCCAGCGCTGCTGGCGTTCCCACTTCCGGTCGATGTCCACACATGCCTCCTCGACCCGCGCGTAGTCGCCGAACCGCTTCTCCGCCTCGGCCCTGGCTTCGGCCGGGCCACGGCCTTCGTGCACGAGCCTCTCGGTGAGCTCGCGCAGGTGATAGTCGAGCTCCGCGTCGACATCCGCTCGGACATCGGAGCCCCAGAACCGGAGATAGCGTCGCCACATCGGTTTCCGTTTCATCAGCACACCTCCGTCAGACAGCCTCCGCCGCCCGCAACACCTTGCCGATGGCCGCCGCGAACGCCGCCCACCCTTCGGTCTCGCTCTGCAGTCGAGCGCGGCCGCGAGACGTCAGCCGGTACAGCTTCACGTGCCGGTTGTTCGCCGAGATTCCCCACTCGGACTCCAGCCAACCCCGGCGCTCCATGCGATGGAGCGCCGGGTAGAGCGAGCCCTCCTCGAGTTGCAGCGCGTCGTCCGAGGTCGTTTCCAGCCAGCGCGCGATGCCGAAGCCATGTCGAGGACCGCCGCGCAGCGTCGTCAGGATCAGCAACTCGACCGTGCCGCGCAACATCTCCGGATTCCGCTCGGCCATGCCCTGCACCCTTGCCTTTCTATGCAAAGACTCTCTATATGAATATACGCACGTCGCGTCGTGGAAGTTTCAGAGGCCCTGTGAGACCGTCCCGGACGGCGGCGCCCGGAACTAGTCCATCCGCAGGGCAGCGAGAGGGTCCACGCGGGCGGCCCGCCGAGCAGGTATGTATGCGGCCCCGGCGGCTACCAGAAAGAGCAGTACCGACACGCCGGCCAGCGTCGCCGCGTCGAAGGGCGCGACATCAACGAGCAGGCTTCCGAGGGAGCGCGAGACGAGCAGGGACGCCAGCAGACCGATCGAAACACCCGTACCGGCCAAGCCGATCGCCCCGCGGACGACCATCCCCACGACGTGGCGGGGTTCGGCGCCCATCGCCAGACGCAGGCTGATTTCGCGGGTCCGTTGCGCTGTGGCGACCGCGATCACACCGTAGATGCCAAGGGCGGCCAGCACGAGAGCCGCCACGCCGAACAGCGTGAGCAGGGTCGTGGTGAACCGGCGAGCCGCGAGCGTGTCCGACAGGAGTTGCTCGACGGTGGCGACGCTGTAGAAAGTCTGCAGCGGGTCGGCGTCCCAGACCACATCCTGGATCGTGGCGACGCTGGCCGTCGAATCCCCGGTCGTCCGCACAACGTAAGTCATCGAGCCGTCCGGGGCCTGCGCGTGCGGAACGAACACCTCCGGACGCGGGGGTGTGCTGTACCCCCCGGGGCGGATGGCGCCGACGACGCCGACGATCTCCGCGTCGATCCGTCCCCTGAAGGCGACGGATAGGGACACGCGCCGGCCGATCGCGTCCGAATCCGGCCAGTGATGCTGCGCCAGCGTCTCGTTTATGGCGACCACCGGCGGCTGTCCTGCGTCATCACGCGCGTCGAACCAGCGGCCCGCCCGCAAAGGGATGCCCATCGCGTCGAGGTACCCGGGCGTCGCGGCGGAGACGGCGGCCGACGGCTCCTCTTCCCGTGGAGACGACGCCCGGTCTTGAAGCTGCAGCAGACTCTCTCGCGTCAGATCCGCCAATCCCAGCGGGAAGGCCGATACTGCCCCCGCGCCGGCAACACCCGGCAGCGCGCGGATGCCATCGAGGGTCTCGCGGAAAAAGTTGGCGGTGGCCGCCAGCCCGTCGTTGCGGTAGTGAAAAACCTGCAGCGCCATCGTGTTCGCCGGGGCAAAGCCCAGGTCGACGTTCACCAGGCGCACGAAGCTCTGCACGAGCAGGCCCGCGCCGACCAGCAGCACCAGCGCCACGGCGACTTCCGTCGCCACCAGTACCCGGCGCAGCCGCTGATGCACCGCGTTGGCGCCGGTGCGCTGCCCACGAAGCAGGTCGTGCACGTTCTGCCGGACGACGTGCAGGGCGGGCGCCATCCCGCACGCCAAAGTCGTCACCCCGACGAGGCCAACAGCGAACCCGAGGAGCCGGGAGTTCACGGCGACCTGCCCCAGACGTGGCACGTCGGCCGGCATGAACGCCGTGATCGCCTCGATCGAGGCGGCGGCGAAGGCGAGGCCGCCGGCGCCGCCGAGGGCCGCGATCACGGCGCTCTCGGTCAGGAGTTGGCGCCGCAGGCGGCCGCGTCCGCCGCCGACCGCCATCCGCACCGCGAACTCCGGAGCGCGTCGCGTGCAGCGGGCCAGCATCAGGTTCGCGACGTTGACGCACGCTATCAGCAGGACGAACAGCACTGCGCCCTGCAGCAGCAGCAAACTCGGCCGCACCCCTCCGACCTGCCACGCCTGCAGCGGAATCACTCGAGCACCGACATTCGCGTTCGTGCGCGGGTGCGCTTCGGCGAGCCGGGCCGCGACGGCGTCCATCTCCGCCTCTGCTTCGGCGAGCGTCACCTCCGAGCGCAGCCGTCCCATCACGCGCCACCAGCCGGGACCGCGGATCGAGCTCTCGTGCTCCGAGAACGTCTTCGGCAAAAAGAAGTCGCGTTCCTCCCGGCCGCGCTCGAGGCCCAGCTCGAAGTCCGGACCGAGCACACCGACCACGGTGTGCGGCTCACCCTCCAGCACCAGCGAGCGCCCAATGATGTCGGCCTCGCCCCCGAAGCGGCGCTGCCACAGACCGTTGGTCAGGACGATGACGCCGCTGCCCGGCAGGTATTCCTCCGGCAGGAACGTACGACCGTGGGCGGCGTTGACACCCAGCATCTCGAAGAAGCCCTCCGTGACGAGCCATCCGGTGATCTCCGGCTCGCCTGCGCCGATGAAATCGAGCGACCAGGGATCCATCGCCGCCACGCGCTCGAAACTCCGGACCCGATCTCGCCAGTCCAGGAAATCCGCCGGACCGGCCGGCACAGGACGGTGTCCGTTGTCCGGATCGGTCTGCCAGAGCGTTACGAGACGCTCCGGGTCGGAGAAGGAGGGCGGCTGGAGAAGCACGGCGTCGACGACGGAGAAGATGGCCGTCGTCGCGCCGATCGCCAGCGTCAGGGTCAGCACCGTCGCCGCTGTGAAGCCGGGATGCCGGCGCAGAAGCCGCAAACCGTGGCGGACATCCCGGAACCCTGCCTCCAGAGACGCCCCGCAACGCGACGCGCGGACATGCTCCCGGGTCGACGCCAGGCCGCCGAGCGCCGCCAGCACCTGCCGGCGGGCTTCGGCGCGCGGAACGCCCCGCGTGCAACGGGCCTCGATTTCCAGGGCGAGGTGGTACTGAAGCTCGTCGTCGAGCTCACGGTCCGCCCGGTCACGATAGAGGAACCCCCGCAACCGGGCTCGCCACGCGTACAGCCACTGCTCCCAGGGCATGCCTCACGCCTCGGTCAGGCGCACGACGTGGGTGATGGCTTGCGACAGCCGCTCCCAGTTCGCGGCCTCCTGTCTGAGGTAGCGGCGCCCGGGCGGCGTCAGCGAGTAGATCTTCGCGCGCCGGTTGTTCTCGGTATTCCGCCACTCCGCACTGATCCAGCCCTGCTGCTCCAGCTTGTGCAGCGCCGGGTAGAGCGAGCCGTCGCTCACCTGCAGCGCCTCGTTCGAGACCTGCTTCAGGCGCTGGCCGATGGCCCATCCGCTCCGCGGCTCCAGGTCGAGGATCTTCAGAATCAGAAGATCCAGCGTTCCCTGGACAAGGTTCGATGGCTTGCTCATCCTTGTACTCCTCCCGGATGCCCGATACCAGTGCCTACTCGGTCCGCAGCGCGACAAGCGGATCGACCCGGGCGGCGCGTCGCGCCGGAAGCCACGCAGCCGACGCACCCACGAGCAAGAGCAGCACGGCGACGCCGGCCAGCGTCGTGACATCCGTGGGCGCGACCTCGAACAGCAGGCTCGTGAGGAACTGCGAGGTCCAGACAGCCGCGACCCCGCCGAGTACGACGCCTGAACCCGCCAGGACGAGCGCCCCGACGACAACCATGCGCACCACGTCGAGCGGCCGCGCGCCCATGGCCAGACGCAGGCCGATCTCGCGCGTCCGCTGCGCGGTGGCCACGGCAATCACGCCGTAGATGCCCAGCCCGGCGAGCGTCAGGGCCGCCAGGGCGAACAGCACGAGCAGCGTCGTCGTGAATCGCCGGGCCGCGAGCGTATCCGACAGAAGCTGCTCCACGGTGGCGACGCTGTAGAAGGTCTGGAGCGGATCCACCGCCCAGACCGCCTCCTGAATCGCCGGCAGGCTGGCGCCGGGATCGCTGGCGGTGCGAACCACGTACGTCATCGAGCCGCTCGCGCCGCTCTGCGCATGCGGGACGAAGACCTCCGGACGCTGCTGGCTGTCGAAGCCCCGCGCGCGCGTCGCGCCCACCACGCCGACGATCTCCACATCGAACTGCTGTCCGAATACCTGCAGCGTGAGCCGTTGCAGAAGCGGGTCCGTATCCGGCCAATGCCGCCGCGCCAGCGGCTCGTTGATTACCGCGACAGTCGGTCGTTCCGCGTCGTCGCGATCATCGAACCGCCGGCCGGTCCGGAACGGGATGCGCATCGCCTCGAAGTAGCCGGGGGTCACCTGCGAGATCGCCGTGGTCGGCTCCTCGCCCACCGGTGAGGGCGGCCGGTCCTGAATCGTGAACGGGGTCTCGGCAGTCAGGTCGGCCAGGCCCAGCGGGAAGGACGAGATGGCGCCGGCCGCGGCCACCCCCGGCAGGGCACGGATTTCCTGCAGGGTCTCGCGGAAGAAGTTCACGCGCGCCTCGTCCTCGGCCTGACGGTTCCAGGCGAACACCTGCAGCGCAACCGTATTCGCCGGCGCGAAGCCCAGGTCCACGTTCACCAGCCGCCCGAAGCTCTGCAGGAGCAGGCCCGCGCCGACCAGCAGCACCAGGGCCAGGGCGACCTCGGCCGCCACCAGCAGACGGCGCACCCGTTGTTGCGCGACGGTCGCGCCGGTGCGCTGCGCCCGTAGCAGGCCGGCGACGTCCTGCCGGAACATCAGGAAGGCGGGAGCGAGTCCGAACGCCACCGCGGTGGCCGCGACGAGGCCGACCGCGAACGCGAGGATGCGTCCGTCGACCGCGATCCGCGCCACCCGTGGTACATCCGCGGGCATCAGCGCCACGATTGCATCCAGCGCGTAGACGGTCAGCGCGACGCCGCCGATACCCCCCAACACCGCGATGACCACGCCTTCGGTCAACAATTGCCGCAACAGGCGGCCGCGCCCGCCGCCCACCGCGGTGCGGACCGTGAACTCCTGCGCCCGTCGCGTGCAGCGCGCCAGCATCAGGTTCGCCACGTTGACGCAGGCGATCAGCAGGACCAGCGCCACCCCGCCCCACAAAAGCAGCAGCGCCGGCCGCACGGCTTCGACCTGTTGCGTCTGGAGCGGGACAACTCGCGCGCCCACGTCGGTGTTGGTCCGCGGGTAGTCGGCCGCGAGTCTGGCGGCTATCGCGTCCATCTCCGCCTGCGCCGCCGCGAGAGTGACCTCCGGTCGGACCCGCGCGATCACGTGCCACCAGCCGCTGCTGCGGATGAAGGTCTCGTACTCCGCGATCGCCTTCGGCGCGTAGACGTCGCGCTCGCCGCGGCCCCGCTCGAGACCGAGCTCGAAGTCCGGCGCCAGTATGCCGACCACCGTGTACGGTTGCCCGTCCAGTGTCAGCGACCGGCCGAGGATGCCCGTGTCCCCACCGAAGCGGCGTTCCCAGAATCCGTACGTCAGGACGACCACTCCGCTACCCGGCTGGAACTCCTCGGGGAGAAACGTCCGGCCGTAGGCGGCGCCGATGCCCAACGCGTCGAAGAACCCTTCCGTGACCAGCGACGCGTAGAACACCTCGGGTGCGCCGTCGCCGGTGAAGTCGAACGAGAACGGCTCGATCGCCGCCACCTGCCCGAAGCTCGTCGCCTGCTCGCGCCAGTCCAGGAAGTTCGCCGGGGCTGGTTCCGCAGGAACGTTGCCGTTGTTCGGATCGGTCTGCCACAGCGTCACCAACCGGTCCGGCTCCGGAAACGGCGGCGGCTGCAGCAGCACGGCGTCGACGACCGAGAAGATGGTCGTGGTCGCGCCGATCGCAAGCGTCAGGGTCAGGACCGTGGTCGCCGCGAAGCCGGGCTCACGGCGCAGCAGTCGCAGCCCGAAGCGGACGTCCTGGAAGAGCTGCTCCAGTGCGGCGCCGGACGGCGGCATCCTCTCCCTGGCTTCAAACGTCCCCTGACCCGCGTTCGGCGGCTTGGTCATCGGATGCTCCTCTCGGTTACCGGGTAAGGTACCACCGCTCCTCTCGGTAAGCAAGATGAATCCGCTGGTTCCTACCGAAGCGGTGAAGGTGTGCCTGCGGTCCAGGCCGGGCGGTGGTGCCGACCTCGCGAGGGGCCTTTCAGTGAGCGGGTTCACTATGGACGGACCAGCGTCGCGACGACGTCACGAATCGGTTCGTAGGCGCCACGAGATCCTCAAGCTCGCGGTCCAGCTCCGTCAGCTCGCACTCGACCAGCCCGCCGATGGTCCAGCCGCCCGCCAGCTCCACCGCGCGCGCCGCGGCGTTGAGCCGGACGCCGCCGCAAATCGGGACACGCCCGCTCGGTGGACAGCCGCCGATACGCCTCCTTGCTGGCCCTCGGGATCTGGTCCTCGTCCTTGTCGACATGCAGCCGCTCGAGCTTGCGGGCGATGCCTTCGAAGGCCCGCTCGTACGTCGCGCCTTCATGGGCCTTCTCGTTCCGCACGTCGTCCGCCCACAAGAGGCGCTCCCGCTCGGCCGCCGTGAATCGGCACAGCGGCTTGCCCGGGGGGACGAACGCCGTGTGGGCGATCTCCCGCCAGTACCACTTGCCCGATGTCGTAGGCGGGATGGCGGATGGCGCCTTCCTCGGTGTTCCGATCGAGGTCGAGCAGCTTGTGGACATCGATCTTGATGCGCTGCGGTCCGCTTCGCGCAACTGCTCCGGAAGCGGTCCCGAGAGCTCGGCGTGGTCCAGGATTTCATCCGTCACGGCGGTGCCGCCGTAGCGGACGAACTGCAGATACGCGCCGGGGAACCAGTAGCGCGGATCCCTGCCCAGTACGAGGATTGCCGTGACCGTCGGCGCCCCGTTGGGCGCCATGAGACGCAACGCTCTCAGTTGCTCCCCTCGATCCCGCCGGTTCTCCGCGAGCACCTCCGGGGAAACCGCGCAGGGCAGGTAGTCGTTCTCGAACACCCGCATGTCCAGGTCGGCCTCCACCGTGGCCCCGGGAACTCCCTGCATGTCGTAGGGAATGTTGCCCCAGCGGCGCTTCTCGGTGAGACGGCGTTCCTCCTCGGCCGTGGCCTGCGCTCGCCGGGGCCCGGTGCGAATCCAGCAACGGCCGTCCACCTTCATCGGCGGGTTGTCCGAGGGCTCCACCTGGATCACGGCAACGTCGCAGTCGCCCAGCCGTTTCCGGGCGACCTCCATGACCGGGAATGGCAGGATCTTCCCGTCGGTCCGCAACCCGCCGAGCGCCTTCAGCAGGCCGTCGTCGATGGTCGAGCCGGCACCGCTTCCGTCGTCCTTCAGTCCGACAAAGAGAAGCCCAGGTTCTCCGTTCCCAGGGAGGTCGTTGGCGAACGCGCAGATCGCCTGCCGGAACTTGTCGAGGTCGGTAGTAGAGGCGGTGAACTCCACGCGGTCGCTCTCGCCGCCCTCGATCCGACCGATCAGCTCCGCGTCGCCCAGCACGCCTTCCATTACCTCCGGTTACGATGCCGCGTCCGTCCTCTTCGATCATGACGCGGGCCGCGTGAGGCAGGGGTGCTGTGCACGCGCCGTGCGAGGAATCCCCTGGCTGCGCGTTACCAGCCGTACTGACCCTTCGACACCCGCTCGAACGACTCCCGGACGAGATCCCGCAGCACGTCGATGTCGATGTCCTCGAGCTTCTTGATGTAGAGGCACGACTTCCCCGTCGTGTAGCGCCCGAGCTTCCCCATCAACGCCTCGTGCCGCTGGAAACCGGTCATGATGTAGACGGTCAGGCTCCGCTTGCGCGGAGAGACGCCGGTCGCCATCCAGTCGCCCTCGCGGCCGGTGGCGTACTTGTAGTGGTAGCTGCCGAAACCGATGATGCTGTCGCCCCACATCGCGGGCGGCTCGCCCGTGACGGCGGCCATCAGGTCGACGACGGCGCGGCAATCCTGACGGCGCTTCTCGTTCTCGATGCCGTCGAGGAAGGCGCCGACGTCCGCGTCGTTCTGCCTGGTCTTCAGCTCGGCCATTCTTCCCCTGTCTCCTGTATCGAGATCGGCCAGTGGCGTGAGGAAGGGGGACCCGCCTCGCTGCTCTCGTCACGCGCGTCGAAATCCGAGACGGCCTCAATCCACGCCAGCGCCTCGGCTTCGCAGACCGGACCGAGGCGGGCTGTTGCGTCCGCCACTCGCGCCCGCACCTCGTCCCTGCGGGGATCCGGTACCGTCATGCGGATATCGCGCCCGGCCGGTTCCTGCCGAAGCGCCCGCAGTGCCCGCATCCGCTCGGCGGGAGGGACCGGCGTGAGTCGCGGTGCTTCGTCCATGAAAGTCACTGTAACGCGTTGCGCGGAATCGGGACAACGAGCCGAAACAGGGCCCGGATGGGGAACGACAGCGATACGTGTTGTTCGGCCGGGCAGGCAGCCCGTGGGTGCGAGCGACGGACGGGAATCGAGAAGGAAGGGCCGCGGTCCCGCCGGCGAGCGGAGACCACGGCCCCGAGAACGATGAGGTGCTACCAGCTCAACTGCGTCGACAGCCGCAGCATCCGGCCGAGCACGTAGCGGCTCGGCTGCGCCCAGACGCCCGACGTGTAGTTGGTCGACGCTTCCGCGTACCAGACGTCGCTGTTGGTCACGTTGTAGATCTCGAGCTGCGGGCGGAACTCGACGCCCGCCGTGTTGAAGATCCGCTGGAAGCTGAAGTTCAGCATGTTCGTGCGGGGCAACTGGTGGATGGTGCCGGCCGGCGCGACAGGCACGGTGATCGACGACTGCACCATGTCCGGGATGACCGGCATCCCCGGCATGCAGGGCGCGCCGTTGATGGTTGCACCCTGGCACGTCGGGGAACGGCCGTGGGCTCCACCATCGGCGGTGTACACCGTGTTCTGGTTGATGACCCAGTTGACCGGCAGCAGCTCGTCGACGCGCTGGATGTCCCCGGTCAACCGGCCGGTCACGCTGTTCAGCACCAGGCTGAACTGCGCCCCGCCGGGCAGCGGGAAGTAGCCGCCGAGCTTGAAGTCGTTCTTGAAGTCGACGCCGTCGTAGGCGACCGTCGCGCCGCCCGGCAGGGCGACGTTGTACCGGTTCATGTCGGTGCGGTCGCAGAAGCGATCCCCGTTCGGGTCGCCCCGGTTGTCGCACTCGCTCGTGATCTTGCGCTGCGTCGTCAGGCTGGAGATGAGCTGTCCCCCGCCCGGCAGCCGCGCGTTGAGGGCGACCTCGATCCCGTTGTAGACGCCGGTGTGCCCGATGGGGTTGGTGACGAGGTTGTCCACCTGCCCCGCGAGGTCCGCGCTCGCGAGGTCGTACACGTTGAAGACCTCGCCGTTGAGCGGATTGACCACCTCGACCGCCCGGAACGAGCCCGGCGCCTCCCAGTGCTGGTTGTAGATGAACATCCCCTCGTAGCCGGTGTCGGTGAAGAGGATGTCGTGGAACGACCGGCGGTACCAGCCCACGCTGAGGGACACGTTGCGCGTCAGCTCCCGCTCCACGCTGACCGAGGTCTCGATGTTCCACTCCCGCACCAGGTCGGGATCGATGTCGTCGAGGCGGCGCGAGCCGAAGTTGGCCGGCAGCCGGTTGAAGTCGAGCTCGTGGTCCTGCACGATGCTGTCGCCGTTCGGGTCGCTCCAGGGCAGCGCGAACGTTGTCAGCGCCATCGGATTCACCCGGTTCGGCAACGCCGTCGTGGTCGGGGTCAGGTACTTGCCGGTGCTGAACTTCAGCGCGGTCCGCGCGTCGCCGAAGACATCCCACGCAACGCCGATGCGCGGCGACCACTCCGGCCCCCAGCAGGGCACGCAGGTCACCTCGGCGAAGTCGCGCCCCTTGGCGAAGCGACCGTCCGGGACGCGCTGGGGCGGCACCGACCCGTCGAGCCAGTCGGCGCGCAGGCCGCCGGTGATCGTGACGCGGTCGATGGTCCAGGCATCCTGGACGAACCAGCCGGTCTCGTTGACCGAGTTCAACCTCATGAACGGATAGTTGCCCGCCAGGACCTCGTAGGCCCGCCCGTCGCGGATGTTGATCCGGCTGATGTCGCCGTTGTTGAAGCGGTGCTGCTCGGCCGTCCCCCAGGCGTAGGAGATACCGGTCTTGAAGTTGTGCGACCCGGTGACGTAGGACAGGTTGGTCATCACCCGCTCGCCCGGCAGGTTCCAGGAGAAGTCCTCGACCGAATCGAACTGGATGTTCCGGTCGAGATCGCGCTTGTGCACGAACTGCAGCCAGTTCTGCGACCAGCGCGGGAAGACGGTGTTCGGCTGCGGGTCGCTGCAGCAGTCGGCGACGCCGGAGCTGCCGTAGCCCGCCTCGAACAGCAGCCGGCTGCTGATGGTCGAGGTCCACTTCGCCTGCCCCTGCCAGTACGGGGCGTGGTGCCAGCCCTGCCCCTTGTTCTGGTAGTTGCGGGCGGTCTCCGGGTCGGGACCGCGCTGGTCGTCGAGCAGGAAGGCCGACTGAATCAGCGCCGACTCGGGCGAGGCCTGCCACTGCCCGCGGTAGCGGGCCTCGTGCGGCAGGTCGATGTACGGCCCGCGCCGCTTGTTCAGCCGATCGAGGGTGGCGCTGAACTTGTTGTTCGGGTTCGCCTGGAAGGTGAACCGGGTGACCGTCGAGATGATGTCCTCTTCGTTGAAGAACTGGCTCCGGTCGTCGAACAGCCAGCCCGGCTCCGGCGTCCAGGCGCCCCAGTAGCGGAGCGACTCGTGGAACCAGAGCTTGTCCTGGATGATCGGCCCGCCGATCGAACCGGAATAATCGAACAGCTTGTTGAAGTCGGCCGCCTCGGTCGTGCCCGCCTGCCGCAGCCGGTCCGAGTAGTTGTTGGAGATCCAGCCCCCGGCGGTGTGACCGACGTAGCCCTGGCCGCTGAAGGTGTTGCCGCCTTCCTTCGGGATGATGTTCATCACGACGCCGCCGGCCTGCATCTCGGCGTTGCCGCCGCCGCCGCCCGCCTGCACCGCCATCTCCTGCGTCGCCAGGTCCTGGTTGTACATGACCGGGACCCCTTCGAGCGCGATCAGGTCGAGGGCCATGCCCTCCTGCATGACGGTGGTGTGCTTGGCGTTGGCGCCGCGGGCCTCGAGCTGCAGGTCGTTGACGTAGCGCGAACCGCCGACGTCGACGCCGGCCATCGAGACGCCCGGGACCATCATCGCCTGGGTCCACGGGCTGCCCGTGTTGATGACGTTGTCGAGCACCTCGCGCGAGAGCACCTGCACCCGCGCCGCCTGCTGCACGTCGACCGTCGGCGCCGCGCCGGAAACGGTCACCGTCTCCTCGAGCGCGCCGACCGACAACTGGATGTCGAGCTCGGCCGTGAACTCCGACGGCAGGTCGTAGTTCTCCTGCACGACGCTGCCGAAGCCGGCGAGCGAGAAGGTCAGGCTGTAGATGCCGGGCCGCAGGTTGACGATGCTGTACCGCCCCTGGCCGTCGGTGACGGCGATGCGGCTGCCCTCGATGAGCTCCGGACTCGAGGCTTCCACCGTGACACCCGGAAGGATGCCGCCGGTGTTGTCGGTGACCTGGCCGCCGATCGCGCTCTGGGCCGCGGCCGACGCGGGCCAGAGCGCCAGGCCCGCGAGCAGGAGCCAGGCGTACTGGGTTCTAGGGACGCACTGCACGATTCCACCTCCGTTCCGAGGGTATTCCGAACGAACGAGGCGTTCCGGGGAACGGGAACCGACGGCGGGCCGACCGTACGCAACGGGAGGAGAGGCGCGAGCGCCCAGCACCGGCCGGTGTTGAGAGGTTCTCCCCAGCATCGCTTCCGCTTCCCGGGTGAACGCCAATACCGACGACGCGAGCTCGATTGCGAACGCCTGAGCCGTGGCCACGGAACGCGGCGGCGGCTCGGTCAATCTCTCACTATACTCCTCACGTTCCACGACGCAACCCCGAGCGTCTCGTCCGCTTTCGTCGCCGGACAACGCATACGCCCTTGACGTCCATCCCCCGCACGGGCATGCTCGGCACGAACGGCCGCCGCCATCCGTCGCCGCCGAGCGCCGGCCGCACCGCAACACGGAGGACCGCCATGAGCAAGCGTTTCGCAGGAGCGTCGGTCGCCGCCATGCTCGTCGCCGCGGCGTTGGTATCCCTCTCGGCAACCGGCCGCGCCGCGAGCGGGGCGCAGGCATCGGAAGCCGACATCAGCGGCGTGGTCACCAGCGCCAACGGCCCCGAGGAGGGCGTCTGGGTCATCGCCGAGACCACCTCCCTGCCGACGAAGTTCGTCAAGAGCGTCGTGACCGGCGACGGCGGCCGGTACCTGATTCCCGACCTGCCGGACGCCACCTACGACGTATGGGTACGCGGCTACGGCCTCGTCGATTCCGACCCGGTGGCCGCGATGCCCGGCGACACGGTGGACGTGGAGGCGACCGTGGCCCCGACGCCGGCCGACGCGGCGAAGGTCTACCCCGCCAACTACTGGTACTCCCTCATCCAACCGCCCGCCACGGGAGAGTTCCCGGGCACGGGCGAGGACGGCAACGGCATCGCCGCCACCCTGCAGCACCAGGACCAGTGGGTCGACATCCAGAAGCAGGGCTGCATGCTGTGCCACCAGCTCGGCAGCCGCATCATCCGCGAGATCGACAACCTGGACCAGTTCGACTCCAGCCTCGAGGCCTGGAACCACCGCGTGCAGATGGGCCAGCGCGGCGGGCAGATGACCAACGTCATGAACCGCTTCGGCCGCGAGCGCGGCCTGCGGATGTTCGCCGACTGGAGCGACCGGATCGCCGCCGGCGCGGTACCCGAGGCCCCGCCGCGGCCGCAGGGGATCGAGCGCAACGTTGTGATCTCCATGTGGGAGTGGGGCACCGAGATCGACTACATCCACGACGAGATCACGACCGACAAGCGCGATCCCACCATCAACGCCGACGGTCCGGTCTACGGCGTCAACATCTCCAACGACGCGCTTACGATCCTGGATCCGGTGACCCACACCGCCTCCAGCCTGGACGTTCCGCTGCGCATCGACCCGGACAAGGTGCCGGGGATGATCGCGCAGTCGATGCCGGCTCCGTCGCGGTTCTACGGGGACGAGCTGATCTGGAAGGACCCGGCCAACCCGCACAACCCGATGATGGACCAGAAGGGGCGGGTCTGGATGACGTCGGCGATTCGCAACCGCGCCAACCCCGACTATTGCCGGGAGGGCTCGGACCATCCCTACGCGCGGTACTTCCCGCTGGCCACCGGCTTCCGGTCGGCCGTGTTCTACGAGCCGGACCAGGAGCAGTTCGTGCTGGTCGACACCTGCTTCGGCACCCACCACCTGCAGTTCGCCGAGGACGAGAACCACACCCTCTACTTCAGCGGCGGCGGGCAGGTCATCGGCTGGCTCGACACGAAGGTCTACGACGAGACCGGCAACGAGCAGCTCGCACAGGGCTGGTGCCCCACGGTGCTCGACACCAACGGGGACGGCGCGATCACGAAGCCGTGGAACGAGCCGGCGCTACGCGGCCGGGAGGTCGAGCACGATCCGGCGCTCGACACGCGCGTGTCCATCGGCAGCTACGGCGTCATCGCCGACCCGACCGACGAGAACGCGGTCTGGATCAGCTCGAACCGGTTCCCCGGCAAGCTCGCCCGGCTGCACGTCGGCGACAACCCGCCGGAGAGCTGCGTGACCGAGATGTACGAGGTGCCGTCCGTGCTCGACCCGAACGTGCCGCCGGAGAAGCGCGGCTTCGGCTCGCGCGGGCTCGACATCGACCGCGACGGCGTCGTCTGGACCGCCCTGTCCGGATCGAGCCACATGGCCAGCTTCGACCGCCGCAAGTGCGCCGTGCACAACGGCCCGACGACCGCCGAGGGGCGCCACTGCGTCGAAGGCTGGACCCTCTACCCCACCCCCGGACCGACCATTCCCGGCACCGAGCCGCCGGTGCGGGCCGACTACCACTACTACAACTGGGTCGACCAGTGGGACACGCTCGGACTGGGCAGGGACGTCCCGATTGCGACCGGCTCGAACTCGGACTCGCTGCTGGCTCTCGATCCGGACAGCGGCGAGTGGGTAGTGCTGCGGGTGCCCTATCCGCAGGGCTTCTTCACGCGCGGACTGGACGGCCGCATCGACGATCCGGGCGCCGGCTGGAAGGGGCGCGGCGTGTGGGCCACCTATGGCGCGGCGGTCACCTGGCACATCGAGGGCGGCGTCGGCGTGAAGCCGGGAATGCTGAAGTTCCAGGTCCGGCCGCACCCGCTCGCCAACTGACGCACGTCGCGTTAGCCGGCTTGCCCGGCACGTGAGACCTCGACGCCCCCGCGGGTAGCGGCTCGCCGGCCGCTGCCCGCGGGGACGCGCCGGCCCCACAAGCCGGTCGTGATTCGTGGCGCGCGACAGGTCGGCAAGTCCACGCTGGTGCGCGAGTTCCGCCGAGCCTGTTGAGGGAATCGCGGAAGCTGCCGGATGGAACGGCGGTGAGCTACGACTTGTTGTCGTTGCCCCTGTATCTCGTCGGACAGGCGCGCAGGCTGATCGGCGAGGTCGCGGCCACCAAGCCTCGCAGCGCCGTTTGCCGGTAGCTCTGCCGCGCACGGTGGAAGCGCACGCCATGGCGCGCCCCTGCGCCTGTCGAGCGGCTGAACACGGCGTCCCGGCGGAAGAAACTCCGCGGGAGGCGCTCCCGCTGTGGCAGAATGGCCGTATGAAGCGGCCGACCCTCGTCGGCGCCGCGCTCGCCGCGCTTCTGGCGCTTGCCGCCAACGCTGCGTTCGGCCAATGGGGCTGGCGCACCCGCTATCCGCCCCGTATCCGCCCGCCCGAGCAGCGCGACGCCGGGTTCTCCTTCTGCCGGCTCATGTACTCCAGCGAGTACACCGGGCGGGGCATGGGCCGCTGGTCGACCGACTATCCGTTCGCCGACATCAACTTCATGATCCGGCTGTCGGAGCTGTCGACCACCAACGTGAACTTCGACGCCGACGACGAGCCGATCCACTGGGTGGTCCCGGTCACGAACGACACCATTTTCGGGTGTCCGTTCATCATCGCCTCGGCCGTCGGCTCGATGGTGCTCTCCACCGAAGACGCCGGCCGCCTCCGCGAATACCTGCTGAAGGGCGGCTTCCTGTGGGTCGACGACTTCTGGGGAAGCTGGGAATGGGCGCAGTGGGTCAGCCAGATCGACAAGGTGCTGCCGGCGGCGCAGTACCCCATCGTGGATCTGCCGCTCGATCACGCGCTGTTCAGCGCGATGTTCAACATCTGGGAAGTGCCCCAGATCGCCAACATCGGCTTCTGGCGGCGCTCCGGGGGGCGCACCTCCGAGCGCGGCTCGGACAGCGCCGAACCGCACTTCCGCGTGATCTTCGACGCGCACGGCCGCATCATGGTCGCGATGACCCACAATACCGACATCCAGGACGCCTGGGAGCGCGAGGCGGACGACCCGCGCTACTTCGACACGTTCGCGCCGGACGGCTACTCGCTGGGCGTCAACGTGCTGCTCTACGCGATGAGCCACTGAGCCGTGCCGCGGCGGTGACGCGACGCGGTCGCCCTCCAGGTCCGGCGGCCCACATCCGGACTACTCGGGCTTGCCGGCATGCCTCTTCGAGACGAGGTTGAAGAACGAGAAGAGGTGCTCGACCACCTGCCGGCTTCTCGAGATGAAGAGCGAGTGGTCGCCGCCGGGGATCTCGATGTAGAGGTGCCGCATGCCCAGTTCGCTCATCTTCGCCACCGACGCCCGCACCCCCGCGGTGGGAACGACGCGGTCGTCCGAACCCTGGACCACGAGGAACGGGATGCGGCGGATGGCCTCCGCGTCGACGTAGTCGGCGTTCATGCTGCCGCCGGCCACCGCGGCGAGCCCGGCCCAGATGTCCGGGTAGCGGCTGGCGAGGTAGTAGGTGCCGGCCCCGCCCATGGAGTGGCCCCACAGGTAGATCCGGTTCGCGTCGATGTTGAGCTCTTCGGTGACCAGACGGAAGACGTTCATCACGTCCTGCTCGGCCCGCCGGTCCTGTTCCGTATCGCCTCGATAGCCGTATCCGCCCCGCCGCGTGTAGCCCAGCGGCGTCACCACGACGTACCCGTGGTGCTCCGCCAGATCGAGGAAACCCGCGTAGTTCATCAACCAGTCGTACTGGCGCCCGGCGCCGTGCAGCGAGACCATCAGCGGCGACGGCGTCGCGGCGTCGTAGCCCGAGGGCACGAAGAGCGCATAGGGAATGGTCTCGCCGGTCTCCTCCATCACGTACGACCGATGCTGGACGCGCGGGTCGTTGACCGCGTACTCGTCGTCCCGCGCCTCGCGCTGGGCGAGGACATCCAGCGGCGCGCCCACCACGAGCCAGAGCGCGCCCGCGAGTGCCAGGACGAAACGAACGGAATGACGGTTTGTCTGCATCGCTTTCCTCCTGCGCGTTCCGGCCTCCCATGCCACCTCCGTCGAGATGACCTGCTGCGGGGGATCATACGGCGGCGGCGGCCCGCGTGGCGCCGCGCGGGCCGCGCGGGTCCGCCGACGGCGCCCCCGGTAAACGCGCGGCGGCCGGGTGGAGTCGTCAGCAATGGACGGTTTCGTTAGTATTCCCACGTGAGGTGCACGATGAGAAGAGCAATCCTGGCGTTGTTGTCGGCAGTCATCGCGTTCGGCGCTTTCGGCACCCTCGGCGCATCCCCCGCCGCGGCCGAGGACATCGAGATCACCGAGTGGGTCGTGCCCTGGGAGAACACGCGGCCGCGCGATCCGTACGTCGACGGCCAGGGACGGGTCTGGTTCGTCGGGCAGCGGGGCAACTACCTCGCCTACCTCGACCCGGAGACGGGCGACTTCCGGCGCTACGAGCTCGATCCCGGAACCGGTCCGCACAACCTCATCGTCGACGACGAGGGGTTCGTGTGGTACGCGGGCAACCGGGCGATGCACATCGGCCGGCTCGATCCGGAGACGGGCGACATCGAGAAGATCATGATGCCGACCCCCGACGCCCGGGATCCGCACACGCTCACCTTCGACCACAACGGGGACATCTGGTTCTCGGTGCAGGGCGGCAGCTTCGTCGGCAAGCTGGGCACGCGGACCCGCACCGTCGAGCTCATCCCCATCGAGGGCCGCGGCCGGCGCCCCTACGGCATCGTGGTGGACGCGAACAACCGCGCCTGGTTCTGCCAGTTCGGCACGAACAAGCTCGCCACCGTCGATCCGGAAACGATGGAGCTCGAGGAGTTCGAGCTGCCCCGCGCCGAGGCGCGGCCGCGGCGGCTGGCCCTGACGTCGAGCGGACACCTCTGGTACGTCGACTACGCGGGCGGCAACCTCGGGCGTTTCGATCCGGAAACCGGCGAGGTGCAGGAGTGGGCGGTCCCCGGCGGCGCCAGCGCGCGGCCGTACGGCATGTCGGTGGACGATGAGGACCGGCTGTACTTCGTGGAGTCGGGGACCATGCCGAACCGCTTCGTCGGTTTCGACCCGGCCACCGAGGAGTTCTTCGCCTCTACCGAGATCGCGAGCGGCGGCGGGACCGTGCGCCACATGTACTACCATGCGCCGGCACGGGAGATCTGGTTCGGCACCGACACGAACAACATCGGCCGCGCGCGCGTGCCGTAGTCGACGCGTGACCCAGTACGACGCGATCGCCGAGGCGTACCAGGACTCGAAGCAGCTCCCCTTCCGGAAGGCCATCGAGCGCTACACGCTGTTCGAGGCGCTGGGAGACGTGGGCGGGATGACGGTGCTGGATCTCGCCTGCGGCGGAGGCTACTACACCCGCCTGCTCAAGCGGGCCGGGGCCGCCTGCGTTACGGGAGTCGATGTCTCGCCGGAGATGATCCGGGTGGCCGAGCGGGAGGAAGCGCGGACCCCGCTCGGCTGCTCCTATCTCTGCCGGGACGTCGCCGACCTGCAGCCGGACCCCGGAACCGTGGACCTGGCGGTGGCCATGTATCTGCTGCACTACGCCGGAAGCGGGGAAAAGCTGCTCCAATTCCTACGGGTCTGCCACCACGCGCTGCGGCCCGGCGGACGCATCGTCGGCTTCAACGACAACGTCATGCGCCCGCCGCGGGGAACCGTATCGTGGCGCAAGTACGGCCTCGAGAAGACCGGCCCCCTGTCGGCTCCGAACGAAGGCGACCCCATCCACTATCGGTTCACCAACCCCGACGGCGGCCGGTTCGAGTTCCACAACTTCTTCCTGAAACCGGAGACCTACCACGACGCATTCCGGGACGCCGGGTTCGACGACTTCCGCTGGCTCGGCGTTTCCCTGGAGCCGGGCGAGCGGAACAACCCCTTCTGGGACGACTTCCTCGCCAACCCGCCGGTAGTCGCCTACAGCGCGACGAAGTAGGATCGACACGATGCGCCGCTTTCGTGCCGGCCCGGGCTTTCTCGTCGCCGCTGCCTTCATCGGGCCGGGAACCATCGTCACCGCGAGCCGGGCGGGCGCCGGATACGGAACCGCCCTTCTATGGGCAGTGCTGTTCTCCGTGGTCACCACCGCCATCCTGCAGGACATGGCGGCGCGGGTCGGTCTGGCCGGACGGCGCGGACTCGCCGAGGCCATCCGCGACAGCCTGGGCAACCCGCTGATTCGAGCGGGCGCCCTGGGCCTCATCGCGCTGACGATCCTGCTCGGCAACGCCGCGTTCCAGACCGGCAACCTGCTCGGCGCGTCGCTCGGTCTCAGCCTGCTCACCGGATTGCCTCAGGGGCTCCTGGTGGCGATTGTCGGCGGGGTCGCCGGCGCCCTGCTGATGACCGGCACGTACAAGACGATCCAGAACGCGCTGGTCGGCCTCGTCGGGCTGATGAGCGTGGTGTTCTTTCTGGTTGCCGTCCTCACCGCGCCGGACATCGGCGATCTCCTCTCCGGGCTGTTCGTGCCGCGGGTGCCGGCGGGAGCGCTGCTCACGGTGCTGGCGCTCATCGGCACCACCGTCATCCCCTACAACCTGTTCCTGCATGCGAGCGCCGTCCTCGAACGCTGGCCGGACGCGGAGAGGAACGAAGAAAACATCCGCGAGTGCCGGCAGGACACCCTGTTCTCTGTGGCGCTCGGGGGCCTGATCACGGCAGCGGTGGTGATTGCCGCATCACCGCTGCTCGGACAGGGTGCGGACGCCGCGGACGCGGCGACGGTGGCGGCGCGTCTCGAGCCGCTGCTCGGCAGAGCGGCGCCGGTGTTCTTCGGGATCGGGCTCTTCTCCGCCGGCGTGACCTCGGCAATCACCGCGCCGCTCGCGGCCGCCTATGCCGCCGGGGGGGCGCTGGGCTGGGGCTCCGATCTCAAGAGCCCCCGCTTCCGCCTGCTCTGGGGCTTCGTGCTGCTCACCGGCATGTTCTGCGGCATCTTTCTGGGCGCGTCGCCCTACCAGGTCATCCTGCTCGCCCAAGCCGGCAACGCGATCCTGTTGCCGCTGACCCCGGTCCTGCTGCTCGTCGTCGCGAACCGCAGCGGCATCATGGGCAAGTACCGCAACTCGCGGCCCGCCAACGTCCTCGGCGCGGTCGTCGTTCTCATAATCTTCGGACTGGCGACGGTACAGATGGCCCGTGTTCTCGGCCTGGCGGGTTAGAGCCTCGTCCCCCACACGAATACACATCATGTGGTGTATAGGATCGGCGCAGGAACACACGGGCGCAGATCCTGCGCGGAACGTGGTGCGCCGACCGCCGCGACGAACCCAGGAGGTGGCATCCACGACGCCCGCGGCTGGCGTATCGCGGCTGGTACCGGCGCTCTGACGGCAGCGCTGCTCTTCGCAGCTCCCCCGCCAGAGGCGGCCTACGTCGACGGCCCGCCGGCGGCCCACACCGGCGCCTTCGGCGGCGAGACGTGTCACGCCTGCCATTTCGAGAACGACCTCGAGGCCCCCGGCGGCTCTCTCACCCTCCGGGGCGTGCCGGACACGTTCGATCGCTCGGAAACGTACCGCATCACGGTGTCGCTGCAGCGAGCCGGGATGGAACGAGCCGGATTCCAGTTGGCCGCGCGCGTGAGCGAAGGAGACGGCGCCGGCGGTCCAGCGGGAGCCCTGCTGGCCCTCGATGGCGATGAGCGCGTGCAGGTAGTGGCCGGGCCCGACGGCACGGCCTACGCCCAGCACACCGAGCCTGGGACCGCGCTCAGGGGCGCCGCAGAAACATCGTGGGCCGTCGAATGGCGCCCGCCCGCCGCCGGCGGGCCGGTCGTCTTCCACGTAGCGGCCAACGCGGCGAACGACGACGCCTCGGAGTTCGGCGATTTCATCTACACGGTGTCGGCGACGACGCGCTCCGCCGTTCCTTGACGGCCGGCCGATCACGGACTCCGCGTCCCATCGAGCCATGGCAGCCTCCCGCCTCGCGGGCGCCTCGCGGGCGCGCGTCGGCCTCCTGCTATCATGATTTGTTTATCGCTCCCACAGGAACTCCGAGAAAGGACCATCCCTCATGCATGCTGCCAGGGCATCGACCGCCGACCGACTGCGAAGCCGGCTTGCTATGCCGACCGCGCTCGCCGCGGCGTTGACTCTGGGGCTGCTCACCACCGCGACGGCCGGGGCGCAGGAATGGCGGAAGCTGCCCGACATGCCGGTGGAGAAATGGGAGCCGGGCAGGGTCGTGCTGGACGGCAAGCTCTACCTGTTCGGCGGCTACACCGACGGCGTCCGGTCGAGCAAGCTCGCGCACGTCTTCGATCCGGCCGACGGGAGCTGGACCCGGATCCAGGACCTGCCGAGCGCGATCACCCACATGAACCTGGTGCTCGACGGGAGGACGGTGTGGTTCGCGGGGGGCTTCAAGGACGGCTACCGCGGACATGCCATCGCCGAGGTGTGGAGCTACGACTTCGATGCAGATCGCTACACCGCGGCTCCGCTGCTGCCCGAAACGCGGGGCGGCGGCGGGCTCGCCCTCGTCGGCCGCAAGCTGCACTACATGGGCGGCGTCGAGGCGGATCGCGATACGGACTCTCCGGACCACTGGGTGCTCGACCTCGACGAGTGGGCGCGGGGCGGCGCCGAGTGGACGGCAGCCGCGCCGATGCCCGAGCCGCGCAACCAGTTCTCATGCGTGACGTTCGAGGGAAGGATCTACACCATCGGCGGCCAGTTCCACCACGACAGCGAGCAGCTCGACCAGGCGCGGGTCGACGTCTACGACCCGGCAACCGACACCTGGACCAGCGGCCCGCCGCTGCCCAAGGGCCACTCGCACGCCGAGGGCTCGACCTTCGTGCATGACCGCCGCATCTACATGGCAGGCGGGCACACGACCGCCCCGGGCGAATCGAAGCAGGTCGATCCGGACATCCTGGCCTTATCCCCCGGCGGAGACTGGGAAGTGATCGGCAAGCTTCCGATGCCGTTGTCGTCGCCGGCTGCGGCCATCATCGACGGCCGGTTCTACGTGGCCGGCGGCTCGCCCGGCCGGAGCGCGGTGCAGGCCGACATGTGGGTCGGGGAATTGCCATGAGAACGGTGGGATTCGTCGGCTGGCGCGGCATGGTCGGCTCGGTCCTGCTGGACCGCATGGCGTCCGAGGGCGACTTCGAGGGCTATGACCCGGTCTTCTTCTCGACCTCCCAGGCGGGCCAGCCTGGTCCCGACGTCGGGGACGGCGCGCCCCTGCGGGATGCGACGGATGTTGCGGCGCTGGCCGAGACCGACATAGTCGTGACCTGCCAGGGCGGCGACTACACGAAGTCCGTTCACGGCGCCCTGCGGAAGAGCGGCTGGAACGGCTACTGGATCGACGCCGCGTCCGCCCTGCGCATGAACGACAGCAGCGTCGTCATCCTCGATCCCGTCAACCGCCGCGTCATCGACCGGGCCGTCGACGCCGGCACGAAGGACTTCATCGGCGGCAACTGTACCGTCAGCCTGATGCTGATGGGCCTGCAGGGTCTGTTCGACCGCGGCTGGGTCGAGTGGATGACCTGCATGACTTACCAGTCGGCCTCAGGCGCCGGCGCGCGCCACATGATCGAGCTGGTCCGCCAGATGGGCGATCTGGCAAGCGGCTACTCGCCGGGTCAAACGGCACTGGAGATCGAACGCCTCGTCACCGGGCGCATGGCCTGCGGCGACCTCCCCACCGACCACTTCGGCGTACCGCTGGCCGGCAGCCTCATCCCCTGGATCGACCGTCCCATGGAGAACGGCCAGACGCGCGAGGAATGGAAGGCGGCGAACGAAGCCAACAAGATCCTGGGCAGCCGCCGGTTCATCCCCATCGACGGGCAGTGCGTCCGGATCGGGGCGATGCGGTGCCACAGCCAGGCGCTGACCATCAAGTTGACGTCGGAAGTCCCCCTCGCGGACATCGAGACCGCCATCGCCGGCGCCAACGACTGGGTCGAGGTGGTGCCGAACGAGCGCGAGGCGACCTGCGAGCGGCTGACCCCGGCCGCGGTCTCCGGCCGCCTCCACGTCCCGGTGGGCCGTATCCGCAAGACGACGTTCGGCGAGGACTACCTGACCTGCTTCACCGTCGGCGACCAGCTCCTCTGGGGCGCCGCGGAGCCGCTGCGCCGGATGCTGCTGATACTGCTGGGCAGGCTCTGAGCACCCTGGTCAGGCCTGCTCCACATCGAAAGCCGCGACGGTGCGGATCTTCGTCGAGTCATCCAACCGCACGCCGCGGCCGGCGCCCTCAGCGCGAGACGAACGGCGGCCCGACCAACAGCGCGGGGTCCGCGTCCGTCTTCGGCACCAGCTTCTGCGTGCGTCCGTGCTGGTTGTCGCCGGCGTACAGGCTTCCCTCGGAGTCGACCGAGATGGTGTGCACCTCGAGGAACCCGGTCGGCCCGTCGTTGGAGACGTTCCACGTGTAGAGACGGTTGCCGTCGAAGTCGAGCTTCACCATCTTGAGCGGCCGCAGGTCCGAGACCCACAGGTGGTCCTCGTTGACGATGAGGTCGAGCGGCAGGCCGAAGCCGGACCACGTGGCGAGGTGGTCGACCTCGGGGTGGTACTCGCCGGACGCCTCGGCGGAGATCCTGAACTTCTGGACGCGGCCGTTGGCCCGGTCGAGAGCGAAGATCAGGCCGTCCGGCCCCACGCCCAGGGCATGGATGCCGTTGAATTGGCCTGGATCGGTGCCGAACCCGCCGAACTCCGACTGGTAGCGGCCCTCCGCGTCCAGAACGATGATGCGGTGGTTGTCGAGCCCGTCCGCCACCAGCACGCGGCCGTCGGGCAGGAACGCGACGTCCTGCGGCCGGCCGAAGTGCGTCTCGTCGCTGCCCGCCACGTTCTTTTCACCCAGCGTCATCAGCAACTCGCTGCCGTCGTTCGAGAGGACGAAGATCTGGTGGCGGCTCTCGTTGATCACCCAGACGCGGCGCTCCGGGTCGTAGGGGCTGATGCGGACGCGGTGCGGTCCCGGCCCGTCGGACTCGTCGCACAGGTGGTCCCACTGGTCCCAGACCTCGATCAAGTTGCCGTCGCCGTCGACGATCATGAGGCAGTTCTGCCAGGTCCGCAGCTCGGCGTCGCGCAACGCGTTGATGCCGATCGAGCCCACCCAGCCGGCGAACTCCGGAGGCACCGGATCGGGCAGGCGCGTCTCGCCCCGCTGCGAGATGAAGATGCGGTCCGGCGACTCGGCAAACACACCGGAGTTGCCGCCGAAGGCGAAGCCCTCTCCCGCGAACGGCTTGTGCCAACCCTCGACCACTTCGTACGGGCTGGGACCGATGGGACCCGCGTCCTGTGCCGCGGCCTGCCCCGCGACGCAACCCGCCAGCAGCAACGCGACCGCCGAAGTGAAGTACCGCATGATTCTGGCCCTCCGCGGCCCGGCGCGCCCGGGCCGTCGCTCGTTCCGAATTCCGGTTCGTGCGCGTCCGCACGAGACGCCGCCGAGTATACACAGCGCGCGTGCCGCCAACCCCGTGTTAGTGTCGCGCCGTGATTCAAACGCACGGCGCGCTCGGCGACCTGACCGCGCGCGTGGCCGCGGCGGACCGCGCAGGCGTCGACACCGAGGCCGACAGCCTGCACTGCTACCACGAGAAGGTCTGCCTGGTGCAGGTCGGCCTGCCCGGTGCGGACGAGCTGGTGGACCCGCTCGCCGGCCTCGATTTGACGCCGCTGCTCGATGCGCTGGCAGGAACCGAGATGGTGATGCACGGCGCGGACTTCGACCTGCGCATGCTGTACCGCCTCGGCCTGGACACACCGTCCGGTGTATTCGACACCATGATCGCCGCACGACTGACCGGTGCGGATCGCTACGGCTACGCCGCACTGGTCGCGGAGCACTTCGGCGACGCCCTGCCGAAGGGCCAGCAGAAGGCCAACTGGGCCCGGCGGCCGCTGGGTCCCGACCTGGCCCGGTACGCGCGCAACGACACGCACTACCTCCTGCCTCTGGCCGAGAGGCTCGAACGGCGGCTGACGGAGCTCGGCCGTCTGGAGTGGCTGGAGCAGGCGTGCCGGCGCACGGTCGACAACGCGCGGGTGACCCGCGAGCGCGACCCCGAGACCGAGTGGCGCGTACGCGGCAGCCACGTGCTCGGACCACGGGCCAGCGCCGTCCTGCGGGCGCTCTGGCACTGGCGCGAGAGCGAGGCGCGCAACGTGGACCGCCCGCCATTCCACATCCTGTCGAACGCCGATCTCGTCGATGCGGCGCAGCGTTTCGATCGGGGCGAGACGACGCCCCCCCGCGGTCTGCGCGGAACCCGGGGGACCCGGTTCTCGCAAGCAGCCGACGAGGCCCTGGCGCTCGACCAGGCGGAGTGGCCGCGACGCCCCGCGGTCAAGACGCGGCCGCGTCTCACGAAGACGCAAGAGAAGCGCGTCGCCGCACTTCGGCAGCGGCGGAACACAAAGGCGAAGGAGCTCGCCATCGACGCCGAGCTGATCGCCCCGCGGGCCGCTCTCGAACGAATCTCCATCGAGGGCGACGACGCACGGGGCGGCCTGCTTCCGTGGCAGCGGTCTCTACTCGGCGGCGCGGACTGAGATGCCCGCTCCGCGGCGACAGCCATGACCGGCCCGGCCGATCTCACCTGGGTTCACTACCTACCGGCCGCGACCACGGCAGTCGCGGCGGCGTTCTCGTTCTCTCTGTTCCGCAAGTACCGCGTCCGACCGACCCCGCACATCGGATGGTGGGCCGTCGGCGTCGCCACCTACGGTACCGGCACGCTGCTGGAGACGGTCATCACGCTGGCCGGCAACACGGTCGTGCTCACCAGGCTCTGGTACGTCGCGGGCGCCGTCCTCGGAGCGTATCCGCTGGCGCAGGGCTCCCTCTACCTGCTGTCTTCGCGTCGCTTCGCCAACCGCGCCACCATGGTCAGCCTGCCGTTCGTCGTCCTGACCGCGCTGCTCGTCCTGCTCTCCCCGATTGTCGCCGATGCCCTGGAGCCGCATCGCCCTTCCGGCGCCGTGCTGGCCTGGGGTTGGGTGCGCCTGCTCACGCCGTTCATCAATCTCTACGCGGCGTTCTTCCTGATCGGCGGCGCCGTCGTCAGCGCGTGGCGCTTCCGGAAGTCGGCGAACGGCAGGCACCGGGCCGCCGGGAACGCCCTGATTGCCTTCGGTGCGCTGCTGCCTGCGATCGGCGGCGCATTGGCCAGGACCGGGCTCGTGGAGGCGCTGTACGTAGCCGAGTTCGCCGGACTCGTCTTCATCTGGGGCGGTGAACGGACCTGCGCCATGCGGTCGGGCGCCCGACTTGCGACGCTGGCGCGCGAAGGCCTCGTCGCGGATGAGGCCACCGAGCGGCCCATGCCGCCCGTCAAGTCGGATCATCGGTAGACGTAGCGCCGGTTTCCGATTCTCACGACGAGCACGCGCACCGTGTCATCCTCGATACGAGCGATGACCCGATAGTCGCCCACTCGGTACTTCCAGAACTCGCCCAGCTTCGAGCCCTTGAGAGCCTCCCCGATACTGCGTGGATCGTCGAGTGCAGCGACGCGCCCACGCAGGAAGGCCAGGATACGGACTCGTCAAGGCGGACGATCGTGACGTCAGCCTTGAGGGGACAGGACGGCACGGATCCGCGCCACGAATTCGCGCGCCGCCTCCAGGTCCTCGCGGGCGCCCTCTTCGTCGACCACGAACGCGGGCGCGTAGTCGGCCTCCTCCCGGAACTTCTGCAGCCTCGCGATCAGACCCGAGGCAGCCGGCTCGAACCGGCCGGTCCTGACGAAGTGCAGGTTGAACAGGTGCTGAGCTCCCCGGTGCGTGCGGGGCTCGTAACCCTCGGCGTACAGTTGGGCGCGCACCGCATGAAACACCGCGAAGTACATCCGGCCGACCGCGATGCGCGGCAGCCCGTCGGCGAGCAGCGCTTCAGCGGCGCGCAGCTCCTCCCCGGCCAGATCCAGCTCGGCCCCGGCGCTCTCGCTGCGGCCCTCACCGGTCACAGGGACATCCCCTCCCGCTGGATGTCCATCACGAACAGCCGTTCCTGCGCGCGCCAGCGTTCGAAGGTCTCGCGGTCGAGCACCGTCGGCGAGAGGAGCACGTCATGCTCCAGCCCGATGCCCGAGGCGAGGTCGATGACGTCGCGCTTCGTTCGCCAGTCGACCCGCTCCAGCACCACGGCCACGTCTACGTCGGAGTCCTCGCGCATCTCACCGCGTGCACAGGATCCGAACAGCCGCACGTCCACGAGCGCAGTGCCGTAACGCCCCCGGAGGGCGCCGGCGAACAGGCGGGCCGCCCGCCGCGGCAACCGGTGACGCAGCACCTCCGGCGTCTCCATCATGGATCGTCTCGCAGCTCCGGGTCGAAGGGAATCGTAGTGCGTTCCCGACCGAAGCTCCAGTTGTCCCGGCTGTATACAATGAGCAGCCTGAGTCGCAAACCCACCGATCCGCGGAGATCCCCATGAACCGACCGAGTGCGCTCCGTTCACCGTTCGCAGCCGCCATCGGAACCGGCCTGGTCTGCCTCTCGCTCGCGCCGGCGACCCAGGCGCAGCCGCCCATCGTGCAGCCCGGCGCGCCCGGCGAGCCGAGCCGGGTGATATCGGCCGCCGATGCCTCGGACCTGGCCGGCATCCGGTTCACCGAAGGGGACGTCAGGTTCATGCAGGGGATGATCTCCCACCACGCCCAGGCGCTCGAGATGACCGAGCTCCTCGCGGCGCGGACCGAGAGCGACGCGATGCGGCAGACGGCGCGGCGCATCGAGCTCTCGCAGGAAGACGAGATCGAGATGATGCAGGACTGGCTGCGCGAGCGCGGCCAGGAGGTGACCGCGATAGACGCGCATCACGCGCCCGGCGCGATGCGCATGCCGGGCATGCTGACCGACGAGGAGATGGAGAGCCTGGCGGCCGCAGACGGCGTCGCGTTCGACCGGCTGTTCCTCGAGGGGATGATCAAGCATCACCGCGGCGCCCTGACCATGGTCGAGAACCTGCTCGACCAGCGCGGCGCGGCGCAGGACTCGCAGCTCTTCGCGTTCACCTCGGACATCACGGCTGACCAGACGGCGGAGATCAACCGCATGGACGCGATGCTCGCGGAGCTGTCTCCCGACCCGCGGGTGCAGCTCGCGTCCGGCTTCCACGACGCCGGCCAGGCGCTGTGGAACATGGCGCTCGTCGCCACCCGGCCGAAACCCGAGGGCTTCTACGATCCCAACAGTCCTGCAGGACGGCCCATGCCGGTCGAGGCGGACCCGGAGCCGGAAGCCGGGACCGAAGCCGCGGCGGCCGAAACCGGCGACGCGGAGCAGGACGAAGACGCCAACCACGAGGAAAGCCGGGACGAGGACGGCGCGGAACACCACGCTGCCGACCAGGATGGCGACGGCGCGGACGACGGCGACGAGTCGGAGCGGGAAGCGGCAGACGCCGCGGAAGAGGACGACGACGAGGACAATCCACAGCGGCGCGGCCTGCTCAACTTCGGCAACACGGACCTCGCGTTCGCCGGCGACCGGCTCTTCGTCGGCAGCTACCACGGCTTCAACACCTACCGCGTCGAGGTCCCCGCGTCACCGCAACTGGTCACCTCGGTGGTCTGCCCGGGCGGCCAGGGAGACGTGTCGGTGGTCGGCAACCTGCTGATCATGTCCGTCGAGCAGACCCGCGGGCGGCTCGACTGCGGGCTGCAGGGGGTGGCGGAACCGGTGAGCGATCAGCGTTTTCGCGGGATCCGGATCTTCGACATCAGCGACACGCGCATGCCGCGGCAGGTTGCGGCGGTGCAGACCTGCCGCGGGTCGCATACCCACACCGTGGTGGCCGATCCCGACGACGAAGGCAACGTCTACGTCTACGGGTCGGGAACCGGCGGGGTCCGCCCCGGGGAGGAGCTGCCGGGCTGCTCGGACGAGTCGCCGGCCGAGAACCCGGACACGGCGCTGTTCCGCATCGACGTCATCCAGATCCCGCTGGCGAACCCCGAGGACTCGGCCATCGTCGGCCGCCCGTTCGTGTTCCGGGATCCCGAGACGGGAGCTGCGGCGGGCCTCTGGCCCGGCGGCGACCATGGGCCGGGCACACAGCGCAGCGCCGAGACGAGCCGCTGCCACGACATCACGACCTTTCCGGACGCCGGGTTGGCGGCCGGGGCGTGCTCCGGCAACGGCATCCTGTTCGACATCTCCGACCCGGTCAATCCGGTGCGGCTCGACGACGTGGTCGACCCGTCGTTCGCCTACTGGCACTCGGCGACCTTCAACAACGACGGCACCAAGGTGATCTTCACCGACGAATGGGGCGGCGGCGGACGCCCGCGCTGCCGCGCGTCCGACCCCCGCGAGTGGGGCGCGAACGCGATCTACGACATCGTCGACGGCGAGATGCAGTTCCGCAGCCACTACAAGCTGCCCGCCCCGCAGACCGACCGCGAGAACTGCGTGGCGCACAACGGCTCCATCGTGCCGGTGCCGGGCCGCGACATCATGGTGCAGGCGTGGTACCAGGGCGGCATCTCGGTCTTCGACTTCACCGACTCGTCGAACCCGGTGGAGATCGCGTTCTTCGACCGCGGCCCGATCGACCCGGACCGCTTCGTCATGGGCGGGTTCTGGTCCGCGTACTGGTACCGCGGCTACATCTACGGCACCGAGATCGCCCGCGGGCTCGACGTGCTCGAGCTGCTGCCGAGCGAGCACCTGACGGAGAACGAGATCGCCGCCGCCTCGTCGGTGGCTCCCGCAGCGTTCAACGCGCAGCAGCAGCCGCGGACCGAGTGGCCCGTGCGGCCGGTCGTGGCGCGCGCCTACCTGGACCAGCTCGAACGCAGCGACACGCTGTCGGCGGACCGCCGGACGGCGCTGTCCGGGCTGCTGGACCGTGCCGACGCGGCCGGGTCCGGAAGCGACGCCAGCCTGGCGGCAGAGCTTGCCTCGGCGGCGGAAGCGCTCGAGACAGACGCGACGGAAGCCAGCGGGCGGATCGAGCAACGCCTCCGGGGTCTCGGCGAGATTCTGACGACGCTCGCCGAGCGCCTGCGATGAGCTGAGGTAGCTGAAGGCAGTAGCAGCGGATATATCTCGATCGTGAGTCCGACCGTCTTCCGGGCGCGCGGATATCGTTTCTACTTCTTTTCGCGCGAGGAGGAGCGGCCCCACGTTCATGTGCACAATGCGACTGGGGAGGCGAAGTTCTGGCTCGATCCCGAAATCGAGCTGGCGCAGAACTACGGGCTCAGCCCGAACCGAGCGAACACGGCCCAGCGGATGATCGAGGAACATGAGGATGAAGTCCGTGCAGCGTGGAAAGAACACTTCGGACGTTGAAGTCACCAACGTCTCGCAGCACGGCTTCTGGATCTTCATGGGGGATCGCGAGGTCTTTGCCTCTTTCGCCGATTTTCCCTGGTTCGAGCAGGCATCCATCAAGGAACTCACCACCGTCGAGTTGCCGAGTCCGCATCACCTGTACTGGCCTGAACTGGATATCGATCTTGCCGTCGATTCACTGGACCATCCCGATCGCTATCCGCTCGTCAGTCGCAGCACTCTCCGCCGGAAGCAGGCGACCGACCCGCTTCGTCGACTCGCCGATGTCTCCGATCCCACGGAGTAAGACACATGAAAGCAGTCAGGCGGTGTTTCGGCCTCTTTCACGTCGCCATCGCGGCGGCCGTGGCAGTGCAGGCGCTCGCCAGCGAGACGTACGACGCGGAACTGTCCAGTGCCGTCTGGCTCGTCCTGAACTGGTTGATGGCCGTCGCGGTGGTCACCGCGGGCGCGTTCAGCTACATGCGCTGGCGGGGCAGGGACAGCTCCGCTGCCGGCAACTGGATCTCCCCGCGCGCGCTGCTGACCGCGTGCGCCGTGTTGCTTGTCCTTTATTTCGAGCAGTGGTCTTCGGAGTTCGGCATCGGCACCGCGGAGCTGTCGTCGTTCCGCCGCTCGATGTGGCTGTTCATCGACACGCTGTTCGTGCTCGTGAACGCCACCGCCGGTGTGCTCCTCCTGCGCGGACAATAGGCGCCCTGCTTGGTGGTCGACTCAATCTGACTCAAGGACCGTTGCGAAGCCGGTCCACCAGTCGCCAGACGTCGGTACTGGGATTCGAGCACGGTGGGGGGAGTCGTTGCCGCTGTGGCGTTCGTCGAGTACCGTGGGGACCTCCCCCGGACGTGGCTACGCCGCGGCGACCGACCGGAGGATCTCGTCATGACCCGGTCACGTCCGCGGCCTGTTCGAACTCTGCCGGGTTCAACATGGGGACGCCTCCGTAGCGCCCTTGAAGGTAGCGCCTCCCGAGGGCTTCATCGCGCTTCGGCTGGAACTCTGCCATCGAGTAGAGCGCTGTCCCACCGTCCGCGTTCTTCTCTGTGAGCCAGATCTGGTCTCGACCGAGGGAACGTTGACTGCTGTCTCCAAGAACCGTCGGATCGTGGGCGTTGAAAATGAGCTGGGCACACCGGGGGTTGGACTCCCGGCTCTGAAAAAGCTGGATGAACTGTTGCACAAGGTGCGGATGCAGTCTGCCATCGAGCTCGTCCACCAGGAGCGCCGACCCTCTGCGTATCGAATCGAGCATGGGTCCGAGCATGCCCACCCACGCGAGCGTTCCCTGAGACTCGTGCTCGGGATCGACGGCAACGGGGCCTTCGGCGCTCATGTGGTGCAGGCGCACGAGGTCGTCAGGCAAGAACCGCAACTCCTGCCCCGGCCTGGATTCTTCTTCGAGTCCATTGAGAATGCGGAGCGCTCGCTCCAGCCGTTCGGCGAATTCCGGATCGATTGGGAGTCGCTCGATCTTCGTGATGCCCAGATCGGCAGCCTGGAGCAGGCCGATGATCCCTGCTTCGTCCTTGGGGGCCTCCAAACGCTTGGCCGTGTACGTGATGCGCGCTCCCCGGTTGTCGGATTCTATCAATCCGAGATTGGTGCGGAACCAGTTGAACAGCGGACCGATGAGCGTGGCGATACCGGGTCGCTCGTCGTCGGAGCCGCCAGCTACGGCACCCGCCACGGACAGGAGGAGCGCGTTCCTCCTGACGAGCCGTCCAAGCGCGCGGCCGGAGGAGCGGTTCCGAGCAGCGAGAGGGTTACCTCCTCCCAATACGAACGCACGTTCAAACGCGAGCACGATGTCGGCCGATTCCTCCGCTGGCGGCTGGCGGACGGGTGCTCTACAATCGCCGGTCTGCCCTCGGCCGGGCCGACGTGCATGAACGACGACCAACGCACCGCGATCTTCACCCGCCTGCGCGCAGCCAATCCCGAGCCGACCACCGAGCTCGAGTTCGGCACGCCTTTCGAGTTGCTGATTGCCGTGATGCTGTCCGCCCAGGCGACGGACGTGGGGGTCAACCGGGCGACGGTGAAGCTCTTCGCCGCTGCCCGTACGCCAGCCGCCATGCTGGAGCTCGGCCTGGACCGGCTCAAGGACTTCATCCGAACCATCGGCCTGTTCAACACCAAGGCCGAGAACATCCTGAAGACCTGCCGGATTCTCCTCGACGAGCACGACGGGGAGGTGCCCCGGCGGCGCGAGGCATTGGAAGCGCTGCCCGGCGTCGGCCGCAAGACCGCCAACGTGGTGCTGAACACGGCCTTCGGCGAGCCGACCATCGCCGTCGACACGCATATCTTCCGGGTCTGCAACCGCACGGGGATCGCCCCCGGCACTACGCCCCGCAAGGTGGAGGACGCGCTGTTGCGCTCGGTGCCGGACGACTTCAAGCGCGGCGCCCACCACTGGCTCATCCTGCACGGCCGCTACGTCTGCACCGCGCGCCGGCCCCGCTGCGGGGCGTGCGCGATCGAGGACCTGTGCGAGTTCGAGGACAAGGCGCGAGAGCGAACCTGAGTCACCGGATTCTCTTGCGGATCGCGTACGCCGGTCTGCTCGGCGATGGCGTCCGCAGGAAATCCGGCGCCGGCCGCCAGGCGCCATCGTAGGCCATGCCGCGCACCAGAGCGGAAAAGGTGTGGTGGCTGACGGAGAACACGCCCACGTCCCGGTAGGCGTCGCGCAGATAGCCGTACAGCAGGCGGGAGACGGTCTGGTTGGGAACGCGCCGAGCCGGGGTACGCCGCGCGACACGGATCGAATTCGGGGACCCGCGGGGCCGCCATTTGCGTCACACTGTAGATGGATGTCCGAATCGCGCCGCCGGCGCCGTCCGGGCACCTGTTTCGCGCCGTCCTTCGTGCGGCGTAGCCGCCGTCGGCCTTCGCCGCGGTCATGCAACGCGCCGTGAGTCACAAGGAGACAGCATATGGACCAAGTACCCAACATCCCCATCGACGTCTCGCGGGTGCGCCTGCCGCGCTTACCGCGGGGCGCCGCCACGGCGGCCGTCGGCCTGATCGTGGCGGCCGTCGTCGCCTTCGGCGCGCTGTACCAGGTGCAGCCGGAGGAGGTCGGCGTCGTGCTCCGGTTCGGGCGCTACGTGCGCGCCACCGATCCGGGCCTGCGCGCCAAGATCCCGTTCGCGGAAACCGTGCTCAAGGTGCCCGTGCAGCGGCAGCTCAAGCAGGAGTTCGGCTTCCGGACCATGGAGCCGGGCATCCGCACGCAGTACGCGGCCTTCGACCGCGACGCCACCGAGGAGTCCATGATGCTCACGGGCGACCTCAACGTGGCCGTCGTCGAGTGGATCGTGCAGTACCGCGTCGCCGACCCCTATCTCTACCTCTTCAAGGTGCGCAACCTCGAGGGCACCTTCCGCGCCATGAACGAAGCGATCATGCGCGAGGTGGTCGGGGACCGGACGGTCACCGAGGTGCTGACGGTCGGACGCCAGGAGATCGAATCCTGGGTCGAGGGGCGTCTGCAGGACCTCGCCAACCAGTACGAGATGGGCATCACCATCGACCAGGTGGTGCTGCAAGACGTGAATCCGCCGGATCCGGTCAAGCCGTCGTGGGACGAGGTCAACCAGGCCCAGCAGCAGCGCGACCGGATGATCAACGAGGCGCGGGCCGAGTACAACCGCGTCATCCCGCGCGCGCGGGGAGAAGCACAGCAGACCGTGCTGCAGGCCGAGGGGTACTCCCTCGATCGCGTCAACCGGGCCGAGGGCGAGGCAACCCGCTTCGAGGCGGTCCAGGCCGCCTACCGCCTGGCCCCCGAGGTGACGCGGCGCCGCCTGTACCTCGAGACGATGCAGCGCATCCTGCCGCGGGTCGGCCGGAAGCTCTACGTCGATGAGGACGCGACCGGCGTTCTGCCGCTGCTGTCGATCGACGGCTCGGCGCCACGCCGCGCCCCCGAGAACACGACTCCCGTCGGAGCCGGAGGTGGACAATGAGCAGAACCGCACTCTCCTTCGTGATCGTCTTCGGGGCCCTCGTGGTCGTCGGTCAGGCAACCTATACGGTGAGCGAAACCGAGCAGATCATCCTGACGCAGTTCGGCGAGCCGGTCGGCGACCCGGTGGTCGCACCGGGGTTGCATTTCAAGGCGCCGTTCATCCAGCGGACCAACGTCTTCGAGAAGCGCTTCCTGGAGTGGGACGGCAATCCGAACCAGGTGCCGACCCGCGACAAGCGCTTCATCTGGGTCGACACCTACGCCCGCTGGCGCATCGTCGATCCGCTGCTCTTCTTTCAGCGCCTGCGCGACGAGCGCGGGGCGCAGTCGCGTCTCGACGACATCCTCGACGGGGAGACCCGCAACGCCGTCGCGCGGCACGACCTGATCGAGCTGGTCCGCAGCAGCAACCGCGACCCCGAGGACGTGCTGATCGAGTCCGAGGAGGAAGAGGCCATCCTCGAGCAGATCGAGCGCGGCCGGCTGGAGGTGACCCGCGCGATTCTGGAGACCGCCGCGGGGCGCACCGCCGACCTCGGCATCGAGCTGCTCGACTTTCGCTTCAAGCGGATCAACTACGTCGAGGAGGTGCAGCAGGACGTCTTCGCGCGGATGATCGCCGAGCGGCAGCGGATCGCCGAGGAGTTCCGGTCGGAGGGCCAGGGCGAATCGGCGCGCATCCACGGCGAGCGCGAGCGCGAGCTGGCCCAGATCCAGTCCGAGGCCTACCGCCAGGCCGAGGAGCTGCGGGGCGAGGCTGATGCCAACGCGACCCGCATCTACGCGGAGGCCTACAACCGCGACGAAGATTTCTACGCGTTCACCAAGTCGCTGGAGACCTACGAGGCGACGATGGACCCCGATACGCTGTTCATCCTCGGCACCGACAGCGAGCTGCTGCGCTTCCTGGAGCGGACGCGCTGAGCCTGCCGCCCGGAAGCCAGCCCCTGGCCCGCTACCGTGAGTCGCCGTGACGGCGGCTCACGGCACCGGGCCGAGCACCTCAAGCGGAAACCAAGCGTAGGAGAAGGGCGAGGATTGCCATCGACAAGGCGACGTTGAAGAACGCAACGGCCGGAGGAGGAGGGCCTCCGGTCACTCCACCCGCAATACGGTCGCAGGATCCACCCGCGCCGCGCGGCGCGCCGGACCGAACGCGGCGAGCATCGCGGCGAGGCCGAGAACGACGGCCGCGCCGGCCAGCGTCAACGGGTCCCGGGGCCCGGTCTCGTACAGCAGGCCGGCCAGCCCGCCCGTGGCCATCGTGCTGAGCAGGATGCCCAGCAGGAGACCGGCCCCGGTCAGCCGCTCGGCCCGTTGCAGCATCAGCCTGACGATGGAAGCGGGGGTTGCACCCAGAGCCGCGCGAATGCCGATCTCTCGCTCGCGCCGGCCGACCACGTACCCCATCAGGCCGTAGAGGCCGATGAGCGCGAGGACGGCGGCGACCGCCGCCAGCCCCGACGCCATGCCAGCCTGCAACCGTGCATCCCGCGTTACGTTGGCACGGAGATCGTTGAACGTGCGGGGGACCGAGACCGCTCCGCCCGGAGCGAGTGCCAGCAGATGCTCCCGCAGCGCGGGCAGGCCGACGCCCGGATCCGCCCGCGTGCGCAGATTCACCCACGTCCACTCCGACGGGTCCTGCGCGTGCGGAACGTAGACCATCGCGTACGGCGGTGAGCGCACGCTGCGCCGGGCGGCGTCGCCGACGACGCCGACGATGCGCCGGGGCTGGTCCTCGACGCCCCGTTGCACGCGATGCCCGATCGGGCTCGTCTCCGGCCAGTACATCTCGGCCAGGGTGCGGTTCACGATGGCGACGGCTGCTCCCGGCTCCTCGGCCGCCTCGAAGTCCCGCCCGGCGAGGAGCGGAATGCCCAGCGACTCGAAGTAGCCGCGGCTGACCGGCCGGTAGCGGGCGGCGACCGCAGACGCCGGCCCGGCGACCGGCGAATCGTGAACGAAGACCTCTCCGGCCGGCAGGAACGACACCACCGCGCCGCCGCCGGATGCGCTGGCCGCTTCCACGAACGGCTCGTCCCGCAGGCGGTCGATGAGGGCGCCGAACAGCACCGCCCGCTCCTCCGCCGACAGACCCGGCACCGTCACCCTGGCCGTCAGCCCCTGGCCGGCGTGGAAGCCGAGATCGACGGCCGCGGTCCGCAGGGCGCTCCGGACCAGCAGGCCGCACGACACGAGCAGCACAAGCGACAGCGCCACCTGAACCACCACCAGACCGTTCATCGCCCGCACTCCGCCGCCGCCGGTCGTCCGCATCCGCTGGCCCACGGCGAGCGAGGCCCGGTCGCGGAGCACCTGCGCCAGCGGCAACGCCGCGAACAAGAGCGCGGCCAGGGCCGCGGCGGCGACCCCGATGCCGAGCACCCGCCGGTCCGGACTGAGATCGAGCTCGTAGGGCACCCCGAGCGGCAGCAGCGGCGCCAACGGGCTCAGCGTGTACACCAGCCCCGCCGCCAGCGTCCCGCCGGACGCCACCAGCAGCACCACCTCGGCGCCCACGCGACGCGCGAGATCGAGGGTGCCGGCTCCGAGCGCGCGACGAACGGCCAGCTCGCGCCGCCTTTCGAGACCACGCGCGATCAGCAAGGTTGCCAGGTTCGCGCACCCCACCAACAGGCCGGCCATGGCCATCAGCCCCAGCATCAACAGCACCCGGGCCACGGGCTCCCGGTACTCCGGCCACAGCCGCAGGTAGTTGCCGGGCAGAACCGCGACGCGCCAGGCCCGGCCCGTGTCGGGAAAGTACGGATTGTCGACCCGGTCGCGCGCGAGCGCCTCGTCGACCGGATCGATGCGCGCCTGCAGCGCCTCGATCCGTTGTCCACCACGCACCCGCCCGACGGTCTGGAACACCGGAACGGCGGCGCTCCCGAACACCCGAGAATCGCCCGCGCCGAACTCGTCGCCGGCCATCATCGCGGGAATCCAGAAGGCGCTCTCGAAGCTGGGCCAGACCGGGCCCCGGAACCCGGGCTGCGCCACGCCGACCACCTGATAGCCGCGACCGTCCAGCAGCACGATGCGCCCCAGCACCTCCGGATCCGATCCGAACTGCATGCGCCACAGCACGTGCGACAGGACGATCACGGGATGGGCTCCGGGGGTGACGTTGTCTGACGCCGTTATGGTCCGGCCCAGAAACGGCTGCACCCGGAGCACCGAAAAGAAGTTGCCGGAGACGAGCTCCCCTTCATGCAGCGCCGGCAACTCTCCGCCGCCCACGGTGCTGAAGGTGCGCACGAAAGCCGCGAGATCCGCGGGGCCCTCGCCGTCGTCGTACAGTGCGTCACGCAGAGCGACGTAGTCCCGCCACGGAATCGTGGAGTACTCGCCTCCGCTGCGCGCGTAGAGCGTAACGAGCTCGCCGCCGACGGCGAAGCCGAGGGGCCGCCACAGCGCTCGGTCCACCAGGCTGAACGCCAGCGTGGATCCGGCGATGCCGATGGCGACGGTCAGCACCGCCGCCACGGTCCAACCCGGCTTCTTCAAGAGGAAGCGCAGCGCCAGCCTCGCGTCGCTCACCTTGAACCCGGAGCGTCGCCGAACAGGTCGTCGACGTTCAGCGCGAAGCCTGGTAACGTGGGCGATACCGAGGTTTCGCCCTCGCCGTATTCGCCCGCCACCTCGAATTCGCCTTCGCGGAGCAGCAGCACCGTCACGGTGCCTGCTTCCGTATCCGCTATCCAGTACTCGAGCACGCCGTGCCTGGCGTACAGCCTGCGCATCGAAGCCCTCTGGTGGCGCTCTCCGGGTGCGGGGGTCATGACGAGGTCTCCGTCCAGCAGCTCGTAGCGCTTGTCTTCCGGCGCGTTCAGATAGTCCACGTACGTGAACTTGATTTGGGGATTGGGAACCGCCATGGTTCTATACCTCCGGCATGGACGTCCACTTCTGCGCCGACCGGGCGCTCGCGACCGCCGTCTCGATGAACAGCATGCCGCGCAGGCCGTCGCCGACGGTCGGGAAGTCGAGCGCGAGCGGATCGGGATCCTCGCCGAGAATGCGGGCGCGGATGGTATCGCAGGCGTTGGCGTAAACGTTCGCGAACGCCTCGAAGAACGCCTCCGGGTGGCCGGCCGGCAGCCGCGTCGCGCGCGCCGCGGCGGGGCTCATCTCGCCGATGTAGCCATTGCCGCGGCTCCAGGTCTCCTCGGGCCCGTCGAGCGAGGTCAACTGCAGCGTGTTGGGCGTCTCCTGCCGCCAGCGGAGGCCGCGCCGCTCGCCGTAGACGCGAAGCGCGAGCCCGTTCTCCTCGCCGACCGACACCTGGCTGGCGAACAGGACACCGCGCGCGCCGCCCTCGAAGCGCACCAGGACGTTGCCGTCGTCGTCGAGCCGCCGGCCGTCGACGAAGGTCGTCAGGTCCGCGGCGAGCTCCGTGATGCGCAGGCCGGCGACGTACTCCACGAGGTTCTCGGCGTGCGTCCCGATGTCGCCCATGCAGCCGGCGGCGCCGCTGCGCGCCGGGTCGGTGCGCCAGTCGGCCTGCTTCATGCCGGTCCGCTCGAGCGGCGTGGCCAGCCAACCCTGCGGATACTCGGCCACGATCTTCCGCACCCGTCCCAGCTCGCCCTTGCGCACGAGGTCGCGGGCCAGCTTCACCATCGGGTAACCGGTGTAGTTGTGGGTCAACGCAAACACGCGGCCCGACTTCTCCACCTGCGCCTTGAGACGCCGGGCCTCGTCGACGTCGAACGTCATGGGCTTGTCGCAGACGACATGGATGCCCGCCTGGAGCAGCGCGCTCGCCATCGGGAAATGCAGGTGGTTCGGGGTGACGATCGAGACGAAGTCGACCCGCTCCCCCACGGGCAGCGCCAGCTCGCGCTCGATCATCTCGTCCAGCGAGCCGTGGACGCGCGCCGGGTCGAGAAGCAGCTCGCGCCCCTTCTCGTGCGACCGCTCCCGGTCGGACGAGAACGCACCGGCGACCAGCTCCACGCCGCCGTCCAGCAGCGCCGCGCGCCGGTGCACGTCGCCGATGAAGGCGCCGGGGCCGCCTCCGACCATCCCCATCTTCAGCGTCCGATCCAGCATCGCCATCACTGGTTCTCGAACGCTGCGTCGAAGGCCAGGCTCGACGGCGCGAAATCGATGCTCTTGACGAACTCGCACGACTCGCGGGCGCCGTGCTCGCGATCCATGCCCGAGTCCTCCCACTCGACCGACAGCGGTCCGGTGTAGCCGATGCGGTTCAGGGCGCGAATGATCGCCTCGAAGTCGACGTCGCCCCGGCCCACCGAGCGGAAGTCCCAGCCGCGGCCCGGCTCCCCGAACCCGAGGTGCGACGAGAGGATGCCGCTGCGGCCGTCGAGAGTCACCGCCGCGTCCTTCATGTGCACGTGGTAAATGCGATCCGGGAACTCCTCGATGAAACGGACCGGATCGATCCCCTGCCATTTCAGGTGACTCGGGTCGAAGTTGAACCCGAAGACGTCGCGCCGCCCGATCGCCTCGAGGGCGCGTGCCGCGGTGACGATATCGAAGGCGATCTCGGTCGGATGAACTTCGAGGGCAAAGCGCACGCCGCTGTCCTCGAACACGTCGAGGATCGGGTGCCAGAGCTCGGCGAAGCGCTCGAACCCGGCCTCGACGGCCCGGGGAGTGACCGGCGGGAACGAATACAGCAGGTGCCAGATGGACGAGCCGGTGAAGCCGCAGACCACCGGAACGCCGAGATTGCGGGCCGCGCGCGCGGCGTTCTTCATCGTCTCGACGGCCCAGGCGCGCTTCGCTTCCGGGTCCCCCGCGAGATCGTCCGGCGCGAAGGCGTCCGAGCGCTCGTCGTTGGGGTCGCACACGAGCTGTCCGGCCAAGTGGTGCGAGATCGCCCAGCAGCCGAGGTTCTCCGCTGCCAGCAGCTCCTTGCGTTCGGCGCAGTAGTCGACATCCGTCGCCGCGCGTTCTACGTCCAGATGATCGCCCCAGCAGGCGAGCTCCAGCCCGTCGTAGCCGAAATCCGCCGCCTTCGCGGCGAGGTCCGAGAGCGGAAAGTCGGCCCACTGGCCGGTGAAAAGCGTGACCTGACGCGCCATGAATCGTCCGTCCTTTCGTACGCGACATCGCCGGCCGGGCAAGCCGCCAAGCCGTCCCCAGTCATATCACAGCCGCACTCGGAACCCCGGGACCCGCAAGGCCGGGGCGCGACGAGCCCGGGGGATCGAAGGCGACAATCGCGTATTATCGCCCCACGAGTGCCGGCACATGTCAATCGTCAGTGGCTCGTCGCTTCTCGTCCGCAAGGCACGGCGGCCGAGTCCGATTTTTCCTATCGCGAAGCGGCGCCCCCGACGATAGCCGACGGTCAGTTTCTGGTACGGACTCTCTACGTGTCCGTCGACCCGGGCCTGCGCGGATGGCTCGCACGCTCCCCGGAGTATCTCTCTCACGCGCTCGACATCTACTTGGACGCCATATTCGTGATGCACGGCCGCATGACGGTCCCTCCCGAGTACGGAGCGCCCCTGCCTATCGGATCCGTCATGTGCAGCCATGGCCTCGGGCAGGTGGCCGAGTCGCGCCATCCGGAGTATGCGGTCGGCGATTTCGTGGCGGGTCTCCTGGGCTGGCAGGACTACTGCGTGAGCGACGGGACCGCGCCGGTACCGGTCTCCCGGTTCAAGCGGGTGCACCCGCTCCCGCGGTATCTCGGCGTGCTCGGCAACAGCGGGATGACCGCCTACTTCGGCATGCTCGAAGTCGCCAGACCGCGAGAGGGGGATACGGTGCTCGTGTCCGGTGCAGCCGGTGCGACCGGCTCGACCGCGGCGCAGATCGCCAGGCTCCAGGGGTGCCGCGTCATCGGAGTTGCCGGCGGGCCGGAGAAACGCCGTTGGCTCACCGAGGATCTCGGGCTCGATGCCGCCATCGACTACAAGTCCGAGGACCTCGACGCGCGCCTGGGAGTGCTGTGTCCCGACGGCGTCAACGTCTACTTCGACAACGTCGGGGGCCGGATGCTGGAGTTCGCACTGGACCACATGGCCACCTGGGGGCGCATCGCCCTGTGCGGCACCATCTCCGCCTACGACCACGGCGGGCCGCCGTCCGGCCCCGCCAACCTCGCCCGACTGGCCACCAGCCGCATTCGCATGGAGGGATTCCTGGCCCCCGACTACGCGCCGCGTTACAAGGAAGCCCGACGCCAGCTCTCCGCCTGGCTCGCCACCGGGGCCCTGAAGCCCTGCGAGCACGTCTACGAGGGATTCGAGAATATCCCGCGGGCCTTTCTCGGACTCTTCCAGGGGACCAACATCGGCAAGGCGATGGTCAAGCTCACCGATCCGGTGTGAGCCGGCGCCGGAATGGCTGGAACGGAACGGCAAACCGCCGTTGTCTTGCCGAAGAAGAAACTGAGGCACTGCCCATTCGCCGCTCGAGTCGCCGCGCTGTACGTCACCAAATACCCCTAATTCTTGACAGACCACGCCATAAATAGACACCATTCTCTGTGATCTCCAGGCAAGTACTCGATGATCTTCGAGACTGGCGGGGAAGAGACGACCGCAAACCCCTGGTGCTGCGCGGCGCCCGCCAAGTCGGCAAGACGACGGCCGTCGACCTCTTCGGCGCGGAGTTCCGGCAATACGTGTCGCTGAATCTCGACCATCCCGGCGACCGTGAGATCTTCGACCGGGAGCTGCCCGACGGCTTGCAGGATGCGATGGCGGAAGTCCCCTGTGCGGACTACGCCGTCGCACCACTGCGACGCCTGTTTCGAGACTACGTCCTGATCGGCGGACCGACCTCGGCGCCTTGTACCGTGGCCGTCTGGCGGAGCACGTCGTAGGCCAGGAACTGCTCGCCGCCGACCGCCGGACCAACGCCAAGCCGCGCTTCTGGGTACGGCAGAAACCGGGCGCCACCGCCGAGGTGGACTACGTGCACCGGTACCGTGACCGGCTGGTGCCCGTCGAGGTCAAATCCGGCAAAAGCGGCGCGTTGCGGTCGCTGCACCAGTTCATGCGGCGCGCGGATCACGACCTCGCCGTGCGGCTCTGGGACGGGGATATCGATCTGCACCCGGCGAAGACGCCCGACGGGCGCGGGTTCCGCCTGCTCAACCTGCCCTACTTCCTGGTCCACCGGCTGGACGACTATCTCGATTGGGCGGAGCGGCAGGGCTCCTCGATCGGGTAGCGCAGGCGCTGCGTTCTGCGGCGCAAGGTCGTAGAATGGCCAGGATCCGGGCAGCGGAGGTTCCCATGGCGCAGCTCACACGACGTGAATGGCACAAGCTGGCGTTCGGCGGGGTCGCGGCCGCGGCGGCCGGCATGCTGCCCGGAACCGCTCGTCGGGCGGTGTCCGCGCAGTCCGAGTCCCGGTTCGGGGGCGTCCTCATCGGGCTCCAGAGCTACAGCTTCCGCGACCTGAGCCTCAACGACGGCCTCGCCGCGATGCAGCAGCTCGGCATCACGAGCTGCGAGCTGTGGGAGGGACACGTGGAGCCGGCCGAACTGCGCCGCCCCGAGAATCGCGAGCGGCTGCGGCGCTGGCGCACGACCATCCCGCTGGACTACTTCGAGGAGATCCGCTGGCAGTTCGAGGACGCCGGCATCGAGATCAACTCCTACAACCTCAGCTTCAAGGACCACTTCTCGGACGCCGAGATCGATCGCGGCTTCGAGATGGCGCAGATGCTCGGGGCGCCGGCCATCACCGCCTCGGCGCACATGAACAGCGTCCCGCGCATCGCCCGCTACGCCGACCGCTACGGCGTGCCGGTGGCGATGCACAACCATTCGCGGGTCGACCCCAACGAGTTCTCCAGCCCGGACGACTTCGCGCGGGCCATCGAGATGGGCGGCCGCGCGCCGATCGCGGTCAACCTGGACATCGGCCACATGGTGGCGGCCAACCACGATCCGATCGCCTACCTGCGGGCCAACCACCAGCGCATCGTCACCCTGCACCTGAAGGACCGCGAGCGGAACGACGGCCCGAACACACCGTGGGGCGAGGGCGACACCCCGATCCGCGAGACGCTGCTGCTGCTGCGCGACGAGGGCTGGAACATCCCGGCGAACATCGAGTACGAGTATCCGGGCGAGGACACGGTCACCGAGATCGGCCGCTGCCTGGAGTACTGCAAGGACGTGCTCGGCGCATGAGCGCGGCACGCGGGTGAAACCGATGACAGACATGACTCGCAAGACACACGGGACTCTGGCCGTGCTTCTCCTACTCGCCGGCGTCTCCTCCCCGGCGGCCGGGCAGACGCTTCCGCGCGTGCTGTACGTCACGCAGTCGGCCGGCTTCGCGCATCCGGTGGTGCCGCTGTCCGAGCAGGTGCTGCCCGCCATCGGCCGCGAGCACGACGCGTTCGAGGTCGACATCACGCGCGACGCCTCCATCCTGACCGCGGACGTGCTGGCCCGCTACGACGCGGTGGTCTTCTACACTACCGGCGAGCTGCCCCTCGACGCCGGGCAGAAGGAGGCGTTCCTCGACTTCATCCGCGGCGGCGGCGGCTTCGCCGGCGTCCACAGCGCCACCGACACCTTCTACGAATGGCCCGCATACGGCGCGCTCATCGGCGGTTACTTCGACAACCACCCGTGGCGGCAGGAGGTGGAGATCCGGGTCGAGGACCGCGATCACGCCGCGACGCGCCACCTCGGGGCCAGCTTCCGGATCAGCGACGAGATCTACCAGTTCAAGGACTGGGAGCGCGCGCGGGTCGACGTGCTCCTGAGCCTCGACACCGAGTCGGTCGACGCGCAGAAAGAGGGCGTCAAGCGCACCGACGGCGACTTCGCGCTCGCCTGGACCCGCGACTACGGCGACGGCCGGATGTTCTACACGGCGCTCGGCCACGAGGACGCGGTCTGGCAGGACGAGCGGTTCCAGCGCCTCGTCGTCAACGGCATCGTCTGGGCGATGGGCGCCTCCGCCAAGCGCGCCGCGGACGACTGGCGCCCGCTGTTCGACGGGACGACGACCGCGGCCTGGCGCGGCTACAAGCGCGACGCGCTGCCCGACGGCTGGCAGGTGATCGACGGCGCGCTGGCGCGCGTCGACCGCGGGGGCGACATCATCACGACCGAACAGTTCGAGAACTTCGAGCTCCGTTTCGAGTGGCAGGTCGAGGAGGGCGGCAACAGCGGCGTGTTCTTCGGCGTCACCGAGGAAGTCGACGGCCCCGTCTGGCACAGCGGACCGGAGTTCCAGATCCTGCACAACGCCGGCCACCGCGACGGACAGGCCCCCATCACCTCGGCCGGCAGCAACTACGCGGTCCACCCGCCGTCGGCCGACGTCACGCGCCCGGTCGGCGAATGGAACACGTCGCGGCTCATCGTCGAGGACGGCCTGGTCGAGCACTGGATGAACGGCTTCCACCTGCTGACCTACCGCCTCGGGGACGCCGATTGGCAGGAACGGGTGGAGGCGAGCAAGTTCGCCCCGCTGCCGCGCTACGGGCGCGTCGCGCGCGGGCACATCGCGATCCAGGACCACGGCGATCCCGTCCGGTTCCGCAACATCCTGATCCGGGAGCTCGACTGAACGCAGCGGGAACGCCAAGGTGACATCCACGCCTGCCTGCATTTCGCGGCGGACCGTGAGAACAGGCTGGTCTCCCTAGAACGCCGCAAACATCCCATGTCGCCAACTGTCCGTCTCAAACTCTCGGCGATGATGTTCCTCCAGTACTTCGTGTGGGGGGCGTGGTCCGTGCCGCTCGGCACCTATCTCGGGGGTCCGCTGGCGTTCCAGGGTGAGCAGATCGGACTGGTCTTCGGCACGACCGCGATCGCCGCGATGGTCTCCCCGTTCTTCATCGGCATGGTGGCGGACCGGATCTTCGCCACCGAACGGCTACTGGCCGCCCTGCACGTCGCCGGCGGGATCGTCCTCTTCGCGGTGTCGCTGCAGGCGTCCTTCGGGGCCTTCTACGCGGTCCTGCTCGTCTACGCCCTCTGCTACATGCCGACGCTGGCGCTGACCAACTCCATCTCGTTCCGCCAGATGTCGAACCCAGGTCAGCAGTTCCCCGCCATCCGCGTGCTCGGGACCATCGGCTGGATCGTGGCCGGTCTCGCGGTCGGCTTCCTGCAATTGGAGGACACCGCCCGCCCGCTGCAGATCGCCGCCGCCGCCTCGGTCGTGCTGGGCGTCTTCTGTCTCGCGCTGCCGCACACGCCGCCGGCGAAGACGGCGACAAGGGTGACCGCCCGCGACGTACTGGGCCTCGACGCCCTGCGGCTGCTGCGCGAGCGCTCGTTCGCCGTCTTCGTCCTCGGCTCGTTCCTGGTCTGCATTCCGCTGCAGTTCTACTACGCGTTCGCCAACCCGTTCCTCAACGAGATCGGGGTCGACAACGCGGCCGGCAAGATGACTCTCGGCCAGATGTCCGAGATCGGCTTCATGGTCCTGATGCCCTGGTTCCTGGTCCGCCTGGGCGTCAAGCGGCTGCTGCTGGTGGGGATGCTCGCCTGGGCGGCGCGTTACGTCCTCTTCGCCTACGGCGACCCGGGGCCGGCGGTCTGGATGCTCTACGCCGGCATCCTGCTGCACGGGGTCTGCTATGACTTCTTCTTCGTCACCGGCCAGATCTACGTGGACACCAAGGCCCCCAAGGACTTGCGCGCGGCCGCGCAGGGGTTCATCGCCTTCGTCACCCTCGGCGTCGGCGGCTTCATCGGGAGCTGGCTCTCTGGGCGGGTCGTCGACGCCTACCTGGTTCCCGGCGACGCAGCCGTCCACCAGTGGGAGTCGATTTGGCTGATCCCCGCGGCCTGGGCCGCGCTGGTGCTGGTGCTCTTCGCGGTGTTCTTCACCCACCGCGAGACGCCGGACCCGGCGGCAGAAGCGAGGACGGCGGCCTGAAGTTGGCCCGATGCTTGCGTCATCAGCGCAAGCGTGTTCCAGCTTCACGTTTCCTGGGATCCGGTCAAGGCACACGGCAACCGGAACAAGCACCAAGTCACCTTCGAGCAGGCCGCCACCGCGCTCAACGACCCGCTTGCCTCGTCCGTTCGGGACGCTGACCACAGCGAGTACGAGGAACGCTGGGTGACGCTGGGCCAGACCCCGGGCGGGATGCTGATCGTGGTCGTCCACACGTATCATGAAGTCAGCGTCGATGCCGCCAACGTTCGCATCATCTCCGCGCGACCGGCAGGGAAACGCGAGCGCCGGCAATACGAGACGAACAGATGAGACCCGAGTACGACTTTTCGAAGGGGGAGCGCGGCAAGTTCTTCCACGCGGACGCCAAGCTGATTCTGCCGGCGACCGTCGGGGCGCAGGGTTGGGCTGAGCCGGAAGGGGATCTGGGCGCCTACATCACCGAGGAGTCCCGCAGAACAATCGACGCGTACGCCGCCCAGCGTAACCTCGTCCTCGAACATGCCCACATCGAGCAGGATACGGCGCACGGCGGCTATGCCCACCGCCAGCTCTTCGAGTTGATACAGAACGGGGCGGACGCGCTGAGCGGTGCGCCCGAGGGAGGACGCATCGCAATCCGGCTGACCGATGCCTGCCTGTACTGCGCTGACGACGGCGAACCCATCGACCGGGACGGCGTGAAGGCGCTCATGTTTTCACACCTGTCCCCGAAGCGCGGGACCAGCGAGATCGGGAGGTTCGGACTCGGCTTCAAGTCTGTCCTGGGCGTGACGGACGCCCCGGAGTTCTTCAGCCGAGCCGGCTCGTTCCGCTTCGATCGCCAGCGGGCGCACGAACGCATTCGGGAGGTCGCACCGGACGCCGAGCGTTGTCCGGTGTTGCGCGTCGCCGATCCTGTCGACCCGCAGGAGGCCCGCGATCAGGACGCAACTCTTCAGGATCTCATGGACTGGGCAACCAATGTCGTGCGGCTGCCCCTGAAGCCTGGCGTGACGGACGACCTGCGCCGGCAGTTGCGGGACTTCCCGTCCGAGTTCCTCCTGTTCGTCGAGCACGTCGGACAACTGCACATCGACGACGGATCGGCGCTGGAGCGAGTGCTGGAACTGGAGGGCGCCGGCGAAGACTATCGGCTGGTCGAAGACAGCAAGCCCGTTATCTGGAAGCGCTTCAAGGTTATCCATCGCCTGTCGGCTGACGCCAGGGCCGATAGAAGATCGCTCGACGACGGCGACGAAGTAGCGATCTGGTGGGCCGCACCGGTCAATCGGCTGACCGATCCAGGCCGTTTCTGGGCGTACTTCCCGACGCAGACCACCAGTCTCGTAGCCGGCATCCTGAACGCGCCCTGGAAGACGAACGAAGACCGCCAGAACCTGCTGCCGGGACCCTACAACGAGGAACTGATCGAGGGGGCGGCGGCGCTGGTCGCCGACAGGTTGCCCGAGCTTGCAGCAGGCGCCGACCCCGCCAGGCATCTCGATGCCCTCCCACGCCGCCGTGAAGCGGGCGACTCCGAACAAAGTGAACGGCTCCGCCGGCATCTGCTCGACAGGCTGTGCGACGGTGCCGTCGTCCCGGATCAGGATGGAGTCCTGCGCCGCATTCAGGAGGTCAAGTTTCCCCCGCGGGAGGCAACCAGGGAGAGTTCAAACCGAGTACGTGAACCCGGGAGAGACAGCGGCGAAATCGGCAGGTCGAAGCACGAATCGCTCCAGCGCTGGGCGCAATACGCCGGACGACCATCGAACTGGCTCCACCACGACGCGATAACTCGAAATCACCCCAATCGACTCGCACGAGTCCGCGAACTGATCGACGCATGGAACGATCGTCCGTCCGGCGACTCTCGCTACGTGCCAGCCCTGCAAAGCGCCAGTCTCTCGGAGTGGCTGAAAGCGTTGGTGAGCGGGAAGTCCGACAACGACGCCATCGAGGCATCCAGAGCCGCCATCGCGACCGCGGCAGCTCTGCCGCGCGAGTGCAGGCACCCGTCTGTACTCGGCTGCATCGTCCTGATGCAGAACGGACGATGGCAAGCGCCGGACCCGGAGCGTGTGTTCCTGCCGAGTCCGTCCGAGGATGCGGAACCGAGGTCGGACGCGCAGCAACTCGTATGTGCGAATCTGGCTCTCGACGATGACACGCGTCGTTACCTATGCGACCTCGGCCTCAAGCCAGTATCGGCAGAGGGCCGTTTCACCCGACTTGCAGCACGACTTCTCGGCCTCGACGCCGATGCGACGCGGGTTGCCGGCAGCGACTGGTCCCAGTTCTGGGAGCTCGCTCGGGAAGTGGGGCCTACCTTCGCACGGGAGACGATCACCGGTCAACAGGGACTCTGCAGATTGGCTCGGAGCCAATCGATCGCCAGTGATGAGAACTCGTGCGCACTTCACGTTCGCACGCAAGCCGAAACATGGGTCGCAAGTCACCGTGCGTTGTTGCCCGGGTCAATCGTCCCCGGTACGACGGGACGGGATCAGCACGCCGCACTCGACCTTGAGTTTCACGGCGAAGACGTGGCACTGCTCAAGAGTCTCGGAATCATGGCCGGCCCTCAGGCCGACTTCGACGTATCGACAGAGCCCTGGTTCGATGATTTCCTGCGATCTTGCCGGCAGCAGTTTCGGGCCCGCAAATTGCCCGCGAACCCGCAGGAATCCTACCTGCACTTCCGCTCCACCAAGGGCGCCGGCCCCCTGGCCGTGTTGACGGTTCTTTCCGATGAATCGGCGGCAGATTACACGAGCGCTCTGCTCGACCTGGATTCCGCATACGAGCCATGGGTGATGCGTCACGATTCTCGCTCCGACTACTACTCGGAACTCGAGGTCGCCTCACCGGCGGTGCAGATGTTGAAAGAGCATGGACGGATTCGCGTGGCAGACAGCGTCGTGCGGTTCGAAGATGCCCTTGGGCCGCAACCGAGGAGCAAGGCCGCTCGGGACGTGCTGCTGGCGCACCCGAAGGCCGACAGGATCAAGACCGCATTCGATCTGGTCGAGCCGGCCGAATCAGCACCGGAGTTCTTCGGAGAAGAAGATCCGATCCCTTGAACGACGCCTGGCCCGGATTCCGGACGACCCTGGAGGAACTGGAAATAGGTTTCTCGAACATCGATGAACGCGCACATCTTGTGCGCTGCGAGAGGATCCTTGATGGCGGCGATGAGCGTCAGTGCATCCTCCACGCCTCCAACATCTGGGTGTGCCGTTCGGAGGACGAGAAGATAGAACTGGCGAGCGTCCTGCGACTGGTCCAAGGGTTTGCCAGTTTGCTGGACGGCGCGGACGAGATGACTCGAGCAAGCGCCCTGCAGGTGCTACTGAAGACAGCGGAACGCATTCTGCGATACTCGCCTCCGCCGTCGGTAGGCGAACGGCGCGCTGCCATTCGTGCCCTTCCGACCGACGCCGAGCGTCTGCTCTGGGCGGTAGGAGAAGCACCCCTGCGCCGACAACTGCCCCCCTCGTTGCTCGCGATACTCTTGCAGGACGCCTCACCGCTCAGCGGGACCGCGGTCGCCGCGGCAGCTATCGCGACGTACCACACCGGAGCTCTCAAGCAGTACCGCCGCGACATCGAGCATCTGGACCCGCCGCGGCAATGGGCCGGGTCGGCCCGCGCGCTCGACTTCGTGCTGTCGCTCGGCTTCTCAGCCGAGTGGGCGGGGGAGCGGAACGAACGTCGGCCGCCCTTCGTCGAGGTCGAGGGACCGTACGCGCTGCCGGAACTCCACGACTACCAGAAGGTGATCGTCGCGAAGGTGCGCAACATGCTTCGCCCGGTCTGCGATGGGTCACCGGGGTCGGCCGCTCAGTCGAACACGGATGCCGTCGGGTCCAACGTGGACGCGGAAGGCCGGGACCGGCGCGGGATGATCAGTCTCCCCACCGGATCGGGAAAGACCCGCGTGGCGGTGCAGGCGATCGTCGAAGCGATGTGCCAAGACGGCTTCGACCGCCCCGTGCTGTGGGTCGCGGACCGCGACGAGCTGTGCGAGCAGGCTGTCGAGGCCTGGACCCAGGTGTGGTCCAACGTCGGTGCATCCGGGCAGCTCCTGCGTGTTTCCCGGATGTGGGCCGGGCAGCCCGCTCCCTTGCCGACGACCGACCTGCATGTCGTCGTTGCGACCATCCAGACGCTACACGCCAGATTCCAGAACCCTCGCGGTGAGCACGACTTCCTGTCCGACTGCACCCTGGTTGTATTCGACGAGGCGCACCGATCCATAGCACCGACATTTACGTCCGTGATGGAGGAAATCGGGTTGACCCGCTGGCAACGGAAGGACGAGCCGTTCCTGCTCGGACTCACGGCAACACCTTATCGAGGACACGACGCGGAGGAAACATCCAGACTGGTCAAGCGCTACGGAAGCAACCGGCTCGATGCCGGGGCGTTCGCCAGCGACGACCCCGAGCAGGTCGTTTCGGAACTGCAGCGCATGCACGTGCTCGCCTTGGCGGATCACGAGACCGTCGAAGGCGGCCGGTTCTCGCTGAACGCCGACGAGTGCACGCAGATGAACACGAAACCGCGGCCACCGTGGCTACCGCATAGCGTCGAAGATCGAATCGCAGCAGACACCGGGCGCACGAATCGGATCATCGAGGCGTATGAGAAGCAGGTCCGGAACGTCGATCCGGAGTGGCCTGTCCTCATATTCGCCACCTCGGTCGAGCACGCACGGACCATCGCAGCACTTCTGGGCAGAACCGGGGTGCCGTCCAGGGCTGTGAGCGGAGAAACCGAACCCGTGACGCGCAGAAGAATCGTCGAGGAGTTTCGTCGCGGCGACCTCAAGGTACTCGTCAACTACGGCGTCTTCCGCGAGGGCTTCGATGCACCGAGGACGCGAGCCATCATCGTGGCGCGCCCGGTCTACAGTCCGAATCTGTACTTCCAGATGATCGGACGCGGACTGCGCGGTACCAGGAATGGAGGCACCGACCGATGCCTCATCATCAACGTCCAGGACAACATCGACAACTTCGAAGGGAGGCTGGCTTTCTCCGACCTGGATTGGCTGTGGGCTTGAACGGACCAGCGGCAAGAGGCGTTAACGGTCGTCGCCATCATCACGGATTTCCACCCGTCCGGCGACAGGTGCGTTCGCACGACACGGTTGGAGCGGAACACTACACCCCGGCCAGCCGCCCCGTGCTGTCGGCGATACGCTCCACCTCGACGTCCACCTTCTCGAGCAGACTGAGCCCCAGGTTCATGAACGGGGTATGCAACGAGTACTTCAGGTGCCGGTTGCCGGCCAGACGTCCGGCGCCACCGCCGACGAGCGCCACCGGCAGGTCGAACGGGGTGTGGTGGTCGCCGTCGCCCATGCCGCAGCCGTAGGCCAGGATACAGTGGTCGAGCAGGGTGCCGTCGCCGTCGGGGGTCGCGCGCAGCTTCTCGACGAGCTTCGCGAAGAGCGACATCTGGAAGACGTTGATCTTCGTGTACTGCGCCACGTTGTGCGGATCGGTCTGGTGGTGCGACACCGTGTGGTGCGCCTCCGGTACCCCGATCTCGGGGTAGGTCCGGCCGCTCTGCTCGCGCGCCACCTGCGTGCAGCTCACCCGCGTCACGTCCGCCTGCCAGGCCAGCGCCAGCAGGTCGTAGAGCAGCGAGAGGTGCTCGGCGTAGCCCTCGGGCACGCCGGCCGGCTGCTCCAACTCGGGCAGCGGGGTCGAAGCGTTGTTCTGCTCCGCCCGCTGGATGCGCCGCTCGACGTCGCGGACGGTGTCGAGGTACTCCCCGACCCGCGTCCGGTCGCCGGCGCCGAGCCGCCGCTCCAGCCGCCGCAGGCTCTCGGTGGTGGCGTCGAGGATGCTGCGGTCCCTGCGCATGTCGGCCAGCCGCGCCGCCACGCTGCCGCCGTCGCCGAACATGCGCTGGAAGACGACGCGCGGATCCCGCTCGTGCGGCAGCGGGGTCGATTCGTCCTTCCACGACGTCGAGTTCAGGTAGGCGCAGGCGTAGCCGTTCTCGCAATTGCCGACCAGGTAGTTCGAGTCGGTGGTCAGCTCCAGCGACGGCAGCGACGTCTCGGCGCCGAGCACGTCGGCCGCGTACTGGTCGATGGTCTTGCCCGCCTTCAGGTCCGCCCCCTCGGTCTTGTAGGGCAGGACGCCGTTGAGCCAGCCGGCGTGGGCGCGGCTGTGGACCCCGCCCCCCTCGTTGGGGCTGACGACGCCGCGGTTGCTGAGCCCGCTGACCACCGTCAACTGGTCGCGGAACGGCTCAAGCGGCTGCAGGATCGGGGTCATCGCGAAGTCGCGCCCCCCCTCTCCCGCCGGGTGGAAGTTCGAGAGGAACATGCCGTTCGGCCCGTAGAAGAAGCCGAGCCGCCGCACGGGCCGCGCCGCCGAGCGGGCGGTGGCGGTCAGCGCCGGCGCCATCGCGTCGAGCAACGGCAGCGCCACGGCGGCGCCCAGGCCGCGAAGGAACACCCGGCGGGGCAACGACTTGCGGGTGATGATCATGACCGCGCTCTCCTCAACTGGAACGGATCGCTCCGCACCACGCTCAGAATGATGGACTGCGACCGGTACCCGCCGTCCGCCGTCTCGCGCAGAATCCGCCGCACCGCCGGCATGTCGGCGTGCGTCAGACCGCGGCCGAGGGCGTAGGTCAGCAGCTTCTCCGTCATCGTCGTCACGAAGCGCTCCGGACGCCGCGCAAGGACGGCGCGCAACTCGGCCACGCCGTCGAAGGCCGTGCCGTCCGGCAGGATGCCGGATGCGTCGATCGGGTTGAACGACTCGTCGACCACCCGCCAGCGGCCGATCGCGTCGAAGTTCTCCAGCGCGAAGCCGGCCGGGTCGATCATCGCATGGCAGGCGGCGCAGGCCGGGTTGTCGCGGTGCGCCTGCATCCGCTCGCGCAGCGTCGCCGTCTTCGCCTGCGTCTTGCGGTCGACCAGCGCCGGCACGTTGGGGGGCGGATCCGGCGGCGGCGTGCCGAGGATGTTGTTCAGGATCCACTTGCCGCGCAGGACCGGCGAGGTCCGGATGGCGTGGGACGTCAGCGTGAGAACGCTGCCGTGGCCCAGCAGCCCCCGGCGCGGGCTCCCGGCCGGCAACGCCACCCGGCGGAAGTGGCTGCCCTGCACGTTCGGGACGCCGTAGTGGGTCGCGACCCGCTCGTTGAGAAACGTGTACCCGGCCGTCAGCAGCTCCAGCGCGGGCCGGTTCTCCCGCACGATGCTGTCGAAGAAGAGCTCGGTCTCGCGGATCATCCCGCGGCGCAACGATTCGTCGAAGGCGAGAGAGTACGGATCGCCCGGGCGGACCGCCGTGTCGGCCAGGTTGCGAAGCTGCAGCCATTGGCCGGCGAAGTTCCGGGTGAGCGCGACCGCCCGCGGGTCGGCCAGCATCCGCCGCACCTGCCGTTCCAGCTCCGCCGGATCGTTCAGCCGGTTCTCCTCCGCCGCCTGCAGCAGTGCGTCGTCGGGAATGCTGCTCCAGAGGAAGAACGAGAGGCGGGAGGCGAGCTCCAGGTCGCTGATGCGATAGACATCCGCGCCCGCCGGGCCGGGCGGCGGCGCCTCGACGCGGAAGAGGAAGTCCGGGCTCGCCAGCAGCCAGCGCAGCGCCAGCTCGATGCCCGCCTCGAACGATCCTCCCGTCAGGCGCTCGTCCGTGTAGAAGCCGAGCAGCGTGTCGAGATCGTCGTCCGTCACCGGCCGCCGGTAGGCGATGCGCGCCAGGGACGACAGAATGCGGCTGGCGCAACGGTCTTCTTCGTCCGGCTCCGCGCCCGCCGGTCGGCACCTGAAGATCCGCGCCCGGCTCGGCGTCTCTCCCGCCCCCTGTGGGCTGTAGGGACCGGTGACGGTGATGCTCGACACAATCGGGATCGGCCCCGCCGCCCCCCCGCGCCGCGGGTTCTGAAACGGCAGCCGGACCTGCTCGACGAGTGCCGCCGGATTGCGGAAGAAGGTCACGCCGACGTCGTGCGGGCCGGCGGGAACCGGTACGCGCACCGTCACGCTCGATGCGTTCGCGTACGGCGTCGATCCGCCGGCGTCGGGATCGGGCGGCGCGAGCGTGACCACATCGACCTGCTCGCCGTCGACGGCGATCTCCAAGCGGTACGGGACGCTCACGTTGCGCGCGCGGCCGAGCTCGACCTGGATGTCGTACTCCGCCTCCTGCGGAAACAGGTGGGTCACCAGCGCGCCGCCGCGGGTGCCGAACGGCAGCCTGTCCATGCGGTCGTGTTGCTGCATGTCCGTCGGCAGGCGGTAGGTCTCGCCGACCACCGCCGGCGGCGGGCTCCCCACCGCGGCCCGGCTCACCGTCCGCGCCGCCGCGAGGTAGCGCTCCAGCAGCGACTGCGACATCCGCAGCGCGGTCCCGATGTTGTCGAACCCGTAGCTGGAGTCATCGGCGGGCAGCAGGGCGTCGACGTCCACCTCCAGCGCCAGCAGGTCGCGGACCGCGTTGCGGTACTCAGCGCGGTTGAGACGATGGAGCGGCGCCGTGCGGCCGGGATCGGGGCGCGCGGCGGCGGCCCGATCCAGCTCTCCCTCGAGCCAGGCGGCGAACTCCAACGCCGCCGCCTCGTCCGGCCGGGGACGGCCCGCCGGCGGCATCATCCCGCCGCGCAGCTTGCGGACGACGTTCTCCCAGGCATCAGGCCGCTCGCCGACTGCAGCGAGATCCAGCGTGTCCAGAGTCAGGCCGATCGCCCGAAGCTGGCTGACCAGCGGAGACGGCGCGCCGCCGCGGCCGGCGACAAGGCGCTCGTTGTGGCAGGTGACGCAGTAGCGGTCGAGCAACTCACGATGCGCGGCCGCGCCCTGGGCGCGCACTCCATCGGCGGGCACCAACACCGAGGCGATGAAGGCGAAGGCGGCGAACAGCTCTCGGCTCACGCCGAGGGTGGGCTGTCGTGGCATGCTCACACGCATTCTACACGGCTGATCCTGCCCACCTGCACGGACGCGCCCGTCGATCCGGGCACCGGTTCCGTGACACCGCCCGCGCATACTTGACATGTGCCCAACATGAAATCATGATTCCAACATGTCGAAGATGCTCCAGATTCGCAACATGCCCGATGAGCTTCACCGGCGCCTGAAGGCCCGTGCGGCGCTCGCCGGCGTATCGATGTCCGACTTCGTGCTCGGCGAGATCCGGCAGTCCTTGAGCCGGCCGACGCGAGCCGAGGTTCTCGCCCGGATCGCGGGGTTACCGCCCATCGATCTCGATCCGCCCGCCGCCGACATCGTGCGCGAAGAGCGGCAAACCCACTGACGTCTCCGTGCCTGTCGTTCTCGACGCGTCGGCGATCGTCGAACTCGTCCTGGGCAGCCGGACCGGCGCCATCATCCGCCGGCGCGTCTCCGACCCGGGAATCTCGTTGCACGCCCCCGAGCTCCTGGACCTCGAAGTACTCAACGTGGTGCGTCGCTATGTGCTCGCCGGCAAGGTTGAGGAGGACCGGGCAGCCACCGCCGTGCGGCACCTGTTCGATCTCGACCTCGAGCGCCACCGCCATGGCCCGCTCCTGAGCAGAATCTGGTCGTGGCGCTCCAACCTGACGACTTACGACGCCTCCTACGTGACGTTGGCGGAGGTTCTCGACGCACCGCTCCTGACGGCAGACGGCCGGCTCGCCAACGCGCCGCACCTTCGAACCCCGGTCGAAGTCTTCACTGCTGCGCCATCCTGTTAGTTCAGCACGCGGCGGAACGATCTACGCAACTCACGCCGGCAGCACGCGGGCGAGCCCCGCGCCGGCACGTCACCGGCGACGCGAGCTCAGAACGGCAGGCCCATCCGCACGTAGTGGCGCGGTCCGTCCCTCTCGACCAGGGGGAACGCCGTGCCAACGCGCAGTCGCAGCGGCGCCCCGTACAGCACGAGCAGGTCGGTGCTGACCTCGAAGCCGGCCGAAAGCAGGGCGCGAGGCCGCGGGCCTTCCTCCCCGGCGGACGACACGCCGCCCCACGCATTGCCGCCGTCGAGGAAGACCGAACCGAAGATGCGGTCGACGTGCAGCGGCAACGTCCCGCGCCCGCGATTGACGAGGGCGAGCGGCGCGCGCAGCTCAGCCGAGGCGGACCATGCGTAGCGGCCCGATCGCGTGGACGTCTCGTAGCCGCGGACCGGGAAAAAGACCAAGCCGCCCAGCAGCGTGGGAGCGCCGGGCAGTGACAAGCCGTCGCCCGACGCGCCGCCTGCCCCGAAGTAGCCCGTCTGCGCGCCAGGACCGCGCGCCATCCCGCCGCTCGCGCGCAGCGCCAGCACCGGCGCCGCGAAGCCGGGCCCCGGCAACGGAACATAGGTCCGCAGGCGACCGATGAAGTCGTCGACGGAGAGATCGACAGCGTGGCGCCCCGCGAGCACGTCCGGCACATCCAGGTCGTCGCGCGTCCGCGCACGCAGGTACAGCGCCGCGCCGCGTGCGCTGCCCATCTGGAACGCGTGCGAGCGCGCGGTGGACACGCTGAACGAGACCGCGTACTCGCTCAGCAGGCCGCCGGGCCGCACGAGGCGGTAGCGGTCCGTCGACCGCAGGGCGCCATCCAGCAACTCCCGATCGCTCCGGACCAGCCCGGCCGAGAGCCGCAGCGACGTCGACGTCCGGACCCCCGGCCGCCGCATCCGCACCGACGCGGCCAGGCGCCGTTCCCGCTCCAGGACGAAGAACGTCTCCGGCATGCCCGCCGCTCCCGCCTCCGGGCGGCGCACCCGGACCCCGTCGTCGTCCCACCCCTGCGAGGCGGTCACGCCGATGGTCGGGTTCCCCAGGCCGCGGTACTCGTACGAGACGTCGCCCTCTCCGCGCCCGCCCGACGTGAAGACCTGCGCCCCGACCTCGTAGGCATGCCGGCCGACGAGATCGAAACCCGAGGTGCGGCCTCCGACCGCGTAGCCGAGGAGTTCGGTGCGAGGGACCTCGACGTCCCCGACCGTCGTCGCCGCGGTCGCCGGCGGCTCCCGGATCGCCGGCAGCCAGTACCTCGGATACAGGGTCGAGAAGGGCGAATAGTCACGGACAGCGCTCCGCGCGTCGCGCCGTGCCGCACCCGCCGTATCGTCGACGCCGCGAGCGCTCAACGGCGCCGCGGGTACCCCGGCGGGCGATGCACGCGAAGACGCGGCTGCCTCGAAGCGGGCCGCCGGCGCAGGCGCGGGGCGGGCGTCAGCCGGTGCGAACCGGACCCGCTCCACCTCCCATCCGTCGACGTGGTAGCCGGAGAAGTAGAGCCACTCTCCGGCGGGGTCGACGCTCGGAAACGCCGCTCCCGTACGCACGTTCGTCAGCATGACGGGCGGGCCGGCGGCGCCGGTGAGCGGATCGACCTCCGCTCCCAGGACGTTGAGGATGCCGGTCCGATCGGACGACCAGACCAGGTGACGCCCGTCCGGGCTCCAGCGGGGTGCGAGGTCGAGAGCGCGGTCGCGGGTCACTTCCTGCAGCACGCGACCGTGCGCATCGAGGATGACGACGTCGTGCCGCTGCTCCGCCCAGCGGCTGGCGGCGATGCGGCGCCCGTCGGGCGAGACCGCGGGGTAGGCCCAGTAGACGCCGGGTTCGGGTTCCACGACCGTTTCGATCGAACCGTTCCGGAGATCGACCCGAACCAGGCCGCTCGCTCCCCTGCCTTCCGCCACGGCGACGGCCCACGTCTCCTCGGTACCGCCCGACGGCGCGGACAATCGGGCGCCGTTCGTAACACGCCGTACATCACCCTGGACGGTCGTCAGGTAGAGATCGCTGAACACGCGGTAGCGGTCCGTGTAGTCGCGCTGCGCGAAGACGATGTCCCCGGACGGCAGGATGTCGAACGGAGCGCGGTTGTTGATCCTCGTCACCGTGGACGGATCGCCGCCAGCGGGAGACATGGCCGCCAGCCGCGGATGCGATCGTCCATCCGATCGAACGTAGATCAGGGCGCTGCCGTCCGGCGACGCCAGCGGGTGCAGCCCGTAGCGGGCGTTGCGGGTCAACGGCTCGGGCTCGCTGATCGGGCCGAACTCCGCCAGTTCGTCATCGAGGCGGCTCAGCCCCGCCCGCATCTCGTCCATCCAGACGGTCCATTCGCTCGACAGCGACGCGCCGAAGGCGCGCCGGCCGGCCGAGTTCAACCGTGGCAGCGGCAGTTGCGCCGCCGGGCGCACCGCGGCCTCGACGAAGGCGGTCATGCCGTCGTGCCCGTGCTTGTCGAGCAGGTAGTCGAAGAAGAGCGAGCCGTACGCGTAACGGCGGATCCCGCCCGGCCACTGCGGCGAGTTGCCCCCCGCCTGCCCGATGCTCTCGAACCGTCCTTCGAGCATCGCCGTCCGCAGCACCATCTCGTGAAACGTCCCGTGCACGCGGCCGGCGCCGGTCAGCGCCGATTCGTACCACGTCGCCAGCCCCTCGATGACCCAGCCCGGAACGACGACGCCTGGGAAATTGAAGGACGTCGGCGCGCGCCCGAACAGGGCGCGGAAGACCCTGCCCAGCGTCCCGCCGTAGTCGAGATGGAAGACGTGCGCCAGCTCGTGCGTGATGAGCAGCTCGAGCCAGTCGTCGAAGTAGGCCAGCGCGAGATGATCGGCGGGAGGTCGCGCGTAGAGCACGATCCGGTTCGACGGCCACATCGTGGCGAAGCCGTTGGAGACGTCGGCGTGGTCGGTCAGGACAACGTCGATGGGTCCGGTCGGACCCTCGCGAAACTGCGCCGTGAGCTCCCGGTAGGCGCGCTCGGCCAGATCTCCGGCGCGTCTACCCAATTCCTCAAGATGCTCGGGAAAGGTGATTCGAAAGTGCTCGGTGTCGACGGTGCGCCAAGCCTCGTCCGGAGGAACCTGCGCGGGCGCCGGAGCGGCCGCCAGCAGGCAGACGACCACCGCGGTTGGCAGACGGAACGCCGGACGAACCATGTGGAATGACTCCCTGGCAGGCTGGCGGGCCTGTTCCAGCTTACCAGGGAGATGTGACCACTACTCCTCTTGCAGCCACTGCAGGATGGCCGGCGTCACGATCTCCGGCACCTGCGTATGCGGTCCGTGCCCCACCCCCGGCAGGACGCGCAGGGTCAGCGGACCGTCTACCCAGCGCCAGATCCCGTCGAGCGTCTCCGGCTTGAAGGGACCGCTGTCTCGGCCGTAGATCAGCAGCGTCGGCGCCTGGACCGGCGGGAACTCGCCGATGCGGAAGCCGAAGCCCTCGGTCTCCGTCGTGAACGGGCGCGGCGGCCAGTTGGCCTTGTAGAAGTTCTCGATCGACTCCGGGTAGAGCCGCTCGTAGGCCAGACGACGCAGCGCCGCCAGCTCGAAGGTGTCGTCCGGGCTCGGGGGACGACTCCGCATCCGCGCGCCGAACTCCGCCGCCGCGTTCGGGTTCTCCTGCATGCCGCGCTGGAACATGCTCGCCTGCTGCTGCTCGGTATTCGAGATCAGCTCCCGAATCAGGCCCTCCGGGTGGATCGTGCCTACGGAGACGAGGCGCGACGTCCTCTCCGGATAGGTCATGGCGAAGTGCCAGGCGTAGAACCCGCCGCTGTCCTGGCCCACGATGATGGCCCGCTCCTCGCCGAAGTCGTCGATGATGGCGGCGATGTCGGACGAGATCTTCGCCATCGTGTAGTTCTCGACGCCCTCCGGCTTGTCGCTCTTGTCGGTACCGCGGGTGGACATCGCGACCACCCGGTAGTGCTCCGACAACCCCACCATCTGGTGCCGCCAGTCGAACCAGGGGCCCGTGATGCTGTGTACGAAGATCACCAGCGGGCCGTCGCCCGCCGTGTGGTAGACGATCCGGACGCCGTCCGAATCGGCCGCGCCCTCCTCCACCGTCACCGACTCGCCGCGCCAGTCGGTGATGGTCACCTGCGCCGCGGCCGTTGCCGGGACGAGACCGAGTAGCGCGACCAGACCGACCGCGAGCGACACGCATCGATTCCTCACAGCATCCTCCCGCTAACTCAACGGCGTCCGTCCGACCGGCGGACCACCGCACACCGACCTGACCTCCAAGAGTCGGTCGCAGGTCGGGTTCGAGAATCCCCTTGCCTACGCCAGCACCTCCCGGACCACACGGGCCGGCTCGACGCCGGTCAACTTCGCGTCGAGGCCCCGGTGCTTGTGCGTGAACCGCTCGTGATCGATCCCGAACAGGTGCAGGATCGTCGCCTGCAGATCCCGGATGTGCACCGGGTCCTTGACGATGTTGTAGGAGAAGTCGTCGGTCTCGCCGTGGACGACGCCCCCCTTGACCCCGCCGCCCGCCATCCACAGGCTGAAGCAGCGCGGATGGTGGTCGCGCCCGTAGTCGGTCGGGGTCAGCCGGCCCTGCGAGTAGATCGTCCGGCCGAACTCGCCGCCCCAGATGACCAGCGTCTCGTCGAAGAGCCCCCGCTCCTTCAGGTCCTGGATGAGCGCCCACGCCGCCCGGTCGACGTCCCGCGCCTGCGCCGGCAGCACCTCGGGCGCGAACGCGTGCACATCCCAGCCGCGGTGGTAGATCTGGACGAAGCGCACCCCCCGCTCGATCAGCCGCCGCGCCATCAGGGCCGCGTTCTGGAACTTGCCCGGCTGCTTCGCCTCCTCGCCCCAACGCTCGAACGTGCGCTCCGGCTCGCTCGACAGGTCAGCCATCTCCGGGACCGAAGACTGCATCCGGAACGCCATCTCGTACTGCTGGATGCGGGCCAGGGTCTCCGGACTGCCGAGCTGCTCGTGCTGGATCCGGTTGAGATCGGCCAAGCCATCCAGCATCTGCCGGCGGACGTCGCGCGACACGCCGTCCGGATCGCGCAGGTAGAGCACGGGGTCGGCGCCGGCCCGCAGCCGGACGCCGGCGTACTCCGGCGACAGGAAACCCGCGCTCCACAGCTTCGCCGAGATCGCCTGCACGCCGGACTTCGGATGGCTCTTTTCGGCGTTCATCACCACGAACGTCGGCAGGTCCTCGTTCATGCTGCCGAGGCCGTAGGCGAACCACGCCCCGATGCACGGGCGGCCCGGGATCTGCTGGCCGGTCTGGATGAACGTGATGCCCGGCTCGTGGTTGATGGCGTCGGTGTGCATCGAGCGGACGATGGCGATGTCGTCGGCCATTCGCGCCGTGTACGGCAGGATCTCCGAAATCCAGGCGCCGCTCTGCCCGTGCTGGTCGAACTTGAAGACCGAGGGCGCGATCGGGAAGCGCGCCTGCCCGGAGGTCATCGTCGTCAGGCGCTGTCCCTGGCGGATCGACTCCGGCAGGTCCTTGTCGTACCAGTCCCGCATCTTCGGCTTGTAGTCGAGCAGATCCATCTGCGGCGGCGCGCCCATCATGTGCAGATAGATGCAGCGCTTCGCCTTCGGGGCGAAGTGCGGCAGCGACGGCAGGCCGCCGAACGATGCGGCGCCCTGCGGCGCGGCGAACGCATCCTCGGCCATGAGGCTGGACAGGGCGAGCCCGCCGACCCCCATGGCGACCTTGCCGAAGAACTGCCGCCGCGTCTCCGCCTGGATCGCCTCTTTGACTGGATGCATCGTGAACCTCTCGTTAACGGATCACCTGCGCCGCTGCGCGTTTCCCGCGGCTCGCGCGGCTACTTGTTGAGCACTTCGTCCAGGTTCAGCACCTGGGTCACCAGCATGGTCCAGGCCGCCGACTCCGCGCGCGGCAGCGTGTCGTCCGGCGCCGAGTCGCCCACGTCGAGAAGCCGCTCCGCCTCATCCGCATCCGCGCGATAGGCCTCCACGAGACGGTCGTACGAACGCCTGGCGATCTCGCGCTCGCCGTCGCTGAAGCGCCGCGCGAGCAACCGCAGGGTCACGAAGTCGAGCCGCGGCTCGAACCCGTCGCCCGCCTGCCGCATCGCGCGCTGGGCCAGGTGCCGCGACGCCTCGACGAACTGCGGATCGTTCATCGTCACCAGCGCCTGCAGCGGCGTGTTCGTCCGCTCCCGCCGCACGACGGAGTGCTCGCGGGTCGGGGCGTTGAAGATCTCCATGGACGGCGGCGGCGCCGACCGCTTCCAGAACGTATAGAGGCTCCTGCGGTACAGGCTCTCGCCGTCGTCCTGCCGGTAGGCCCGGGTATTGCTCTGCGGCATCGCCACCGTCGACCAGACACCGGCCGGCTGATACGGCCGCACGCTGGGGCCGCCGATCGTCGGCACGAGCAGCCCGCTGGCGGCCAGGGCGTAGTCGCGCACCATCTCGGCGTCCATCCGGAAGCGCGGCCCGCGCGAGAACAGTCGGTTCTCCGGGTCCGCCTCCAGCTTCTCCGGCGTCGTCAGGGCGGACTGCCGGTAGGTGGACGACGTCACCAGCGTCCGGAAGAACTGCTTGACGTCCCAGCCCGACGCACGGAACTCCACCGCCAGCCAGTCGAGCAAAGCCGGGTGCGTCGGCGGATCGCCCTGCGCGCCGAAGTCCTCGCTGGTCGTGACCAGGCCGGTCCCGAACACCTGTTGCCAGAAGCGGTTCGCCGTCACGCGGCTCGTCAGCGGGTTGTCCTCGTCGACCAGCCAGCGGGCGAGCCCGAGGCGGTTGCGCGGCCACGACTCCTCCATCGGCGGCAACGCGGCCGGCGTGCCCGCCAACACGCGCTCCAGCGGTTGGTCGTACATCCCCCGATTGAGCACGTGCGCCGCGGCGTCGCTGTCCGTGCGCTCGTTCATCACGTGGGTCACGCCGCCGCGACGGCGCATCTCGCGCCACTCGCGCTCGATCTGCTGGCTGCGCGCGACGAGCCCGCGGTAGCGCTCGTCCTCGACGCTGAGATAGTAGAGCCGCAAGGCCTCCCGCTCGGCCTCGTCGAGCGCCGCGGCGTGCTTGTCGCGCGCCTGCTCCAGAGTCGACCAGAGTGAGACGACCCTGGCCTCCTGCACCGTGAGCGGGCGATTGAAGACGCGCAGGTCGGCGATGCCGCCGCCGGTAAAGTAGCGCATCTCCAGCTCGTCGCGGCCGCCCCGGCCCGTCGTCCGGCCCCGGCCGAGCTCGAGCCGCAGGCCGGTCCGGATGCTCCCGATCGCCCGCGTGAAGTACTCGCTGCCCGACGCCTCGACCACGTCGCCGTCCCGGAAGACGTTCATCCCGGCGCGCTCGCCGGTGCCGTCGTGCGTGATCACGATGTGCGTCCACTCGCCCGGCGCCAACCGCCTGAGGTTGCTGGGCGCGACGCGCGGCGCCGGCCGCCCTTCGCCGTCCGGGTCCGGCTCGCCCGTCATCCGGAACGAGAGCTGCCGCGATCCGATGTCCATCGACCAGCCCCGATTGCCGTCGTCGGGGTCGTACTGCCCCGCGACGACGTAGTTGCCTTCCAGCTCGGGCTGGTAGATCCACAACGCGATCGAGAAGGGCGTATCGGTGTCGAGGGGCAAGGACGGGAGGCCCGCCCACGACGCGTCATCGAACCGGAGCGCCGCCTGGCCGTGCGGCCCGGCTTCAATCTTCGCCCCGCCCTCGAGAGTGACCGGATGCCGCTGCCCTTCCATCTCGAAGGCAGGATCCGCCGGCTCGCCGAGATCGAGCCGCATCCACTGCGCATCGTCCTCCAGGGGCGACTGCAGGTTCCGGTAGTCGCCCGTCGCGAGCCACTCGGTGAAGGCCGTGTCGACCGCCGCCGCCCGGTGGGCCATCAGCGCCTCGACGTCGGCGGCCTCCTCCCGCAGGTCGTACCACAGCTCGCGGTCCGCCTCCTGCGGGACCACCAAAATGGGCGGCGGGTCGGAGACGTTGCCGTCCATCACGTATTGCGTGGTGTTCCGGAAGAACGCGGTCATCGCGTAGAACTCGCTCTGCCGGATCGGGTCGAACTTGTGGTCGTGGCAGGTGGCGCAACCGACGGTCAGCCCCAGAAACACGTTGCCGATCGTCTCGGCGCGGTCCTTCGCGTAGATGGCCTCGTACTCTTCGGGGACGACCCCGCCCTCGTTGGTCGTGATGTTGTTGCGCTGGAAGCCGGACGCCACGAGCTGGTCCAGGCTCGGCTCGGGCAGCAGATCGCCGGCCACCTGCTCCAACGTGAACTCGTCGAAGGGCTTGTTCCGGTTGAAAGCGCGGACGACCCAGTCGCGGTACGGATACATCTCGCGGTAGTTGTCGATGTGGATCCCGTGCGTGTCGCCGTAGCGCGCCGCGTCGAGCCAGTAGCGGGCCCGGTGCTCGCCCCACTGCTCGGTCGCGAGCAGCCTGTCGACGTACCTCTCGTAGGCGTCCTCCGACGGATCGTTCAGGAACGCGTGCAGCAGCGCGGGATCGGGCGGCAGCCCCGTCAGGTCGAGCGCCGCGCGACGCGCCAGCGTCGGCCGGTCGGCGGTGGGCGCCGGCGCCAACCCCTGGGCCTCCAGCCGCGCGAGGACGAAGCGATCGAGCGGATTGCGCACCCAGTCGGAGTCGGCCACGGCCGGAGTCTCGGGACGGACGATCGGCTCGAACGCCCAGTGCTGGTCCCAGGAAGCACCCCCGTCGATCCAGCGCCGCAGAACGTCAATCTGCTCGTCGTTCAGCGTCTTGTTGGTGTGGGCCGGCGGCATCCGCAACCGTGCGTTGGCGTGCGCGATGCGCTGGAAGATCAGACTGGACTCGGCGTCCCCCCTGACGATCGGGTGGCCGTTCGGCCGTTCCGCGAAGGCGCCCTCCTCGGTGTCGAGCCGCAGCCGCACCTGCCTAGTGCTCTCGTCCGGTCCGTGGCACTGGAAACAGTTGTCCGCCAGGATCGGCCGCACCTGCCGCTGGAAGTCGACGGCCGGCGCCGAAGCCGCGTCCTGCCCGGCCGCCGCCGGTGCGCCGGCGAGCAGCGCGACCGCGAGCACCGGGATCGCCGCCGCGAGCGGCGACAGGCCACGGGTTGAAGGGTTCACGGATCGACTTGACATTGCGTTCACCCCGAATGCGCGTCGGTGGTCCGGATCTCCGTGTCGCTCGTGCGAGTCACCAAGGTTATACGAGTGCGCATCGCAGGTGTCAATCGGCGCGGTCACGCCGGTCTCGCGTGCACCGGCCGCGGCGCGCGGCCCACGTGGGGTGCGACGGCCCGGGCAGCCGCGCGGAGACGTCGCACCGCGTCGGCCGCCGCGAGATCCTCGACGGTCAACCTCGTCATCGCGACGACCGTACGGATGTGGCCGTCCGGCCGCGTCGCGTCGTCGCCGGCCGCGGACCACGCCTCCAGATTCTCGACCGCGCGCGTCACCAGGCTCTGCAGCACTCGGAAGGCGCCATCCGAGAGTGGAGGATCGCCGCGGTAGTGCTCGAGACGTCCGCCCGACCGATAGTCCGGATACGACTCGAGGCCGAGGAACCTGAGAGCCCAGTCGGCCCGGAACCGGCCGGTCGCGCGCACGATGCCCGCATAGTCCGCGATCAGCTCGTCGAGCAGCCGGTTCTTCATGGACCCGAGCACGCGGCGCGTGAAGTAGTGCATGGACTCGTGCTCGATGCGAATCGTCAACGACAACCGCTTCCAGCTCCCGGCGTCGAGGCCGAGACAGTCGGCCGGCACCGCGCTGTAGGGCGCCGTGGACGCGATGACGAACCGATCTCGATAGAGATCCTTCTTCGCAAGCAGCTCTCGCAGCTTCCGCCTCCAACCTGCCTGCGTCGGGATCGGGTGCGCCGCCCACCAGCGATCCCTCAACCGGCGCAGCCGATCGACATTGGTGTAGCCGGCGACCATGCAGGCGCCGACCGCCGCGGGAACGGGCGCCGGCTCGTTGCGCTTCGTCAGCGCCTGCACCAGAGACTCGAAGTCGTCCCGGCAGGCGGCAATCAGCACCGGCAACCGGCCGGCCGGCGTCGCATGGATAGCGAGCCGCAGGTCACGCGGCCGCTGCAGGCGAAGCGGTGTGACCGGTTCGCATACGGGAGCCGAACTTCGAGTGGCCGACTCATAGGCGGGCTCGCGACTCATTCCTTCCCGCACGGGGAACCGGAGCTGCACCAGTGCGTTCCGGAGCACGGCCCACACGCCGTCGGACTCCGCCTCCCGCGCGTACCGCTCCCACGTCGCCACGAAGGGCTCGTCCGCGAGCGGCAACGGCCCGCCCCGCTCGAGACCCGTCGGATCGAAATGATTCTCGTTGTAGTTCAGGAGCTCGAGACACTCGGCCGGGGCCGCCCCGAGAGCCCGCAGCACCGACATGCGGTCCATCCCGGCCGGCACGTCACTCCCCTTCGGCGCCGTCACCCAGCCAGACGAGGCGCCCGTTGCGAACGACGACCTTGCCGATGGCGCGCTCGACGAGGTCGCCCTCGTCCGTGAAGGCGACCGGCCCGGTGACCCCGCGCCAGCCGGCCGTCGCTCGCAGGGCGTCCGCCACTCTGTCCGGGTCGACCGATTCCGCCTGGGTCATACCGTGCGCGAGCAGCCGCACTGCGTCGTAGGCGAGCGCCGCCGATGCGTCGGGCAACCTGCCGTAGCGCTCCCGGAACCTCACGCTGAACTGCCGCACCGTTTCGCGGTCGTCACCCGGATGGAACGCCGCCGCAAGCACCGTTCCCTCGACCGCACGACCGCCCAGGCTCACGAAAGCGGCCGTGCCCAACGCGTCGCCGCCCAGCACGGGAACGTCTATCGCACGCTCGCGGGCGGCCCGGATCATCGCCGCTGCCTCGCGGGGCTCGCCCGCGATGAAGATCGCGCGCAGGTTCAGATCCCGCCAGGACGCCAGGATGTCGGTCAACGCTCGATCCCCGCCCACCGCATTGGGATCGTAGGACTGCCGGTCGGCGATGCCGACGCCGCGCTCGAGGGCCCGCTCCTCGAACGCGTTGGCCAGGCCCCGCCCGTACGCATTGCGGATGTAGTAGATGGCGATTCGGTCATAACCCCGCTCCGCGGCAAAGTCCGCCATCTGGGCGCCGGTCTCGCGGTCGGTGAACGTCATGCGGAACAGCCGGCGGTATCCCTGCTGCGTCAGCCGGGGGTCGGTCGACGTCGGCGCGAGGTGAACGATGCCGAACAGGTCGTAGATGGCGGCGGCCGGAAGTGAAACATAGGACTGCATGTGTCCGATCACCGCCACCACGTCGTCATCCTGTGCGAGACGCCGGGCGACGAGCCGGCCCTCGTCGACCGACTCGTGATCGTCCTCCCGCAACACCTCGAGAGGGCGTCCCAGGACACCCCCCGCCGCGTTTGTTTCGTCGACGGCCATCTGCAGACCCTGGCCGTACAACAGCGTCGCGCGCGACTCCCAGGGCCACGCGGTAGCGATGGTGACGGGGCCGCCCGCCTCCGCCTGCGCCTGTCCCCGGACCAGCTCCGGCTGCCGGCAGGTGCACATGAGAATGGACAGCGTGCAGACGCCGGCCAGGACCGCTGCTCGATCGAGTCTCGGATTCCTGCTGAACATGGTTCCCCTGCCGTCGAGGTCAGTGCATCTGCCGCTTCGCAAGCTCGGCGAACGGCCCTTCGCGAGCGATGAGGTCCTGGTATCGTCCCGACTGGACCACGCGTCCGCGCTCCATTACGTAGATCCGGGTTGCGTTCACGATCGTGCTCAGCCGATGCGCAATGACGACTCGCGTGGCGTTCAGCCGCTCCAGGCTCCGGCTCACGATGGCCTGCGTCCGGTTGTCGAGCGCACTGGTCGCCTCGTCGAAGAAGACGACGCGCGGCTTGCTCACGATGGCCCGCGCGATGAGCAGGCGCTGGCGTTGACCGCCTGACAGGGTGTTCGCGCCTTCGCTGACGACCGTGTGCATGCCCATGGGCATCGCCTCGATGTCCTCGGCCAGACCGGCCATGCGCGCGGCGTCCCAGGCATCCTCGATCGTGTGCGCGGAGGCGCCGACGATGTTCGTGAAAAAGTCTCCTGCCATCACGCGCCCGGACTGCAGGACGACGCCGATCTGGCTTCGAACGGCCTGAACGTCCAGGCGGCTGAAGTCCTGCCCGTCGAAGTACACGGAGCCGGAATCCGGTTGCTCGAAGCCGAGAAGCACCCGCAGCAGTGTCGACTTGCCCGATCCCGACGGCCCGACGAATGCGATGAACTCGCCCGGACACGCCGTGAACGACAGGTCCTGCAGGGCGGGCGGCAGATCGGGCAGATAGCGGAACGTCAGGTGGCGCGCCTCGATGTTGCCCGTCAGGTCTCCCGGGTCGCCACGTGCGCCATGAACCTCCGGCGCCGCGTCGAGAATCGGCTTGGCGTTCTCGTAGACGGGAACGACGCCGAGAGCATCCATCGCCGCCGTGCTCATCGAGACTACGGCCGCCAGGCACGCCCCGAACGCAGCCGAGAACGCCAGGTAGTCTCCCGTGCGGATCTCCGGTATGACGCTGCCCCCCTTCGTCGCCGCCGCCACGATCACCAGCAGCGACAGCGTCGGAAACACGGCGTTGAAGACGCGCAGCCGGTTGCCGGCCATTCTGGACCTGAACTGCAGGCGCCGCTGCCGGCTGAACAGACGGGCCCATTGTGCGAACGCATGTCCTTCCGCGGCTGCCACCCGGAGCTTCGATATGCCGGTCAGCAACTGCAGCACCAGGCCCGATGCCCTGGCTCGCAACGGGACGATCTGCCGCTGGAGGCGAAGGTGTCCGTACCCGGCCAGCAGGCTCGCGCCGGCGGCCGTGAACAGCAGCAGCGTCGCCCACCAAGCGAGCGCGCCCCCGTAGTGAAACAGGAGCACGAGATTCGAGAGGGAGAACAGGCCCCCGAGCGCCCCGGTGACGGTGGCTCCGGCCAACGTCTTGCGCATGGCGTCGATGCCCATCGCGCGCACCGCGAGATCGCCGGCGCTGTACGGGCGAAAGAACCGCGGGGGAAGATCGAGCAGCCGGTCCCAGACGGCGGCCTGCACCGCGGCGCCCATGCGGCCGTCCACGCGCGCGAGCGCGAGCCGTCGAACCAGCTCGAACATGCCCGTGGCGCAGGCGCAGGCGAGCAGAATGAGAGTGGCCTGCAGTAGCTGGTCCCGCTCGGCGCCGGGGATGATCGAGTTGAACATGGCGCCGGTCACGACGGGAGCAACGAGGGCGAGCAGCCCGCCGCCAAGTCCCAGACCGACGGTCAGAAACAGATCGCGCGAACAACCGTGCACGCCGAAGCGCAGCACGTCCTTGAGCGACAGCCTGCCGGTCGGAAAGGAGCGATAGAAGGTGTACGCGCGAGGCGCCAGCGCCGAGGCGACCGCGGCCGTAACCCGTCCGCGCGTACCGTCGGCAGGATCGCAGACGACGTAGCTGCCGGGCGAAGCCGGCAACAGCGCGACCCAGTGCCCGTCGTCACCGGCCGTTCGGCCGAGCAGCGGTCCACTGTCGCTTTGCCACCAGCCGTGTTCCAGGAGCACCCGCCGCACCCGGACGGCCGAAGCTCTGGCGATTCCCGCGACGGGATCGGACAACGCGTCGACGACCCGCTTCGATTCCTGCCCGAGTGACAGCCCGAGCGCTGCTCCCACGTGTCGACAGGCGGCCGCGCGCGTATCCTGCTCGGCCGTCACCGAGGTCACCGCGGTACCCCCGTGCGGCGATCGCGCGCCCGACGCGGCGTCGTGCGCCGCGACGAGCTCGGTGAACGCATCACGCATGAGCGCGTCCCGTTCCACGCTGCGGCGGCGCCGGCGAAGCCGCTCGCCCGCGGCTCGCTCTTCCATCACCGACAGCGCGCCCCGGATCGCCAGCTCCCGGAACGCGCCCAGACTCGTCCAGACGCCACCCTGCTCCAGCAGCGAGAGGGTGGTGACAACGCGGACCTCGCATCCCGTGGATGTCGCGAACCAGGCCCGCGTCGAACAGGGAAGCGGGCATCCGCGCATCGGCAGCTCGGGCTTCCCCAACAGACTCGACTGCCCTTTCCGGTGATCGATCCACGCGACACCTGAACGGGAGCTCACGGCGGTCGCAGGCTCGAGTCGCGCAGTGGACGGCGCCGGCAGCGCCTCACAGTCCCGTGGCATCGCGCCCGCTACCAGTCCGGCATAGATCGCCTCGACCCACCCGTCGATGAGGCGCGCAGATTCCGCGTGCAGCGCAGCCTCCTCGAACCTCGCGCGCGCGGCCAGCTCCCCAAGGAACAGGAGCGTCGTCCCCGCGCTCCCGACCGCCTGCAGAACACCTCGCGCTGCCAGCGCATCCCCCATTCCCTCCCGGGCGGTCGTTGTGCGGACGACTGCAGGAAGCGCCCCGGTGTCGCCCGCGCACTCCGCTCCTTCGATCGCATCGCCCTCACCGACGTCGCGGCCGCCTTCTCCGAACAGACATCCGCCCGCCGCTACACGCGCGATGTGCATGCGGTCCGCCTCCGCCCCATCGGCCGCCAGCCGAATGCAGAAGACATCGACCCGCCCCCGCTCCACGAACCAGACGCCTCCCGCGTCGAGAAGGAAGGCCTGGTTCGCCCCGGCCTGCACCGCCTCGTCTCCCGCCCCGAAAACCCTCGTCATCCCACACGCTCCCACCCGGTCCCGCTACGTCGCTGCGATGAGCCGACTGTAGGGTCCCGAGATCGCCTTCATCTCGTCGTGCGTTCCCCGTTGCACGACACGCCCGCGATCGAGCATGACGATCTCGTCGCAGTCCCGGATGGTGCTCAGTCGATGAGCCACGATGAGGCAGGTACAGCCCCGGCGCCGCAGATTGTCGTCAATCAGCGCCTCGGTCGTCGGGTCCAGCGCACTGGTCGCTTCATCGAGCACGAGCAGGACGGGGTTCGTGACGAGGGCGCGCGCTATCTCCAGCCGCTGACGCTGACCGCCGCTGAAGTTGCGGCCGCCTTCCTCGACCGGGCCGTGATAATGACCCGGTCGAGCCGAAATCTCGTCGTGCATGCACGCATCGGTCGCCGCGCGCACCATGTCGGCCTCGTTTATGGTGGTGTCCCAGAGCGTCAGGTTGTCGCGGACGGAACCCTCGAACAGAAACACCTCCTGATCGACGACGGAGAAGGAGTTCGTCATCAACCCGCGAGGCACTTCCTTCCGGGAGTTGCCATCGAACAGCACCTCGCCGCTCCACGGCTCGTAGAGGCCGCAGACCAGTCTGGCGATCGTGCTCTTGCCACAGCCGGATCCGCCGACGAGCGCAACGCGACTGCCGGGACGCAGTGAGAGGCTGAAGTCCTCGATGAGGGGCGGCTCGAGCGGGCTGTAGCCGAACGTGACGCCGCGCAGCTCCAGATGGCCCGACAATCGCGGGAGCGATGCGGAGACCGACGTCTCGTCCGACAGCGGCGGAGCGTCCGCCGGCGCCGACAGCACGTCATCGAGACGGGCGATGTCCCCCTCGACCTCCTGCAGCGTACTGCCCAGATCCACCATCTTGTTCAAGGGAGTGATGAATCCCAGCATCAGTGCCTGGAAAGCAACCAGCATTCCCATGCTGACCGTCCCGTCCATGACCCGCAGCCCGCCGATGCCGAGAACGAGCGCCGCGCTGAGCGGCATAAGCAGGCGCGGCACGACAGAGAGAATCTCGGACCGTACTCTCAGACGTTGCTCCGTCCCCATCGCCTTGGCCTGGTAACCCGACCACCGCGCAAAGAAGTCGGATTCGGCGCCCATCGCCTTGAGTGTCTCAACGCTCTGGAGACCGGCCATCGCGGTTCCGAGCATCCGTCCACGGTCGTGCAGAAGCTGCTGGTTCAGATGCACGCGTTTGGCCGAGAAGTACTTGAGTGCGATGACGTTGAGACCGGCGGTCGACATGCCCACGAGGCTGAGCGCCCGGTCGTACTGCCACATGAACCAGGCGTAGAACACCGCCATGCACGTGGCGATGAACGACGCGGCCAGCTCGCCCGACAACAGATGAGCAATGCGATCGTTGATGGCGACACGGGAACCGATGTCGCCCGCGAAGCGCTGTGTGAAGAAGCGTATCGGCAGGTGCAGGACGTGCCACAGGAACCGGCTGGAGGTCGTGACCGCGAATCTGGTCTCCAGGCGGAGCAGATAGCGATGCTGCAGCCATGTCAGTGCGCCGAGCATGACGATTACCGACCCCATCGCCAGAAAGAGCGGCCCCACCAGCTCCGCGGCCCGGCGCACCAGCACGTCGTCCACGAAGAGGCGGGAGAACGTCGGCACGACCAGGCCGGGCACCACCAGAAGGAGACCGGCCGCGACCACGTACGCCAACGCCGGGTACGACCCGGCCAGCCTGGGCCGCAGCGCAGCCATGAGTCGCCGCCTGACGCCGCCGCGCTCGAAGTCGCGGCCGGGCTCGAACGTCAGGGCCACGCCCGTGAACGCCTCGTCGAACTCACGGTCGGTCACGACCCGCGGTCCGGCCGCCGGATCGTTCAGGAAAGCGCGCCCGCGCCGGAACCCCTCGAGCACTACGAAGTGGTTGAAGTTCCAGTGGATCACCATGGGAAAGGGCAGGTCCACGAGCGCGGACGGCTCCCGCCGGTAGCCGCGCGCGACCAGTCCGTATCCGCGTGCGCCCTTCAGCAGGTTGCTCGCCTTGCTGCCGTCGCGCGAGACGCCGCACGCTGCCCGCAGCTCCTCGAGCGGCACGAAGCGCCCGAAATGAGCCAGTACCATGGCGAGCGCCGCCGCTCCGCACTCGACGGCCTCCATCTGCAACACCGTCGGCACGCGTACCCGGCGCGCGCGCCAACGGCGCGGCAGCGCGCGCCGCATCAGCTCCAGCGTCCCCATGGCTATATGCCGAACTGCTCGCGGAACAGCGGAATCACCATCTCTACCGGGCGGCGTCGTTCGATCGTTATGCGCGCGGCGCACAACGTTCCGGTAAGGATGTCCATCGGCGGGCCCGACGAGGAAGACCACATGTAGCCGCTGACCGTCCCGGGATCGAGTTGGAGGTCCGCCCTTATCTCGTACGGCGCATCGCCCCGTGACAATGCCGCTACGAGCTCCGGGTTGCGCAGGGTGCGCTGGATGGCTCGGGATGTCGTCGGGAAGTCCGAGACGTAGGTAACCGTCCCGATCATGTAGCCGTGCTCTTCCGGCGCCACCGACGCCGGTGCGATCCTGACTTCCATGCCCACGCGAATCCGCTTGCCGTGTGCGGACGGCACGTAGATCACGGCCTCCAATCCCTTGACGGTCCGCCCGGTCCGATCGAGACGAAGCAACGGCTGCCCGGGAGCGGCCACGTCGCCCCTCTCGGCCATGATCTCGATGATCCGGCCCGTGAACGTCGACACGATCTCCGACATGTCCTTCATCTCGCGCTCGAGCTGTTCCAGCTCCACCATGGCCCTGGCGACCTGATGCTCGCTCGTCTGGAGAGTCCGTGCGTTCCGTGCTTCCATCACGAGCCGGTCGAGACGCAGCTCCGCCAATTGCTGGCGGTTGGCCCGCAACCGTTCCTCCGTCGCATGCATCTCCTGCCGGCTGTCGATCACGGTCTGTCTCGTCAGCCGGCCCTGGTCCACAAGCTGTTGCTGCGCTGCGATCTTCTCGCGCTGCCAACGGAGGCTGTCCACGGCGGCCGCGATGGACTGGTCGAGTCCTTCGCGCCGCTGGCTGAGTTGGGCGAGCTGCAGGGCCGCCTCTTCCTCCGAATGCGTCGCCACCAGGCGGTGCTCGACGCGGAGGTTGTCCAGGGCGAGCCGAACCTGTCGGATCCGGTTCAGGACGTCCGGCTGCGCGACGCGCGCGACGACCTGTCCTTCGCGAACTACGTCGCCGACGTTGACCGCCACGTCGGTGATGCGGCCGCCGGCTCCCGCCGCGATCTCGAGCACCCCGCCGCTCTTGAGAAGAATGCCCTGGCCGGCGACCCTGGAGGGGATGCTCCCTTCGAACCCCCAAAGAACCGCGGACCCCACCAGGAAACCGAGCGCGACCAGGGCAATCCATCCGCGCGGACGCGTTACGTGCAACAGCTTGTCGAGCTGCTCGGGCGACGCGAGCCGATCGAGTGACGCTTTCCGAAACACACCGCTGTTCTTCATGGCCTGCATTCCTCGACAACGAAGGATCCAATCCGGCTCGGGTCCCCCGAGACGGCGCCGGCAGCGACGTCGAGCAGCGTGCCGGTCTCGAATCGAAGCCTCAGGAGAGCCGCGGCGAAGCGGAGTCGGGCGGTCGTCCGTTGCAGGCGCGCGTTCGTCAACGAGTCCTCGGCGAGGATCGCATCGAACAACGTAGCGAGCCCCAGACGGAACTTCTCCTGCTCCGTCAGCACCGACCGCCCGGACAGCCGCACCGCTTCCTCCGCCGCCAGCGCTTCCTGCGCCGCGTTGTCGAGGGCCTCGACCGCGACGAGCACGCTCGCCTCGATACGGCGGACGAGATCGTCGACGGCCACGACGGAGGCCCGGTGCGACGCTGCTCCTACCATCGCCCTCCCCCGCACTGCGCGATTGGTGGCTACGGGCTCGTACTGCACCTGTACCAGGCCGTTCAGTCCTCCGGCGCCCGGTGCGAACGAGGCCGCGGAGTCGGAACCCGCTCTCCCGCCGACGCGGGTGTAACCGAAGCGGGTCACGACGTCCCAGCGCGACCGCACGTCCCTGAGCGCTCCCTCCCGGGCCAGCCGGGCCCCGTCACGGCGTGCCCGCAGCGCCGCAAGATCGCGCCGCTTCCGCAGTGCCGAGCGGACCGCCGCTGCCCGCGCCTCCGTCCCGAACGCCGAGCAATCGAAGGCCGTTGCGGGAAACGCGGTCAGCGGCGCACCCAACGTCCGGATTGCGCCGGCCCCGAGACCCATCGCGATTCCGAGGGCGTACTTCGCGTCGAGCAGGGTCTGTCGGGCCGCGGTGACCACGGTCTGCTTTTGCGCCCGATTGCCGGCCACGAGGTCCAGGTCCGAGGCAGGACGTTCGTCCGCCCGAATCAGGACCTCCGTCTCGCGGACGAGACGCTGCGCCCGCTCCGCGGACTCGACGTACGTTCGCAGTCGCTCCTGGGCCGCGACGTAGCGCCAGTAGGCGAGCACGGCGTCGTGGACCGCGCGCGCAGCGATGTGATCGCGTTCGAGCCTGCTGGCCGTGACCGACTCCTGCGCGGCGCGCTCCTCCCCGGCCGCCGCGCTTCCCCCGCGCCCCCCCGCGAGCGGGATGCGGACGGAAACCGACGAGTCGATCTGACCTGTCGCCGATCCGGTCGTGCCGGTGCGGATGCGGGCGAACGACACATCCGAGGACACGATCAACCCCGTTCGGAAGCTCTTTCTCGCGGACGTCCTCGTCTCGACGGATTCCGAATCCAGCAACGGGTTGCGAGCAGTGACCAGCGGCAGGTGGGCCCGGGCCACTTGCAGCGCCGTGCTGAGCTGGAGGTCGAAGGGGCTCGCCGCAAGGAGACGCGCACCGGCGCTGGCCTCGACGGCGAGATCTGCCTGTTCGATATCCGGACTGCCGGCCAGGGCGCCCGACACGACGGCCGCGATGTCCACGCCGTCGGTGAATCGGACCTGGGCATTGGCCGCCAGCGCCATCGCCAACACGACGGCCGGTGTCATCGCTCCCGCAGGTTTCGCTTGCATGTGCTCGTTCCCGGTGGCCGCCTCGGATGCCGTGCGGCACGTGCCGGAAGACCCTACAAACCCCGTGCCAGATGCGGAGGCGCCGCCGGCACGTGTGGTCGGGCGACGCCCGGAACCGATACGCCCTTCCACAGGAAGCGGAAGCAGGGTCGGGCGGCGACATTCCGAGTACCACCAGGAGGTCGCCTCGTGCTGCCGCGGAGCGGATCCGGTGTCGAGTCGGCCGCGCGGCGACAACAGCCGTTGACACGGGAAGTGCGGCCCGAAACATTCCGTCGGGGGTACTACCGAAAGGGTCGTTGACGTCGATTCCGTCCGGGAATCCCCGCTCCGGCGCACCCGGGCCGTTCAGGGCGTCGCGGCTGGTTGCGGGCTCGGTGGATCGCTTCGGGCCCGCGCAGTCCGGCGCCCGGTCGCAGCCGCGCACGTTCCTGCCGGCGGCCGGTGCAGCGAGAAACGACAACCAGGCTTGACCGGTCGAGGGTCGATTTCGAAACGACGCCGCCCGTGTCGCCACAGCGTTCCCCCGCAGCCCCTGGCGAGGGCCCGGCCGCAACTCCAGCAGCATTGCATCCGGCCTCGGCTGCGTTGCTCCTCGGTCGAATACGCCCGGAACCGTCCCGTACGTGGCACGCGCCTTGCGTAAGCCAAGGACTGTTCGAGGGACACGCATTGGGCGCGTCTCATTCGTTTCTCAATCCCACTACGCAGAAGGCAGAGCATGACGAGCACCAACGATCAGGGAAGAGTGCAGGAGGTCCTGGCGCGCAGCGCCGTGGACAGCGAGTTCCGCGCCGGTTTGCTGACCGACCCGCGCGCCACTCTGGAGAAGGCGGCGGGCAGGCAGATGCCCGAGAACCTTCGCGTGAAGTTCATCGAGAAGGACTCGGACTGCGACGCGATGTTCGTTTTGCCCGATCCGGTCGCCACAGACGAGCTGACCCCCGAGCAGCTCGAAGCGGTTGCCGGCGGTTGCTTCGACATCGAGATCGGCGACATCCACATCTGCTGGGAAACCGCGTAGCGGTTCGCTGGATGGATGAGGCCAGCCGTGGCGTTCCGGCCGCGTGACCTGCGCTGGATGGTGGAAGAATCGATGACGCTGTCGGAGCGCCTCGGCGGAAGCGTCGTTCCCGGCGGCTCCGGCCGGTGTGCCGGAACCGCCGGGACACGCTTGCACAAATGGCGCGGCCGCGTCGCGTACGGCGACGCCCGGCGCTTCGAGAAGCGGCTGCGGTGGGACGGGCTCGACGTCGAGTCCGCGCTCAGGCTGCTCGGCGCCGTACGCCTGAAGAACCCCGGTCGTTTGCCGGACTGGGTCGGTCTTGTCGACGCGGCAACCGCGGCAACCGGACGCGATACGCCGTTCGACCGCGCCATCACCCGTCGAGAGGTCTTCAATCCCCGGGCCCCCCAGCCGTTCGAGGAGCTGCTGTGGCACCTGACAGCGGAAGCGGGAAGGCGGCTGCTCGCAAACCTCGGAGCATGTCGCGATCGGCTCTCGTCCGCAGCGCTCGTCGATCTCGCGCGCGGCCTCCTCGGCAGGCTGTGTCGAACGGCAGCCCGAACGCTCTGGGTCGAGTTCGACGTTTTTCGCTCCCGCCATCCCGCGCGCCTCCTACTCCACGAATCCACCCCCTGGAAGCGCTCGCGGGGGATCTACCGCGATTTCGTCCGGGACATGGTGGGTGACGGTCTGGTGGGGTGGCTGTTGCGATATCCCATGCTCGCGCGGCTGCTGGCCACGTGCTGCAGGCAGTGGATTGGGGCCACGGTCGATCTCGTGCGGCGCCTGGATCGCGACGAGGACCTCCTCCGCGCCACCTTCGACATCCAGGATCGACGACTCGAAATCGCCGGGGTGATTCCCGACCTGTCCGACCCGCATCGCGAGGGCCGCACGGTGTGCGCGATCAGATTCCGCTCCGGAGCGCGCCTCGTCTACAAGCCCCGACGGCTCGCCCTCGATCACCATCTCTCCAACCTGCTCGCAGAGATCCAGGGCCTGCACCAGGACCTCGCGTCGAAACGGCCGAGAGTGCTCGACCGCGGCGAGTACGGATGGGTGGAGCGGATCGACCCAACTCCGTGCGCCGACGCCGACGCCGTCGAACGCTTCTATCGTCGTGCAGGCTCGCTGACCTGTCTCGCCTACGTCCTCGGCGGCTCGGATCTCCACGCGGGCAACCTCATCGCCTGCGGCGACCACCCCGTGCCAATCGATATCGAGTGCATGACGGGAGCGCCTCTCGCCTCGCCGCACCGCGACGCCGCCGATCCGGCTCAGCGCACGTCGCCGCCCGGGAGCGTACTGCGCACCGGTCTGCCACCCGTTGCCCGCCGCGGCGACGGTAACGTGTTCCGCATCGCCGGCGGCCTCGCAGACCCCGACTCCCGGTACGGGCCGGAACACTCGGTCGCGCACGTGAACACCGACCGGATGGCGTGGCACGGTCGTGCCATTCGTCGCGAATCGGAACCGAACGCGCCGGTGCTCGAGGGCCGCCGGCAGAGCGCATCGGCGTACGTCGAGCCGCTCGTCGAGGGATTCCGGCGGATGTACGTGACGCTCAGCGGCAACAAGGAACGACTGCGGGCCGCCGCGGGGATCCGCCAACTGGAGCGTGAGGAGTTCCGGGTCCTGATCCGCGACACGCGCAGCTACGCCAGGCTTCTCGAAGACGCGCTGGGTCCACAGAACGTGACGTCGGGTCCCGATTGGAGCATCGCGCTGGATGTCCTGGCGGCCCCGGCGCTCACCGAGCACGAGCGCCCCCGTTGCTGGGCGACGCGCGCCGCGGAGCGTGTGGAGCTCGAAAGGCTGGACATTCCCCTGTTCACCGGGAGCATGGACGATCCCCGTCTCCGGTCCGCGCTGGGAATCCGACTCGAAGAGCAACTCGACCCGACGGGGTACGCGTTCTCGACCCGTCTCGCCCGGCTGAATCCCGATGACCTCGAGGAGCAGCTCCGCATACTGCGAATGTCCTTCGCAATCGTCGGGGTCAAGCACAGCTACCGCGCACGGCGCGTGCGCGCCGCTCGTCATCGCAGTCGGACGCGGCGACGGAATCGATCCCTCGCGGAAGTGCACTCCATCGTCGCTCTGCTGAAGCGGCTCGCACTCGACGAGGAGAGCGGCGTCACCTGGTACGGCCCGGGCGGTCGTCCCGCCGGCACGGCAAGACTCGATCCGGTCGGGATCGATCTGTTCGGCGGAACGTCCGGCATCGCGCTGTTCCTGGCGGCCGCCGCAGCCGTCACCGGACGCCGCGACGCGCGCGCACTCGCGGTGCGTGTGTTCGATCCGTTGTGCGCGCGCCTCCGCGGCAGCCGCACCTCGCCGCTCGATCTGGCGGCCGAGATCGGCATCGGCGGTGCCACCGGTCTCGGGGGGCTGATCTACGCCCTGGTCCACGCCGGCAGGTCCCTCGGCCGGCCTGACTATTTCGCGTCCGCATCCACCGCGGCCCACGGCATCAATCGAGACACCATCAGCGCCGACGACACGCTCGACGTCCTGTCCGGGACGGCCGGTGCCGTGTTGGGCCTGCTCTCCCTGCATCGGGCGACAGGCGACAAGTCTGCGCTGCAGACCGCCATCAGGTGCGGAGAGCACATTCTCGACAGCCGCAGAACCGATCCCGATACCGGCCTGAGAACATGGCGCGCGCCGCACGGACCGATCGCGCCCGGGTTCGCGCACGGTCCAAGCGGGATCGGCTACGCCCTGCGCAGGCTCGGTGACGTTGCCGAAGTGCAGGTCTTCCGAGCCGCCGCGGCCGAGGGTTGGGCGGCCGAAAGCCGGCGACCCGCGCCGGATCGCACTTCGCCGTCCGCACGCCGGCCGGCGACGCATGACTCGTCGGCCGCTCGGCCCCGCTCCTGGTGTCAGGGTACGGCCGGCATGGGGCTTGCCCGCCTCGCTGCTTTCGAAGAGCGCGATGCGCGGTCAACCATCGAGGCGGCCATCGAGTGCGCCTCGAGCCGGGCAGCCTCGGAAACGGACAGCCTCTGCTGCGGACGACTGGGACGGGCGGAATTCCTGTTCGCGGCCGGACTTCGTCTCGGGCGGCGGGATCTCTGCGAAGCGGGGCGGGCCATCTGTTGCGAGACGGTGACAGGGGCTCTGGCGGCAGGCCGCTATGCCACCGGGGCGGACGAGGGCTTCCGTCCCGGTCTCTTTCAGGGCGCGTCCGGAATTGGCTACCAACTGTTGCGCATGCATGCGCCGGACGCCGTGCAATCGATCCTTGTGTGGGAGTAGACCGCATGTTCTCGCTCGCCGGCACACTCGACGCGATGCGCCCCCACCTGCCGGGTGCTCTGGTTTCCGCGGACGCCTTCGCGCACGCGCGGGCGGCCGTCGACCACCTCGAGGCGGAGATCACGAACGGCATCTACTTCGAGTGCCGGCTGCGACGCACCTCCTCTCGGGTCGACCTGGTCATCGCCGTGCACGCGGACGGCGCCGCACTCCTGGTTGACGCGAGCGGAGGCGCGGCACCCGGCTGCCGGCACGCGCCACCCGGGAGGCGCCGACTCTCCGCGTTCTGCCGGCGGTGGACGGCTCCGACCTCACCGCTGCGCACGCTGGTCGATCACCTCTGGCTCGAATACGACGTCGAGCGGGGACCGTCCGGCGACGAGGCGGCCCGATCCGGACCCGGAGTGTTCTGCAGCCTGCGCGGGTCGCGCAGGGTGGCCCACTCGGCCCCGGCGCTGCGCCGTAGGGTGATCGAGGCGCTCGAGGCGATGACCGGACGCCAGACGTCGCGTGCGGTCCAGGAGTGTCTGCACGCCTGCTTCGCCCGCCTCCCGCCGGAGACCGGCGTGCCGCATGTCGGTCTGATGTTCGGGCGCGAGGCGCCGACCGTCCGGATCTGCATCGCCAAGCTGCCGGCGGCAGGCGCAGCGGACTTTCTCGCCGCCACCGCGGGGATCGGCGGCGCAGATGTCGCCGACATCTCCCGCCTGGCGTCGCTCCCCGACGGCCGCGGAGGACCGCTGTACGTTCCGATGCTGCACCTCGACATCGACGAGCGGCGCGGCTTCATTCCCCGCGTCGGGATGGAACGGCAGTTCGCCCACACGTGTCAGCTCACCGGACGGACGGGAGCCGGAGAGCGGCATCTCCTCGATACCCTGACTGCGCGCGGCCTCTGCTCGCGAGACAAGCGCGACGCTCTCCTGAAGTGGCCCGGACGCACGGTTGCGATGATGCCGCACGAAGTCTGGTGGAGCGTGGTCGAACGGCGGGTCAACCACGTCAAGTTCGTCTACGAACCCCATTCCGGCGTCGAGACGAAGGGCTATCTCTTCGCGAAACATCGCCCGTACCGCGCACAGCGTCGGCCGAGGAGCCCGGCAGGAACGCACAGGAAGCAACCATCGAACTCGAACCGCTACTGATTGCGGTCGACGCCTGCGACCCCAATCCGGACCAGGAAGGAAAACAACATGACGCTAACGGAAGAACTCGCGAATGCAGATCGCGGACGCGCACCCGACGGACAGGTCCCCGACGAGGATCTCGAAGCGGTCACCGGCGGCCTGTTGCGACCGCTGGACCCGAACGGCTGCGAAGACCATCGAATCGGCGGCGGATCGGACTCCGGACATGACGACACCGCCGACGAGTAACGCCGGCGACTCCTCCGGAGAGGCAGGGCACCGGCGCTCGTCCGGCACGCCGGCTACAGCCCGCGCCGTGTCCCTGCAGTGGTGCCTCGGCGGCCTGCCGGCGGCCCCGCTCGCCATTCTGCCGCATGAGGTCGGCCACTACCTCGTACTTCTAGCGTTCGGTGTCCCCGATCTCACCCTCCACTACGTGGCCGTCACGTGGGATCTGCGAGAGTTCTGGGAGGCGATCCAGCGCGCCGACTTCGAGGGCGCCAACGCCGTGGTCCCGGTCTGGGGAGTGGCACTGTCCGACGCCATGGGACCGATGGTCACCTACGCCATCGTGGCAGGATGCTGCTACGCGTGCGCCAGATGGCGTCCGTTCCCGGCCTTCGTCGCGGTAGCCGTGCTCTCGCAGTTGCGCATCCGGGCCGGCGCCGGTCATGTCGTGCGCGAAGCGTTCGGCATCGACCGACCAGCCAACTACGACGAGCTGCGGGTCGCCGTATTGACCGGCATCCCTGTAGAGGCGCTCGTGGGATTCGCGCTGCTGACGCTGCTGGTCTCCGTTGCCTGGCTGTCACGGTTCCTGCCACCCGGGCGGCGCCTGGTGGCGATCGCCTCGATGACCGCAGGCATGGCCGTCAGCCTGTACCTCTACGCCGGCGTCATCGGTCCGTGGCTGCTACCGTAGATCGGAGCGGCGCCGGCGGCCGTCCCTGGCGCAAACGCGCGATTCTCCCCATGTAATGTGGCGCCGCGCGCTGTCGTTTCGACGGCTGGCGCTTGTCCGGCCGGCATTCCGGGTCCTCCGCCCCGGCCGGGCGAAGAGCGCGCCCCGTTCGCCCTCCACGCGTCGACACGTCATGATGGCAACAACTCTCGGCATCCTGCGAGCCCGCATCGCAGGAGGTCACGGGCTCTCCCTCATTCTGCAGATTGTGTTCTCACCTGGCGCTACTGCGCCGCCGCGTCCAGGTCGAGCACCAGATCGGTCACGATGCGGACGGCCCGCGTCAGAGCCTCCGGCTCCAGCTTGTCCACGGTGTCGCGCTCGGTATGGATGGTTCTCAGGATCGGCGGCGTGAGGGCGCCGCGCAGCGTGGCGGACAGGTCGCCGTTGAGGAACAACCAGGCGCGATGCGCTTCCTCGGCCGGCAGCACGGCGAGCGAGACGGCGGGAATGCCCGCGCGCTGGAAGCTGCGGTCGTCGCTCGGCGGCATGCGGGGCGTGCCCACGCAGGCAACGGCGTGACGACTGCAGACGCGGTGCACGCGGCCGGCCAGCGGATGCGCGGCGGAGAGATCGCCGGGGCCGTACAGCAGCGCGTCCCCATAGGCCACGATGTCCACGTTGACCATCACGGCTCCGGGTGCCGGATCGAGAGACTGCACGTACGCGCGCGATCCGAGCAACCCGAGCTCCTCCATGTCGAAGAAGACGACGTGCACGACTCCCTGCAGGTCCGCGTCCCGGAGAGTCTCGGCCACGCGCAGCAGCACGAGCACGCCCGCCGCGTTGTCGACCAGCCCGTGGCTGAGCGTGCCGTCGTCCAGCCGGTCGGCGTCGAAGTGTCCCCCAACGACGATCCGCGGCGGACCGGCGCCGAGGCCGACCACCACGTTGTGACCTTCCGTCCGGTCGTCCGCGCCCGTCCCGGAAAACGTCCGTAACGTGTAGGACAAGCCGCGTCGCTGCAGCTCCTCCTCGAGGACGGCGAGCCGCAGATCGTTCGTCGGCTGCACGAAACGCCGTGCAACGTCGATCGCTTCGTCCGTGAAGGGCGCCGGCAGACGTCGCGGCGCGGTGGACACCGCGGTTTCCTGGGCGGCCCCGCCGGTGCAACCGGCGCCGGACAGCAGGAGGACGAGCAGCAACAGGTGAAACCTTGCGATACTTCGCGTTTGCATATCCTTCTGCTCTCGGAATCCGGGCTTCCGCCGCTTGTCACTCGCGGGACGGTGGGAAAAGTTGGAGGCGCCGCCCGGATTTGAACCGGGGATGGAGGTTTTGCAGACCTCTGCCTTACCACTTGGCGACGGCGCCGTCAGGACGGCAGCGCGGGCGGCTCGGGAAGACAGAAGATGGAGCGGGAAACGGGATTCGAACCCGCGACTTCGACCATGGCAAGGTCGCACTCTACCACTGAGTTATTCCCGCTCGGCCCCGAAACGCAACTTCAAAGGTACCACAGGCAGCCTTCCTCCTTCAAGGCATCCGCGGCTTGTCGGCGGCAACGACGATTCGACGACCCGGCCGGCCCGCACCGGCGACGAAGATTCACCGACCGGGCCAGCCCGCGCCGAACGCGTTCCGAACCAGCGTGATGTCCGGCGCCTCCTCCGCGTCCCCCTGAATGGCGACGACATCGAAGCGGCACGGCCGGGCTACCCACCGGACCCGCGCCATGTAGCGTTGCGCCATGGCGATGACCTGCCGCTGCTTGCGCGGGGTCACCGCGGCGAGCGCTCCGCCGAAACCGAGCGAGGTGCGCGCCTTGACCTCGACGAACACGAGCACGTCGCCGTCCCGCGCGACGATGTCGATTTCTCCATGGCGGGTGCGGAACCGGCGCGCAAGAATCGCGTACCCCAGGCGGCGGAGCTCGCGACAAGCGAGATCTTCGCCCCGTCTTCCAAGACTTTCCTGATGTGGAGTCGGCATGATGCCCGGGAACGATGCAAGACTCCGGCCACCCCTGCCGCCCAAGCCGGGAGACGCCCGAACGCCGACCGCCCGAACAGCCGCAGGGACCCGCGCCGCGCCGATGCGGGCGGGGCCTGCTTCCCGCTGCCCACGACGCCGGGCAATCGGTTATGCAGCGCCGCCTCCGCCGCACCGAAGCGGGCAGGGCCTACTTCCGCTTCCAGCGCGTGCCGGCCGGCGTATCCTCCAGGACGATCCCCCGCGCGTCCAGCTCGTCGCGAATGCGATCCGCGGTGGCGAAATCCCGCTGTCGCCGCGCCGCCCGGCGCTCGTCGATCAGCCGCTCGATCTCGGTCACGTCAACCGGCGGAGCGGCCTCCTCCCGGCGCCGGAGCGCAATGACCCCCAGCACGTCGTCGAAGCGGTCGAAGGCCTCACGCACGGTCCGCGCATCGTCCGCCCCCAGCTCGCCCGCATCGATCGCCGTGTTGACGTCGCGCACCAGCTCGAACACGGCACCGATGGCGCCGGGCGTGTTGAGATCGTCGGCGATCCGGGCCCGGAACGTCTCGCGCGCCGACTCGACCCGCCCGCGGATCGCTGCCCGGCCCTCCGGGAAGGCCGCGGGCGCGCCGGCGGCCGTCTCGGTCACCGACTCCAGACGCCCCAGGCAGTCCATCAGCCGCCGCAGCGCCTCCTCTGCTTGCGCCAGACTGTCCCAGCCGAAACGGAGCTGCTTGCGATAGTGGGTCGACAGCAGCACGTAGCGCAGCGCCGACGCCCGGTGGCCGCGCTCGAGGACGTCCTGAACATTCAGCACGTTGCCGAGCGATTTCGACATCTTCACGTCGCTGCCGAGCAGCAGGTGCTCGACGTGCACCCAGAAGCGCGCGAACTGCTCCCCCGTCGAGCCCTCCGACTGCGCGATCTCGTTCTCGTGGTGGGGAAAGATCAGGTCGACACCGCCGGCGTGGATGTCGATGGGCGATCCGTCGAGCAGCCGCAGCGCCATCGCCGAGCATTCGATGTGCCAGCCCGGACGTCCGGGGCCGACGCCGTAGTCCCAGGTCGGCTCGTCCGGTCCGGTCGCCTTCCAGAGGACGAAGTCGCGGGCCGCGTCCTTGGCGTACTCGTCGCTGTCGATCCGCGCGCCGTCCTGCATGCCGGCGTGATCGAGCCGCGCCAGCTTGCCGTAGCCGGGCAGCGTGGAGATCCGGAAGTAGACCGATCCGTCGCTGCGGTAGGCGTGTCCGCGCGCCTCGAGCGCCTCGATGGTCTCGACCATCGCCCGCAGGTTCGCCTCGTCGGTCGCGCGCGGCGACTCCTCGGCCGGCTCGATTCCGAGCGCGGCGGCGTCCTCGCGAAACGCCGCGATGTAACGATCGGTGTACTCCCGCAACGCAACCCCGGCCTTGCGGGCGCCGGCAATCGTCTTGTCGTCCACGTCCGTGAAGTTGACGACCTGCCGCATGCGGTGGCCGGCCACGTGCCGCAGCGCGCGGCGCAGCACGTCGAGGCAGACGAAGGTGCGAAAGTTGCCGATGTGCCCGCGCGCGTAGACGGTCAGACCGCAGGCGTACATGCGCACGGTGTCGTCGCGGAGCGGGGCGAAGTCCTCTATCCGGCGGGTCAGCGTGTTGTAGAGACGCATGGGGATGGCGCGCAAATCGACGGCAGTGAATCGTTCGAGGTCAGGTCGCGGCGGGCAGCCGGGCGACCAGCGTGCAGCACTCGACGCCGTCCACACGGCCGAACTCGACCCCGCTCGCGAGGCGGCGCATGACGGCGAGGGGCGCATCGCTGCCCCCTTCGCTCAGGATCGACTCGACCCCCGGTCCGGGGGCCGTTTCGGCGGCGGCCGGGTCGATCGGATACCGGACGCGAATCGTGAGGACCCCGCCGCCCGCGGTGAAGGTCATCGTCACGCGCGAGTAGACCGATCCGGCCGGGTGATCGACCAGGCCGCTCGTTGCCAGCGCCACCGCGCGGGCGGCCGCCTCGGCCCCGGCGCAGCCCAGGCTGGCGGCCAGACGCTCGACCACGCACTCGCGCAGCGCCCGGAATTGCGCGTCGCAAGGCAGCGTCAGCTCGCACCGTACGGCACCCGGATCCTCCCTCGCGTCGTCGGACACCGCCATAAACACTACAGGGAAATCTGCTGGAACAGTGCCCGCGCCTGCGCGCAGTCCACGTCGATCTGCCGCTTGAGCGCCGCCGCGTCCTCGAACGCCTGCTCGCCGCGCAACCGCCGGATGAACGCGAGCCGCAGCGGCCGGCCGTAGAGATCGAGATCCGCGTCGAACAGGTGCGTCTCGATGGTCCGCGGGCCGTCCGGCCCGAACGTCGGCCGCACCCCGACGTTGGTCACCGACGCGTGCAGCACGCCCTCGATCGTCGCAGTCGTCGCGTAGACCCCGTCGGGCGGCAGCAGCTCGTTCTCCGTCCGCAGATTGGCGGTGGGTACCCCGTGGTCCCGGCCACGGCCTTCTCCCCGCTCCACCGTGCCGTCGATCATGTAGTGATGGCCGAGCAGCGCGCCCGCCTCGTCCACGCGCCCGTCGGCGATCAGGCGCCGCAGGCGCGTGCTGCTGACGACGAACTCCTTGTAGCGCACCGGGTCGATCTTCTCGGCCTCGAACCCGTAGCGGGCGCCGAGCGACCGCAGCAGCGAGAAGTTGCCGCTGCGGTGCCGGCCGAACAGGAAATTGGCGCCGACGCAGACCTCCGCCACCTGCAGCCACTCGACGAGCACGGTGCGAACGAAGCGGTCCGGGTCCCAGCGGGAGAGTTCCGGCGTGAAGCGCACGATGGCGGCTCCGTCCATGCCCGCCGCGGCGAGGGCCTCCAGCTTCTGCTCCTGCGTCATCAGCAGCGGCGGGGCCTTGTCGGGCCGCACGACGCGCGGAGGATGCGGATCGAAGGTCAGCGCAGCCGCGGTGGCGTGGCGCTCGTCCGCGCGGCGACGCACCTGCTCGACGATCCGGGCGTGCCCGCGGTGCAGGCCGTCGAAGTTGCCGAGCGCCAGGACCGTCTGCTGCCAGCGAGCGGGCCGCGGGTCGTCAGGATAGTGAATGACGTCCATGCGCGATCCCGCCATGATAATCCACAGGCGGAAACGCCGGTCCGCTCCCTCCGCTCCCTTCCGCTCCCCGACGCGGGCAGGGAGCGGGATGCAGCGCTTGAGTCCGTCGGCGCTGCGAGCGCCGGCAGTCGTTCATTCAGTAGAGCGCGCCCGCGGCGCGTCCCGGAATCAGCAGGTGATCCGTCGGGACCGGCGCGACATCCAGCTCCAGCCCGTCGTAGGCGAGCGAGACGCCATCCCGCAGCGCGGCGCAGGTGGCCGCGTGCGGCAGGTCGTGCGTCATGTGAGTGAACAGCGTGCGGCGGGCGCCGATGCGCCGGGCGGCGCCGACCGCCTGCTCGACGGTGAAGTGCGTCCGGTGGGCCTTATGGCGCAGCGCGTCGAGCACGAGCACGTCGAGGCCTTCGAGCAGCGGCCACGAGGCGTCGGGAATGGCGTTGCAGTCGGTCAGGTAGGCGAAGGCGCCGATACGGAAACCGAGCACGGGCAGCGTGCCGTGCATGACGGGCACCGGGATGACGGTGGCGCCGCCGAGCGAGAACGGACCCGCGAGCTCACGCAGGGTCAGTTGCGGCAGGCCCCCGCCCTTCGGGGTGGCCGGGTCGAAGACGTAGTCGAACATTCGCCGCACCCGGGCCAGCGCCCGCGCGGCCCCGTAGCAGGGAATGGCGCCTCGCTGGCGGAAGTTGTAGATGCGCACGTCGTCGAGGCCGAGCACGTGGTCGGCGTGGGCGTGGGTGAGGAGGATCGCGTCGACCCGCGTGAGGTGGAATCGCAGCGCCTGCGCGCGCAGGTCGGGCGAGGCGTCCACGAGCACCGAGGTGCCGTCGTCGAAGGCGAGCGCGATCGACGGGCGCCAGCGCTTGTCGCGCGGATCGTCCGAGCGGCAGGTGGAGCAGTCGCAAGCGATGACGGGCACCCCGGCCGAGGTTCCCGTTCCCAGAAAGGTGATGCGCACGGTCGTCCGGGAACGGCTACGGCCGGCCCCCGACCGCGCGGCCCGCCTCCGTTCGCTCCCGGTGCGCCTCGACCAGCCGCCTGCGCAACTCGGCGAGGACCTGGCCGAGGAACGCCGCCTCGCCGGCGGTCAGGTTCCCCGCCGTCTTGCGCTCCAGCAGCGCGAGCATCTCGATGGCCTGCCCCGCCCCCTCCAGGTTGGCCGTACCCGGGCGCCCCGTCGCCGGGTCGGCCAGGTCGCCGAAGTGCACGGCGGCGGTCGTCGCCAACGAGACGACGAACGCGTTGAAGGTGACCTCGGACATGGAGTGCTTTAGCATACGCCACCATGTCAATCGAACCGGAGGAGCACCGCGGCACGGCCGGCGACGGCTTCCAGCGGCTCGTGGATCTGATGCGGCGGCTGCGCGCCGAGGACGGCTGCGCGTGGGACCGGGAGCAGACGCTGGAGTCGCTGCGCCCGTTCGTGATCGAGGAGACCTACGAGGTGGTCGACGCCATCGACCGCGGCGACCCCGACGCCCTGCGCGACGAGTTGGGCGACTTCCTGCTCGAGGCGGTGTTCCTGGCCCAGATCAGCGCCGAGCGCGGCGACTTCGACATCGCCGACTCGCTGCGGGCCATCTGCGAGAAGCTGGTGCGGCGCCATCCCCACGTCTTCGGCGAGCAGGCCGGCGACGAGGATGCACCGGACGCCGACCAGGTCAAGCGCCGGTGGGAAGAGATCAAGGCCGATGAGCAACGGACCGCCGGACGGCCGGCGAGCGCCCTCGGCTCGATACCCGAGAGCCTGCCGGCGCTGCTGCGCGCCTACCGCCTCGGCAAGCGCGCCGCCACGGTGGGCTTCGACTGGACGACTGCGGACGGCGTCGAAGCGAAGGTCGCCGAGGAGCTGCGGGAGCTCGCGCAGGCGCAGGCCGGCGGATCGGCGGCCGACGTGGAGGAGGAGCTCGGGGATCTTCTGTTCGCCGTCGCCAACCTCGCGCGGCATCTGGACGTGGACCCGGAGTCGGCGCTGCGGGCCGCCAACCGGAAGTTCTCCGCGCGCTTCGCGGCGCTGGAGGCGCGCCTGCAGGTACGCGGCGTCGCGCTGCGCGACGCGACGCTCGAGGAGATGGAAGCGGAGTGGGCGCGGGTGAAGGCCGGCGACTGACGCTGCGGAGCCGGACGCCCGGCGCAGGCTCAGTCCCCAGGCGTCTCGCCCGCGATCGCATGTATCACCAGCGCGCGCAACTCGCGGATATCGGCCTCGACCTTGTCCATCCGGGTCTCGAGGCCGTCGATCCTGCCGTTACCAGGCGAGGCGGCGTCCGTCACGGGTCGACGCGGCGAGGCCGCGGCCGTCGGTGCAGATCGCGACGGCGCCCTCGTCCCCGGTCGCCAGCACGGCCGCGCCGGCCGCCTCGTAGCGGGCGACCACGCCCCGGTGCGGGTGCCGGAAGGCATGGTCGCGGCCCGCGCTCACGACCGCCAGGACCGGACTCAGCGCCTCCACGAAGATCGCGGAGCTGGACGAACGGCTGCCGTGGTGCGGCGCCTTCACCACGCGCCGCTCCGCCGGATCGAGGGCCGCCGCGACCGCCGCTTCCACCCCGGCCTCGATGTCGCCGGGCAGGACGATGGACACGCCGCCATAGCGCAGGTCCAGCACGAGGGAGTCGTCGTTGCGCACGCGCGGGCGCTCCCAGTCGGGCGCGGGCGGATGCACGGCCCGGACGCGGACGCCGCCGATGCGCTCGACATCACCGGCGTGGACGTTGCGCCATGCGGCCCCCGCTGCCCGCGCCCCGCTCCGCAGGGCCGCCAGCGACTCCGACGACGGCACCGGAATCCCCTCCCACACCTCCCGCGGCCGGAGATCGCGCAGCACTGCGCCGGCCCCGCCGATGTGGTCCGGGTGGCCGTGGGTGATCGCGAGATAGTCGAGACGGCGCACCCCGAGGGCCCAGACGGCGGGCACGACCACCCTGCCGCCGACGTCCGCGCGGCCGCGCGCCTGCCCCGCCGCGTCCACCAGCAGCGAGCGGCCGTCGGGGAAGCGCACGAGCGTGGCGTCCGCCTGATCGACGTCGAGAAAGTCGACCCGCAGCCGCTTCGCACCGCCGGTCACCGGGGGCAGCAGCCCGCAGGCGTCCGCGGCGCGCCGGCCCGCCAGACCCGGGATCGGGGCGGCCAGCATCGCCGCCGCGCTCGCCAGGATCAGCGCCGCGCCGACCCACCGCGCGGCGCCGACCCGGTTGCCGAAGCCCCCGGCGTGCGGAACCGTGCCCGCCGGCGACGCGCCGCCCGCCCGCCTCCGCCGTCCGTGATCGGCGGCGAGCCCGATCACCCAGCCGGCGTAGTAGACGGCCACGGCGGCCGGCCCCGGCGCGGGAAGCCGCCACGACAGCCAGGGCGCCCAGGTCAGGACGCGCGTGGACTCGACGATGCCGGCCGCCGCGACGTGCGCCACCCAGCCGGCGGCCTCCGCCGCAGCGAGGCTGACCGGGGCCAGGCCGACCGCCGCCATGCCCGCGAGCTGGGTGACCGACATCAGGGGAATCGCGGCGAAGTTGAGTCCGAGGCCCGCCACCGTGACCCGTGAGAAGTGCAGCGCGCCGATCGGGAAGAGCGCCAGCTCCGCGCAGACGGTCGCCACGAGCAGGCCGGCGGCGGGGACCAGCAGGAACCGGACCGCGGGCGCGCGAGCCACGGGGCTACCGGGCCTCGGCGGCGCCTCGTCCCGGTCGACCCACCGCATGAGCCGCGGCACGCCGACCAGGAGTCCGGCCGTGGCCCCGAACGTGAGCTGGAAGCCGGGGTCGACCAGCGAGCGCGGGTCCGCCGCCACCAGGCAGCCCGCCGCCAGCGCCAGCGTGTTCAGGGGATCCGTCCGGTGGTCCACTGCGCGCGCCGCGAGAAAGACCACCGCCGCGAACACCGCGCGCGTCACCGACGCCTCGGGCGCCACGACCTGGGCGTAGACCAGGAGGCAGAGGATGGCCAGCAGCGACGCGGGCCGCCCGCCCGCCCCGGCGAGGCGCAGGAACAGTAGCAGGGCCGCGGTCAGCACCGCGATATTGCCGCCGGAGATGGCTATGACGTGGTAGACCCCGCCCTGCTGCAGCCGCTCGGTGGTCTCGCGATCCAGCCCGGCGCGGTCGCCGATGAGCACCGCGGTGACGACGGCGGCCGAGCGCGCATCGTGGGTCCCCACCGCCGCGTCGACGGACCGCCGGATGAACGCCCGCACCCGGCCACTCCATTCCTGCCGCAGGCCCCCGGTGTCGATCACCTCGACCTGCAGCGCGCTGGTCACGGATCCGAGCAGGTCGATCCCGCGCACCTGCATCCGCTGCGCCTGATCCGGCGTGCCGCGGTTGGCGTAGCGGGCCGGCCGGCGCAACCGCACCGGAAGCCGCACGATCCGTCCCTGCCGCCACTGGCCGATGCGCCCGCCGACGAGCGAGCCGCCGACGCTCGCCCGCACCACGCCGCGCAGCGGCCGCAGGTCCCTCCCCTGCCCGATCCGGAAGACCTCGATAGTGAGGCTCGCGCCGTACTCGGTGGGCGCGGCATCCCGCTGCAGCCGTCCGAGGATCCACGCCGTGGCGTCGGGCGCGTCGGCCGCGATCTCCGCCTCGAACCACTCCAGGATCGGCGCCGGCAGCTCCGCACGGGATCGCTGGCCGGCGGCCAGACCGGTCAATGCGTAGCCGAGCAGGCACAGGACGGCCGCGAAGCGCCGAACCCCGAAGACGACGCCCAGCACGGCGGCGGCCACCGCCAGGACGGCGGCCCCCAAGGTCAACGCAAGGCTCGGGATCGGGAACGCCCACCCGGCCCCGGCCCCGGCGATGAGCGCGAGCGCGGGCGGCAGCGCGGGTCGGGCCACACGCCCCACCGATGCAAACTCGCGGCCGATCCTCCAAGGTGACTCCGGTTCGTCCCGGCGCCAGTCTGCGAGCGGCAGCCACCAGGGGCGATCGGCGAGAGGGGCGGGCGAGCGGCGCAGCGCCGATCAGCCGCGCGCAGCGACGCCGGTGTGGTATTCCTGCAGCGGCCGGACGGAGGGCTTCTCGGACCGCAGGGCGCGGATGGCGCTGACGGCGGCGGCGGCGCCGGTCAGGGTGGTGACGCAGGGTATGCCGTAGAGCATCGCGGCGCGCCGCATGGTCAGGTCGTCGAAGTACGACTCGCGGCCGAGCGGGGTGTTGATGATCAGGTGCACCTGCCGGTCGACCAGCCGGTCGCCGACGTGCGGGCGCCCCTCGTTGATCTTGTAAACCACCTCGACGTCGAGGCCGTGGGCGCGCAGATAGGCGGCCGTGCCCTTCGACGCAACCAGCTCGAAGCCGAGCCCGGCGAGATCGCGGGCTATCGGCACGACGTTCCGCTTGTCGTCGTCGTTGACGCTGATGAAGGCCCGCCCCCGGTCGGGCAGCCGCTGGCCGGCCGAGAGCTGGGCCTTGGCGAACGCGATCCCGAAGTTCTCGCCGCCCCCCATCACCTCCCCGGTCGACTTCATCTCCGGCCCCAGAAGGGTGTCGACGCCGGGAAAGCGAACGAACGGGAAGACCGGTCCCTTGACGAAGACGCCGGAGACGTCGAGGTCGGCCGTCAACCCCAGTTCCGCCAGCGTCCTGCCCACCATCAATCGTGCGGCGACCTTCGCCAGCGCCACGCCGGTCGCCTTCGAGAGATACGGCACGGTGCGCGAGGCGCGTGGGTTGACCTCGATGAGGTAGACCGTCTCGCCCTTGATGGCGAACTGGATGTTGAGCAGGCCCACCACCTTGAGGGCGCGGGCGATCCGCCGCGTGTAGTCGCGGATGACCGACAGGTGCCGCTCCGGCACCAGGTACGGCGGCACCACGCAGAAGCTGTCGCCGGAATGGATGCCCGCCTCCTCGATGTGCTCCATGATGCCGCCGATGACGACCGCGCCGGTGTGGTCGGCGACCGCGTCGACGTCGATCTCGAAGGCGTCCTCGAGGAACTTGTCTACCAGGATCGGGTGCTGCGGCGCCGCGTCCACCGCCTCGGTCATGTACCGGTCGAGGGCGCCCGGGTCGTAGACGATGGCCATGGCCCGGCCGCCGAGGACGTACGAGGGCCGCACGAGCACCGGGTAGCCGATGTCGTCCGCGACGGCGCGCGCCTGCTCGCGCGAGGTCGCCAGACCGTGCGGCGCCTGCGGGATTCCCAGCTCGCCCAGCAACTGCGCGAACCGCTCGCGGTCCTCCGCCAGGTCTATCGAGTCCGGCGACGTGCCGATGATGGCAACGTCGGCCGACTGCAGGCCGAGCGCGAGCTTCAGCGGCGTCTGGCCGCCGAACTGGACGATGCAGGAAACCTCGCCGCCCGCCGACTGCTCGCGCCGGATGACCGCGTGGACGTCCTCCTGGGTCAGCGGCTCGAAGTACAACCGGTCGACGGTGTCGTAGTCGGTCGACACGGTCTCCGGGTTGCAGTTGACCATGACCGTCTCGTAACCCTCCTCGCGAAGCGCGAACGCGGCATGGCAACAGCAGTAGTCGAACTCGATGCCCTGCCCGATGCGGTTCGGGCCGCTGCCGAGGATGACCACCTTGCGGCGATCGTTCGGCTCGGCCTCGCACTCGCGCTCGTAGGTCCCGTAGAGGTAGGGCGTGAAGGACTCGAACTCGGCCGCGCAGGTGTCGATGCGCTTGTAGACGGGACGCAGGTCATCACCCGCCCGCCGGGCGGCAACCGCGGTTGCATCGACGCCGAGGACGGCGGCGAGCTGCTCGTCCCCGAAGCCGGCGCGCTTGAGCTCCAGCAGCAGATCCTTCGACAGCCCCTCCGGCCCCGCCTCGGCCGCGCGCCGGCGCAGCTCGACGATCTCGGCAAACTGCGTCAGGAACCAGCGGTCGATGCGGCTCGCCTCGTACAGCTCTTCGACGGACCAGCCGGCGACCAGCGCCTCGAAGACGGCCCACATGCGCCGGTCCGTCGGCGAGACGATCCGCCGCCGCAGCTCGCCCGGTTCCGGGCCGGCGCCGTCCTGCGCGCCGAAGAGCAGGCCGCTGCGGCCGATCTCCAGAGATCGCATGCCCTTGAGGAAAGCCTCCTTGAACGTGCGCCCGATGGCCATCGCCTCGCCGACCGACTTCATCTGAGTGGTCAGCGTCCGCTCCGCCCGCGGAAACTTCTCGAACGTCCAGCGCGGCACCTTCACGACCACGTAGTCGATGGTCGGCTCGAACGAGGCGGGCGTCAGGCGCGTGATGTCGTTGGGGATCTCGTCGAGGCGGTAGCCGAGAGCCAGCTTGGCGGCGATCTTCGCAATCGGGAACCCGGTCGCCTTCGACGCCAGCGCCGACGAGCGCGAGACCCGCGGATTCATCTCGATGGCGACCATCCGGCCGGTGTCCGGGTCGACCGCGAACTGGATGTTCGAGCCGCCGGTCTCGACTCCCACCCGGTTGATGATGCGGCGCGCGGCGTCGCGCATCCGCTGGTATTCCTTGTCGGTGAGGGTCATGGCGGGGGCGACGGTGATGCTGTCGCCGGTGTGCACCCCCATCGGGTCGATGTTCTCGATCGGGCAGATGACGACGAAGTTGTCCGCCCCGTCGCGCATCACCTCGAGCTCGAACTCCTTCCAGCCGATGACCGACTCCTCGATCAGCACCTCGTGGACCGGGCTCAGCTCGATGCCGCGGCGCGACAGCTCGCGGAACTCCTCCATGTTGTACGCGATGCCGCCGCCGACGCCGCCCAGCGTGAACGACGGCCGGATCACCACCGGGAAACCGAACCGGTCGACCAGCTTCAACGCGTCCTCGAAAGACCGCGCGTAGGCGCTGTCCGGCACCTCGATGCCGATCGACTCCATCGCGCCGCGGAACGCGAGGCGATCCTCGGCGACGCGGATCGCGTCGAGGGAGGCGCCGATCAGCTTGACGCCGAGCTCGTCGAGCACGCCCTGCTCGCCGAGCTCCATCGCCAAGTTCAGCGCCGTCTGCCCGCCGACGGTCGGCAACAGCGCGTCCGGCTTCTCCTTCTCGATGACCGAACGGGCGTACTCACAGGTGAGCGGCTCGACGTAGGTCCGGTCGGCGACGTCCGGGTCGGTCATGATCGTCGCCGGGTTGCTGTTCATCAGGACGACTTCGAGCCCCTCGCTGCGCAGCGCCTTGCAGGCCTGGGTGCCGGAGTAGTCGAACTCGCACGCCTGCCCGATGACGATCGGACCCGACCCGATGACGAGCACGCGCTGGATGTCGGTACGGCGGGGCATGGCGGACGTTGGAAGACGGTGGTCTTACGGGTTCAGGCGCGCGCGAACCGGCCCACTCGCCGCTCCATCGCATCGATGAAGCCGCTGAAGAGGTAGTCGGCATCGTGCGGCCCGGGCGATGCCTCGGGATGATACTGCACGCAGGAGACCGGGAGCCGCGTGTGGCGCAGTCCTTCTATGGTGCCGTCGTAGAGGTTCAGGTGCGTGACCTCCACGTCGTCCGGCACCGACTCGGGATCCACGGCGAAACCGTGGTTCTGGGAGGTGATCTCGATCTTTCCGTTGGCCACGTTGCGGACCGGATGATTGGCGCCGCGATGACCGAACTTGAGCTTGTAGGTCTGCGCGCCGAGCGCCAGACCGAGCACCTGGTGACCCAGGCAGATGCCGAACGCCGGCACGTCGCTGTCGATCACCGCGCGCGCGTTGCGGACCGCGTAGTCCAGCGGGGCGGGATCGCCCGGGCCGTTGCTGAAGAAGATACCGTCGGGCCGCATCGCCAGCAGATCGGAGGCCGGCGCCGTGGCCGGGAAGACCCGGACCTCGCAGCCGTGCGCGGCCAGACGGCGCAGGATGTTGCGCTTCATACCCAGATCGTAGGCGGCGACGCGCAACGGACGCGCGGCGCGCCGCTCCGGCTCCATCGCGAACCCGGCGGCGGGCGTGTCGTCCTCGGCGCGCCAGTCGAACGGCGCCGCGCAGGTGACCGAGCGGACCAGATCGCTGCCCTCCATGCGAGGGGCCGATCGCGCCTGCGCGACGAGCGCCTCCGGGTCGATCGCTCCCGTGCCGATGACGCCGCGCATGACGCCGGCCGTGCGCAGCAGTCTCGTCAGCGCGCGGGTGTCGATACCGGAGATGCCGACGACGCCGTGCGCCGCGAGATAGTCGTGCAGCGTCCCGGTGGCCCGCCAGTTGCTGGCGATCGGCGAATCGTCGCGCATGACGAATCCGGCCACGCGAGGTGCGCCGGACTCCCCGTCCTCCGCCTCGGCAACGCCGTAGTTGCCGATCTGCGGACAGGTCATCGTGACGATCTGCCCGGCGTACGACGGATCCGTCAGGATCTCCTGATAGCCGGTCATGCTGGTGTTGAAGACCACCTCGCCGGCGTTGACGCCCGTTGCGCCCACCGCGCGGCCGGCGTACCAGGTCCCGTCCTCGAGGGCGAGCACCGCCTTCATCGCCGGCCCTCCGGCTCGAGCCTGGCGGCGACGCGGATCCGTTCCGTGCCGGAAACGTCGACCTCGGTCGCCCACGGCCGGTAGCCCGGCATCTCGATCCGCACCCGGCGGGCGCCGAAATCCACGTCCGACACCTCCACCGGGGTCACGCCCACCACGACGTCGTCGACGCGAACCGCGGCCCCCGCAGGACGGGAGTCGACGTACAGCGATCCGGCGGCGGCCACCGGATCCGCGCTCGGACCTGCGCCAGCCGGCCGCGGGAGCGCCGTCTCCGGCGCCGCGCCAGAAACGCCGGGCGACGCTGCCGCCGCGGGCGGCTCGACGGCGCCGGCCGCCACTTCGGTCTCCAGCACCGGCGGGCTCTGCTCCCGCGGGTCGGGATCGACCGGCCGCGGCGCCGGTGGCGGCGCGCCACCCGCCGTGGGCGGATCGCCGACCGGCACCACCTGCTCCTCGACCAGCGCCTGCGGCTCGGGGGAGCCGGGCGCCTGCGCCGTGCCGGCGGGGACGGACACCGACGCGCCGCCGGAGCCGGCCACGGTCTGCTCGCTCCACTCCACACCCGCCCCTGCGCTCTCGCTCGGCGGGTCCGTTATGCCGACGCTGTCGTCACCCGACGTGCCGAGTCCCGTGCTGACCAGGTACGCCACCACCGCACCGACCGCAACGGCGGCAACCACGGGCGCCACCGTACGTATCGAGGTAGGGGACGGCGGGGGCGGCACGTCGTCGTCGCCGTACGCAAGCCCGGGGGCGGGCGGCCGAGCGGTCCTCGGCTCGTCCAGCGGATCCCACTGCACTTCATCCCGCACCGCGACGACGGGCCCCGAGCGCCGCGGCGCATCGGGACGATACGGCGGGCGGCGCTTGGAACGCGGCGGGCGGGCCGGCTGGCGTGACCGGGCGCCACGTGCCCCGCCGTCGTCGTCGCCGGTGGTCCCTGCGCCGGCATCCTGCCCCTCCGAGCCGCCAAACGCGTCAGGCAGGGCAATCTGAACCGGCGGCGTCGAGGCGCGTCCGGCGGCGCCGACCTGCGCGTCCGGCCGATCCTCCGCCGATTCCTGCGCAGGGCCCGCGGCGAAGGCGGCGGGTTCAAAGGGCGACGCGGCCGGACGGCTCGCGTGGGCTTCGTCTCCGCTCGCCCGCGCCAGCGCCGCCACGAACCCGGTGGCCGACGCCGACCGGATGTCCGGGTCCTCCGCCAACGCGTTGCGGAACGCCTGCTGGAGCCCCGCCGGGTCGGCGACATCCGGCCGCAAGTCGACCAGGTCGGCGATCGCCTCGTCGCCGGCTGCCAACGGCCGCGTTCCGGTGAGCAGCTCGTAGGCCAGCACCGCCACGGCGAAGCGATCCGCCGGCGGACCCCAGCGGCGACCCGCCATCACCTCCGGCGCCGTGTACGGCCGCCGCACGGGAACCCCCAGTTGCACGTGCTCGAGGGCGCTCGCGATGCCGAAGCCGGTCGCGCACAGGCCTTGGGAGCTCACCAGCACGTCTCGCAGATGCAGGGCTCCATGCACGAGACCCAGCGCGTGCGCCGCATCCACCGCGTCGGCGAGCGCGGAGATCCATGCCAGCCCCTCGGCGGGCCGCGCCTCGCGCCGCAGGACGACGTCGAGCGACTCCGCCTCGACGTACTCGTAGGCCATGAACGGCGTGCCCGACTCGAGTCCCGCGGCGAGCGGCGCGACGATCGCAGGATGCGATGCCTCCACGTTGACGATGTGAGCCAGCGCGTTGGCGAAAACCTCCACCTGCTCCGGCGTCAGATCGAGATGAAAGGACTTGATGGCGACGGCCCTGTCGCCATCGGACTCACGGGCGAGATAGACGGGGCCGAGAACCCCGGTACCGACCTGATGCAGGACCCGGTAGGGCCCGAATGCACCAGGAGCAGGAAACTCCCCGGCGTCCTCGCGTGTCAGTGGTCGAAATCCCCCGGCTGGTTTCCGGATGGTACCATGGGGGAGGTTTCCCATTCAATGGATGGCGCGCAGCACAGCCCGGGGATTCGTCTGGACGACCGGCGGCTGCCGTGGACCGGGCGTCTGATTCGCGACTACTGCCACGCGTTCGAGCGGCTCGCGCCCTACTTCGCCGGGTCCCCGTCGCATGCGGCGAGCTGGATCGACGCGCTGGAGACGCGCCGGCGGCGGCGGCCGGACGCGGCGATCGCCGACGTCGTCCTGCGGCAGCTCGAGAGCCGCGGAGCACCGGCAGCGGCGCGGACGGCCGCCGCGCGCCTGCGCGATGCCGACACGGTGGCCGTGGTCACCGGGCAGCAGGCCGGCCTGTTCGGTGGACCGCTCTTCACGTTACACAAGGCGATCACCGCGGTGCGCCTGGCGCGCCGGCTCGCCGACGAGCATGGCGCCGCCGCGACGCCCGTCTTCTGGGTCGACGCCGAGGACCACGACCTCGAGGAGATACGCGGCTGCCACGTCCTCGACGGAGAGCTGCAGCGGGTTCCCGTCTCGCTCGACATCGACGCGCCGCCCGGCACGAGCGCGGCCGCCGTCGTCCTGGACGACTCGATACGCGGCGTGCTCGACAGTCTGCGCACCGCCCTGCCGCCGACCGAGTTCACCGCCGAGGTCCTGGACGCGCTGGCCGCGTCCTACGCACCCGGAGTGCGCCTGGTGGACGCCTTCGCGCGCTGGCTCGACCGGCTCCTGGGCGCTCACGGACTCGTGGTCTTCGATGCCTCCGATCCCGCCGCCAAGCCCTTCGTACGATCGCTGTTCAAGCGCGAGATCGGGAACCCGGGGCGCACCGCGCAACTCGCGGCGGACGCCGGGGCCGAGTTGACCGCCCTGGGCTACCACGCGCAGGCCTCTCCCGCCGCCGGAGCCGTCGCGTTGTTTCGGCTCGACGGCGCCCGCGAGGCGATTCGCGCCATCGACGGCGCGTTCTCCTCCGGAGGACGGGCACTCGCCGCGCAGGCCCTGCTGGCGGATATCGACGCCGACCCGGCGCGGTTCAGCCCCAACGTGCTGCTGCGGCCGGTCGTGCAGGACACGCTCCTGCCGACCGTGGCCTACGTGGCGGGTCCCAGCGAGCTCGCCTACCTGGGCCAACTGCGAGGCATCTATGCGGCGTTCGACGTCCCGATGCCCATCATCTACCCGCGGGCGAGCGCCACCCTCGTCGACGCGGCGACCGTCAAGTTCCTGAACCGCTACGAAGTCGACTTCGCGCAGCTCCAGCCGCGCGACGATGCGGCACTGAACCGGCTGCTGGCGCAGCAGATCCCGGAGGCGATCGAACAGGCGATTACCGCGGCCGAACAGTCCGCGGGCGGGCATCTCGACGCCATTCGGAACGCCGTCCCGACTCTCGATCCGACTCTCGCCGGAGCGGTCTCGTCGACCGCCGGGCGCATCGAAAGGGAGCTCCGGAATCTGCGCGGCAAGGTGGTGGCGGCCGCAAAGCGGCGGGACTCGACGCTGCGCCGGCAGTTCGAGCGGGCGCGGGCGCAGAGCTTTCCCGGCGGCGCACCCCAGGAACGGAGCCTCGGCGGCGTCCATTTCCTGAACCGTTACGGCTTCGTGCTCGTCGAGCGGCTGATCGGCGACCTGCCGCTCGACCCCGGCCATCACTGGCTGCTGACGGTGTAGGGGCGCGCGGCGAGAGCCGGCGGGCGGTATACTGGGCCGAACCAAGATGAACGAAGAAGTCTTCGAGGCCGTCAACGACGTGTTCCAGCGCGGGGAGCCCGCGGCGCTGGTCACCATCATCCGCACGCAGGGCTCCACGCCGCAACGCGTCGGAGCGAAGATGCTGGTCTTCGCCGACGGACGCATGATCGGCACCATCGGCGGCGGGTGCTACGAGAACGACGCTTTCTGGAAGGCGCGCCGCGCGCTGGAGACCCGCCGGCCGCTCGTCGCGCGGTACGAGCTCGCCGACGACATCGCGGAGGAGTCGGGACTCATCTGTGGAGGGCAGATGGAGGTCTACATCGAGCCGCTCGAGGCCTCGCCGCACCTGTACCTGGTAGGCGCCGGCCACGTGGCGCTGGAACTCGGGCGCCTGGCTGCGCCGGCAGGGTTCCGGGTCCACGTCATCGACGACCGCGAGAAGTTCTCCAATGCGGAACGGTTCCCGGATGCCGTCGAGGTCGCCGTCGACGACATCCCGACGTGGCTCGAGAACACGGACTTTCCTTCTACCGCCTACGCCGTCATCCTGACCCGCGGCCACCGGCACGATCTGGATGCACTCCGCGCCCTCGCGCCGCGTCCGCTCCGCTACCTCGGCCTGATCGGCAGCAAGGCCAAGGTCGCGCGACTGCACGACGCGTTGCGCGAAGCCGGCGTGACGATAGCCAGTCCGGAACGGCTGCACGCCCCGGTCGGCCTGGACATCGGCGCGGTGACGCCCCAGGAGATCGCCGTCAGCATTCTCGCCGAGTTGATCGCTGTCAAGTACGGCAAGCTGGAAGCCGGCAGCGTCGAGGCGGCGGCCGAGGCGGCCGTGAAGCCGTTGCGGTGGTCTCCCCCCGTCGCCGGGACCGCCGCTGAACGCCCTGACGGCGAGACCGTATCGAACGGCGCGGCGGCACCGGCTGCTATAATCGGAGGTCGTTAACCAAGCGCGGCCGGCATGGCTGGTCGCGTTGCCGGGCCGCGGCGCGCACCATGACATCTCGGGCCACGATCCAGGACCACGACCTCGGTCGGCTCACGCAGCGAGCCAGCGGTATCCTGGGTACGCTGATCGCCCAGTACATCGAAACCGGCGAGCCGGTGTCCTCCCTCTGGCTCGCCCAGCACGGCGATGTCGGGCTGTCGTCCGCCTCGGTGCGCAACGTGATGGCCGAGCTGGAGCAGGCGGGCTACATCTGGCAGCCGCATACGTCCGCCGGCCGCGTGCCGACGGATCGCGGCTACCGCTATTTCGTCGACCGGCTCCTCAGCCGCCGGCGCGACGCCGATCCCCCGCCGGACGTCGAGGCGCGGCTGCGGCAGGCCGGCACGCTGAGCGATGTCCTGTCGAACGTCTCGCACGAGCTGTCGGTCGCCTCCCATCACTTGGCGTTCGCCTGCCTGCCCCGGGTGGCGGCGGGCACCTTCAGGCGCATCCAGTTCGTTTCGCTCGGCAGCACGAAGATCCTGGTGGTGGTCACGACCGGCGACGACGAGACCGTGCACAAGGCGGTGGACCTCGGCGAGGAGACCGACCGCGGCGCGCTGGAAGAGGGCGCCCGGTACCTGTCCGAGACGTTCGCCGGCCTGCCGCTGCTGGACGTGCGGAGGGCGGTGGTCCAGCAACTGCGGCAGGAGCGCATGCTCTACGACCAGCTTCGCTCGCGCGCACTGCGCCTGGCGAGTCTGACGCTCGAGGAAATGGTCCCGCCGAACCACCTCTTCGTCGAGGGCGCCTGGTTCCTCGCCGAGGAGGTTTCCGACGGCGAGGACCGCGTGCCGCTCGGCATCCTCCGCACCCTGCTCGCGGTGATCGAACGCAAGGATCTGCTCGTTCGGGTCCTCGACGAATACCTCGACGGCCCGGGACTGACGGTCGTGATCGGCACGGAGAACTCGTCGCCGGAGATGCAGGCCTTCAGTCTCGTGGCCTCCACCTACTTCGACGGCGCCCGCACCGGGCGTATCGGCATCATCGGCCCCCGGCGCATGCGCTATTCCCGAGCGATCTCGGCGGTGGATCAGGTTTCACGCGCCGTCAGCCGGGTGCTCGTCGACCAGACGGCCTCATCCGAACATGACAGACGACGTGAACTTGGCACAGCCTGAAGACGACGCGAATCCGGCGCAGATCGACGAGCACGCGGACCCGGCGCAGACCGACGAAGAGACGAACCGGCCACGGCCTGCGGAAGACGCGAGTCCGGCGCAGACCGACGAGGCGACGGCCGCAGACCCGGGCCCGCCGGCCGCCGGGCCCGTTCCCGACCCGGCGGCGGAGCGCGACGAGTACCGCGACCTGCTGCTCCGCAAGCAGGCGGAGTTCGACAACTTCAAGAAGCGCGTCGAGCGCGACCGGGCGAAGGCCAACCGGCAGGCGGAGAGGATGCTCATCGTGGCGCTGCTGCCCCTGCTGGACGACTTCGAGCGGGCTCTCGGGACCTCGACCGACGCGGGCGGGGTCGAGGCGTACCGCGCGGGCATCGAGCTCATTCACCGGCAGTTGCTGGAGATTCTGCGCAAGCGCGGCGTGACATCGATCGACACGGCCGGCGCCCGGTTCGATCCGAACCTGCACGAGGCGGTGGCGTACCAGGCCAGCGCGGGCCACGAGGACGGGGACGTCATCGACGAGCTGCGCCGGGGATATCTGTTCCACGAGGAGCTGCTGCGGGCAGCCATGGTCAGGGTGGCCAAGGCGTGAGCAAGCGCGACTACTACGAGGTCCTCGGCGTATCGCGAGACGTCGGCGAGCAGGAGCTGAAGAGCGCCTACCGCAAGCTGGCGCTGAAGTACCACCCGGACCGCAATCCGAACGACCGGACCGCGGAGGAACGCTTCAAGGAGGCCGCCGAGGCGTACGCCGTCCTCGCCGATGCGGACAAGCGGGCCCGCTACGACAAGTTCGGCCACGCGGGAGTCGGTGGAGGAGGAACGCCCGGCTTCGATCCGTCGACGTTCGCCGACTTCAACGACATCTTCGGCAACCTCGGGGACATGTTCGGATTCGGCGACATCTTCGGCGCGGGCCGGCGCCGCCGAGGCCCGCGGCGGGGCGCCGACCTGCGCTACGACCTGCCGATCTCGCTCGAGGACGCGGAGTCGGGCACCGAGGCGACCCTGCAGGTTCCCCGCGAGGAGCCGTGCGGCCGGTGCGCCGGGTCGGGAGCCGCCGCCGGGTCCCGGCCGGAGACGTGCCCGCAGTGCCAGGGCCGCGGACAGGTGCGCTACCAACAGGGGTTCCTCACCGTCGCACGACCCTGCGGCGCATGCCGCGGGGCCGGTACGTTCATCCGCAATCCATGCGACGCCTGCCACGGGAACGGACGCGTGTCTCGCGAGCGGAAGCTCAAGGTGAAGGTGCCGGCGGGCATCGACACCGGACAACAGCTCCGACTGCAGGGCGAGGGGGAGCACGGGCCGCACGGCGGCGAGCCGGGCGACCTCTACGTCGTCATCCACGTGCAGGAACACCCGCTGTTTCGCCGCGAGGGCAGCGACCTGCTGTGCTCCATTCCGGTGAGCTATCCCACTCTGGTGCTCGGCGGTACGATTACCGTCCCGACGCTGAACGGCGACGAGACCCTGCACGTCCCCAGGGGCACGCAGGGAGACGCCCGGCTGCGGCTGCGCGGCAAGGGCCTGCCGCACGTTTCGGGGCGGGGACGCGGGGACCTCTACATCGACGTGAAGGTGGCCGTGCCCACCTCCGTCTCGGGGGAGCAGAAGGCGCTGATCGAGGATCTCGACCGGATGATGCCGCAGCGATCCTTCGAGCCGGACGAGCACGGGGACAGCCGGCCGTTCTTCAGCCGGGTGAAGGACATCTTTGGCTAGGAGTCTGCGCCGTAGGAACAGCGTAGACCTCCCAGCCAGGCCCGGTCGGGCGGCAATCGGAGCCCCAGGCGACGATTGTCGGGCCGGGTGCCCGCGCCGCGGTACGCCGCGTCCGGCGCTCGACGTCCATCTGCCGGTTGCCGCCGAATCGCTGCTGCCCCGCCTCGACGCCCTGCTCGACGACTACGACCCGTTCGCCATCCACGACGACGACGCTGGAAACGATGCGGCCGCGCCCGGCCACGGGCATCGCCCGGCGAGCCTGGAGCGCCGCGTCTATTTCTTCTCGACGGGATCGCGCGACGCCGCCTGCCGGGCCATCGACAGCGCCCTGGGGGCGGACGGCGCCCGGGCAACCCCGATCGACGTCGCCGACGACGGCTGGGCGGCGCGCTCGCACGCGAAACTGCGCGCCGTACGGGTCGGCGATCTCATCGTCGCCCCTCCCTGGGACGTTCCGCCGCCGGTTGCCGGTTCCCCCACCGTGCTGATCATCGAGCCCTCGATGGGCTTCGGAACCGGCCACCATGCCTCCACCCGGCTCTGCCTGCGGGCGCTGCAGCGCTTTCGCGACCGCCTCCGCACGGGCCGGCGCGTACTGGACCTCGGCGCCGGGTCCGGCGTGCTGGCGATTGCTGCGATCCTGCTCGGCTCCCGGTCGGCGACCGCCGTCGAGCGCGATCCCGACGCGCTGGCGAACGCGCGGGACAACGTCCGTCGCAACGGCGTCGACGATCGCGTCAGGCTGGTCGAGGGCGATCTCGAGAGCCTCCGCCTGGAGGCCGGCGACGTCGTCACCGCCAATCTCACCGGCGCGTTCTTCCTGCGGCACGCGGCGGCGGTCCTGCGGCTCGTCGAGGCCGGGGGGCTGCTGCTCGCGGGCGGCATCACGGTCGGCGAGGAGCCTGCGGTACGCGCCGCACTGGAGCCGCGGGCAGGCGTCCGCGGACGGGCGGTCGAGGAGGAATGGGTCGGCCTCGTCCTCGAACGGACGGCGCACGGCGTCTGTCCACCGCCGGAGACCTGATGTCCGTTCACCGCTTCTACGCGCCGCGGGTCGAGGCGCCCGGAAGCGAGCTCCGCCTGTCCCCCGAGGAGGGTCGCCACCTCAGCCGGGTGCTGCGCCTGCGCAGCGGGGCGCGCGTCCAGGTCTTCGACGGACGCGGCCGCGAGCACGAAGCCACGCTGACGGACGACGACCCGCGGCACCCGGTGCTGCGCCTGGGTCCGCCGGTCGCCGCGGTCGCCGAGCCCCTCGTGCGCGTGACCCTCGGGGTGACCCTGCTGAAGGGCCGCAAGCTCGACACGGTGATCCGCGACGCCACGGCGCTCGGGGTGGCGGAAATCGTCCCCCTGCTGACGCACCGCGCGCAGGCTGGCGGATTCGGACGCGACGGCGCGTCTCCCGGCAATCGTTGGCGCGGTATCGCCATCGCCGCGGCCAAGCAGTGCGGGCGCGCCGTCGTACCGGCCATTCACCCCCCGGCGAGACTCCCGCGGTTCCTGGAGGCCGCTCGGCCGGAGGCGGTGCGCCTGCTGCTGGCGGAGCCGACCGCCGCCGGCCCGGGCCCTGCCTCTGCGGGGCTCGACGCTCTCCGCAACACCCCGCGGCCGGCCGGCGCCGTGCTCGCCATCGGCCCGGAGGGCGGCTGGACGGACGACGAGACCCGCGCCGCGGAAGCGGCCGGCTTTCGTCCGCTCACCCTCGGCCGCCGCACGCTGCGGGCCGAGACCGCGCCGGTCGCGGCCCTTTCGATCCTGCGTTTCGCGTGGGACGATCTCTGAAGCCGCCGCCGCTTTCGAACCGCGAAGCGCGCCGTGACCCCCACGCTATACTTGCGGCACCGGCATGCTGTTCCGAGGGCAGACGCTAGGCAAGTACAGAATCGCGGCACCCCTCGGCAGCGGAGGCTTCGGCGCGGTCTACCTGGCCCGGGACACCTGGATCGACAAGGATGTCGCGATCAAGGTACCCCACCGGCAGAACATGAACTTCGGCGAGCTCCTGCGGGAGCCGCGCCTTCTCGCGGCCCTCGACCATCCCAACATCGTCTCTATCACGACGGCCGAGAAGCAGGACAACGTCTTCTTCATCGTGATGGAGTACGTCGCCGGCCAGACGCTCGAGGAGGTCATCGCCGGGAGCGGCGGACTCGACGCGGCGCACACCGTCTATTACGCGACCCAGATCGGGCGTGCCATCGAGCACGCCCACGCGCAGGGGGTGATACACCGCGACCTGCGGCCGGCCAATATGCTCGTCTCCGAGTCGGGCGTGCTGAAGGTCGCCGACTTCGGCACCTCGCGCTTTCTGGAGATCGCCGCGCACGGAACGACCGTGATCGGCAGCCCACCCTACATGGCCCCCGAGCAGTTCGAGGGCAAGGCGGTGTTCGCGTCGGACATCTACTCGCTCGGGATCACCATGTACCAGATGCTGACCGCCGCCCTGCCGTACGAGTCCCCCGCACCGCGCGACCTCGACAAGCTGATGAGCGGCGCGCTGGTGCGGCCGCCGCGCCTGTGCAACCCGGAGGTGCCGAAGGCGCTCAACGACATCGTGATGAAGGCGCTCGCGCCGGAGCTCTCCATGCGCTACCAGCGGGCGACCGAACTGCTGCGCGATCTGGAGCACGGGTCCGCGCCGGCCGCCCGGCCGGCGACGCGGGAACACCACGCCGAAACGCCGCGCGAGGCGCCTCGCGCCCGCGTCACGCCACGCCGCCGGCGCGGCGACAGCCCGTCGTCGGGCCGCTTCTGCTCGCGGTGCCACAAGCCGCTGCACGCGCGGGCGGACCGCTGCCCGTTCTGCGGAGAGATTTGGTAGTCGGGTGCACGTCAGATTTGTGAGGTGCTGTCTCATGCAGCGGCGTTTCGTCGTTCCCAGAAGCCTTCGAAGCGGCCGCTGAGGATGCAGCAGCGCAGGGCGAGGATGGCATTGGCGCCGTTGACGGAC